>Ga0207656_10000628_pt1 | contig 11570 bp, 9 predicted proteins | sample KBSCornC12_FD_184297 | JGI IMG/M metagenome (GOLD analysis project Ga0207656, IMG submission 184297) | Corn rhizosphere microbial communities from Kellogg Biological Station, Michigan, USA - KBS Corn C1-2 (SPAdes) (version 2) | ecosystem: Host-associated > Plants > Roots > Rhizosphere > Soil ...
TGGTCGCAGAATGAACAGTATCCTCAATACCAATAAAGCAGGATTGCTCGTGATTGAAGATGAATACGGTGATCTGCTGGAAACCAATATTCTGAATCTCGTTTTTCTACGATCAGCCAAAACTAATTTCTTCACCCGTATCTATGGGTCCTTTGACGCAGGTTTTAGTGTAAATAAAGCCAATAACCTGCAACAATTCAACCTGTCCACCACCGAGGGTTATCTGACTGAGGATTGGGGTACTGATGTGTTTTTTACCTATAACGGATCTTCCCAGGATAGCATCTCCTCCACGATACGACAGGAAGGCGGAATCAATTTCAGATACTTTCTGAAGAATGAATGGTATATCATTCCCCAGCTTACTTATTTGTCCAATACCGAACAGGCACTTCATAGTCGTTTTACAGGGAAACTGGGTATGGGTCATTTCCTGGCACAATCGAATACATCCTATTGGAGTGTTGCCGGTGGATTGGTGGTGAATTCAGAAACGTTTACCAATGAAACGCCCGAACGAAAAAGTGCGGAAGCGTATGTTGGAACTGAATTAAATATGTTTGATACCGGTGACCTGACTATGCTGACCAATATCTATTTCTATCCCAGTATCACAGAAAAAGGACGGTTTCGCTCCGATTTTAAATTCGATATTAAATATAAAGTGACGACGGACTTCTATCTCAAAGCGAATGTGACCTACAACTACGACAACCGGCCGGCTGTGGAAGGTAATGAAACAGACTATGTATATGGAATGTCGGTCGGCATCAAATTTTAATATCTCATTGTTAACCTTCAGGTACAATTCTCGTTTTTATCTACTTTCACAGCCCCGAAAGACAACCCAAAAGGAAGAATGGCTAAAAAATCAGGTCCATCTGAATATGATCTCATTTTTGAAAAGGAACTCCTTCCGCATGTAGGAGCCCTGCAGACCTTTGCTTACCACCTGACCTACAACCAGGACGATGCAGATGATCTCGTACAGGAGACCTACATGAAGGCCTATCGTTTCATTGATAAGTACGAAAAAGGAACTAATGCGAAAGCATGGCTGTTTAAAATTCTCAAGAACGCCTATATAAACGAATATAGGAAGAAGGTCAGGCAGCCCATCAAGGTTGATTTTGAGGATATCGTCACCTATCATGATACCGATGACGACCGGATATCAGGATATAGTGATCTCCGCCAGGAAATCTTCGAACACATGATGGGGGATGAGGTCACCACCGCCATCAACAGTCTGCCCCTTGATTTCAGAACCGTGATCCTTTTATGCGACATTGAAGGATTCACCTACGAAGAGATAGCCAGCATCATTGATGTGCCGATTGGGACCGTTCGCTCACGATTGTTCCGGGCACGTAATCTGCTGAAGGAAAAATTGACCGCCTACGCACAGGATCATGGATATGTGGACAAGCGTGGTCAACGACAGATACACCGACTGCATCAACCCCCAGTTGATAAAACTGAAGAAGAATAACCTCCTGTTGAAAACAAACGGAATGAATTAATTTTTAAACCTTCTTTCCTGTTCAGCAGGAAAAAAATCATCGGAATCCATGAAGAATTTTAACCCTCAACAGGATCTTAAAAAACAAGTTGAAATGTATTTCGACCAGGCCCTCGATCCGCAATCCCAACAAGAACTTCTCCAAAAAGTGAATTCGGATCCCACCTATCAGCAGGCCTTTGAGCACGAGCAAAATATCCGTAATCAAATCCGCCAACGCATCTATCGCCCAGTAAATTCCACACAACTGATACAGGCGATCAAAAATCAAATTCATACGCCTGAGAAGTAATCGGTATTCAGTAATCAGTAAATCGGTAAATAAGATACTAACAAGCCCATCCTTTGGGCTTCCATTTTCTATTGCCTTTAATTTTCATTCATCTCCTGGCTAAAAGCCAATGCAATAGATTTGCCTACTTTTGATCGAACTACAATTTCGCTGTGATGAAAAAGTCATTCCTTTTATTCGCTTTCTTTTTTATTGTCGTTGATGGAATCTTTAGCCAGGTCTATACCAATGTGGAAGTCGGTAAGAAAAATGAGGATTTAGTAGATAGCATTAAGAGCAAACCCTATCCCTATCGGCTTCCGATCTGGGGTGCTAAGGCTGCTGCTCTCGGATATAATCTTCCCTATTCAGCTGGTGTGAGTGTAAATTATTTGACACAAGAATCGGCATTGATCATTGACAATCTACAAGTCGGATTTAATAATGGCCCGCTATATAATCTTGACGAAATCATTCGATTCGATGATGCCACCGCGCGGGCTGGCGCGCTCACACTTCGTCCCGATATTTGGTTATTTCCATTCCTGAATATATATGGCATCATGGGACAGGGTAAATCTTCCACGGATATCAGTGCAGGTCTTTTCCTTCCTGATACCGCAGGGGTATGGAATGAACTCACTTCATTTTCAACGAAAGCGAATTTTGATGTCACTTTGATGGGCTTTGGTTTGACACCGACGATGGGGGTTGGAGGAGGCTGGCTGGCGTTGGATATGAATTTTGTCTGGACCGACGTCAGTGCATTGGACAAACCGGTGAAGACATTTGTGTTTGGCCCCCGGTTGGGTAAGAGTTTTAAATTAAATGACAAAGAAAGTACACTCGCTGTTTGGGCCGGAGGCTTCCGGGTCAAGTTTTCTTCATCAACACAAGGTTCATTACCGATCTCAGATCTTATTCCAACTGAAGATCTCCAGGGAAAAGTAGATACGGCCATCACCAATGTCGGTGTCCGGCAGGAAAATGTGGATGAATGGTGGAGTAGCCTGACACCATCTGAACAAAAGAATCCAGTCAATAAAGCAAAATATGAAACCGCTAATCGTGTATTAGATACAGCTGGAAATTTGTTGAATTCACTTGACGAGTCATTGAATGATGGTGAATCCGCATCCGTGCAATACTCGTTAGAGAAAAGATTAAAAGATGCCTGGAATTTTATCGTTGGAGCACAATATCAGCTGAACAAACATTGGATGATTCGCGCAGAATATGGATTTCTTGGCAGTCGCGAACAATTCCTTGCTTCTCTACAATACAGGTTTGGACTCTAATCCATTTCTCCATGCTGAAATACACTTTTGTTTCTCTCCTTGTTCTTATTTCATTTTCAATTCACTCACAGGTTTTAATCTCCATTCTGCTTGGCGATAAATTGAATTCCGGAAAAATCGAATTCGGTTTAGATGGTGGTTTAAGTCTTTCTACACTCCATGGTGCTCCGGATGCCAAAACCCATTCTAATTACAACCTCGGTTTTTATTTTGATTTCAAAATGAAAAATCCATCGTGGATGTTCAATACCGGTGTCAGAGTAAAATCGACAATGGGTGCAGAAGGAATTCCAATTTATTCACTTCAGGATGCTGCACTCGATACCGCTTTTCAGGATGGAAGCATAACACGAAAAATCAATTACTTCAATGTACCGCTCACGATGAAGTACACCTTTAAAAATAATATTTACGCACAAGCCGGTGTGCAATTAGGATTGCGATACAAGTCAACAGATGTGTTTACCAACACGGTCAGTGATAAAGATGATTTAACCTATAAGCTCGATGTCAAGAATGATTATCATCCGCTGGATGCAGGATTATTAGCCGGCATTGGTTACCGTTTGATAAAAGGCAACGGCATGAACATCGGCATTCAATACTATTATGGACTGGTAGATGTGCGGATCGGTGATTCTTCTCCGGATGAGTTTAACAGGTCGTGGTATTTCAATGTCGGCATTCCTATCGGAAAGGGAAAGGCGATGGCAAAAGACAAGGAATAAGAGATTTACGATTTACGAATTGGGGAAGGAAAAAAGAATGATGATGAATCATCATTCCAACCCCGAAGGGGTTGAAGATTTCTAACCGCGGGTTGTACCCGCGGATGTAACGCAGATGAAAGGCAGAACGACAAATAGAATGAAAAATACTTTCTCTTTATTCATCATCCTTTTATCCTGCAGCTACCTGGTTGCACAAACCTCTACGGATTCCACACAAATCAATCAGAAACCAAAAAATGCAGACGACCCCTCTTCGTTTTTAACCAGGCTTGAAGTGTTCAATGAATTTCAACATTATGAAAACGGTATTGAGCTCAATCAAACGGTGATCAGGAATATCATCAAGTTGGGAAAAAAATTTACCACGCGGATTGATGTTCCATTTGTTCATAACACTTATTCTTCACCGGCTGGATACGATCAATTTGGACTAGGTGACATTTCCTTTCGACTGCTAGGGTATAAAATAAAAGAAAGCCGGAAGTCTGCTTTTACTGTTTCTCTTGAGATTCAATTGAATACAGCGGCATCCCCCATTTTAGGCACAGGTAAGAATCTATTCATTCCGGTGATCACCTATAGCGATGTATTAAAAGGAAATAAAAACCTGGTATCCGTGGTCCTGCAACAAGTCAATTCGTTCAGCGGGGATGACAACAGGGCCGATATCAGTTTTACTAAAATTCAGCCAATCTTTCTTCATTTTTGGTCAAAGCGATGGTGGACCGTGGTGGCGGATGAATTATTTATTGATTATAAACATGATGCCAATACATCGATGATAGTTAAAGGTCGTATGGTGAATGCACCGACACCCCGGTTGAATATATGGCTGCAAGGCAATGTTGGATTGTATGGCGATTTTGTGACACGGTATCAATGGGGCATGGAAGCCGGTGTCCGATATTTCCTGTTAAGGAGTATGAACCTGAAAAAACAAAGATTGACGAAAGAAGAGGATGGTCACTAAACAGAATTTATTTTTCTTTATGATTATATTGTTTTCAGAAACACAGAGCTGATAAAATAATCGCTGATGAATTTTTCCAAAATACCGGTTGGCCTGCTGATCATAATGGTTATCGTAGCCATTATTATATTGATTGAGGCTGGTTACCGGTTTGGGAAAATGATTTTTCTAAAAAGGACACCAGAAAAAGATGGTGTGGTCTCTTCTATTTCGGGATATGTGCTGGCATTAATTGCCTTTATCATGGCCTTCACGTTTAGCATCGTTTCCAGCCGTTATGATACCAAGAAATCCCTGGTACGGGAAGAATCGAATATCATTCGCACTGTCTGGTTTCGTTCCGATTTTCTTCCTGATTCTGATCGAGTAGCCACTAAAAGACTCCTCATTTCTTATGTCGATACGAGGCTGGTAGGAATACAAACAAAGAATGAAGCCGCAATAGAGGAATCCCTGGTTAAATGCCGACAAATCCAACAGCTCCTTTGGAACATAGCCGTGGCAAATGGGCATAAGGATTTGAATTCTGATGTCGCGGCCTTGTATGTCGAAGCACTCAATGATATGATTACGATCCACTATACACGAGTAGGTGTTTCGTTATATGCCCGAGTCCCTGGAGGGATATGGCTCATCCTCATGATCATGGTTACACTGGGCATGATGATGGTCGGCTACATGAGTGCCATCACCGGATCTAACCGGTCATGGGCATTTATCATCCTGGCGATGACATTTGCTATGGTGGTGGGGATGTTGTATACCATGGATAAATTGTATAGTCCGTTCACCCCCATATCGCAACTACCTATGCAACAACTCCTGGATTTCATGAGGAGTAATCTGTAGGCTAAATCACTCTCGATCTCTGAATTGCTTTCGTAATAATCATCCCAGGCTCATTATATATTCGTTTAAAAATTTTGAGAACGGAAAAACTTTCGATGGATGAGAGGAGCTATTTTGAATATTGGTCCCTGAGCTTGCCGAAGGGTAGAAAAAAGATAGCTCCAATTAATTGATTTGATTTGTGCTCTACCCTTCGACAAGCTCAGGGACCAATAACATTTTCGAAGTAAATTAATTTGACCTTCTATATTTGATTTCGACTTAGCCTTCGCTCTTTTGCAAACTCTTTGTAATTGTTTTTACATTACACCGCGCAATATCTCCCCTATGTTTTGGCAACCGAAGCCGGTATTTTTTTTCTGCATCATCTTGCTGTTCTATGGGACATTGATCTGGATTCCGGGTTGCCAACCTGCACATATTACTGAAAACCAAAAAGAATCCAAAGCAACTTACGTTGGCTCATCCTCCTGCAAAACATGCCACACAAATGAATACAACGATTGGCTAAAATCAGATCACTTCCAGGCCATGAAACCCGCAACTAATTCAACAGTGCTGGGTGATTTTGATAATACTACCTATGTCGCTGATGGGGTGTCGAATACTTTTTTTAAAAAAGATGGTAAATTTTATATCAACACGCAAGGCGATGACAGTAAGTATCATGATTATGAAGTGCTGTACACATTTGGTTACTTCCCATTACAACAATACCTGGTAGCATTTCCCGGCGGACGTATGCAAGCGACACGTGTGAGTTGGAATTCACGGGATAAAAAATGGTTTCATCAATATGCAGGACAAAAAATAGATTCCAAAGACTGGCTACACTGGACCGGAAACGGACAAAACTGGAATACCATGTGCGCATTCTGCCACTCCACGAACCTGCAAAAAAATTATAATGATTCGACCGATACGTATCACACGACATGGAGTGAAATCAATGTGAGTTGTGAAAATTGTCATGGACCCGGCAGCACGCATCTTGATTTTGTTCAGTCTGCAGCTTTTAAGAAAGGGGAGCGAATAAGAAATTCAGGATTCATTTATGCAAGAGATACAACACCCCAAATACAATTGAATTCCTGTGCCGCCTGTCACGGCAGGAAATCCGACATCGCGCAGGAAGTTATGCATACCGATGAAATCATGGATGATCTCATTCCGCAAGTCATCAGCACAGAAAATTATTTTCCGGATGGCCAGATCCGCGATGAAGATTATGAATATGGTTCTTTCACACAAAGTAAAATGTTTAATAACGGAGTGCAGTGTACAAATTGTCATAATCCTCATTCCGGGCAACTTCGTAAAGATGGAAATCAATTATGCCTGCAATGTCATAAAGGCACCTATGATTCGCCGACGCATCATTTTCATAAAATGGGTACCGAAGAATCGCTGTGCATCAATTGCCATATGCCTGTCAAAACTTTCATGGGTATTGATCATAGAAGAGACCACAGCTTCCGTGTTCCGCGCCCTGATCAATCGATTACCTACGGCACGCCGAATACTTGCACCAGCTGTCACGCAGATAAATCAAATACCTGGGCTGCTAATGCTATTGTGAAATGGTATGGTCCTGATCGCAAATATCATTTTTCAGACGACCTGGCTCCGGGCAGTTTGTTGGATGATAAAAGTGAAGCACATTTGATAAAACTTTTATCGGACACTTTGCAACCGGAAATAGCGCGGGCCACTGCAGCTTATTATTTAGGAAATATTCAGACACCGAATAGTGCCCAATCAATTTTGAAATCTTTGGAGGATAAAAAGCCATTGGTCCGATATCACGCGGTCAGATCATTGGAAAATTTTCCTGATGAAGTTTGGCATGTTGAAGCATTACCGTTGCTTAAAGATAAAGTGCGGGCTGTTCGGATTGCGGCGGCTGATCTCTTCCATCGTTTGCCTCCTTCCGCCATTCAGGCTTCTGCGAAGGAAGCGTATATGAACGCGGATTTGGAGAATAATAATTTTCTTCATTACCAAACTGACTTTGCAGTAGGCAATGTGATGCTGGCGGATTATGAAATGCAATCTGGCAATTATGTTAGTGCCGTTGATTATTACCAGAAGGGATTGAAAAAAGATAACCAAATGAATTATGCGCGCTTCAACCTGTCTGCCGCATATAACAGCTTAGGAAAAAATGAAGAGGCATTAAAAACATTGCAGGACGCCGCAAGCATTGATCCGAAAAATGAAAGGGTGTACTACAACTTAGGTTTGCTGTATTATGAAATGAAGAATGAAACTTTGGCTATAGAAAATTTTCAAAAAGCATATGAATTGAATTCTCAAAACCCAGGGCTATATTATAATTATGGTCTGCTGCTTCAACAAAAAGGCAAACTAAAAGAAGCAGAGCAAATTTTACTCAAAGGTGTCAAGTTCAATCCCGGAGCAAGTAACCTGAATTATGCCTTGGCGTATTATTATATGACACAACGCCTTCCCCAAAAAGCAAGACCCTTTGCCATGGCGCTGCATCAAATTGATCCGCATAATCCGGATTACCAGGAGTTGTTTAACAATCTTGGTATTCAACACTAATTCTCCCCCTAGCCCGATTCTCCTCTCCCCCCTAGCCCGATTCTCCTCTCCCCCCTAGCCCGATTCTCCTCTCCCCCCTAGCCCCCTGAGTGGGTAAATGAATTCAAGAAATACTTTTTACACTTTAGTGCAGTTCTCTTTTTCCCCCTACAGGGGGCTAGGGGGGAGAGTAATGCCTGGACGAAGGGAAATGCAAATTATGGCTGGGGGGAAATTTTCCTAATTTGAGCGCGCGAAATCAACTCTTTATTATGAAAAACCTGCTCCAACTATCACTTATATCTCTCTTCTGTGTCAGTGCCTGTATCCAATACGTATCCGGACAGGAAACCATGAAACCAGAAAAGCATTATAAAAATACAGTTCGCCTCAACCTCACTAATCCCGCGATATTTGGCGACAAAGCATTGATCCTTGGGTATGAGCGGACCCTGGGTGCACACCGAAGTATCTCTATCAATATCGGGCAAGCGCAGCTGCCTAAATTTAGTTTGATCAATGTAGATAGCAGTGTAACTCTTGATAAGAGTACCAAGGAACATGGCTTTAACATGACCATTGATTACCGGTTCTATCTTCAGAAGGAAAATAAATATGAAGCCCCAAGAGGAGTTTACCTGGCTCCTTATTTTGGCTACAATACAATGGGCCGCAAAAATACCTGGACCTTACATACTGATAATTTTGACGGCGATGTTATGACTGATTTCAATTTCAGAGCAACTACGATTGGTGGAGAGTTGGGTTACCAATTTGTTTTATGGAAAAGAGTGGCACTTGATTTAGTTTTAGTTGGGCCCGGGTTGGCTTTTTATTCTCTTGATGCAAAATTGGATACCACGTTGAGCCCGGATGATGAATCCGAATTGTATCAGAAGATCAATGACGCCTTAAAAGAGAAATTTCCCGGCTATACTTTTGTTATTGATGATGTTGATTTTAAAAAATCAGGATCGTCCAATACCACCAGTTTCGGTTATCGGTATGTGATCAACGTGGGTTTTAGATTTTAAATCTTCTCCGCTTTCGAGCTGAATGTTCCATTCTTTTAAGACTACTTTTTGTTGATCAGGATCTGCACATCAGCTTGGATGAAGAGCCTGACATCGTGCTCATTGGGTTCCTCCTGGATGGTGTAATATAATTTGAATCATGACCAATGGTACTCCATGTCAATATGCCGCCTTTGGATTTTCTCTAAATTACACATTCAATATCGCTTAATTATGAAGAACCTGCTTCAACTTTCGCTATTATCCTGCTTATGGATAAGTGCATTAAATTCTTCGCTGTTCGGCCAGGAAGAAATGAATAAGGAAAAAAATTATAAAAACACTGTCCGTTTGAATATTACTAACCCATTGATCTTTGGTGATCGATCCCTGGTCATTGGCTATGAACGACTATTGAATGATCGCAAAAGCTTTTCGATCAACGTGGGCCAATCAGAATTGCCGGAGTTTGGTCTGTTCAACCCTGACACAGACAACCCTGAGGCTAAGCTTACAAAGAATTCGAAAGGACATGGGTTCAATACCACAGCTGATTTTCGCTTTTACCTGAAAGCGGAAAATAAATATGCAGCTCCGCACGGAATTTACCTGGCGCCTTACATAGCCTATGCCACCATGGGGCGCAAAAATACGTGGGCCTTAAACACCAGCAATTTCCAGGGCAATGTGATCACGGATTTCAATCTCAATTTCCTGGCTCTTGGTGGCGAATTAGGCTATCAATTTGTGCTTTGGAAAAGGGTGACGCTTGATTTTATTTTGATCGGCCCCAGTATAGCCACGTATAAGTTGAAAGCCAACCTGGACACCACGCTGGACCCAGATGATGAATCCCTTTTGTTTCAGAAAATAAGTGATGCATTAGCCGAAAAATTTCCCGGATATACTTTTGTTTTTGATGATGCTGAATTTGTAAAAACCGGTACATCCGATCTTATCGGTCCAAGTTTCCGGTATGTTATTCATGCAGGATTCCGCTTTTAAATTTTTTCGGGACCTTTTGATTTGGAAGTAATGGTTATTTCACTGGCCGGCGGCATATTCCAGTTCGCTTTAGCGACAACCTTCGGTGATTCCGGATCGAGCACATAGTTCGGTGTCATGATCTGGACATTGTATTCATTGAATACATCGAGGATGTTTTGGTGAAGTAGCGAATAGTAATGCAGTATCCTGGACGGATCATTGCAATAGACGTTGATCTCGTAAGTAATCGCGAAGTCACCCAAAGCTCTTTTCAATACAAAAGGTGCAGGCTCTTTTAATAGTCCTTCTGTTCTTTCCGCAGCCAGTTTGAGCATGGAATCCACTTGTCGCCATGGAGTTTCGTAACCGATACCCACCGTCGTGTGAAGTATGACTCCCGGGTCCTGCGATTTTTTAGAGTAATTCAGCACGGTGGTATTGATCAAATTTGAATTGGGGATCACGATCTCTTCATTTTTGACGGAGCGTAGTCGAGTAACCATGAGGGTTTGAGTTTCGACAGTACCGATGGTATCGTTGACCAGGATGCGATCACCGATTTTAAATGCGCGACGAAACGTCAGCGAATAACCGGCAATAATATTAGATACAAAAGAAGATGAGCCCAATGACAATATCAATCCCAGGAAAACGGAAATTCCCTGGAATGCGCTGGTATCAGAAAATGGGATGTAAGGGAATGCCATCACGACAGCCAGCACGATGATTAAAAACCGGATGATCTGGTAGGCCGGCATGGCCCATTCCGAATAAAAATTATGGATCTCGATGGCACCATTTTGCAGGCCATTGAAAAAGAGTTTCAGCAGGTTCAGGATGAAGCGAGTGATAAAATAAATCACCACCAGGAAAAAGAATTTTGGCAAATAATTTAACACACCTCGTCCCATTTGTTGTAATGGATCGAGAAACAACTGCAGGATGTAGGCTGCGGCACTTTTTGTCCATGGAAAAAGTGCCATCATATATTCAATGCCAATCAGTATGATCACCAGGATCATGATCGTTCGGATCAGCCTGTACCATCCACGAAGTGCATCGATTAATTGATCAGGGTGAATAAGACGGAATGAAATTTTTTCAATGAGATCGGATTTTCCATGGATCCACGCCTTCACTGCTTTTTTCAACCGGCGGGATAACCAGCTGAAAATGATAAGTGCTGCAATTGTGACCAGGAAAGCTACCAAGGCATGCCAGACAGCGGCGCGAATAAATGACGGGGTCCTTTCATAGCGATACACGCGAATGGCCTCTTTGACTTTGGTTTTAATTACTTCAGTCAGGATAGCAATATTGACACCTTCCACTTCAGCATCCGCCTGGTAAACATTCATGATAAATTCTTTTCCGGCATAGAT
>Ga0207656_10000639_pt1 | contig 11448 bp, 8 predicted proteins | sample KBSCornC12_FD_184297 | JGI IMG/M metagenome (GOLD analysis project Ga0207656, IMG submission 184297) | Corn rhizosphere microbial communities from Kellogg Biological Station, Michigan, USA - KBS Corn C1-2 (SPAdes) (version 2) | ecosystem: Host-associated > Plants > Roots > Rhizosphere > Soil ...
CGACCTGCACCTCGTGATCAACCCCGACATCGAGCTCGCGCCCGACGCGCTGGTGGAGGCCTTGCGGACGCTCGCGGCGCATCCGGAGGTGGGGCTCCTCGCGCCCGCGGTGCGCGGCCGCGAAGGCGAGCGCCAGTACCTGTGCAAGCGCTACCCGTCGGTGTGGGTGCTCTTCCTGCGCGGCTTCGCACCCCCGGTACTGCGCCGCCGCGCACAGGCCGCCATCGACCGCTACGAGATGCGCGATGCAATCGGGGAGCACTACCTGGACGGGGTCCCGCTCGCGAGCGGCTGCTTCATGCTCCTGCGTACCGCGCACTTCCGCCGGGTGGGCGGGTTCGACCCGCGCTTCTTCATGTACTTCGAGGACTACGACCTCAGCATGCGCGTGGCCGCCGAAGCGCGGATCGCCTATGCGCCGAACGCGCGCATCGTGCACCACGGCGGCGAGGCCTCACGCAAGGGGCTGCGGCACGTCGCGTGGTTCGTGGCCTCCGCCGCGCGCTTCTTCAACCGGCACGGCTGGAAGATCCTCTGACGGCGGCATCGAGGAAATCCTCGAGCGCCCGTATCGGCTCGTCGCGCTCGAAGAGCGCCCCGCGGTTGGCGAGGATGCGGCTCGCGATGGCGAGGCGCCGGTCGCGGTCGCGCCCGAGGGCAACCGCCCGCTCGACATAGTCGTCGACATCGCGCGCCACGAGCTCGGCCGCGAGACCCATCATGCGCAGCATGCCGAAGCTCTGGCGGCCGCGCATGAGCGTGCCGGGAAGCGTCACGACGGGCAGGCCCATCGCGAGCGCGTCGAGCGAGGTGTTGCCGCCCGACCAGTGGAGCGTGTCGAGCATCACGTCGCAGAGCTGGTTCAAGCGCAGGTAGGTGCCGTGCGGGATGCCCGTGCCGAGGAAGAGCACGCGCTCGTGCAGGTCGACGCCGTGGCGCTTCAACGCGGCGCCGAGGCGATCCGCGAACGCCTGCGTGAGGACATCGTGGTTCGCGGCGAACATCACCGCGACGCCGTTCGGATCCGCGGCGAGCACGCGTGCGACGAGCTCGTCGTTGTCGGGATGGATCTTGAAGAGCGATTGCGGCACGAGGTATGCGGTCCTGCCCTCGGCGATGCCGAAATCCGCGCGCGTGCTGGTGTCGCCGGTCGCGGGCGTCGCATAGCGCGTGCCCAGCCCGGGCAGCAATGCCAGCCTCTCCGTGTAATGCGATTGCGCATCCTGCGGCTCCATGTCCGCCGACGAGATGAACCAGTCGATGCCCGGCATGCCGGTGGTGTTCGGGTGCCCCCAGCCGCTGCACTGCACGGGCGCGAGGCGCAGCGCGGCGAGGGTGAAGTTGTCCGGGTGCATGCCGAGCTCGGGATGCACGAGGATGTCGAGCTCGTCGGCGAGGACGTGCTGCGCGAGCGCGTGGAGGGTGCGGCCCGGCAGGTGGCGAAAGCGCGCTGCGGCCGCGGCGATGGTGCGCGTGTCGTCCGCCACCCAGTCGTTGGTGTAGTAGACGAAGACCTCGAAGCGGCTCCTGTCGAGGTGCGTGATCCACGAGCTGAAGTACCGCCCCGCGGTGCAGTTGAAGAAGAAGTGGCTGAGGAATCCCACGCGGATGCGATCGCGCGGCGCGCGCGGCCCGGGAGGCTGCATGAGGCCGGGCACGGCCGGTGCCAGCACGCGCTGCACGAAATCGCCGTAACGCTGCTGCAGCCCGCGGTCGTTGCGGCCCTGGTAGGCGAGGTAGAAGTTGGTCCAGCGCGCCTCCGCGAGGGCGCGCTCGCCGTCGGGAAAACGGAACGCATCCGCGTTGGCGTGCAACCGCTCGAGACCTTCCGCATATCGCTGCCGCACCTCGCCAATGTGCGCCACGCTGCGATAGTGCTGCGGCAGGAGCAGGTTCGCGCCGATCGCCGCGCGAAGGTTGCCGGGCGAGCCCGCGGCGAGCTGCCGGTATTGCGCCAGCGCCTCGTCGTAGCGGCCCATCTCCGCGAGGAGCTCCGTGTGCGCGGCGAGCGGCTTCGGGTTGCCGGGCTGCGCGCGCGCGGCCATGGCGTACGCCGCCAGCGCGGGCTCCCACTCGCGGTTGCGCCGGTGGATGTCGCCCAGCAGGATCCACGCGTCCACCAGCCTCGCATCCAGGCGCACCGCCGCCTGCGCGTGCTCCAGCGCCCGCGTGCGCTCCCCACGCTGGTTGTGGATGCGCCCGAGGTTGAAGTGGGCCAGCGCGAAACCGGGATCGATCGAGAGCGTGTGGTTGAAGGCGCGCACCGCCTCGTCGATGCGGTCGAGCGCCTGGAAGGCCACGCCCAGGTTGTTCCAGCCCCGCGCAAGCCGCGGCTCGCGGTCCACCGCGGCGCGAAAATCCTCGACCGCGAGATCCGGCCGGCCCTGGTCCACGTGCACCCGTCCCAGCTCGAGGTGGCCGTGCGCCCATTCGGGCTTCGCCGCGACCACGCGGCGGAACCTGGCCTCGGCTTCCGCGAGGTCGCCCGCATCGTGCAGCACCCCGCCTTCGAGGAACAGGAAGGGCACGCGTTCGCCGCCGAGCGCGATGGCACGCGCGGCACTGTCGCGCGCGGCGGCGATGTCGCCCGCCTGGTGCTCCGCCATGCCCTTGAGATGCCACACCTCGGCCAGGCGCGGATCCTCGGCGAGGACGGCGCCATAGGCGGCGATCGCGTCCCGCAGGAGGCCCTGCCGGTGGAGCTGGCGCGCCGCTTCCACGCGCTCCACGCTCACGACGCCCCCACGGCCTCGCGCACTGCGCGCCCGGGCCGCCACTGGTGCGGCAAGGCGACGAGGCCGTAGTCGCGCGTCTCGCCGCGCACGACGAACTCGATGTCGAGCGTATCGAAGAGCCGCAGGCCCTCCGCGTCGAGCGCATGCACGCGCAGGCGATATTTCCCCGGCAGCAGCGACAACGGCTCGAAACGCACCTCGAAGGCGAACTGCCGCGGCGCGCTGCGGGCCGGCTGGAAATCCCCCTCGTTGGAATGCGAGCCGTAGATGGAGGTGCCGTCCGCACGCACGATGCCGAAGAGGAGCACCGGCGCGCGATCGTCCGGCTCGTAGGCCTGTGCCTGCAGCACCAGCGTGCCGCCCTGCGCGAAGGTGGCGGCGGGCTCGCCCGCGCCGTCTTCCGTCCACGCCTTCATGACACGCGGATAGGGGCCTTCGGGCGCGCGCTGTGCCGGCGCCTGGCTCGCATTGCGCTCCTCGTGCCAGGTGAGGTAGGCCTGCGTCACGTCGAAGGTGTTGCCCAGCATGCGCACGCGGCCGTGGTGGATCCACGCGGCGTGCGCGCACAGCGTCTGCACGTGGAACATGCTGTGCGAGCACAGCAGCAGCGTGCCGCCGTTGGCGCGGTAGCGCTCGAGCCACGCGATGCACTTCTTCTGGAACGACTCGTCGCCCACGGCGAGCACTTCGTCGGTGATGAGCACGTCGGGCTCGAGCGCGGTCGCGACCGCGAAGCCCAGGCGCACGACCATGCCCGAGGAGTAGTGCTTGATCGGCTCGTCGATATGCTCGCCGATGTCGGCGAACTCGATGATGGAGCCGATGCGCTCGCGCACGTCGCGGCGCGAGAGCCCCATCAACGCGCTCGACAGGTGGATGTTCTCGCGGCCGGTGTAATCGGGATGGAAGCCGCTGCCCAGCTCGAGCAGCGCACCCACGCGGCCGTTCACCTCGATCGTGCCGGAGCTGGGCCGGACCACGCCGGCGATGGCCTTGAGCAGGGTGGACTTGCCGGCGCCGTTCTCGCCGATGATGCCGAGCGACTCGCCGCGGCGCACCTCGAGATCCACGCTGTCGAGGGCGCGGAAATGCGGCATGTCGTGGCGGCGGAAAAGCAGCGCCGTGAGCGTACGCAGCCGGTCGCCTCCCGTGGCCACCTTCGGGTAATCCTTGGTGACGCCGCGCAGGCTGACGAGCGTGCGTGCGTCGCTCACAGGAAGTCCTCGAAGTGCGGCGAGAGGCGCTGGAACACCCACAGCCCGCCCGCGAACACGGCTACGCAGCCCAGGGCGGCGATGGCATCCCCGGGCACGAGCGGGCTGCCGAGGAAGAGCACCTCGCGCAGGCGCTCGGAGAACCAGCCGAGCGGGTTCATCTCGACCCAGGCGCGCAGCGACTGCGGCACGAGGGACGCGGGATAGAGGATGGGGGAGGCGTAGAAGAGCACGCTCAGCACCACCTGCAGGCCGTGCTCCACGTCGCGAAGCAGGATCTGCAGCCCGGCGAGCGCCGCGCCGATGCCCGTGGCGAGCAGCATGTACGGCACCAGCAGCACGATCACGAGCGGCAGGCGCAGCAGGTGGATCGGATCCCCCAGCGCGGTGAGCACCGCGAGGACGGCGATGAAGCCCACGCCGTGGATCGCGCAGCATGCGAGCACCGCCGCATACACCAGCAACCGGTGCGGGAACGCCACCTTGCGGATGAGGCCCGCGTTGGCGCCGATGGAGGCCATGGCGCGCTGCAGCCCCTCGGAGAACATGATCCACGGCCAGAGCGCCGCCGCCACGAACGCGAGGTAGCTCACGCGCGGGTAGCCTTCCGGCACCCCGATGCGGAAGATGTGGCTGAAGACGAACGCGTAGATCGCGAGCTGCGCGAGCGGATGCAGGAGCGTCCACGCGAGCCCGCTTACGCTGCCCGCGTAGCGGCCCAGCACCTCGCGGCGCGTGAAGGAGAAAAGCAGCCAGCCCCAGCGCGGCCCGCGCGCGGGCGGATCGATGCTGGCGGGACCGGACGCCACCGTGCTACGACGCCTTCGCCGCCCTGGCGCGCTGGTCCACCGCGAGCATCAGCTCGCGCTCGTGCCACCACTCGCGCGCGTACTCGCATTGCGCGTACTCCTCGAAATACGGCCCGCCGATGGTGTAGTGCACGAGGCTCGCGTCCTTGCGCGGCGGATCGTAGCCCACGAGGTGGTTCCAGCGGCTGGGCAGCTCGCCGATGAGGCTGTCGTCGTCGAGCCACTTGAACTGGTGGAGCTGCAGGCCGGTCGCGGTGTTCACGTACTCCGGCGTGAGGGCCGTGCACTTCGCGCAGTTCATCAGCATCACCGACGACCAGTTCTTCTTCTCGTACTTCGTCTGCACGGCGCCGAGGAACTTCACGTCCTCCTTCGGCACGTGGACGTGCTTCACGACCTGCACCGCGTAGCGCTCGTCGCGCAGCGCCCACAGGCGCGCGATGTCGTCGAGCACCAGCATGTCGCAGTCCATGAACACGGCCCACCCCTCGTAGCCGCAAAGCCACGGCGTGAGGAAGCGCGAGAACGAGAACTGCGTCGACTGCAGGGGATTCACGTCGCGGCGATAGACGCCGCCCAGCTGCGACAGCATCACCGGCGCGATCGACACCGGCTGCGAGGCGTTGCGGTGGATCGAGTGCGCGAGGACGCTGAAGGCGACATCCTCGCGCCCGTCGAAGCCGATGAAGACGCGGATCGGGGACATCGCTATTTCTTCGCGGCGGGCGCCGGCTCCGCGGCCTTGCGCTCGAGCTCCGCCGGATCGATCGGCACCACGAGCTTGTCGACGTTCTCGTTGTGCACGACGACGGTCTTGGAGCCACGCACCGCGGCCACGACCGCATCCACGCGCTGCTTCTGCAGCTTCTCGCTCTCCGCGTCGATGAGCTTCTTGCGCACGTCCTCGTACTTGAGCGGCTGCGGCGGCTTGCGGTCGATGAAGCGGATGATGTGATAGCCGAACTCGGACTGGACCGGCTCCGACACCTGGCCCTTGCGGCTCATCGCGGCGATCGCCTTGCGCACCGGGTCCACGAAGGACGTCGGCGAGTTGTAGCCCAGGTCACCGCCGTTGCGGCGCTTGTCGGGATCCTCGGAGTACTTGTCCGCGAGAGCGAGGAAATCGGCGTTGTCGGCCACGGCCTCGGCGCGGACCTTCTTCGCGAGCTCCGCGGCCATCTCGGGCGTGCGTCCCTTGAGCCCGATGAGGATGTGCTGGATGTACACCGACTCCGGCCTCACGAGGCTCGCGGCCTCGGCCTTGTAGATCTCGCGCGCACGCTGGTCCAGGTCCATCTTGTTGGCTTCCTTCTCCAGCTTCTGCATGTAGAGATCCGCGAGGAGCCCCTCCTGGAGCTGCTGCATGCGGCGCTGGACCGCCGGGTCCTTGTCGAGGCCTGCCTCCCTCGCGCGCGCGGCGAGCGCACGGGTGACGAAGATGTTGTCGACCACGGCGGACACGCGGTCGGGGCTGGTGCGGAACTCGACCCGACGTGCCTCGGGGATGCGCAGCATGTTGCCTTCGAAATCGGCGGCGTCGACGACGATGGGGCCGTCGACGATGAGGGGAGTATCGGGGGCGAGCGCGGCGCCCGTCGCGCCGAGCGTACATGCGGCGAAGACGAGCGGCGAGAGCCTGTGGAGGATGCGATTCATGGCGGGGGATCCAGGCGAAAAGACGCGCGCGCCGGAGCGCGCGGAATTGAAAAGTCTAGCAGGTAAGCGGAAAGCAAAAGGGACGAAGGCGCGAGCCCTCGTCCCTCTTGCCGCGCCCCGGGCTTACGCGAGCAAGCCCGGGGCGTCCTGGTGCATCAATACGACCCGTAGTTCTGCTGGATCGCGAAACCGCACACGGCAGCGCCGAACGCGCAGCTCGAGTACGACCAGCGGGCATTCACGTACCACTGGCCTTCCGAGCGCGGGGCCCAGCAGAAGCTGTAGCGGTTGGCCGAGGCGGGGTCCTGGATCACCGAGTACGGCGCCGCGAACCACGTGATGGCGTTGTAGTTGCCGTTGGTGCTGGACAGGTTGCACGAGTTCGACGTATCCGTGTCGACGATGCCCGGGCACTTGCTGATGCTCACGTTGAGCGTGACCGGCTGCGGCGTGAAGGCGCCACCCGCGGACTCGCTGAACACGGCCTGGCCACTGTGGAAGCCGCTCACGACCTCGGGCAGCGGGATCGAGACGACCTGGCCGGACTTCTGCATCTGCAGCAGGACGGCGCCGATCGACTTGAACGACGCGGTGAGCATGTCGGCCGGCGGGGCGGCGCAACCGGCCGTGCCAGGCGCAGGCTGGGGAACGTTCACGCTGATCACGACGCTGGCCGGCGAGGAGACGCGCGGACCCGTGGCAACCGCAGCCGACGTGGTGGGCGTGCCGAGCGCCACGGTGCAGGTACCGGCCGCGACCATCGGGACGCCGAAGCTCTGCGAGCCGACGCCATCGCCGAAGGTGGCGCTGCCGTTGCCGTTGGTGCAACCGGCGCCCGTGAGGGAGTACGGCACGTTGACCACGCCGCTGCTGCCCACGGAGCGCGTGATGGTCAGCGTGGGCTGGTCGCCGACGTTGACGCCCGCCTGGTTGACCGAGATGGCGAAAGCGCCGGCATCACCGGTGTTGGACGGCGGCGGGGCGCTGGTGCCGGAGCACTGCACGGTCACGTTGCCATCCGGGGTGATCGACATGGTGCTGTACGAGCACGTCGAGCCGTTGGCGCCCGTGAGCGTCACCACGGCAGCTTCCGTTGCCAGCGACGCGAACAAGCCCACGGCGGCTGCAACAGCCATCGCTGTGCGCAGCAGGAGGCGGGAATTGGTAGGGGTCATGCGAAATCCTCTCGATCGGGGCAGTTGGGGCGGTTGCGTGCCGCAAGAAACTGGTTTGTTTCCCGGTGGATACCGGTCCTACTTGATACTCGACGTGAAGTCTATCAGCAAACGGATCAAACGCTATGAAATAAATCAAAGAAACGCAATGCAGGTGTAGGAAAAAAGACAGGCGGACTGAATCGTCCGCCTGTCGGTAATGCTGCCCGGGAAAAGGTGCTTTCCCCGGGCGTTCACGCTATCCCCGATTACGGGATGATGACGTTGCGATAGCTGTGGTTGAACAGCGCGCTGTAGTTGCCCTGGCAAGTCGCCGTGGCACCCGCAGCGTTCGTGCAGCTCAGGCCGCCGTTCTGGAAGATCCGGACCATGAAGCCCGTGACCGGCAGGCCGACGAACGTCGCAGCGCCCGTGAGAACCGTCGGAGCACCGAGCAGCGTGCTGTCGAGGGCGATACGGTTGCTGGTCGGAGCCGAGTTCAGGCCCAGCGGGCTGTTGGCACCCGCGCCGGTGAACGTAAGGGCCGCCCAGCCGTTCTGGAAGTTCGCGTTGGCGGTCACGTTGACGTTCGTCACGTTCGCGGAACCGAGGATCGCCGAGGTGGCGTTCGACAGGCCGTTGAACTGGCTGAGCGAGCTGTTGCGGATCGACAGGACGTTCGACTCCCAGCACAGCGAGTTCGGCGCACCGGCAGGCGGCAGCGGCGAGAAGTCCGCACCCGACGCCGTGGCGCTTTGCTCTTCGCGGTTGAAGAACGTGAAGTTGATGGTCTCGCAAGCACCCGACGAGGTGAGCACGGCCGTGTACGGCTGCGCGGCGGTCGTGGACGACACGAACACGCGCTTCAGCGGCTGGGTGATGACCCAATCCGTCGCCGAGCCGGTGGCCTGGTCGAGGATGTACTCGTTCATCACGGTGGCATGCATGAACACCGAGGCAACAGCGCGCGCGCCGGCCGCGACGCCCGACTGGGCGAGGAAGTCCGAACGGTACGCGGTGAGCTGCACCGCGGCGCCCGTGGCATCCGTGCCACCGGCGTTGATGACGAGGCTGTTCGTCGGCGTGGCGTTGGCCAGCGACGGCGTGACGAAGCCCGGATCCGAGTACTGCGGGATGTTGCTCCAGGCCGCCAGGGCATCGGCCTTGTAGCCGACGTCCGTGCCGCTGTTGACGTTGATCAGCGTGCCGGTGCCCATCAGGCCGCCGGACGGCGCTTCGATCGAGCTCGGCGTGAGCGAGGAAGCCGCGTTGAACACGCCGCAGTTCGCCGGCACACCGTTGACGTGCGTGGCCGCAGTGGCCCATGCGCCCGTCAGCGTGCCCATCTCGATCATCTCGACGTAGCCTTCACGCGTACGCTCGAGGCCCGTGCCCGGGAGCGCATCGCCGCCGGTCGAGAACTGGAAGTTACGGAACGGCTCGCCACCGTTGGCAACCGCCAGGTTGCCGATAGGCGCCGTGCACGAACGATCCGCCGTGACCATCGCACCAGGCGCGGTCGCGCTGCTGCTGGCCGGGACGATCGCCGCCGTCCACACATCGTTGGGCGACAGGAAGAGGTTGAAGTCCAGAACTTCAGCCGAGGTCTTGCCCTCGAGCACGCGGACCTTCACGGCCTTGGCGCGGGTCGTCGTGTTCACCACCGACAGGTAGGTGTTCCACGAGTTGCCGTTTTGCGCCGACTGCACCGTGTAGTAGGGGTAGACGAGGACCTGACCCGTACCGTTCGGGTTCAGGTACACAGCCTCCGCAGTACCAGCGGCGCCGAGACCTGCCAGCACCGCGGTAAAGAGAGCTTTTCTTTTGAACGTATTCATGATCTCGGGTTACTCCTTTGTGAGAAAGTGATCACTTTCTAGAGGTTACAACTCGCGGATTATATCCCATGCACTGCTTTTTTTACAATTCCGTGAAGCGCTTGGCACCACTCCTGATCCATGCTGCTTAGCGTCGCAAATACCACCATTCCGAACCTTCGCGAATCCAGGTCTCACGCAACGGCGTCTTGGTGCGGCGCCCCTGGAAGTCGTATTCGATGATCGCGTGCGCATCGCAACTGTCCGCCGAGGCGCACTCGACCTTTGTCACCGTCGCCGACTTCCAGAAACCCTCCCGCAGCGATGCGGCGTAGGCCTCCGGCGTCGTCGTCGCCCGGCTGCCCGGGCTGAGAAATCCGTATGCGGTCTTGATATCGCTCTTCACCAGCGCATCCCAACGCGCCTGCGCCCGCTGCTTGACCACTTCCTCGGGCGCCGCGGGTTTCATCGCCGCACATCCGAGCATTCCCGACAGGGACACCACCATGAGGAACCTCGGAATGTTGTGCAGCAACGCCACGGACCGGACCGCTCGACTACCGTAATGCGTGGAAAGACTATTCAAGTTGAATCTCCGCGTCAAACAAATTCGCAAGATTTTTACAACAGTGTGTTGTTTCTGCAACAACCTGCTGGGAGAGTCCTTGAAAGGCCTTCGGGGTCAAGGCCTTTCAAGGTGAAGTTGAAGCGTTGCTTAAACGCGCGGAACGCGTGTTGCGGGGCTATTGGGGCGTGGCGGGCGGTGTCGGGACGGGCGTGGCGGGCGCGGCCGGCGGCGGCGCCGGCACCGGTGCGGGAGGGGTGGCGGGGGCCGGCGCGGGCGCGGCCGGAGGCGGTGGAGGCACAACAGTTGTTGCAGCGGGCGGAACAGTCGGCGGGAGCAACGTGGGTGGCGGCACGCCCGGCGCGCCCGGCGGCGTGATCGAAACGGTGCCGCCGGCCGGCATCGGCGGCGGGAACTGCACCGGCGCCACCGTGATCGGCGCGGCGGAGCCGGGCGGGGGCAACACGTCCGACGGCAGCGCACGCACCTTCGACGGCGGCGGCAGGGTGCCCTGCAGCGCCGGCATCTTGCGGCGCAGCTCGTCCGTGGCATCGCGTGCCTGGCTGGTGTCGCTCACGATGTGCGGCGTGATGACGAGGATCAGCTCGACGCGGCTGTGGCTGAAGCTCTGCGTGCCGAACGCGGCACCGAGGATGGGGATCTTGGAGAGCAGCGGCAGCCCGCTCGTGCCGGAGTTGTCGTCCTCGCGGATGAGGCCGCCCAGCACGATGGTCTCGCCCGAGCCCACGACCACCGTGGTCTGCGCGGAGCGCGAGTTGACCGCCGGGTTCGGGTTCGCCGCGCTCACGCTGTTGGGGTCGGCGACGCTCACTTCCTGGTTCACCTCGAGCGTGACCAGGCCGCCGGAATTGATCCGCGGCGTGACGGCGAGCAGGACCCCGGTCTCGAGGTACTGGAAGCTGTTCACGAGGCCGGTGGTGGTGCCCACGACGCTCTGCGACTGGGTCTGCACCGAGATGCGGTTGCCGATCTTGATCTGCGCCTTCTGGTTGTCCAGCACCATCACCTGCGGCGAAGCGAGCACCTTGAGCTTGCCGTCGTTGCCCGAGGCGTTCAGCACCGCGCGGATATCGCCGTTCGCGACCCGCTGGATGAGCTGCAGCCCGCCGTTGCCCGGCGGAGTGGGGGTGCCCGTAGGACTGTCCGGCAGGCCGCTTCCGACCTGGCCGGTGATGCCGTTGCGCGAGTTGATGAACCAGCCCACGCCCAGGCTTGCCGAGTCGGTGAGCGTCACCTCGACCAGCGCCACCTCCACCAGCACCTGGCGCGGCACCACGTCCAGGCGCCGCAAGGCGCCCTCGATCACGTCGTAGTCGCTGGGGCTTGCGAGGATGAGGAGGGAATTGGTGTCCTTGTCGGCGATCACGCGCACTTCACCGCGGAAGGGCCGCTGCGTGTTGCGCGAGGCGATCAACTTGAGCCGATCTCTGTGCTTCTGCAGGTCGTTGAAGAGCGGCGTGATCAGCCACCCGGTACC
>Ga0207656_10000641_pt1 | contig 11433 bp, 13 predicted proteins | sample KBSCornC12_FD_184297 | JGI IMG/M metagenome (GOLD analysis project Ga0207656, IMG submission 184297) | Corn rhizosphere microbial communities from Kellogg Biological Station, Michigan, USA - KBS Corn C1-2 (SPAdes) (version 2) | ecosystem: Host-associated > Plants > Roots > Rhizosphere > Soil ...
TAGCTAATACTACGGGTGCCATCATGCTTGACACACGCGATGCGGAAGTGTTTGCCAAAGAATTTATTCCTAACTCAATCAATATCGGTATTGATGGAAATTTTGCTGTGTGGGTAGGAACATTGATTCCCGACATCAATCAACAGATATTATTGATTACAGAACCGGGACGCGAAGAAGAAGTGATCATACGACTTGCAAGAGTGGGCTACGATCATGCAATAGGATATCTCCGGGGCGGGTTAGAGGCATGGAAGCGAACTGGTGTGGTAACAGATTCTATTCCTTCGATATCTGCCCTGGAGTTTTCTGTTATTGCAGCAGCCGATGCCAACATCAACATCCTCGATGTCAGAAAGGCCAGCGAATACGAATCACAACATATTGAGAATGCAATCAATCTTCCGCTGGATTATATCAACAGCGGTATGTCTTTGATCGATAAGAATATAACGTATTACGTGCATTGCGCAGGGGGTTATCGCTCCATGGTCTTTGCTTCTATTCTGAAAGCGCGTGGCTATACTAACCTCATCAATATTGAGGGCGGTTTCGGATCCATCCGGAGAATAGCGAAATTCAAAATCACGGATTATGTGAGCCCGGTAACTATGTTATAACAGCTAAAAAATTCAATTCAAATTAATAACATCAACACTATGAAAAATAAGAAGACCGTCATTGATGTCAGGACGCCTGCAGAATTTAGAGGTGGCCATGTAGCGGGGAGTATCAATATTCCACTCCAGGATATTCCGATGCGACTCGAAGAAATTAAAACTTTATCTCAACCTATCTTGTTGTGCTGTGCGAGCGGCAACCGAAGCGGGCATGCCGCAGCTTATTTGAAGAAAAATGGAGTTGAATGTGAAAACGGCGGAAGCTGGATGGAAGTCAACTATTTAGTTCAACAAGCCTAAATACAAACCGATGTTATCCTTTATAAAAAATATCTTTAAGAGCAAACCGCCAGTCGACTTCAAAGAGTTGCTGAAGAAAGGTGCCCAGTTGATTGATGTGCGGACCTCAGATGAATTCAGAACCGGTCATCTCAAAGGCGCCATCAATATTCCTTTGCAACAATTAGGAAGTAACCTTTCGAAAATCAGGAAAGACAAACCGGTCATCACCTATTGTGCCTCCGGGATGCGAAGCTCAGCTGCTAAAAATATGTTGATGGAAAGGGGATTTGGTGAAGTGTATAATGGTGGAGGATTTCATAACCTGCAAAACAAAATCAGATGATGAATCGGATATTGACAGGCTGGACCATAACCCGAGTATTTTATTTGCTCATTGGATCGGTCATATTCGTTCAGGCCATCCTGCAGAAGGAATGGTTGGGTATTGCATTCGGTGGGTACTTCGCCTCGATGGGATTATTTGGTTTCGGATGTGCCGGTGGTAATTGTTATCCGGTATCACGAAAAACCGAAGAGTCTGAAACTACAGCGCTTGATTTTGAAGAAATAAAAAAGCAATAGCATGGCCAATTTTAAAGAAATGATAAATTCCAACAAGCCTGTGTTGGTTGATTTTTCTGCAGAATGGTGCGGGCCCTGCAAGATGATGAAACCTATTTTGGAAGAATTGAAATCCAAAGTGGGAGAAAAAGCCAGCATCCTCAAAGTCGATGTCGATAAAAATCCAAAAGCCGCACAGGCCTATCGTATCCAGGGTGTGCCGACGCTGATACTGTTTAAAGCGGGCGTGGTCAAATGGAGACAGTCAGGTGTTGTATCTGCCCACCAATTGGAAAGCGTCATCAATCAATTTCAATAGCCGGATGAGAATTTACTTGTGGGGAAGTTTTTTAATGGGCTTGCTATTTTTAATTGCCTGTACTTCCGAACAAAAGCAGTCGGTTTACACTTTACTCGCTGCTGCTGATTTCGCAGAAAAAATAATTGAACTTCCCGCTGCACCCATTATTGATGTCCGCACTGATTCCGAGTTTGCAAAAGCACATTTGGAAAACGCGGTCAATCTGGATATCAATAGTGATCAATTCCAGGATCAGATTTCGAAGCTTGATCAATCGAAACCTGTTTTTGTGTATTGCTTAAGTGGCGGGCGTAGTGCTGCTGCAGTCAATCAAATGCGGTCGATGGGATTTAAAGAAGTGTATGAGCTGGAAGGTGGTCTCATGAAATGGCGGGCTGCTAATCTTCCTATTGTAACGAATTCATTTCCTGGTGCTGAGGCATCTCCTTCCGGTATGACGCAGGAAGAGTTTCAAAAAATAATTACTTCAGACAAATTGGTCCTGGTTGATTTTTATGCCGACTGGTGCGCCCCTTGTCGCAAGATGAAACCGTATCTCGAACAGATTGCAGCCGACATGAAAGATAGGGTAGTGGTCGTGCGCATCAATGCAGATGATCATCCGCAACTCTGCAAAGACCTGGATGTAACCGGTCTTCCCACGCTTCAACTTTACAAAAACAATAACCTGACGTGGGTGAATAGTGGTTACCTGGATAAAGGTGATGTGGTAAAGCAATTGAAATAAAAAATTCAAATACTAAGGTTTGGTCCCTGAGCTTGTCGAAGGGTAGAAAAAAATTGATTTGAATTGTGCTCTACCCTTCGACAAGCTCAGGGACCAAAGAGTTAATGCAGTTTCTTTCTTGTGTATCTTGCTATTGCTATGAGTAAAACATCACAGGCACAGGAAAGCCCACGCAAGAAAAAACCCACCACCAACAAACTCACTCGATTTTGGAAACTCCTAGGGCCCGGCTTGGTCACCGGGGCAAGTGATGATGATCCATCTGGTATAGCCACGTATTCGCAGGCTGGCGCTGCATATGGCCTTTCGACTTTATGGACCTGTATTATCACCATTCCGCTGATGGCCGCTATTCAACAGATGTGTGCAAAGATTGGATTGGTGACTACGCTGGGATTAACCGGGACGCTTAAGAAACATTATCCCCGGCCCATTTTATACATCATGCTGCTCTTTAGTTTTCCCGCGATTGTGATGAACATTGGGGCCGACATTGCCAGCATGGGTGCAGTGGGTAATTTATTATTTCCTAAAGTAGATGCTACCTATTTCTCAGTGATGTTCACCCTTTTGCTCCTTGGATTAATCATTTACCTGCCGTATCAAAAAATTGCATCGGTGCTGAAGTATTTGTGCATCGTTATGCTGGTCTATTTCGTCGTGCCGTTTCTCTTTAAACAGGATTACCTGGCGATTATAAAATCCACCTTTATTCCGAAGATTACTTTTGATAAAAATTTTATAGCCATTCTCGTTGGCATACTCGGCACCACGATTTCCCCATACCTTTTCTTTTGGCAGGCCTCCGTTGAAGTGGAGGAAATGAAGATTCAGAAAAAGACACTGATCGTGAATAAAAGAATTATTGATGAGATTAGCAAGGACGTAGATTTTGGGATGGGCTTTTCGGGATTGGTGATGTATTTTATTATCCTCACAGCGGGGACGGTTTTGTTCCAGGGCGGCATTCATCAAATTGATACGGTCGAGCAAGCTGCGATGGCGTTGAAACCGTTAGCCGGTAATTTAGCTTACGGTCTTTTTGCTATTGGTGTTATTGGTACCGGATTGATTGCGATACCGGTATTAAGTGGATCCATTTCGTACATCATTACAGAAACCTTTGGCTGGGAAGAAGGACTCGGTAAAAAATTTCATGAAGCCAAAGCATTTTATGTCGTCATAGCTATTTCACTGGTCCTCGGATTATCGCTCAATTATATTGGCATTTCTCCAATCAAAGCTTTGATTTATACTGCAATCTTGTATGGACTCACCGCACCGGTATTGATTGCCATCATCCTTCACATTTCCAATAACAAAGAAATCATGGGGAAAAATGTGAATGGGAGAGGGCTTAATATTCTGGGTGGAATTGCTTTATTGATTATGACAGGTGCGGCAGGGGTTTTGTTGTACATGGAGTTTGCAGGTTGACCCTTTGCCCCTAAATCCCCTAAAGGGGACTTCCTTTTCATTTTCAATGGATGAGTCGCTTGGTACTGCTATATAATCTTAAATCTTAAATCTAAAAATTAAATCTAAAATCTTCAATTTTAAATCTTAAATCATTCATACGTCTTACGTCAGACATCTCACGTCTTTTTGGCCCCATCTACCTTGCTTACTATTTTTGGCCTCCTATATTTGCCGTTCAAAGAACACTGAATATCTATGAAGAAAAATTTACCACTGATCACCCTCTTAATTTTATTTACCACTCCACTCCTTCATGCACAAAGCTTCACGGATCTGCAAAACGGATTTCCTTCGTTGACCGGTGCATCTTCGGCCTGGGCTGATTATGACGGAGATGAGGATCTGGATTTTGCGTTGATCGGATTCTCTTCCGTCACGGCGGAAATTGGCAGCATTTATCGGAATGATGGTAGTGGTGTCTTTACGCTAATTAAGAACTTGGAATTTCCAGTGTCAAGCGGAGCAGTGAGCTGGGGAGATTTTGATCATGATGGAGATCCTGACTTGTTAGTGAATGGACAGGGTGGAAACTTCAGTCCTGCTGCGGTCACAACATTGTACCGAAATGATGGTAATGATGTATTTACTGTGGTGGCTTCCGGGCTTCCCGGAGTAATCGGTATTTCCCGCTGGATAGATTATGACAGGGATGGCTGGCTGGATGTGATCATGGGTGGAATTGGAATTTCTTTTTTAGAAGATTCGATCAGGCTATTTCATAATGACACGACGGGTGTGTTTACAGAAGTTCAAATCAATTTACCCGGATATTATTCAAGTGATATTGCCGTGGCTGATTTTGATCTTGATGGTGATATGGATTTCTTTTTCACGGGCGGCACTTTATCGCCTTCCACTTTTCCGGTTACACAGTTATACAGAAATGATGGTAATGCACAATTCGCGGAAGTGCCATTTCCATTTATGGATTTGAGTACCGGCACTGCGGCCTGGGCCGACTATGATCATGATGGGGATCCGGATTTGTTGTATGATGGTCTCGATTCCACAATTTTGGTTGCGAAAACTTTGCTTTATCGAAATGACAGCCTGGGTTTATTTGCACTCATTGATGCTAATCTTCCGGGAAGTGGTGAACCAGGATCAGTGGATTGGGCAGATATGGATAATGATGGAGATCTCGATATCTTAATTGGCGGACCTACGACTTTACTTCGAAATGACGGAAATAATGTCTACACCGATATTACACCTGTTGATTTCCAGCAAGGTGTTCCATGTTCGTTTGCTGATGTAGATAGCGATGGTGACCAGGATGTTTTAATCATCGCTGCATCTGGAGGGGATAGTGGTTCGAGTATTCATCGCAATGAAATGATTACTGCAGTTCCGGATATTCAGGAAGCGAGTCCATCTTTTGTTTTTCCAAACCCCGTTAGTGATCAGTTGACGATTAGTTTTAATAAAAAGATCAGTGGCAACATAAGCTTCCATATAATGAATTCTTTGGGGCAAGATGTTTTTAATCAGGAAATAAAAAATGCGGAAGCTGAACAAGTTGTCAATGTGTCTTCATTAAGTCCTGCACTTTATTTCTACACTATTTCAAAAGATGATGTAATCATTCAAGCAGGAAAATTAATGGTGAACTAAATCATAATCAACCTGAGGATACAAACCAACAACACCAAAATCGAAACCAGCAACGTTCCAAACGATTTTAAAAACGGAAAAATCATCGCGACATACACGATCATAAAGAAAGTGACAATGGCTCCAATGATATTTCCCCACATCACTTCGCGTTGAAGCATCAGCCAGCTCACTACCATCAGTGCGCCTGATAAAATCAGCACATGCCCATCCATCAATAATCGCAACAAGTCGCGGTCATATCCCTTTTGATGTTGCTTAAGCACAAAGATGTCATGCAGTATACCGTTGATACCGTACCAAGCAGCGGCGAATATGAGCCAGTGGTGGGAGAGTAGGGAAGTCATTAAATAAAGATAATGAGATGTGACTTTGGTATGTGGCTAAAGCCGAAATAATTAATGCTTCACCCCCGGCTTGAAAGCCGGGGCAATTTCAGATTTATACTTCTGCCCCTAAATCCCCTGATGGTTCGACTCCGCTCACCAACCGAGGGGACTTCCTTTCAAAGATTTTTGTCTGAGGCAAAGAGGTATTAGCATTTCCTTTCTGCCCTTCCGCCCTTCTGCCTTTCTGCCCTTTTTATTTCCGATAATCAGGATCCATCTCCGGCGTCCGCAACCCCGCCACTTCATCCGCCATCAACATGAAAACATTCCAGCAGAGTCCTTTTGTAGACACCCACCAACTTTCCGTCGTGGTCCATTGTGTCGGAATAAATTCCTTGCTGAAGGGCCATTTCGGATTTAGATAAATTTCTGCCCACACCCTGTTGTCCATCCTATCCTTTGCTTTTGTCCAGCCATGTTTTAATCCGACGACATATGCACAATATTCAGCGCGAAACCAACTACCACCATTATAATAGTAACCAGCATTTTTTCCATTACTATAATTTTCTATGCCAAAATTTCCAAAGGGTTGATTTGGTCCATCGAAATAGGAATAGCCTTTTGCATCGTGTGTGAGCTGAATGCAGATCGGTGCTGTGGTTCCATATTCCGGGTGTGGTGAATTCGGTACTTTATTCAATGCTGGAATTTGATCCAAATGATTCACGACCATTTCATCTGTGAGAATGGGTTTGTTGAAAAGCCACAACGAAAAGAATTCAGGTTCCAAATCAGTGAGTGCGATGACGTCCGGATATTTCCGATCAAAAATTAAATGTTTTCGTTGCGCATCATAAAAATTCCGATACCCATTTTCTGCTTTAGCAATGTAAGAGTCATCAATATCGAACCCCAATTCTTTAATTGTTCTTAACGCAATAACCAACATGCCCTGGTTAACACAAAGCCGGTCGGTTTTAGGATTGAAATCGATGACATCAAGTTGATTCAATGGAAAATGGGAAAGACATATTCCATCGCGATCCTCATCAAATTCATTCATCACAAAGTCTACTGCTTTCTTAATCTTTTCCTGTGGCAGGGTAACTCCGAATCGACGCTTGTTCAACATCGCCCAAATCAACCACTCAATCGTGGCCTCGTTATCTTTTACTTCTACTGAACCCATCCTTGGTGTGATGATGGTTCCGATGGCACCTTTCTCAGTTTGTGTTTTGCCCCACTGTGCCCAGAGACTCAGATTCAAATCCTTATTGTAAGTCGAAACGCCGGCAAAAAAACAGTCCCGGTTATACATGTCCGGAGCATAATTCATGTTCGGCACATTGAAGGGCGTGAAATCAGTAATGTCCGTAATCCAGGTGAGCATATTGAAATTGGCGTACAACATTTTCTCCATCAATGATCCCTGAAAACCTTTTCCTTCGGCTAGCCTGGATTGTGCATCAATCATAAATTGCTGATGTGAAGTCCAGGGTTCAATAAACAGGTAAGTGGTCTTTATTTCCTTCTCTCCGATAGGAAGAATATTGTACGCTTCATGACGCGGCTGATGCTCAATGATCTTCAAATCTTTGATTTGCAGGTGACCAGCTTTTCCGGATTCGGTGGCGATAAACATCGATACACTATCATGGCTGATGTAGGGAACTAAAATACTTTCTTTAAAAAGTTTCCAATCATCCGTTCCTGCTGGAAATTGATCGATATACTTGACGCCATCTTCAAGTTCTATGGTCTTCTTGCCATTTTTTATGCGGAAGAGTTTCAATGCAACCGGAATATCGCCTTTGCACAAAAAAGAAATCGTGTACACCTGTTGATCTTTAAACGGAGCAATAAAATCAACTGATGCTCTTTGTGTTGCTACAGAAGTAAGGGAAAAATTGGTGTTCAGGCTTTTTATAACCACATGGCCATCTTTTTGAAAATGGTCCGGAAGTTTTACAACTTTTTCAGTGCCTGCATCCAGGTCGTACATTTCGCCAAAAGTGTAGCGGATGTAATCATTCTTCGCTGCGCGATCGGTTGAATCTGCAACAGAAAGTAATTCAGGGTCCGATAATTTGCGCATGCCTACAAATCCTCCGCCCTCTCCGCTAAAACGGCGACGTGTGTTGCGCGTGTATTGATTTTTATAACCGGCATCCGTTAAAAATCCAACGACTTTTTTATCCGGTGTAATAAAGCCTGCTGCAGGATACATTTCATGCACCATACCTCCGGGAAAACTGTCGTATTCAAAGGTGACGTAGCGTTCCGGAATTTTGGCTGGTCGCGATGTTTCTTTAATAGTGTATAAAAGGTCAGGCATGGAAGGCTGAAATAATTCCACTGTTTTCCTGATCAGGTTTTCATTTACAACTTCATACCTTACGATGACAGTGAGATTGGCATCAAAGGATTTGATATAGGAAGTTTTTTGCAAACTTATTTGGTGTTCATTACCGCTCCAGCTTTCGCCTTTCCAATCCAGGTGTGCTGTTGTGCTGTAATCGCTATTATATAAATCGATTGAAAATTCTTCCGTATTGGTTACCAGCAATTGATTCTTCGAATAGACATCAACATGAAAACCGGAAATGGAATCGCCGGCGATTTTCAATCGCAAGGGCTGGCTGATCAGTACCGTTGAAAGAGTAATCTGTAGCATGAAGAAAAAGAAAAAAGGAAATGGTGCTTTTGCCCTGAGCATTTGAATGGAGTTGAGAGGTAAAGGTAAGTCCATTTAGCTGCTGCCCCCTAGCCCCCTAAAGGGGGAATTGAAATACAAACAGGCCATTGCTGGAGAGTGACTACTTAGCGGCGTCGAAGCATATTCGCCAACCAACGCGATCCGAAAACGAAATTGTTGTTGTTGGAGTTACCTGTACTGAGCGAAGTCGAAGTATCTCCAACGACCAACGAAAAGCAAAAGTAGAATTCAAAAAACGAAATGCCTGACGGATGAAAAGTGTCAATCAGTGAACGCTTTCCACTATTTGGTCTTATCTCTACTTCATCAGTCTTACGTCTTATGTCTCACGTCTCAATTTGGAGTTTTCTTGTTATCTTCCCTTCAGTAGATGTACGACTGACTGATGTAGAGATTATATTTCTCATCCAATAAAATGTTTTGCCATGAAAACCCCTTTACTCGTTGGATTACTATTTCTTGCTCTTCAATCTTTTTCCCAAAGCAATAAATTCACATTTGGATTTGAGGTATCTCCCAATTTTACAAACATCGACCGGAATTCTCTTTATGCCTTATGGTATCCTGAATATGGGTTTCGACCGGCTTTTAATATGGATATCAAAGCGGAATACCAGGCGTCTAAACATTTAGTCATCACAGCAGGAGTAGGATACCTGACCACCAGGGAGTTTGTCATCTTGGATACTAATTTGCAGGATATTGAGAGGATTGAATCGGACCGGTTTCATTCCTATGTCTTTTTACCGGCAGGAGTCAAATATTATTTTGGTGATTTTTTTATCAGCCCGGAAATCGGGATTGGATGGAATACAGCCAACACCACCAAGACAACATATCGGCGTTCCAATGGCTATAGTTCTTCGAAAGGCGATGATATTAATAATCTGTACAAGGTGAATGCCGTTACGTATCCAATCTTTTTCAGTTTTGGAAATGACATCGATATGAAGTCCTATTCCATATCATTGGGAGTGAAAGCCTATTATTCTTTAAATTCCGTTGGCAATGATGATTCGAATTACGGACATTATTATGGATTTGGAGTTTTGGCTGGGGTAAGTTTTTGAAATGATGGCTTGTACAGAACTATTAAGAGAATGTTTGTAAATCTGGAATCCTAAATTGTAAATCATGAATCCTGTTGCCTGGCTGTATATCAAGATGTTCCTGGTTTTCGGACCTGGGTTTGGCATATTCATGTCATTAACGGATTTGTTGTTTGGAGTTGGGTTTCAATTCAATCAATTTTTATTCAGAACCCTGTTCTTTGGTGTGACTATGTCAGTTTTGTTAGTCAGTATTCATGTGGCTGGATTGAGAGGCAAGGGTGTGAAAATATTTTCCAAAGAAAATTTAAACCCAATTCAAAAGAGATCGATCGATTCCGCAGTAAATAAAAATCAATTGATTGAAAAAATTTCAACAGATCCTGTTTTGAGAGGAATGGATATTAAAGAAACCGAATTGGGATTAATCCTCAAGTCAGACATGTCCCTTTTTTCGTCTGGGAACAGAATTTCCATTCAAAATGATCCCAAGGTTGGCCTTGTGAATCATTACGAAATCGTAAGTAGGCCGGTGTTAAAATCCACATTACTGGATTACGGTACGAGCTATAACCAAGTGACCCGTCTTGAAAAATTGTTGATACAAGAGTGCTCAAATTAATTTCCAAATCCAGCCCCATGATCCTCGCCAGAAATATCACCATAATTTTAATTGTTTTTATAACTGTATTATTTTATCCGGGCATAATTTCTGCTCAAAATAAATTTGAATTTGGTATTCGATTTGATGCTCTCACGATCCCTGTGAATTTCGGAACTTTTACTGAAGATGGACAGGGGTATTATGATATTCATGCCAATGGAAAAATCACGCAAGCGGTTTATTTTGATTTGACTTACTGGCCCTTTAAACATTGGGGCATTTCTTTGGGGGCTGGAGTTCATCCTTTTCATTCGGAGATAGAGTATTTAATTCCGGATATAAGTCATTTCACCCAGGATACCGATTGTACAGGCATGATCAGATTAAGTCGGTGGGCATGGGGCCTTTGATTGCTTTTCAATATCGAAATGATCGATTTAGGGCAAGAGCAGGAGTGATAGTGTTGGATTTTTCAAAGCAGGAATATCCTGTCCGTTTGGAAAGTACCGGGATTTACATTTTTGACGGGTCTGAGGCAGTTGCCCAGGTCGAAATTGAGGAAAACCATTTTTGGAATGGTTTTTATCAATCCAATGATCTCTTTCAATTGGATTTCTCCTATGAAGTACTGGATAATCTGTCTTGCAGAATTGGGTTTGAATCCACATTTAATAAGGATAAATATTATCCCTATAGGTCAATGATCAACGGCTTTACCATAGACGATGAACCTGTAATTCAGCCATTGAATAATTTTAAAATGAGCAATACGTATAGTGCATTTTCTGTGGGAGTGGAATATGTGATTGGTTTTGGGAAATATAAAATAGATAAGCGATGAAATATAAACCTGGATCGCTCAATGTGGCTGAAGCCAGAGCCTAGCTACATCGCATCCCCGGCTTGAAAGCCGGGGCAATTTCAGAATACTCTCTTCTGCCTCTTCTGCCTCTTCTGCCTCTTCTGCCTCTTCTGCCTCTTCTGCCTCTTCTGCCTCTTCTGCCCTTTCTGCCTCTTCTGCCTCTTCTGCCTCTTCTGCCTCCTCTGCCTCTTCTGCCTCTTCTGCCTCTTCTGCCTCTTCTGCCTCTTCTGCCTCTTCTGCCTCTTCTGCCCTTTCTGCCTTTCCA
>Ga0207656_10000643_pt1 | contig 11407 bp, 10 predicted proteins | sample KBSCornC12_FD_184297 | JGI IMG/M metagenome (GOLD analysis project Ga0207656, IMG submission 184297) | Corn rhizosphere microbial communities from Kellogg Biological Station, Michigan, USA - KBS Corn C1-2 (SPAdes) (version 2) | ecosystem: Host-associated > Plants > Roots > Rhizosphere > Soil ...
GAGCGATTCCCCCTCGGCGGTGACGACGGCGACGTACTTGCTGTCTGCCTCGAAGCAGAGGACGTCCTCGATCGTGATGAGGCGGATGTCGCGCCCGCGCAGGACCGTGATCCAGCGCGTGCGCTCCTCGGATTCGGCAGGCTTGGCGAGCCGGTCGAGAAGATGGCGCAGGTCGGCAGGCGCGCTGCCGAGGCGTTCTTTCAGGCGCTGCACTGCACGAACGAGCCGTGCCGGCTGCAGCGGCTTGACGAGATAGTCGACGGCACCTTCCTCGAACGCCTGCACCGCGTAGCGGTCGAATGCGGTGACGAAGACGACGTGCGCCTTGCTGCTGCTCAGCCGGGCGACCTCGAGCCCGCTCAGGCCCGGCATCTGGACGTCGAGGAAGAGGACCTGCGGCTGCAGCCGCTCGATCGCCGCGAGCGCGGCGTGGCCGTCGTGGACGACGGCGCAGATGTCGAGCTCGGGCCACGCCCGTTCCAGCTCGTCGCGAATCTCGCCGGCGAGGAGCGGCTCGTCCTCGGCAATCAATGCGCTCGGTCGTGTCTGAGTCATGGTTGAAGCGGCAGGTGCAGCGTCACTGTCGCGCCGGAATCCGTGGCGATCACGCTCGCCATGCCGCTGCCGTAGCCTTGGTCGAGGCGACGCTGCAGCTCGGCCAGGTCGCTGTTGTCGACCAGCGGTGCGTCATTGGCGTCCGCGCGAGCGAACACGAGGTGGAGGGTGCCTTCGGCGACGGCCGCGTGAATGCGAAGAGGTGCGCGCACCGCACCCTCGCGGCGCACGATTGTGCGAGCGATCGGAAGCACCAGCACCGGCGGAAGCGCCTGCGCCGCAGCCTCCGGTGCGATCTCGATCTCGATCGCGCGGCTCGCGTCGACGCAGCCATCGTGGACGCGCAGGTAGGCGACTGCGGTTGCGAGCTCGTGCTCGACCGTCGTGGCATCGCGGTCGTCGGGGCTGCTGCCGCCCGGCATCAGCAGTCGCAAGAGGGCAATCAGCTCGTCGAGCAACTGATCGGCACGTTCGTTCGCGCCGCTGCCCGCGAGCTCGCCGACGCGCTGCAAGCCGCTGAACAGGAGCTCCGGTTCGACGCGCGCCTGCATCGCGAGAAGCTGCGTCTGCCGCACGTGGCGCTCGGTCTTCGCGCGCTGCATCTCGCTCGAGCGCAGGAGCCGCGAGCTCGCCTCGCTCTCGCGCCACTGGAGATAGGCGGCTGTGCCGAATCCCGCCTGCACCATGAGCAGGATCGAGCTGAAGAACATCTCCGTGCGCTGGACCGCGACCGGATCTTCCGGATCGAACCAGTTGTGGCCGCCGAGCGCCGCAGTCAGATACCACTTGATGACCGACGTTGCCACGGCCGTTGCGAACACCGCCGTGCCATAGGCAAGGAGCGGCCGGGCACCGTGGCGTACGTAGGCGTCCGCCGCGGCGAAGCCGATGACGACCGCGACCCCGGTGACCAGGGATCCCGGAACCTTGAGCAGCAGGCTGTGCCCTCTCAGGTATTCCGAAAACAGGTAATGGCCGTTCAGCAGCGCGTGGAGCAGGGCAACGACGAGCACGGCCACGAGATGTCTGCGCCCGAGTCCGTGCAACGCCTCGAGCAGCGGTGCCAGGCGGCGGTGCGTTCCGGAAATACCCTGAAGGAAGGGAACGTTCATGCGCGTGGCAGGAGGATGCTCGCGATCACGCCGTGCGGGACGTTGGCCTCCAGGAGGAGCGAAGCCTTCGGACCGTGCAGCGTGCGCAGCCGCGCGCGGACGTTCGCCAGGCCCGTGCCGCCGCCGCGGCCCGGCACGATGCCGCGGCCGGTATCGGCGACGCTGAGGCGCACGGCTGCGCCGCCGTCGTCCTCGGCGGCGACGCGAATGCTGCCGCCTTCGGGCAACGGCGCCAGGCCGTGCTTGAGAGCGTTCTCGATCAGCGTCAGCAGCATCATCGGCGGGACCGGAGTCGCGCCGAGATCAGGGGGAATCGCGAACTCGACGTCGAGGCGCCGGCCCATGCGGATCTTGTGGACCGCGAGGTAGGCACGCGCGACCTCGGCTTCGCGCGCTAGCGTCGAATCGGCCTCGCGCAGGCGCGGCAGCGTCTGCTGCAGGTACTGCAGGAGATCGGCCAGCATCGCCTTGCCGGCGGCGGCATCGAGGCGGCCGAGCCGGCGCACGTTGGCGAGCGAGTTGAAGAGGAAGTGCGGTTCGACCTGCGCCTGCAGCATCTGCAGCTCGGCTTCGGCGAGGCGCGCCTGCACCGCAACACGGCGCACTTCGCTTTCGTGCAGCGCCACCAGCGTCGCGCGGCGCTTCCAGAGCGCTTCGCGCCAGACGGCGATGAGGACGAGCCAGGTCACGTGATTTCCGACGAGCAGGCGCCATCCGGTCGCGTCGAACCCGTCGTCGTCGCCGAAGGCGGCCGCTGCGGCGACCTGCAGCGACGATGCCAGTACCGTCGCGACCACCACGCCGCCGGCGAGTGCCAGCCAACGTCTGCGGCGGGCGGTCGGCAGCCTACGCTCGAGAACGAAAAGGAACGCGATTGCCGGTGCAAGCCCGCAGAACACGCTGATCGTCGAACTGGCGAAGGCCAGGAGCAGCTCTGCACGGTCGATGACCGGCATCTGATTGACGGCGATCTGCAGACCGAACGAGAACGCCAGGAGCGTCGCCAGCCAGAGCGCGACCGACGCGTCGCCGGCGAACGCGGTCCCGCGTCGGGAGGGGAGCTGGTCCGATCTCGCCGCTGACCCGCGTTCCATCGACGTCTCGGCCATTCGCCACACACTACACGACGCATCGGCCGGCGGCAGGCCGAACCGACGCTTCGGCGTACCGCACGACGAACCGGCATGGGCAGCCGACGATTCGGGTCGCTACAGTCCTTGCCTGACGACGCCCTCATGAAGCACCTTCGCCTCTGGCAGCTCGCGCTGCTCGCCGCCGTCTTCGTCGCCTGGCACGTGCTGACGGCGCCGGGCCTTCTGCCCAACTTCTTCTTCGAGAACGACCGCCAAGCCGCATTCTTCTTCGGCGAGCCGATCAAGATCTTCGAGCGGATCTGGGCGTGGTTCGTCACCCACCACGACATCTACGAGCACCTCGCAGTGACGCTCGTCGAGACCGTGCTCGCGTTCGCGATCGGCAGCTCGCTCGGTCTCTCGCTCGGCCTCTGGCTCGCGCTCAGCCCCTTCGCCGGCGCGATCGCCGACCCGTACATCAAGGCGCTCAACAGCATGCCGCGCGTCATCCTGGCGCCGATCTTCGCGGTCTGGTTCGGCCTCGGCATCGCGAGCAAGGTCGCGCTCGGCGTCACCCTCGTCTTCTTCATCGTCTTCTTCAACGTCTACCAGGGCGTCAAGGAAGTGAGCCCGGTCGTCCTCGCCAACGCGCGCATGCTCGGCGCGTCGCAGCGGCAGCTGCTGCGCCACGTCTACGTGCCGAGCGCGACGAGCTGGATGTTCAGCTCGCTGCACACCTCGGTCGGGCTCGCGTTCGTCGGCGCGGTCGTCGGCGAGTATCTCGGCTCGTCGCGCGGCGTCGGCTACCTCATCCTGCAGGCCGAAGGCGCGTTCGACATCAACACCGTGATGGCGGGAATCCTCGTCCTCACCGCATTCGCGCTCGCGCTCGACGCCGCCGTCGGCAGGATCGAGCGGCGGCTGATGCGCTGGCAGCCTGCCGCTGCCGAGACCGAGAAGCTCTGAGGAAACGATGGCGGCACAGACGATCTCCGGCGAGCTCGCGCAGACCTACCGCCAGATCGAGGCGCTCGTCATGCTGGCGAAGTGCCTGCCGCTGCGCCACCCGCTGCCGCCGATGCGCGGCTTTGCCGTCAGTCCCGACCTCGCGCTGCTGCTCTACGAGCTCGTCCACGAGCACCATCCCGCGCTGGTCGTCGAATGCGGCTCCGGCGTCTCGTCGCTCGTCATCGGCTATGCATTGAAGACGCTCGGCGCGGGCCACCTCATCTCGTTCGAGCACGACCCGCAACACGCCGAGCGCTCGGTCGCGCTGGTCGGGCGGCACGGCCTCGAGCGTCAGGTGCAGATCGTCCACGCCGCGCTGCAGGAGACGCACTCGGCCGGCGAGAGCTGGAAGTGGTACGGCCCCGAGGTCGAGGAGACGCTCGTCGGCAAGCGCGCGCGCCTCGTCTTCATCGACGGTCCGCCGGGCGCCCTGCAGCCGCTCGCGCGCTATCCGGCGCTGCGCCGGCTCGCGCCGTTCCTTGCGCCCGACGCGGTCGTCGTCCTCGACGACGTCGCGCGGCCCGACGAATGGGCGATCACCGAGCGGTGGCTGCGCGAGGACCCGCGCCTGACGTTGCAGCGGATCGCGCACGAGAAGGGCACGGCGATCCTGACGCGCTCGAGCTAAGGGGCGCGGCGGGCACAGCCCGGTCGGATGTTTCCGACGGCACGGCACGAAGACTGCCGATGTCCACTTCGGTCCGGCCGTCGTAAGTTGGCGAATCCGCTTCCTGAAGGCCGACTGCCGTGAACACCAACGAACGCCTCGCCGTGGGCCTCGGGCTCGCGCTCCTCTTCACCTGCGCCGCGCTCGCCCAGACCGCAGCCCCGGCCGCCGATCCGGGCGCGCCGCCGCCGCCGCGGGTGCGCTCGATCGACGGCATCGAGTACCTGAACGGCGGCGCCGGCGACGAGGCACGCGCGGCGATCGACGCCGAGCGCGGCGCCTTCCCGCTCCGGCTCGTCTTCAGCGTCGCGAGCGGCGCCTATGTCGTCGCCGATCGCGTCGACATCAGCGATGCGCAGGGCAAGGTCTTCGGCGTCGACCACGCCGGACCGATGCTCCTCGTCAAGCTGCCGCCGGGCGACTACACGGTCGACGCCAGCGTGGGCGGCAGGAGCGAGCAGCGCAAAGTCCGCGTCGCGCGCGAGACGACGACCGTCAACCTGCGCTGGCCGGACGAAGCGAAACCGCGCTGAGACCCTTCGCTGCGCTCGGCATGACATGCGGCGCCGCGGCGCCGCTTGTCATTTGGAGGTCGGCATCGTGAACTCGGCGCCCTTGGGCGTGCTCTCGGGCCAGCGCTGCATCACCGACTTCTGGCGCGTGTAGAAGCGCACGCCCTCCTCGCCGTAGGCGTGGGTGTCGCCGAACATGCTCGACTTCCAGCCGCCGAAACCGTGCCACGCCATCGGCACCGGGATCGGCACGTTGATGCCGACCATGCCGATCTCGACCCGGCGCGCGAACTCGCGCGCGACGTTGCCGTCGCTCGTGAAGCAGGCGACGCCGTTGCCGAACTCGTGCTCGTTGATGAGCTTGAGCGCCGTCTCGAAGTCGGGCACGCGCACGCACGAGAGCACCGGGCCGAAGATCTCCTCCTTGTAGATCTTCATCTCCGGCGTGACGTGGTCGAACAGCGTGCCGCCGGTGAAGAAGCCCTGCTCGTGGCCCGCGACCGTGAGCGTGCGGCCGTCGGCGGCGAGCTTCGCGCCCTGCGCGATCCCCGACGCGATGTACGATTCGACCCGCGCCTTGGCGTCGGCGGTGACGAGCGGGCCCATCTCGGCGTCGCTCGCCATGCCGTTCTTGACGACGAGCCGGGTCGCGCGCTCGGCGAGCAGCGGCACGATGCGCTCGGCGATGTCGCCGACCAGCACCGCGACCGAGACCGCCATGCAGCGTTCGCCCGCCGACCCGTACGCCGCGCCGACGAGGGCGTCGACCGCCTGCTCGAGGTTGGCATCGGGCATCACGACCATGTGGTTCTTGGCGCCGCCGAGCGCCTGCACGCGCTTGCCGTGCTTGGCGCCGGTCTCGTAGATGTGGCGCGCGATCGGCGTCGAGCCGACGAAGCTCACCGCCTTGACGTCCTTGTGCGCGAGGAGCGCCTCGACCGCGACCTTGTCGCCCTGGACGACACTGAAGATTCCCTTCGGCAGTCCCGCCTGCTCGAGCAGCTCGGCCATGAAGATCGACGGCGACGGATCGCGCTCGCTCGGCTTGAGAACGAACGCGTTGCCGCATGCGATCGCGACCGGGTACATCCACATCGGCACCATGCACGGGAAGTTGAACGGCGTGATGCCGGCGACGACGCCGAGCGGCTGCCGCACCGTCCAGTTGTCGATTCCGGTCGAGACCTGCTCGGTGTAGTCGCCCTTCAAGAGCTGCGGGATGCCGCACGCGAACTCGACGATGTCGATGCCGCGCGTCACCTCGCCCTGCGCGTCGCTGAAGACCTTGCCGTGCTCGGCGGTGATCATGCCGGCGAGCGTGTCGCGGTGCTGGTTGAGAAGCGCGAGAAAGGCATTGAGGATGCGGGCACGGCGCAGCGGCGGCATCTCGCCCCACGCGGGTTGTGCCGCCTTCGCCGCGGCCACGGCGGCGTCGACCTCTGCGGCCGACGCCAGCGCGACGCGGCGCGCGACCGCTCCGGTCGCCGGGTTGGTCACCGGCTGCGAGCGGCCGCTCGTTCCGGCGACGCGGCGGCCGCCGACCCAATGGCCGACCTCGGCCGTGCTGGTGAATTGCTCGTTGGCGCCCATGGGGCAATCTCCTCGGAAATGGGAAAGCGGTCAGCGTCGCCTTGGATCGGGCGGCGGTGTCTCCGGCTCGGACAGGATCGCGTGCAGCGGCAGCGACGGCGTCTTCAGCAGCACCGGGTCGGGTGCGTTCCACATCAGCAGCGCGATCTTGTTGACGATCGCGCGCAAGGCGACGACGTCGCTCGTCCGCCATTCGCGGCGGTACGGCTCCTCGCAACACACCATGCCGTAGGTCCGGTTGTTGAGAACGAACGCGGCATCGAGCATCGAGACGACGTTGTTGGGGACCAGGTAGCTCTCGCGCATCGGCTGCAACGCCGGATCGTTCAGCGCATCGATGCTCACGTAGCTGCCCGTGCTGATGAGGCCGTTGAAGTAGTGAATGAACTCGGTGCGCAGCAGGCGCCGGTCGGAGGTGTCGAAGACGCCGTCGGCGGTCTTCGACGCGAAGCAGAGCAGCGTCAAATCGTCGCCCGCGCCGTCGAATTTCCACATGCTGACGCGCGCGCATTGCAGGCGGGCGAGGACGACCTCGATCACCGCCGACTGGGTGTCGGCGCGCGGAACGCGCTCGGCGTACATGTCGCCCAGCAGCTCCTGAAGGCGGGCCGAGTCCTCGGCTTGGGGCGTCACGCGCACGAGTATCCGCCAAGCGTGGCGGCGCGGCGATGGCTATGCTGTCAGTCGCCACGCGAGTGAGGGGACCATGCCCAGAGCCGACGTCACGATCGAGAGCCTGCACCGCCGCCAGGCCGAATGCCTCCCAGGCAAGTTCGGCCTTGTCGTCACGCGGATCGCCGAGGGCGAGGTCGACGCCGAGGTCGCTCTCCAGCCGTGGATGCTCGCGCCGAATGGCTATCTGCACGCAGCGAGCGTGCTGCTGCTCGCCGACACCGCCGCCGGCTACGCGAGCTTCGCGCACCTTCCCGACGGGGCGAAGAACTTCACGACGATCGAGCTGAAGAGCAACTTCCTCGGCACGGTGCGTGACGGAACGATCCGCACCGAGTGCCGCGCCGAGCACCTCGGGCGGACGACGCAGGTGTGGTCGTGCGTGGTCTTCGGCGGCGACGGCCGCCGGATCGCGCTCTTTCGTTGCACGCAGCTGGTGCTGTGGTGACGTCGGGCAAGCGCGCCAAACCGTCGCCGCCGCGACGCGCGAAGGGCAGCGGCGAAGCGCCGCTACCGCCGCTCGGCGAGCGCGAGATCGCCGAACTGCAAACGCTGCTCGACGGCGTGCCGGCGCCGCTCGAGCCGCTCGACGTCTCGGCTGTCGACGGGTTCCTCTGCGGCGTCCTCGTCCAGCCCGAGGCGATCGCGCCCGCGCGCTGGCTGCCGTTCGTGACCGATGTCGACGGTCGTGCGCTGCCGCGCGGCTTCGACGCGGGCAGGTTGCACGCGCTCGTCCATCGCCGCGCCGACGAGCTGCGGCACGCGATCGAGCGCCGCGGCTGGTTCGATCCCTGGGTCTTCGAGGTCGACTCGCCGGCCGACGACGTCGTCACCGACTACGACGACGGTGACGCGCTCCAGGACGACCCGCCGGATCTCGACGAGGAGGAGGATCACGCCGGCGCCGCGGTGCTGCCGTGGGTCGCCGGCTGCACCGCGGCGCTCGAGACCTTCCCCGCACTGCTCGGCAGCGACGATCCGGCGCTGATCGCGCCGCTCGCGCTTCTCTATCGCCACGTCGGCACCGACACGCTCGAGGACGCCCACACGCTCGACGCCGAAATCGAGACGCTCGCCGCGCCTGCCGATCTCGCTGCGGCGGTCGAGGAACTCGTGCGCGCGACGCTCTTGCTGGCCGACGTCGCCGGCCTGCGCGTCGTGCGTTGAGCGCGCGTTGCTCAGATCGTCAACGGATCGACGTCGATCGCCCAGCGCAGGATGCGCGCTGCGGCATCGCCGCGCGCGACGTGGAGCGCATCGAGCCGCGGTCCCCACGCGCGCAGCATCGCCTGCAGCTGCTGGCGCGACGTCGACTCGACGAGCATCTGCATCCGCTCGACGTCGGCGACGCGCGCGACGTCGAGCGGCACCGGCGCGTAGACCATGACGCCGTCGCTCTCGGCGAGCGAGCGCGCCTCCGCCGCGGCGGCGTCGAGGAAGGCGCGCGCTGCCTCCGCGGTTCGCGCATCGGCACGCAGCACGGCGAGGTGCGACCACGGTGGCAGCCCGGCGCTCTCGCGCTCGCGCAGCTGCGCTGCGGCGAACGCTGCGTAGTCGTGGCGTGCGAGCGCCTGGTAGAGGGGATGCGACGGGTGCCACGTCTGGATCCACATCTCGCTCGCGCCTGAGCGCTCGGCGTTACGGCCGGCGCGGCCCGCGGCCTGCATGAGCAATGCGAACAGCCGCTCCGGCGCGCGAAAGTCGCTGCTGAAGAGCGACGTGTCGGGGTTGACCGCGGCGACGAGGCCGATGCGGCGAAAGTCGTGGCCCTTCGCGACCATCTGCGTCCCGACCAGGATGTCGACGTCGCCGGCGTGGACCGCGCCGAGCGTCGCCTCGAGGGCGCCCTTCCTGCGCGTCGTGTCGGCGTCGATGCGGGCGATCCGGGCGCCGGGAACGAGCGACGCGAGCTGCTCCTCGAGACGTTCGGTGCCGCGCCCGACCGGCGCGATGTCGGGGTTGCCGCACTCCGGGCAGCGTCGCGGCACCGGCGCCGCCAGGCCGCAATGGTGGCAGCGCAATGTCCGGTCGTGCTTGTGGAAGACGCGCCAGGCGCTGCAGTGCGGACAGCCGCTCAGCCATCCGCAGTCGCCGCACTGCAGCACCGGCGCGTAGCCGCGACGGTTGAGGAAGACGAGGCTCTGCTCGCTGCGCGCGACGCGCTCGTGCAGCGCTGCGACGAGCTGCGGCGCGAGCGCCGGCGGCGGCGCTGCGGCGACGAGGCCGACGGTTGGCCGCGGTACCCTGCCCATGTCGACGAGCCGCACCGCCGGCCACGACGCGCCGCCGATCCGCTCGGCGAGTGTCAGCCGCGCGTAGCGGCCCGTCTCCGCGCTTCGCCACGATTCGAGCGACGGCGTCGCCGAGCCGAGCACGACGTGGACGCCTTCGCGGCGGCCCCGCCAGACGGCGAGGTCGCGCGCCGAATAGCGCGCGCCCTCCTGCTGCTTGTACGACGCGTCGTGCTCCTCGTCGACGACGATCAGGCCGAGCCGCGGCAGCGGCGCGAAGACTGCGAGGCGCGTGCCGAGCACGAGGTCGGCCAGGCCGAGCTGCGCGGCGAGCCAGCTGCGCAGCCGTTGCGCCGGCGTCAGGCCGCTGTGCAGCGCGACGATGCGGCGCGTCGCGAAGCGGCGCGCGAAGCGGTCGATCAGCTGCGGCGTCAGATTGATCTCGGGGACGAGGACGAGCGACTGCCGCCCGGAGGCGAGGGCGTGCTCGGCGCTGCGCAGGTAGACCTCTGTCTTGCCGCTGCCGGTGACGCCATGAAGCAGCGTCGTTCCCGGTGCGCTGCTCGCCATCGCCGCGGCGATCGCTTCGCTCGCTGCGGCCTGCTCGGCGGTGAGGGTTGGCGGCGCCTCGTTCGTCGCCACGCCCCCACCGTCGCCGCGTTCGACCGCGCGGCGCATGCGCCGGATCCGGTCGGCGACGGCGTCGCGGCCGAGCCGGCGCAGCTCGGGCGGCAGCACCGCGAGCGCGATCTCGCCGACGCTGCGCTGGTAGTAGGTCGCCGCGAACTCGACGAGCGCGCGCCAACCCTCCTCGAGCGGAGGCAGCGCGTCGCAGACCTCGGCGATGTCGCGCAACTCGCTTGGCGCGCCCTCGGTGGCGCCATCGCTCCACGTCAGACCCGCGACTTCGCGACGGCCGAACGGCACACGCACCAAGAGGCCGGGAACGAGCAGGTGCTGACTTCGGTAGCTGAGTGCGGGGGTGAGAGCGGCGTGTCGAGGCGCGTCGACGAGCACCGGAACGACGCATTCAGGCATCGTCGCAGGGAGCGGCCGGTTCGTTCCGATCGCACTTCAGCCGGTGTTCAGGTTCGCCGGCTAAGTTCTTGATTCGAGAACGCTTTTGACTTTCTCCACCGTGTCTGTGGAAAACTTTGTGGGCAAGCGAGGTCCGCCGGCCCCAAACGCTTGTCCTGTCTCGATTCCGGACTCGGTGCACGCTTTCGAAGCACCCGCCGCGCCCCAGCAAAATCAACGACTTAGCTGATTCGATGGTTTTGATCATGACGCGTTGCAACAGTGGCGACGCGTTTCGTGACAGGATCAAGTCGTGGGGATAAGTCAAGCCCTGAGTGCTCACTCACCCGTACTTCGTCACGCGGCTTCGATTCGTGAACTGGTTCACGCCGAAGCACCGTGGAAGGGCGGCGACGCGCGATGCACCTCGTCGACGAGCGCGGTGACGTGGTCGGGCGGAACGTGCTGGCTGATGCCGTGGCCGAGGTTGAAGACATGCCCGTTGCGGACGCCGTCGCGCGCGAACGCGCCAAAGCTCGCCAGCACGCGCCGCACCTCGTTGCGGATCGCGTCGGGCGCCGCGAACAGCACGGTCGGATCGAGGTTGCCCTGCAGCGCGACATTCGCGCCGACGCGCTTTCTCGCCTGACCGAGGTCCACCGTCCAGTCGACGCCGACGACGTCGGCGCCGCTCGCCGCGATCGCCTCGAGCCACGGCCCGCCGCCCTTCGTGAAGACGATGTGCGGGACGCGGCGGCCGTCGGCTTCGCGCTTGAGAAGGCCGAGCACCTTGCGCGTGTAGGCGAGGCTGAACGTCTGATACGCGCCGTCGGCGAGGACGCCGCCCCAGCTGTCGAACACCATCACCGCCTGCGCGCCGGCGTCGATCTGGGCGTTGAGGTACGCGGCGACGGCGTCGGCGTTGACGTCGAGGATGCGGTGCAGCAGGTCGGGCCGGTCGTAGAGCATC
>Ga0207656_10000646_pt1 | contig 11382 bp, 8 predicted proteins | sample KBSCornC12_FD_184297 | JGI IMG/M metagenome (GOLD analysis project Ga0207656, IMG submission 184297) | Corn rhizosphere microbial communities from Kellogg Biological Station, Michigan, USA - KBS Corn C1-2 (SPAdes) (version 2) | ecosystem: Host-associated > Plants > Roots > Rhizosphere > Soil ...
CGCGATCGTCAATGTCAGCTCGGTATCGGGACTGACCCATGTGCGCACCGGCTCGCCCTACGGCATGACCAAGGCCGCGCTCGCGCAACTGACCAAAAACCTTGCCTGCGAATGGGCCGAGGACGGCATCCGCGTCAACGCCGTCGCGCCGTGGTACATCCGTACGCAGCGCACCGCGATCAAACTCGCCAACGAGGAGTACCTCGACGAAGTGCTCGAGCGCACGCCGATGGGCCGCATCGGCGAGCCCGAGGAGGTCGCCGCGGCGATCGCCTTCCTGTGCCTGCCCGCCGCGGCGTACATCACCGGCGAGTGCATCGCGGTCGACGGCGGCTTCCTGCGCTACGGATTCTGAGGCGTGAGCGAAAAGATCCGCCTCGAATACCAGCCGCCGCACGACTTCGCCAACCTGCTCGGGTTCTTCGCCAAGCGCGCGATCCCTGGCGTCGAGCGGGTCGATGATGCGAGCTACCGGCGCATCTTCACGCTCGATGGCCAGGTCGGCGAACTCGCCGTCACGCAGACAAAGCGTGGTCATGCCCTCGACCTGCATATCGATTTCGCCGATACGGCATGTTTCCCCGACATCGCAGCGCGCGTGCGCCGCATGTTCGACCTCGACGCGGACATCGCCGCGATCAATGCGCATCTCGGACGCCGTCGGCACCTGAAGGGGTGCATCGCGAAGCACCCGGGCCAGCGCCTGCCCGGCGGCTGGGATGGCTTCGAGATCGCGATCCGCGCCGTGCTCGGCCAGCAGGTCACGGTTGCCGCCGCGCGCACGCTGACCGAACGCGTGGTGCGCAAGTTCGGCCACGAAGTCGAGACGTCGCGCAGTGGCAAAGCAGTTTTGTTCCCGACGCCTGCCACGCTCGCCGACGCGGATCTCGGCGGACTCGGCATCACCGGCGCGCGCATCGCCACGCTGCGCGCGATCGCCGCGGCGGTGCGCGACGGCCGCGTCGATTTCCGCTGCGAGCGTCCGCTGGCTGAGTTCGTGTCGATGTGGACCGCGCTGCCGGGAATTGGTGAATGGACCGCGTACTACCTGGCGATGCGCGGCGTCGCCCATGCCGATGCGTTTCCGGCGGGCGACATCGTGCTGCGCAAGGCCGTTGCGCGCGACGGCAAGCCGGTATCCACGCGCGCGCTCGAGGAGATGTCGCAGGCGTGGCGGCCGTATCGCGCCTATGCCGTGCTGCATCTGTGGCGCTCGACGATGGCGTGATAGAACTGACCGGTTTGCCCTCCCCGCGCTGCTGCGGCGGCCCTTGCGCGGCGAGGCGTGCACGCTATGCTCGACGCAGCGAAACATACACTCGAGGACCGTCATGAACGAAGCCGCTTTCCACACCGGCGACGATGCGCGCCGCGAAGTCGACCGCTGGCTCGGCAACTACAGCGAGGACCATCGCAATCCGACCAACATCACGATCCATTGGATCTGCGTGCCCGCGATCCTGTGGACCGTGATCGCCCTGCTCTGGGTCGTACCGGTGCCAGCAATGGTGGGGCGCGCCGGGCTCTGGGCGGCATTGGCGATGGTGCTCGCGTTCGCGTTCTACCTGCGCCTGTCGCGGCCGCTCGCGTTCGCCATGCTCGCAATGTTCGTCGTGCTCGGCCTAGTCACCGAGGCGCTATACCGAGCGCTCGGTGCGACGCAATTGATGTGGCTAGCGATCGGCGTGTTCGTCGTCGCCTGGATCGGTCAGTTCGTCGGCCACAAGATCGAGGGCAGGAAACCGTCGTTCCTGACCGATCTCGCCTATCTGCTGATCGGTCCCGCATGGATCGTGGCCAAGCTGATGCGACGCGTCGGCATCAATTACTGACCGGATAAAAAAAGGGCGCGATCGCTCGCGCCCTTTGCGTGGTCGTTGCCGCGCCTGGCTAGAACCGATACTGCACCGAAACCGCGAAGGTGTTGTCGTCGTTCGCGGTCTTGCCGACGAGATGGTCGAACGTCGCGCTGGTCTGGTCGATCTTGCCGTCCTCGACGAACAAGTGATAGTAGCCCGCGTCGAAACGCAGCTTGTCGCTCATCTTGTAGCCGAGTCCCAAGGCCACACCCGTGCGCGAGCCGTCCGGCACGCGCGGGTCGCGCGTCTCGTCGACCGTGGGCGTCTTGTCGTAGCCGAACCCGGCGCGCAGCGTCCATTGATTGTCGAGCTTGTATTCGCCGCCCAGCGATCCCGACCAGCTGTTCTTGTAGTTGAACAGCGTCGGCCGGTTGTACGGCGCCTGCGCCGTATTCTGGTACGAGATCACGAGCTCCTTGAAGCTCGACCAGTGCGTGAAGCTGAAATCGGCGCCGAGGCTGAGGCGGTCGTTGACCGTATGCCACCAGCCGACGTTGGCGAACCAGGGCGTGTTGACGTCGGCCGTACCGGTCGTATTGGTGAATGCGCCGCCGAACAATGGCAGGAGATTCGACGGTATGAGGAACGTCGCCTTGCCGTTGATCGTGTGGTCGATCTGCGAGTGGAAATTGAAGCCGACGCGGTCCGCCGGCGTCGGTTTCCACAGCACGCCGAGGCCGAAGCCGAAGCCCCAGTCGGCGCCCTTCAGCCCGCCTTGGCCGTCGGCTTCCTGCGGCAGTAATGCACCGCCGGTCGGCTGCATGAGGATCGTGCCGAGGTTGATGTCCGATTTCAGTTCGGCGCGCAGGCGCTGCGCGATCAGGCTCGCGCCGATCGACAGCGTGTCGTCGATCTTGTACGCCAAGGCCAGCGTCGCCGCCGGCGCCTTGAGGTTCGTCGAAACGGCCTGGTAGCGACCGACCCAGCGGTCGTCATAGTAGGTCTTCAGGCCGAACGGCGCGTTGAACCCCGCGCCGAAAGTGAGCTGGTCGTTGATCGGCATGACGAAATGCGCCGCGGGAATCGGCACGGTGGCGCCACCGTCGCCGCCGTTGCCGCCGGTCAGCGGATTGCCAAGTGCGTCGGTACCGCCACCGGAGAACTTGATGCCGTAGTCGATCACGACCACGTCGGTTTGCACGCAACCGCCCTTGATATCGGACATCGCGGCGGGATTGTTCTCGACGACGGCGCAGTCGTCCGGCGCGGCGGTGCCGCCGGCGCCGTAGCGGCCGACGCCTTGCGTATCGTTCTGCCGTCCGAGCTGGAACGCACTGGCATACACGCCCTGGCTGACGAGGCTGGCAGCGACGGCGAAGCTCAGCGCAGTCAGGGCCGGAACGATTCGCTGCTGTTGTTTGATCTTGATCATGGCGAGATGGTCCTTGAAGGTTCCGGGTTTATTGCTTCACGACGGCGCTGTTCGTGATCTGCACGGCAGTGCCGTTGGTCGCGAAGAAGCTCGCGGCCTGGGTCTGCATCTCCACCGTGGTCTGCGGCGAGGCGGACGGATCGAGCAGCGAGGAGTGCACGCCGCTGACGAACTGCACCGAATTGTGGATGCCGGTGGCCGACTGCGTCGTCGTACTGATCCGCGTGAGGCCGAGCGCGGAGATGATCGGCAGGCCGCCCGACAATGGGGAGCCGGCGACCGTGTTCGGGATCACTTGGTCGGGCAACCAGTTGCCGTTGGCGTCATAGAGCTTCGCATTGATTGCATCGCCCGGCAGCTGCGGGCTGCCGCCGACCACGGCCTGGGCGAGCAGGTTCTTCTTCGCGAGTACGGCGCCGGTGCCGGCATCGCCCGCGTAATTGATCGGGTCGCCCGAGTCGATCACGCTCTGCGTGGCGACGACGAAGGTGTTGAAGTCCGCCGTGCCGGGCTTGATGCCGGCCGCGCCGAGGCCGGCAATGATGACCGGACCGAACGTCGGCGAGCCGACGAGCAGGTTGGTGACGCCGCCGCCCGGCACGTTGAGCACCGCGTTCTGCACCGCGGTGTTCGGCGTCGCAGCGAGCGCCATGAACGTCGTGCCTTCAATGCTGCCGAGCGAGATGCCGAGGAAGGCGACGCGCGCCGGATCGAACAGCGGCGTGCCGTCGAGGCCTTGGACATAGGGGATCGCGCTGCGCAGTTCGAGCAGGTCGGACACGCCCTGGCGCAGGTTGTCGCGCGAGGTGCGCAGGCTGGTCAGGTTGATGAAGTAAGAGCCCGACGACGCGACCGTACCTGCGGCAACGGCGCCAGTCGCGGTATTGATCTGCGGTAGATCAAAAGTGCGTTCGCCGGTGACCAGTCCCGCCGCCGGCGTGCCGGTGAGGAAGGCATTGCGGTAGAACGGATTGCTCGGGGCGAGACCGTGCAGCGGCAGATCGATCGCGATCGCGGCGAAGCCGGCCTGGCTCAACGCGCCAACCGCGGCGAGCATCGTCGTGCGGTCGCTCGTGATGCCGTGCTGGTAGATCACTACCGGCCAGCCCGCTGCGGGCTTGGTCTTGCCCGAGTTCGCGTTCGGCACGCTCATGATGACCGGCACGGTCTGGTTCGAGGTGGCTGCCGGCAAGCGGTTGGCTGCGGTCACGTTGGTCGATGTCGGATCGAGACCGAGCGCCTTGCACGAAGCAACCTGACCGCAGGGCGGCGCCGTCCAATAGTTGGTCAGCGGCGCGACCGGATTCGCCTGGCTCGGCGCGGACAGGTAATACGGCACGGTCAGCGCGCCAACGTAGATGTCGGCGATCGGCGGCTGGCCCGGGATCACGTCCGCCAGTGTCTTGCCAATCGGCACGACGGCGATGTTCTGGTCCGGCACCGCATCGACGAGTCCGGCGATGGTCTGCATCGTCACCGTCGTCGCCTGCGTCGTCGCCGTCCACGACAGCACGATGGTCGAAGGATCGACGCCTGCGGTCTTGGCCGCGCCTTCCTGCAGGTTGGTCAGTTGGCGCAGCGGTTCGAGCGCGCAGGCGTTCGCATCGCTCAACGCGGGGAGTGTCGACTTGCCGCCCGTGCACAACGGACTCGTGCGCTTGGAGAAACCGTAGATCAGCGACTGGCGCACCGGCGTACCGGCAGCGTCGGTGATGCCGTTGGTCAGCACCGCCATATACGAGGTCAGCTGCTTGAGCGGCTTGGTCGGCACGAGCGCGAGCGTCGCGCCTGTAGCCGCGTTCGAAGCGAGCGTGGCGACATATTCCTGCGGCGAGGCGAGCTCGCGCACGACACCGAGGACGGCACCTGTGCTCGGATCCGTCTTCACCTCGAACAGATGCACGCTCTTGCCGCTGCCGCCGGCGACGCTGCCGGGAGTCAGCGGGCCGGCAAACGCCGTGCTCCACGGCGCGGTCGTGCTGAAGCCGTCGAGCGAGTTGAGCGCGTCGAATACCGGCACTTGCGCCGCAGGCGCGCCCGCGGTCGGAATGTTCAGCGTCAGATCTTTGGAGCCCTGACGCAGCAGGTCGGTCGGGAACGGCACCGTGCTCGTGGTTGGGTCGAATTTCGCCGTCGTGTGCAGCGGCACCGGCGCGGTGTAGTCGTAGGCCTGCGCACTCTGGCCGGCAAGCGCCGTCAGCAGCAGGGACGGCAGAATCAGTGGGCGAAGAGCGAAACTGCGCATGGTTATCTCCTCCGCGCGGGGGCGGCATGCTTGGGTAGGTACGGAAAATTCAAACGCTTGTTTTGAGGATTATGCCGAGAACTTGCGGGCTCGGCTCGCTGCATCGCAGCACCCTGCCCGCTCACCCTTCGCGACCCGAAGCTCGGCGGAAGTCTCATCGAATGCATGTCGGCCATGCGACGCTCCCCTGTCGCGGCGATCTTCCGCCTTGCCCTCCACCTCGTCAATCGGCGCTTCGCCAATCCGCGCAGCCGAGCACATCCTGCGCGCGAAACGCACGCGGCGTGTAACCGAAGTCACGCTCCGCCGCCGTATTGTCCGCGATCAACGGTTCGCTCAGGCGTGCGAGCGCACCCGCACCGAGGCGACCGCGCAAGAGCAGCGCACCCGCGCGCGCGAAGGTCAACGGCACGGGCAACGGCAACGCCAGACGTGGCGGTCCCGCGGCGATGCGCCGGAGCAGCGCGTCGAACCGCAGGCGCTCGCCACCACCGAGTTCGTAGATCTTGTCGAATGTCGCCGCATTGTCGAATGCGGCGAGGAAGGCGGCGGCAAGGTCGGCCGCATGCACCGGTTGCCGCAATCCGTCCGCGCGCGGGATCGGCAGTACGCGGAATCGCTTGGCGAAACGCGCGATCGAGGCCAGGCTGCGGTCGCGGCCAGTGCCGTAGATCAGGGTCGGGCGAAAGATCGTGCAGCCGATGCCGCATTCGCGCGCGGTTTGCATGAGCAGGGTTTCCGCAGTGCGCAGGCGCATGCTCAACTCGCGCTCGGCCGTATCGACCGAATCGCGCTTGCTTTCGGCGCTCATCGAGCTGATCGCGATGACTCGTTTTGGACCGCCGCGCGTGCCTGCCGGCGCGGTGCGCGCAAACCACGCGGCGAACGCATCGAGCGGACCCAAGCTGAGCACCGCGTCGTGCGGCGGCAGCGACGCCACCTCGACGCAAAGATCGCCTTGCAGCCAATCGATTTTTCCGCTTGCGCGGGCGCGAGACGCCGCCGTACGGCTGACCGCGAGCACACGCTCGCCGCGCGCGGCGAGTTGCGGCAACAGGAATTCGCCGATCACTCCGCTCGCGCCGAAAACCAGAATCGAGGACAAGCCAGGCTCCGCAATCAAGACCGGCGAAGTCTAACGTCAACGCCGCCCGCACCCGCATCGTGCAACGCAAATTTCGCCAGCCGCAACGCCGCTTGCGCTATGCTGCGCGCCTTCGACGACTACGCCGCGGAGTCAGTATGATCGCTCGCATCTGGCGCGGAATCACGCTCAAGGAAAAGGCCGACGACTACCTCGCCTACCTCGACCGCACCGGCCTCGCCGATTACGCAAAAGTACCCGGCAACCGCGGCGTCACCGTGCTGCGCCGCATCCAGGGCGAGCACTGCGAGTTCATGCTGATCTCGCTCTGGGAATCGATGAACGCCGTGCACGAATTCGCCGGCGAGAATCCCGAGAAGGCCGTCTACTATCCCGAGGACGAGCAGTACCTGCTGCAGATGGAACCGCTGGTGCGGCATTACGAAGTCGCCCAGCAGATTTTTCCGGATGCAGCCGCGCAGGCGTCGGCCGGCGACGACAAGCCAGTCGCGAAGAAACGCAAATAAACCCAAGTCGTTTCAGCGCGCCTCGACGTCAAGCGGCAGCTTGCTGCCGCTTCAACGGCGAGAGTTATCGCTGCAGCGCAGCTGTCAACGATAACCTTATTTCTTCTTCGGAATGTACAAGTCGGTGATCGTGCCTTCGTACACTTCCGCCGCCATGCCGATCGACTCGCCGAGCGTCGGATGTGGATGCACGGTGAGGCCGATGTCAGCGGCTTCGCAGCCCATCTCGATCGCGAGGCCGAGTTCGCAAATCAAATCGCCCGCGTTCACGCCGACGATGCCGGCGCCGATGATCTTGTGCGTGGTCTCATCGAAGATCAGCTTGGTGAAACCTTCGGTGCGCGCGATGCCGATCGCGCGGCCCGACGCAGCCCACGGGAATTTGCCGATGCCGTACTTGATGCCCTTGGCCTTCGCCTCGCCTTCGGTGACGCCGACCCAGGCCACTTCGGGATCGGTGTAGGCCACGCTCGGGATCACGCGCGCGACGAACTCGCTCTTCTGCCCCGCGCAGACTTCGGCGGCGACCTTGCCTTCATGCGTCGCCTTGTGCGCGAGCATCGGCTGACCGACGAGATCGCCGATCGCGAAAATATGCGGCACATTGGTACGCATCTGCTTGTCGACCGGGATGAAGCCGCGATCGGTCACCTGCACGCCGGCCTTGTCCGCGTCGATCTTGTTGCCGTTCGGCGAACGACCGATCGCAACGAGCACGCGGTCGTAGACCTGCGGTTCGGGCGCCTTCTCTCCCTCGAACGTCGCCTTCAAGCCTTCCTTGGTTGATTCGATCTTCGCGACCTTCACCTTGAGATGGATGCCGGCATAGCGTTTCGACAATCGCGTCGCGAGCGGCTTGACCAGGTCAGGATCGGCGCCGGGCATCAGCTGATCCAACAGCTCGACCACGGTCACCTGCGAACCAAGCGCTTCGTAGACGCAGGCCATTTCCAGGCCGATGATGCCGCCGCCGACGACGAGCAGTTTCTTCGGCACATCCTGCAGCAGCAGCGCGTCGGTCGAATCCATCATGCGCGGGTCGTCCCACGGGAAGCCCGGCAGCTTCACCGCCTGCGAGCCCGCGGCGATGATGCATTTCTCGAAATGCACGAGTTTCTTGCCGTCCGCAGTTTCGACTTCGATCTCGTTCGGCGACACGAATTTGCCCGTGCCCTGCACGACCGTGACCTTGCGCTGCTTGGCCATGCCGGCGAGGCCGCCGGTGAGCTGCGCGACCACCTTGTTCTTGAATCCGCCGAGCTTGCCGATGTCGATCTTCGGTGCGCCGAAGTCGATGCCGATATCGGCGGCGTGGCTCGCCTCGTCGATCACCTTTGCCGCATGCAGCAGCGCCTTCGACGGAATGCAGCCGACGTTGAGGCAGACGCCGCCGAGCGTCGCATAGCGCTCAATCAGCACCGTGTTCGTGCCAAGATCGGCGCTGCGGAACGCAGCCGTGTAGCCGCCGGGACCGGAGCCGAGCACGACGACCTGGCATTCGATATCGGCCTTGCGTCCGGAAGCACCGGCGGCCTTCGGTACCGGCGGCGCGGCGGCCGGAGTAGCAGCTGCGGGAGCCGGAGCAGGTGCCGCTTTGGGCGCTTCGGCTTTCGCCGGCGCGGCAGCTGCGCCTTCGGCATCGATGATCGCGACCACGGTGCCCTCGGAGATTTCGTCGCCGAGCTTGACCTTGATCTCCTTCACGACGCCCGCGGCCGACGCAGGCACTTCCATCGTCGCCTTGTCCGACTCGAGCGTGACGAGGCCCTGATCCTTGGTCACCGTATCGCCCGGCTTGACCAGGATTTCGATGACGGGAACGTTGCTGTAGTCACCGATATCGGGGACTTTGACTTCAGTAGTTGCCATTGTTTCGAGTCCTCGATCAGAGCATCGCGCGACGCATGTCGGCCAGCAGCTGGGCCAGATACGCGGTGAAGCGCGCGGCGAGCGCGCCGTCGATCACGCGATGGTCGTAGCTGAGCGAAAGCGGCAGGATCAGGCGCGGCTGGAAGGCCTTGCCGTCCCACACCGGCTTCATCGCCGACTTGGTCACGCCGAGGATCGCGACTTCGGGTGCATTGACGATCGGCGTGAACGAAGTGCCGCCGATGCCGCCGAGCGAAGAGATCGAGATGCAGCCGCCCGACATTTCCGCGGGGCCGAGCTTGCCGTCGCGCGCCTTCGCCGCAAGCGCGGAAATTTCCTTGGCCGATTCGACGATGCCTTTCTTGTCCGCATCCTTGAGCACCGGCACGACGAGGCCGTTCGGCGTGTCCGCGGCGAAGCCGACGTTGTAATACTTCTTCAACACGAGGTTTTCGCCGCTCGCGTCGAGCGAGGCGTTGAAGGTCGGGAATTTCTTCAGCGCGGCGACCATCGCCTTGATCAGGAAGCCGAGCATGGTGAATTTGACGCCGGCCTTCTCGTATTCCTTGTTGAGCGAGACGCGCAGCGCTTCGAGTTCGGTAATGTCGGCGTCGTCGTTGTGGGTGACGTGCGGGATCATCACCCAGTTGCGCGCGAGATTGGCGCCGGAAATCTTCTGGATGCGCGACAACGGCTTGGTCTCGATTTCGCCGAACTTGGCGAAATCGACCTTCGGCCACGGCAGCAGGTCGAGACCACCGCCACCGCCCGCCGCGGCCTTCGGCGCCGCGGATGCACCCGAAAGCACGCCCTTGACGTATTTCTGCACGTCCTCCTTGCTGATGCGGCCCTTGCGCTCGCTGCCCTTGACCTGCGCCAGGTCGACACCGAGCTCGCGCGCGAACAGACGCACGGCGGGGCTCGCGTACGGCACCTTGTCCGGCATCACCGTGTCGGCGCCGAAGTTGATCGGCGGCGAGGCCGGGCTGCCCGATGCGACGACGGGCGCCGCGGCTGGCGCGGGTGCAGGCGCGGCGGCCTTTGCGGCCGCCGGGGCCGGAGCGGGCGCCGCGCCGGCGGCTTCGATCAGCGCGACGACATGGCCTTCGGAGATTTCGTCGCCAACCTTGACCTTGATCTCTTTGACCACGCCCGCGATCGACGACGGCACTTCCATCGTCGCCTTGTCGGATTCGAGCGTGACCAGGCCCTGGTCCTTGCTCACCGTATCGCCAACCTTGACCAGAACCTCGATGACCGGCACGCCGGTGTAGTCGCCGATGTCCGGTACCTTGGCTTCTTGCACGCCGCCGCCTGCGGCGGCCGCTGGGGCCGGGGATGGCGCGGGAGCTTCGGTTTTCGCCGCGGGCGCCGGCGCTGCTTTCGCCGCCGCCGGAGCGGGCGCCGCGGCTTCACCGCTTTCGATCAGCGCCACGATATGACCTTCGGAGATCTCGTCGCCGAGCTTGACCTTGATTTCCTTGACGACACCGGCAACCGACGAGGGTACCTCCATCGTCGCCTTGTCCGATTCGAGGGTGACCAGGCCCTGGTCCTTCGTCACGGTATCGCCCGGTTTGACCAGAATCTCGATCACCGGCACGTTGGTGTAATCGCCGATATCCGGCACCTTGGCTTCTACGACGTCGGCCATGCTCCCTCCTTACTGTGGGCGCGCTGCCGCCGTGGCGCCGCGCCGGTCACAACTGATGACGAATTGCACACGGCCGCGGCCGCCTCGCCATGATAATCCGAACCGGGCCGTCTTCCCTACCATCGGCGCGGCAATCTTGTTGTTACACCTCGATGCGCAGGCCGATATCGCGATGACTTCCGGCCTTGGCACCGCCGCCCGCAGCCCGCTACGCTCGCCGCATCGGCCCAGGCCGCGCCCAGGAGACTCCATGCTCGCGATCCTCAACCTGTCCAAGACCTACGCCAACGGCGTGCAAGCGCTCAAGGACATCACGCTCGAGATTCCCAACGGCATGTTCGGCCTGCTCGGCCCGAACGGCGCGGGCAAGTCCACACTGATGCGCACGATCGCGACGCTGCAGGACCCCGATTCCGGCTCGATCCATCTCGACGATATCGACGTACTCGCCGACAAGCAGACCGCACGGCAAACGCTCGGCTACCTGCCGCAGGAGTTCGGCGTCTACCCAAAGGTGACCGCCGAGGTGATGCTCGACCATTTCGCCGTGCTCAAGGGCGTGACCGACAAGCAGGAACGCAAGGCGCTGGTCGAGGCGCTGTTGCGCCAGGTCAACCTCTGGGAGAAACGCTACTACAAGCTCGGCACGTTCTCGGGCGGCATGCGCCAGCGCTTCGGCATCGCCCAGGCGCTGATCGGCGCGCCGCGCCTGATCATCGTCGACGAGCCGACCGCGGGCCTCGACCCCGAGGAGCGCAACCGCTTCCTCAAC
>Ga0207656_10000660_pt1 | contig 11288 bp, 12 predicted proteins | sample KBSCornC12_FD_184297 | JGI IMG/M metagenome (GOLD analysis project Ga0207656, IMG submission 184297) | Corn rhizosphere microbial communities from Kellogg Biological Station, Michigan, USA - KBS Corn C1-2 (SPAdes) (version 2) | ecosystem: Host-associated > Plants > Roots > Rhizosphere > Soil ...
TCGCCGGGGGCCACGCGCGCGAGCTCGTCCACGAGCAGGGCCTCCGCGGGCAGCGGCAGCGCGAGCGTCGCGCAATCCGCGCGCAGCCGTGCGAGGTGCCAGCGCCAGTTGAGGGGGCGGCCCCCGCGCACCAGCAGCGTGCGGAAGATGCCGTCGCCGAAGGCGAGCCCCCGGTCCGAGATCGGCAGGGAATCGGCCTCGATGCCATCGACGAGCGTCAGTGGAAGCGCTTGAAGGCGAGCGTGCCGTTCGTGCCGCCGAAGCCGAACGAGTTGGACATCGCCGCCTCGATCTTCATCTCGCGGGCGGTGTTCGGCACGTAGTCGAGGTCGCACGCCGGGTCTGGCGTGAGGATGTTCATGGTGGGCGGCGAGACCTGGTGGTGCACCGCGAGGGCGGTGAGCAGCGCCTCCAGCCCGCCGGCCGCGCCGAGCAGGTGGCCGTGCATCGACTTGGTGGAGTTCACCGCGAGCCGGTAGGCATGCTCGCCGAACGCCGCCTTGATGGCCGCGGTCTCGTTGGCATCGCCGAGCGGCGTGGAGGTGCCGTGCGCATTGACGTACTGGATGTCCTCGGCATTGAGGCCGCCGTTGCGCAACGCGCCCAGCATCGCGCGCCTCGGGCCGTCCATGTCCGGCGCGGTGATGTGGTTCGCGTCGGCGCTCATGCCCATGCCGGCGAGCTCCGCGTAGATGCGCGCGCCGCGCGCCTTCGCATGCTCGAGCTCCTCGAGGATCACGATGGCGGCGCCCTCGCCGAGCACGAAGCCATCGCGGTCGCGATCGAACGGCCTCGACGCAGTGGCGGGATCGTCGTTGCGCTCCGAGAGCGCCTTGCACGCGCAGAAGCCGCCCACGCCCGAGAGGTTCACGCAGGCTTCGGCGCCGCCGGCGATCATCACGTCCGCATCGCCGTACTCGATCATGCGGCCGGCCTCGCCGATGGAATGCGAGCTGGTGGTGCACGCCGAGACCATCGACACGTTCGGCCCCTTGGCGCCGAACTGGATGGAGATCAGGCCCGCGACCATGTTGATGATCGAGCCGGGCACGAAGAAGGGCGAGATGCGCCTCGGCCCCTTCGCGATCATGTCGCGGATGTTGTCCTCGATCATCGGCAGCCCGCCGATGCCCGAGCCCACGTTCACGCCGACGCGCGTGGCGTTGGAATCGTCGATGGCGAAGCCCGCGTCGTCGAGCGCCATGCGCGTGGCCGCCAGCCCATAATGGATGAACGTGTCGGAGCGGCGCGTTTCCTTCGGCGGCATCCAGTCCGTGGCCTTGAAGTCCTTCACCTCGGCCGCGATGCGCGTGGGCAGCAGCGACGCATCGAAGCGCGTGATCGGGCCCACGCCGCTCACGCCCTTCAGCACGTTGTCCCACACCTGGGACGCGCCGATGCCGATGGGCGACACGACGCCCAGCCCCGTTATGACGACCCTGCGCTTCGACATGTTTGGCTGCGCGGCACGGAACGGCGCGCGCGACGGGGGCGGCGCCCCGAATGATTACTGCTTGACGTGGTTCTTGACGTAGTCGATGGCCTGCTGGACCGTCGTGATCTTCTCGGCTTCCTCATCGGGGATCTCGCACTCGAACTCCTCCTCGAGCGCCATCACCAGCTCCACGTTGTCGAGGGAATCCGCGCCCAGGTCTTCGACGAAGGACGACTCGTTCTTGATATCGGCCTCGGCGACTCCGAGTTGCTCGGCGACGATCTTCCGCACGCGGGCTTCAATGTTCTCCATCGAGGTTCTCCAGGCTCGTTCGGTGGTTTGAAATCTTTTCGACGGCTTATATCGCTGCAGGGAAAAGCGCGTAATTCTACCATCAATCCATGTACATCCCGCCATTGACGTGCACGGTGGAGCCGGTGATGTAGCCCGCGCCCGGCGAGCACAGGAAGAGCACGGCCTGCGCGATGTCGTCCACGCGGCCCAGCCTTCCCAGCGGCACGGTCTCGACCAGCTTCTTCACCTGCTCGGCCGCGAGCGCCCGCGTCATGTCGGTTTCGATGAAGCCGGGCGCCACGCAATTGACGGTGATGTTGCGGCTGCCGACCTCGCGCGCGAGGGACTTGGTGAATCCCACCATGCCCGCCTTCGCCGCCGCGTAATTGGCCTGGCCCGGGTTGCCCGTATAGCCCACGACCGACGTGATGTTCACGATGCGCCCGGCGCGCGCCTTCATCATGCCGCGCAGCACCGCGCGCGAGAGCACGAAGACGGCCTTCAGGTTCGTGGCGAGGATCTCGTCCCAGTCCTCGTCCTTCATGCGCGCGAGCAGGTTGTCGCGCGTGACCCCCGCGTTGTTCACGAGGATCGAGACGGCCCCGAATTCGCCCGCAATGGCCTCCGCGAGTGACGCGCACGCGGCGGCGTCGCGCACATCGAGCACGCGTCCCGCGCCCTTGCCGCCGTGCTCGGCAATCGCGCGCGAGATGCCATCGGCGCCCTTCTCGCTCGTGGAGGTGCCGACGACGGTGGCGCCGGCCTTGGCGAGGCCGAGCGCGATGCATTCGCCGATGCCGCGGGAGGCGCCGGTGACGAGGGCCACTTGTCCGGTGAGCATGTTCTATCCCTGCGACGCGGCGGCTTCGAGAGACGCCGTGTCGGTGATGGCGATGCATTGCGGGTCAGCCGCGATGCGCTTCGAAAGCCCCGTGAGCACCTTGCCCGGGCCGCATTCGACGATGCGGTTGACGCCCTGCGCCGCGAGGAACTGGACCGTCTCGATCCAGCGCACCGGATGGTCGAGCTGCTCCACGAGCGCGGTGCGGATGTGCGCCGGATCGTCGAACGCCTGCACCGAACGGTTGTGCACCACGGGCACGGCCGGACTGCGGACCTCGACCTTTTCCAGCTCCATGCGCAGGCGGTCGGCTGCCGGTTTCATCAGGCTGCAGTGCGATGGCGCGCTCATGGGCAGCATCACCGCGCGCTTGGCACCCTTCGCCTTCGCGAGCGCCATGCCGCGCTCGACCGCGGCCCGATGGCCCGCGACCACGACCTGGCCGGGTGAATTGAGGTTGGCCGCCTCGAGCACCTCGCCCTGAGAGGCCTCCGCGCACACTTCCGCGAGCTTCGCGTCGTCCAGGCCCAGGATCGCGGCGATGCCGCCGGTGCCTTCGGGCACGGCCTCCTGCATCGCCTGCGCGCGGAAGCGCACGAGCGGCAGGGCGTCCTCGAAGCGCAGTGCCTCGGCCGCCACGAGCGCGCTGTATTCGCCCAGGCTGTGACCGGCGAAGAAGGCCGGCATCGGGCCGCCGCACTCGCGCCATGCGCGCCAGCAGGCGACGCCCGCCACGAGCATCAGGGGCTGCGTGTTGACGGTCTGGTTCAGCAGCTCGACGGGACCTTCACGCACCATCTGCGCATAGTCGATGCCGGCGATCTCGCGCGCCTCGGCGAAGGTGCGCTCGATCGCCGCCAGGCCGGTGAAGCCCTGCATCATGCCCACCGACTGCGAGCCCTGACCCGGAAAAACGATAGCCAGCATGTGTGGTCTTGCCTCTTCCTGTGCCTCGCGCCCTGCGTCTTTTCTTGCGCCTTGTGCCTTGCGCCCTACCCCTAGTATTTCAACAACACCGACCCCCACGTGAACCCGCCGCCGACCCCCTGCAGCAGCACCGTGTCGCCGCGTCGCACGCGGCCGTCGCGCACGGCGGCATCGAGGGCGAGCGGCACCGAGGCGGCGGACGTGTTGGCGTGGCGGTCGACGGTCACGATGCACTTCTCCGCGGCGATGCCGAGCTTGCGACCGACGCTCGCGATGATGCGGACATTGGCCTGGTGGGGAATGTAGGCATCGATATCCTGCACCTGCAGGCCATTCGCGGCGAGGGCCTCGTGGGCGCTGTCTTCCAGCACGCGCACGGCCAGCTTGAACACCGCCCCGCCGTCCATCTTGAGCGTGGGATCCCCCTGCACCGCGCCGCGGCAGACGTGGCCGGGGGTATTGAGGATGCCCGAATGCGCCCCGTCCGCATGCAGGTGAGTGGAGAGGATGCCGGGCTGGTCCGACGCTTCGAGCACGACCGCGCCGGCGCCGTCGCCGAAGAGCACGCACGTGGCGCGGTCGCTCCAGTCGAGGATGCGCGAGAACACCTCGGCGCCGAGCACGAGGGCGCAGCGGCTCTTGCCCGCTCGCACGTAGAGGTCCGCGGTGGCGAGCGCATACACGAAGCCGGAGCACACGGCCTGCACGTCGAACGCGGCTCCCTTCGTGATGCCGAGCTTCGCCTGCACGAGGCAGGCGCTCGAGGGAAACACCATGTCCGGCGTGGACGTGCCGACCACGATGAGGTCCACGTCGCCAGGTTGCCGGCCCGCGGCCTCGAGCGCGCGGCGCGCCGCCTGCGCGGCGAGGTCGCTGGTGAACTCGCCTTCGGCGGCGATGTGGCGCTCGCGGATGCCGGTGCGGGAGACGATCCACTCGTCGTTGGTGTCGACGAGCGCTTCGAGGTCCTTGTTGGTGAGCACCTTGGCCGGCAGGTAGCTGCCGGTGCCGGTGATGCGCGAATGGATCATTTCACGGCCTTGAGCGGGTCGCGCAACGGCGGCTCCGGGTTCGCGGCCGCCGCATGGCCCAGCACGTTCGCCACCTGCTCGCCGATGCGATCGAGCAGCCCGTGGCTGGCCTCGGTGGCCGCGCGCTGGAGCGCCGTGGCGAAGGCGAGGCGGTCGGCGGAGCCGTGGCTTTTCACGACGATGCCGCGCAGGCCGAGGAGCGCCGCCCCGTTGTAGCGGCGGTGGTCAACGCGCTGGCGGAAGCGGCGGATGACCGGCAGCGATACCACGGCGGCGAGCCGTGACATGACGCCGCGCGAGTACTCCTCCTTGAGGAAGTCGCCCATCATCTTCGCCAGCCCCTCGGAGGTCTTCAGCAGCACGTTGCCGACGAAGCCGTCGCACACCACGACGTCGGTGGTGCCCTTGTAGATGTCGTCGCCCTCGACGTTGCCGTGGAAGTTGAGCGTGCTCGCGCGCAGCATCTCCCCGGCCTTCTTCACCGTGTCGTTGCCCTTGATCTCCTCGGAGCCGATGTTGAGCAGCCCGACGGTCGGACGGGGCTTGCCTTCCATCTCGCGCACCAGCGTCTCGCCCATGATCGCGAACTGCAGGAGGTGCTCCGGATCGCAATCGGCGTTGGCGCCGAGGTCCAGCACGTACACCTGGCCGCCACGGCGTGTCGGCAGCACGGCGCAGATGGCCGGCCGGTCGATGCCCGGCAGCGTCTTCAGCACGAACTTGGCGGTGCCCATCAAGGCACCCGTGTTGCCCGCGCTCACGCATGCCTGCGCGCGGCCTTCCTTCACCAGGTCGATCGCCACCCGCATGGAAGAATGCTTCTTGGTGCGGATGGCGGTGCGCACGTCCTCGTCCATGCCGACGACTTCGGCGGCGGCGACGATGGACGCACGCGACGCATGCGGCGAACGGGCGCGCGCGAGCTCGCGCTCGAGCGGCTCCCTGAGGCCCACGAGCAGCAGCTCGGCTTCGGGATTCGAGGCGAGGAAATCGAGGCAGGCCGGGACGGTGACCGCAGGACCGTGGTCGCCGCCCATCGCGTCGACCGCGATGACGGTTTTCATCGGAGCGGGTGCGCGAAGGCCCCCGTGGGGGGCCTATCCACCGCTCAGTCTTCCTTGCCCTGGATCACCTTGCGGCCGCGGTAGTAGCCCGACGGCGAGATGTGGTGGCGCAGGTGCGTCTCGCCGGTGGTGGGCTCGACGGCGACCGGCGGCTTGCCCAGGTGGTCATGCGCCCGGTGCATGCCGCGTTTCGACGGCGACTTCTTGTTCTGTTGAACGGCCATGGTTTCTCCTGATCAATTCATTTCGGTCGCTTGAGGCCCTCGAGGACCGCGAACGGCGAGCGCTTCGCCGCCTCGTCGTGCGCTCCTCCCGCCTTCGCCTCGTCCAGCCCCGGCTTGCGCGGGATCATCGGCAGGGCGAGGAGCACCGCGTCCTCGACCAGGTCGCGGATGTCCAGCGGCTCCTCGGCGACCACGTAGTCTTCCGATTCGCTCTCCTCCTCGATCGCCGGGAGCTCCTCCTCGCTATCGACGAGGACGAGGTGGTCGGAGACCGAGACCTCGTGCCGGAAAGCTTCGAGGCTCGCCTGGCACGTGAGAAAAACGAAGCCCTCGATTATACACCAGACGACCTTGCGCCGGTTGGCATCGAGCTGGGCGGTGATGCGGTAGCGCAGCTCCCCGCGCCCGTCGGCGAGGCTGTCCTCGAGGCGCTCGAGCTGGGAGGGGACGAACGTCCCCTCGAACACCTGCGGACGGGTGGAGAGACGCTCGGGATGGATGAGGAATTCGTCGGACATGGTATCGTGCAATCGGGCTCCCGGCCCTCGAATGGCAAGCTGATTCTGGCGGAATTCTGGTCGAACAAAAACTGATCCTCGCGTCCGGGTCGCGCTACCGCGCCGAGCTCCTCGGCCGGCTGCGACTCCCCTTCGAAGCCTGGTCCCCCGACATCGACGAAAGCGCCCTGCCCGGCGAAACCCCCGCCCGGACCGCGGCCCGGCTCGCACGCCTGAAGGCCGAGGCCGGCGCCGAGCTCCATCCCGGCGCGTGGGTCATCGGCTCGGACCAGGTGGCCGACCAGGCCGGCCGCGCGGTCAACAAGCCGGGCTCCCTCGAAGCCGCGCGGCGCCAGCTGCGCGAGCTGCGCGGCCAGCACGTCCTCTTCCACACCGCGGTCTGCCTCCTCGGCGCCTCGGGCCGGCGCCAGGAGCGGCTGGTCACGACCGACGTGGTTTTCCGCCCGTTGAGCGACGCGGAGATAGACCGCTACCTCGACCTCGAGCCCGCCCACGACTGCGCCGGCAGCGCCAAGAGCGAGGGGCTCGGCATCAGCCTGCTCTCGCGCCTGGGCGGGGACGATCCGACGGCTCTCGTCGGGCTGCCGCTCATCGCGCTCTCGCACATGCTCCGCCTCGAGGGCTTTTCGATTCCCTGATGGCATCCGGGCGGCTTTTCCTCGTGCCCGCGTGGCTCTCGGAGGACACGCCGCCCGCCGCCGTGGTTCCGGCGCCGGTGCTGGAGCGCGTGCGCTCGCTCGATGCGTTCGTGGTCGAGAACGCGAAGTCCGCGCGGCGCTTCCTGGCCGCATGCGGGCATCCGAAGCCGATGCGCGACATCGCGATGGCGGAGCTGAACGAGCACACCCCGGCGGCTGCGGTGGCGGCACTGCTCGGGCCCGCGCTCGAAGGCTGCGACCTGGGGCTGCTCTCCGAGGCGGGCGTGCCGGCCGTGGCCGATCCGGGCGCGGCACTCGTGGCCGAAGCGCATGCCCGCGGTGTGGCGGTGGTGCCGCTCGTGGGGCCATCCTCCATCGTGCTGGCGCTCATGGCGAGCGGGCTCGAGGGGCAGCGCTTCCGCTTCGTGGGCTACCTGCCCGCGGACGCCGCTGCGCGCCGGGCGGCGATCGTCGAGCTCGAGCGCGCCTCGGCGCGCCATCGCGAGACGCAGGTGTTCATCGAGACGCCGTATCGCAACGATGCGTTGCTCGCGGACCTCGTCCAGTCCTGCCGACCCGCCACGCGGCTCGCGGTGGCCGTGGAGCTCACCTCGCCCGGCGAGTCCGTCACGATGAAGACGATCGCCGCATGGCGCGGGCATGCTCCCGTCGGCAAGCGTCCCGCGATCTTCCTGCTACTCGCCTGACGTGGCCTCGAAGAGGCTCGGGCGCAGGAGCAGCGGCTGCAGCGCCGCGGCCGTGGCGGGACGCGAGAAGAGATATCCCTGCCCCACGTCGCAGCCTGCCGCCTGCAGCAGCTCGAGCTGCGCGCGCGTCTCCACCCCCTCCGCGATGGTGTCGAGCTCGAGGCTGCGCGCCATGTTGATGATGGCGGTCACGATCGCGCGGTCGTTCGGGTCGACGGTCACGTCGCGCACGAACGACTGGTCGATCTTCAGCTTGCGGATGGGCAGGCGCTTGAGGTACGAGAGGCTCGAGTAGCCGGTCCCGAAATCGTCGATGGCGAGCTGCACGCCCATGCCCGAGAGCCGGTTCAATAGCGCCATCAGCGGCTCGGTCTGGCTCATGACCTGGGTCTCGGTGATCTCCAGCTCCAGGGCACGCGGATCGAGCCCGGTGCGCTCGAGCACGCGGGTCACCGTCTCGAGGAACCCCGCATCGGCGAACTGGCGCGCCGAGAGGTTCACCGCCATGCGCCTCAAGCCCATCCCCGCGTCCTGCCACGCGCGCGCCTGCCGGCAGGCTTCATGCAGGACCCATTCGCCGAGCTCCCCGATGAGGCCGGTTTCCTCGGCGAGCGGGATGAAGTCGCCGGGCATGATGGTGGCGCCATCCGGCGGCTGCCAGCGCACCAGCGCTTCGAGCGCCACGATGGCGCCCGTGCGCAGATCCACCTGCGGCTGGTAATGCAGCACGAAGTCCTTCGACATCACCGCACGGCGCAGCGCCGATTCCATCGTCATGCGCCGCTTGACCGCGACGTTCATCTGCGCGGTGAAGTACTGGTACGCGTTCTTGCCCTGCGCCTTGGCGTGGAACATCGCCGTATCCGCGTTCTTCATCAGCGTCTGCGGATCGCGGCCGTCCTCGGGATAGAGCGCGATGCCCACCGAGCCGCTCACGTGCTGCTCGATGCCGCCCACGCGGAACGGCTGGCGCAGGGCGTTGAGGACCTTCTGCGCCACGACGGAGCCGCCGCGGCTGTCGTCGATGCTGTCGAGCAGGACGATGAACTCGTCGCCGCCCTGGCGCGCGATGCTGTCCTCCAGCCGGATGCACTGCGACAGCCGCCGCGAGACGCCGCGCAGCAGCTCGTCGCCGGCGTCGTGGCCGAGGCTGTCGTTGATGTTCTTGAAGTTGTCCAGGTCCACGAAGAGCACCGCCACCTTGTGGCTGGAGCGCTCGGCCCGCGCGATGGAGTTCGCGAGCCGGTCCTGGAAGAGCAGCCGGTTGGGCAGGCCCGTGAGGTTGTCGTGGTAGGCCAGGTGCTGGATGCGCTCCTGGATCACCTTGCGGTCGGTCACGTCGCGGGAGTTGAACACCACGCCGTGGATGTGGGGGCTGTCGAGGCAGTTGGTGCCCAGCGATTCGAACGTGCGCCACATGCCGCTGCGGTGGCGCAGGCGGAACTCCACCGGCTCGCGCGATTGCCGCGTCTCGATCACGCGCTTGAAGGCGGACCATGCGCGGTCGCGATCGTCGCGGTGCACGAGGTCGAGCACGTTGCGTCCGACGGTTTGTCCCGGATCGTAGCCCAGGAGGTGCCGCAGGGCCGGGCTCTGGTAGAGGATCACGCCATCGGCATCGACCACGGAGATGAGGTCGAGCGAGCTCTCCGTGAGCACCCGGAAGCGCGCTTCGCTCGCCTCGAGCGCCTTCTCGGTCTCCTTGTATGCCGTGACATCGGTCACGACCGACATCACGCCCGCGACTTCGCCCAGCTGGTCGACGAAGCTCACCTTGTTGAAGAGGAGCTGGCGGCGCTCCCCGCCCGGCAGCTCGCGGCTCATCTCGTACAGGGTGGAGGCGGGACGCTCGAGGAGCATCTTGTCGCGCTCGTGGTGCTCGACGGCGACGCGCTCGTCGAGGCGGTCGAACACCGTCTTGCCGATCCAGTCCTGCCCGTCGGAGAACCACTCCTCCCACGCGCGGTTGTAGAGGCGGTAACGGCCTTCGCGATCCTTGAACGACACCGGGTTGGGCATGGCATCGATCAGCGCGCGCGTGAAGTGCAGGTGGCGCTGCAGCTCCGCCGTCGCGCGCTCGGCTTCCGACAACGCCTCGTGCACGAGGTCGTCGCGCTCCTTCTGTCCCGAGAGATCGACGAATGCCCCCACGATGACGCGCGCATTGCCGCGCTCGTCCCGCGCGATGGCGCTGGTGCGGCGGACCCAGACGGTGCGCCCGTCCTTGCGCACGATGCGCTTGTCCATGGTGGCCGGCGGCGCCTTGCCCGCGCGGATCTCGGCCAGGGCCGCGGCATCGTTCTCGATGTCCTCGGGATGGGTGGTGGCGCGGAAGGTGCGGCCGACCAGGTCGTCGCAGGTGAAGCCCGAGAGCTCGCAGAAGGCGCGGTTCACGCGGAGGTATACGCCGTCGGGGGAAACGGCGGCGAGCCCCACCGCGGCGTGCTCGAAGATCTGCACGACGAGATCGAGCTCGAAGCGTGAGGGCTCCCGAGCGAGCTGGGCCATTGCGGCGGTTACCGCACCTCGAGCGTGGCTCTTTGGGCGGCCTCGGCCGCCGCGCGCCCGAACGAGGCACCGAAGCTGGTCCCGAGGCGCTTCGAGATGTGCTCGAAGTAGTTTTCCTCGGGCGTGAAGTCGACCATGCGCTCGGCCTTGATCACCTCGCGCGCGACGTATTCGGCGCTGCCGAGGCCATCGGCAAGCCCGAGCTCGACGCTCTTCTGGCCGGTCCAGATGAGGCCGGAGAAGATCTCCGGCGACTCGTGCAGCCGCGCACCCCTTCCCTGCTTCACCACGTTGATGAATTGCTGGTGGATCTCGCCCAGCATCTCCTTCGCGTGCTCGATGTCGGAGGGCTTCTGCGGCACGAACGGATCGAGGAAATCCTTGTTCTCGCCCGCGGTGTACGCGCGCCGTTCGACGCCCAGCTTTTCCATCGTGCCGACGAAGCCGAACCCGTTCATGATCACGCCGATCGAGCCCACGAGGCTCGCCTTGTCCACGTAGATCCTGTCGGCCGCGGCGGCCACGTAATAGCCGCCCGAGGCGCAGAGATCCTGCACCACGGCGTACAACGGGATGTTGGGATACTTCTGGCGCAGGCGCCGGATCTCGTCGTTGATGTAGCCCGCCTGGACAGGGCTGCCGCCGGGGCTGTTGATGCGCAGGATCACGCCCTGGGTGTTCGGATCCTTGTAGGCGCGGTCGAGCGCCTTGATCATCTTCTCCGCCGAGGCCTTGGATTCGATGCCGATGATGCCTTCGAGGTCGATGACCGCGGTGTGGCGCCCGGTGGCCGCGCCGAGGGTGTCCTTGTCGGGACGGCCGATCCAGCCCATCCACGCGGCGAATAACAGGAAGAACAGCGTGAACCAGAGCAGCTTGAAGAGCGCGCTCCACTGCCGCGTGCGGCGCTGCTCATCGAGCGCCTTCAGGGCGACCTTCTCGAGAACCGAGCGTTCCCATTGCGGCGGGACAGGATCGGTCGTCATGTCGCCTCTTTCTTCCGCGTCTCGTGGGCCCGGGAAATATTGTCGAGGATCACCTGGCCGCCCCGTTCCCGGATCGCAAGCGGCTGCAGGGAAGCGCCGCGACACGGTCCCGCGA
>Ga0207656_10000667_pt1 | contig 11224 bp, 7 predicted proteins | sample KBSCornC12_FD_184297 | JGI IMG/M metagenome (GOLD analysis project Ga0207656, IMG submission 184297) | Corn rhizosphere microbial communities from Kellogg Biological Station, Michigan, USA - KBS Corn C1-2 (SPAdes) (version 2) | ecosystem: Host-associated > Plants > Roots > Rhizosphere > Soil ...
GCAGTAGCAGTAAAATAAAATGAATTCAAACATCACAAACTTTCTGCAAAAACAAATAAACCTGTTTGCCCGCGACTGGGCGAAAAGTGGAATGCGTATTGCGATTTTAATTTCCATCTATGTGTTTTTAGTATCCGGATATAAATGGTCGAGTGTGGAAGCCCTGGTCTGGATTCATTTTGTGCTCTTATTGATCCACCAGTACGAGGAATATGTTTACCCGGGTGGATTTAAGGAATATTTCAATCAAAACATCGTCAATAATATCCCCATTATGCGCACTCCCTTAAATGACAGGGGAATTTTCATTGTGAATGTGGTATTGGCTTGGACTGCTTATTTCTTATCCGCTCTTCGAGGCCTTCATTTTCCGGCACTGATCTTTGGATTACTGGGTGTCACCATAATGAATGGTTTGCTGCACACCATTGTGTTCATCATAAAAAGAGAATATAACCCGGGCTTGTTCTCCGGCATGTTTTTGTTTATACCATTCGGGATTTATTTTTTGATAAAGATGATCAGCATGGCGCCCGGCAGCCTGCTACCAGGAGTATTGATTTTTGTCGTCGGTGCTTCGTTGATTCCGATTACGATCTGGGTGACTGGGAAGGACCACCCTTCAACCTCCTCCAAAAATTTGCATTAAAGAAAGGCACCACCCCCCGACCCCCACCAAAGGGGAGGAAGACTTTTGCATGGGTTGTGTTTCGATGCCCAAATCAAGCTTCACTAAGCAAAGCTTAACTTTACAGGCAGACACACCATACCAAAAAAGCTAAATTCTATAAATGCCCACCAGGAATCCCTTTCTACGAATTCTCAAATTCCTGGGGAAAGTCTTAGCTGGCCTGCTGGTATTACTCATCGCATTCATCCTGATCGTTCATATTCCATCAGTTCAAAACCGGATAGCACGCAGGCTACTCAGCAACCTTTCAGCAGCCATGAAGGCCCGCATCGAACTTCAAAACATTAAAGTCTCTTTGCTGGGTGACGTGGAGATGGAAGGTCTTCAAGTTTGGGACCCCGATAGCAACCTCGTGTTTACCGTAGGAAAAATGGGCGTTAAGTCAAACATCTTTGACCTCATTTCCGGTGACTATCTTTTTAATGAATTACGACTGGAGGATGTAAAAGGACAACTCGTTCAAAGCCAGGATGGATTGAATATTCATTTTATCATCGAAGCTTTCGCACCGAAAGATAAATTGAACATCACGCCGGACACCATTATAAAGGACTTCAAATTTCATTTCAAAAGAATCATTTTACAAAACATCGCACTTGATTTTATATCAAAAGTTAGTGGAACAACACTCACCGCAACTCTCGGCAATGCCTCAAGCGAAAATGCAGAATATTCCACTCGCGATAATAGTATCACCGCCGATGAATTTTGCTTTGGGCAATTGGATTTAAATATAATGTCCCACGAAATAGAGGATACCTCCAATGCCCCGATAACCCTTACTGATAAAAATGTATTCATTCCCGATTTCGGCGCCGGAATTGGTCTTGATATCAAAGATTTTGAAATCACCAATAGCCACATTGCCTTTCACAGGGATACTATGCTGGCTACAACAACATTTGATCCCAATCATATCGATCTCAGCGACATTCAAATCAATCTCTCCGATGTCGTGATGCATTCTGATACATTGTCTGCATCACTACAAACTATATCTACTGAACTAGCAGGATTTACCACCCTCCAGGCTGGTGCTGATGTTAAAATGAATCGTAGTCAATTAGCCCTCACAGCATTTCACATTTCAGCAGATACCAATGAATTGCAAGCAGATCTCACTGCCTTATATAATCCGCTATCCACACGACCGGATCTTCCCGATGTTACTTTTATTGCTAAGGGCAAAATTAATCCTGAAGAACTCTCCTATTTTCTAAATGAAAAGATCAGGAAGTATTTCAATCACTGGAAAACGACGGAGATGTCCATTGATGGAAATTATATTGCCGGAAAAGGTGATTTGAAAACATTAATCATTAAAACACCCAATAGTCAGTTGAGTGCAGAAGGAAAAATGGAAGATATCCTGAATCCTTCCACGATCACCTGGACCAACCTGGCCATTAATGCGACTGTTGGTTCAGATTTTAAAACACTGATGACGCCCTTTATAGGTGATACAAAAATTCCGCCATCCATTAGGCTGCAAATGAACAGCACCGGAAATCCAAAACGAATATTCGTCGATGGAAAAGTATTTACAACATGGGGTGATGTGATTGCTAAAGGAACAGCAATGCCGATGGGCAACACGATAGGTATTGATATAAAAATAACTGGTCAACATGTTTCACTTGGAGAAATGTTGGATATGCCATGGTTGGGGCCTGTTACAATGACGGCCGATGCGAAAGGAAAATTGGGCACCCATCAGGATGCACAAATCAATGGTTCGATCTACTCCATCGTGATCATGAATCAATCCCTGAATGATATTGCTTTCCAAAGCAGGATAACTAATGACAGCGTGAATGCCAACATTTCCATTGATGATCCCCGCTATAAATCAAAAATTCATTCCCAAATTTCTTTTGCTGATCCAATGGTGATTAATACGGATGCTCATTTGACTGATTTCGAGGCGGGTCATTTGTTTCAGTTGGATACTTCACTCACCATATCGGGTGATTTAATTTCCACAATCACTGTTGATTCATTCTCCCTTAAGGGAAAAGTTATAGGTAAAGGCTTGTCCATTCATAACCAATATGCGGACTATACAGCTGACACTCTTTCACTGGTTGCGTTCGTTGCTCCGGACTCCAGTTATATCAATTACATCATGGATGATGGCAAAGGCACAATAGCCGCCAATTTCGATTTACGCGATTTACCCGGCATAATGAAAATGTGGTCCTCGAATATTGAAAGCTTCCCTCACAGCAATATTCAAAGTGGACTCAACAGAACGATGGCTTTCAATTTTGAAGTCGATAAAGTTGCTCCTTTACGATTATCAGGTTTTGCTATTGATGATTTTTCCTCGCTAAAATTATCCGGTGACTGGGAGGAACAACAACAATCCTTTAAAATGAAAGCCAATTCCGGTCTCTTTAAAGGCTATGGGGTTTCACTGGATACCTTATATACTAACATTTCCATTACAAAAGATAGTGCGGCTGCTATTGTGAATGCCAATAATCTTTATTTCAACAGCTATGAACTCGGCAACCTCGATTTTGATTTGTCCACCAAAGGCGACACGGCGGTCTCCAATCTTCTTTTATCGCATGATTCCATTTCATTATTGGGATGGAAAACGAGAGTGCTTCGCCAGGAAGGCAGTGTATATATATTTCCTGATCAATTGATGGCTCTACAAAAGAAATATACCGTTGCAGGAAATAAACCCATTGTATGGAAAGATGGAAATGTAACGTTTGATCAATTCAAACTGTCGCATGATAACATGCAGTTGAACCTCAATGGTGATGTCCATGCCTTTGATATCGCTTTCAACAACATGGATCTGACCCTGCTCAACAGTTTCCTTTTCCCGGATTCAGCGGTGATCAACAAAGGCTTACTCACTGGGACATTTACATATGCTCCCAACCAGGAACTCAATCTTAAGGCGCATGTCGATAGTCTTGAACTTTATCATTCCATTCCTATCGCCATCTCCATGACGGCTGTGAAGAATGGAGACGAGGTGCCCTTTGAGTTTTTGTTGTCCAACGCGACTACTTCGACTTCGCTCAGCACAAGTAACAAGGTAGATGCTCACGGAAAATATTTTTTACACAACGAATCTGTCGACGCATCATTACTCCTTGATGTCGATAACCCCGAGATGTTTGCTTTTTTATATACAGATTACCTGGACGATTTAAGAGGTACCATCAAAGGACATGCAACTGTCATGGGACCAATCAAGAATCCGGAATTAAAAGGAAGCATCAGGTTCCGGGATATGAGTCTCACCACGGCTGATCCAAAACTGACCTTTAAGATTAAGGATGACAGTATCAAACTGGATAACAACGGTTTGACCCTGGATCAATTTAAAATCTATGATCGTGAAATGCATCCACTCACCATTTCCGGTAATATAAACACGAGTGATTTACCCAAATACAAGTATGATCTGAAGATTAAAGCTGACGATTATGCCCTCATTGATAATGCCGATTCGGTAAAAGGTCCATTGAAAGGATTGCTGGTGATCGATAGTGACATAGCCTTATCGGGCAATGAAAAGGATACTTATGTTAAGGCGGATATAACCGTTAAGGATAAAACAAATCTTAAGTATACCCTCGCTACGGATGAGGATGCAGTGCTGAATACGATGGGCATTGTGGAATTTGTTGATCCCGACCAATTGACTGACACCCTTCATGTGGCCACTTCTGAGACTGCCTATGATTCACTGATCGCCAGTCTGCCGGATTTTAATCTCAATGCGAAAATCATAATCCAGGATGATGCGAAAATCAAAGTCATCACTGATGCACAATCAGGTGATTATTTTGAAGCTGCAGGTGGTGCGAACCTGGAACTAAGCCAGGACCGCACTGGTAATCCGGAACTCGCAGGAACCTACACGATCAAAAAAGGAGTGTATCGCATTTCCTTTTATGACCTGGTGAAAAAAACATTTCAGTTGGTGCCGGGCTCTTCCATCAACTGGAGTGGCAGCCCTGCCAGCGGCGAGATGGATATCAAAGCTGTGTACCCGGTGGCAACAAATTCAATTGGACTGGTCGGTCATGAAATCGGTGAAAACGAAAAAAATATTTACAAACGAACATTGGAATACACAGTGGGCATCAATATTAAAGGCACACTGGAACAACCCATCATAACTTTCTCGCTTGATCTTCCGGAAGAGGACAGGGCGAGTTACCCGGTATTAGCGAATAAACTTGATCGGTTAAAATTGCCAGAGTTTCAGACAGAATTAAATAAGCAGGTCTTTGGACTTTTAGTGCTTGGTGGATTTCTTCCTGAAACGAGCGTTGCTGAAATTGATCAAAGCCAGGTCGCCACTACCGCTATTTACAATAGTGTAAATGCTTTGCTGGCCAGTCAACTAAACAGGTTTGCAAGTCAATATATCAAAGGCGTGAACATCGATGTTGGCATTCAATCCTATGCAGATTATTCAAACCCGGGAGGAAAGACACAAACGGCGATGGATTTTCGGGTTTCAAAGAGTGTGTTCAATGACCGGTTGTCTTTTGAAGTGGGTGGAGATTTTGATCTCAACTCCGATCAATCGGGCGCCAATACCGGTGATAATTACAGAGGTGATGTCGCAATCATTTATGATTTGACTGGTAACGGAGACAAGCAATTGAAATTATTCAATAATGAATCGTATGATATTATTTACCAGGAAATTAGGAACACGGGTATTTCATTGATCTTCATACGTGAATTTAATAAAGGAGATTTAAAGGCAGAAAAGGCGGAAAGGCAGAAAGGCGGAAAGGCAGAAAGGAAGTCCCCTTCAGGGGATTTAGGGGCAGAAAAGGCAGAAAAGAAAAAAGAGAAATGATGAGACCAACTTCATATCTGCTTTTGCTTTTTATTCTGCTGTCTTTTGCAGGTTGTACAGGAATGCGATATATCAAATCAACCGATCCGCTTTTCATTGGAAGTGAAATAAAAATTACGGAAGAGGATGCCCCGAAAAAGAAAATAAAATCGATCCTCAATGATGCGTTGAAACCTGTTCCAAATCATAAAACGCTGTGGATGAGACCGGCTTTGGCGCGATATAATATGCTGTCCGATTCAGCGAAGGTCAAAAAGTTTTGGAAAAAGAAAATTGCGCCACCGGTATTACTTTCCCACGCGGATCCATACCTGGTTTCCACTGCTATTCAAAACCGATTATTTCAACAAGGCTATTTTCAAAATGCAGTGACTCACGATACAGTGATGGTGGGTAAGAGAAAAGCGAAATACAATTATACCATTACCCTTCATTCTCCCTATACCATAGACACCGTTCGTTTTCCAAAACCGGTCAATGATCTCACACAAAAGATCAACCAGGATAAAGATAAATCGCTGTTAAAGAAAGGGGATATCTACACCCTGGATGCCGTGAAAGGAGAACGCGCAAGAATCGATCGTGACCTGAAAGAAGAAGGCTACATTTATTTCAGTCCAGATTTTCTATTATTAAAAGTAGATACCGTCAGCGGTGAACACCAGGTTCGCGCAGAGCTCACGATAAAACCTGAGACACCACCTGAATCGAGAAAGCCATTTACGATCAGGAACGTCTATATACACGATGACAATACACTGGAAGACGCCGAAGCTGATACGTCACAATATGGTCACTACTACCTGATCTCCCGCAAAAACAATCTTGAATTCGATGCCCTGCAGCAAGGCATCTTCCTGAAGCCCGGCGAAGTCTATGCCCGATCAAATTACCTGCACACGATCCGGTATATGAATGAGCTGCCGATCATTCGGAATGCGAATATGAAATTTGTACCGAACGCTAACACGGATTCACTCGATGCCATCCTCTTCTTGTCGCAGAAAAAACGGTTCGCCTACAGTGCTGAATTCAATACTGTGTTCCGGTCAACAAATTATTTTGGCCCCGGCATCATCTTCAGCTATTCAGATCGAAATGCGGACAAAGGGGCTGAACTCCTGAAACTCAATTTGCGGGGCTCCTTTGAAATGCAGATCGTCGATGGCGAAATCAATCCTGCATATGAAGTGGGACTCGGACTCATGTATACACTTCCTCGATTTTATCCCCGTTGGTTATTCAATACGGCTTCGAAGAGTTTGCCTAAAACTAATTTCGCTTTTAGTTATACACTCTTCAATCGTCTTGATCTTTACCGGCTCAATTCAACCACCACCAATTTCGGTTGGAGCTGGAGCCGGACAGATCGCATGACCCATACTTTCAACCCGGTTGAAATCAGTTACACCCGTGTACGGAAGATTCGAAGACGCAGGAATTCAAAGATTATCTCGAAGAGAATCCCGGTATTCAACGAAGTTTTGATGAGCAATTTATTTTAGGCATGGGTTATGAATTCACCTATCAATCTCCTTCCAGCAAAAAGAAATGCATTGTTCTTTCGTGGTGGAATTGATGTAGCCGGTAATGCATTAAATGTCCTCTACTCGGCAACCAATGCGAAGAAAGATTCACTAGGGAGATATGTATTGTTTGGCGTTCCTTTTTCACAATACATCCGAACGAGAGTAGATCTACACAAGAGTTTCAAATTCAATCCCTCCTCGAGCATCGTCACTCGCCTGAGTGCAGGGGTGGGTATACCGATTGGTAATTCTGAGATCATTCCTTACATCAAACAATTTTATGTAGGCGGTACGAATAGTTTGCGCTCCTTCATTGCAAGATCGTTGGGCCCTGGAAGTGAAGTACCTCCAGAGGGATACAATGATCAGACTGGTGATATTCGTTTAGAAGGAAACGCAGAATACCGTTTTACTTTTTCAGGAAGTTTCAAAGGAGCTTTATTTATCGATGCTGGCAACATCTGGCTATTCAACAAAGATCCTGCGCGACCGAATGGAAACTTTGATACAAAAACATTCTTAGATCAAATCGGGATTAGTTATGGCTGGGGCTTGCGTTGGGATTTTGCTTTCATAGTGGCGCGGCTTGATTTTGCTTATACCTTGCGTACGCCTTATTTGCCGGAGGATGAGCGATGGGCGAAGAAATTTAAATTTTGGGATCCTACGATTAATGTAGCGATCGGGTATCCGTTTTGATTATTTTGGATTTTAGATTTGCCTTCTTTAAAAATTTTAGAGATGCGAAATATGAAGGATTCGAAAAATTAACAGCATAAAGAGTTGCTTGTATTGTTATTGCAGGCAATTCCTTTTTATTACAAGCATTGGATAAGTAACAGCGACCTGATTCAGTATACTTAATTCAGTAAGTTTTTTTTAAAAAAAATCTCGCCTACAAGGAATATTTTGAACTCAAAATGATTATTTTAACAATCATTTTTCACACTAAAATACCTGTTTATGAAAAGGTTGGTTTCCCTTATAATACTTCTCTTCATCGGGCTGCAGGTATCCGCCCAGGTTTCCAGTGATATGAACGGCCGTTTATACCGCTTATGTAAAGTCTGGGGGTATATGAAATATTTCAGCCAGCAACAATGCAACGTGAAATGGGATACCCTTTTGCGCGGCGTGGTCAAACAGACTTTACTAACAAATTCAAATGATGAATTCAATACAATTCTACTAAATAGGTTGCTGAATAAAGTCGGCAACAATGTCTTTATTGCAAATCCACCTGGTGCGTTGCCCGACACCAATATCAATTTCAATGATGGCTGGATACATGATTCATTGTTCAGTCCCGCTGTGCTCGATTTTCTGTCCACCTTTTCATCCCACATTTATCAGTCCAACCGAACTTGCGTCGACCAGTACAATAATTATTCGGACCCGAACTATGGTAGTTTTATTGATTTTAAAAAAGACCTTATTTCAATTCCATTGGATTACAAAAAAGAAGAAGATCGTCTCACTGCTGCATTTCAATGTTGGTCGGTCATTGATTATTTTGATCCTTACCGTTCCATCATGGATCAGCCGTGGGACACGACATTGGTGCAGTTCATCCCACAAATCCGAAACGCCCTAACCGACCTGGACTTTCAAAAAGCAATTGCTCGTATGCTGCGGTATATTAATGATGGACATGGCTTTGTTCAAAGTACAGTTTTGGCGGAACAATTCTGGGGTGGTTATGCATATCCTCCAATTACCTGTATCAAGATCGGCAATCAGTGTGTCATTAAAAAAACAAGCGGCATTTCTGGTATTATGCCTGGCGACATCTTGCTCAGTGTCGGTGGTAAGGATCTGAAATCGCTCACCGATTCCATAGCGCCTTATGTTCCAGCTTCGGATTCTGCTGGATTTTATTATAATTTCTATCACCTCATGATGGAAGGAGGTATGAATTCACCGATCGCGTTGACCTTGTTGGACAGTACTCAGCATGCTTATTCTATTGACATTCCGCGAAGTATGGACGCAGTTACTTTTTTCACCTGGATCAATAGCAACGAAGATATTTTGCCATACTATATCACCACCTGCGGCTCTGGATATGTGGATATGAATTTATTGCAATCCGCCGATGTAGCCGATATGTATGCTGCCCTCAGGAATACACCTGCTATCATTTTCGATTTACGAAATTATCCAAATGGAACATTATGGGACCTGGCTCCTCTTTTGTTTACAGCACCTGTGACCAGTACCATTTATTATTATCCTGCATTGGCGAAGGCCCCTGAAAATTACTACTTGCCCGGCTGGTTTTATAAAACTGATGATCATGATAATCTTGGCCATTGGAATAACCCCGAACCGTATTCTGGAAAAATTTTTATTCTCGTCAATGAATCCACCCTCAGCCAGGCTGAATATACTTGTCAATACCTCAGTCATCATCCTAATGCAAAAGTCATTGGTTCACAGACCCAAGGAGCAGATGGTAATGTCAGTTATAATGATCTTCCAAATAATCTCTACACCAATTTTACTTCATTAGGCTGGTATTATGAAGACGGCTATCAGCAACAACGAAAAGGAGTAAAAATAAATGAGGTTGTCAGACCTACTGCGGAAGGTCTACGGCATGGACGGGACGAAGTATTGGAAGCTGCTCTGGAATGCCTGACCCAGACTACCTCGATTGCTGCTGAACCCAGAACTATTTCTATTTTCCCAAATCCAGTGATGGACTTTTTGACAATACAATTCAGTGATGATGCAAATACATCAAGAAATATTCAATTGTATAATTCGCAAGGCCAACTTGTTTATCACCAAATCGCTGATGGTCTCCTGCAGGAGATAGATATGTCGGAGATGGCGACTGGGATTTACTTTTTAAATGTGGTTTCTGGAAACCAAAATATAATTTCTAAGAAAATATTGAAATTTTAACCAAAGCTATAAATGAGGCATCACTCCTCGACCCTATCTAAGTTTTGAACTAAAACAAAAGCACCACCCCCCGACCCCCTCCAAAGGGGGAGGAAGATTTTTACTTTTCAAAAACTTTCGGTTTTATTAATAGGGGCTTCTGCTTATCATCTGATTTGCAAAATCTATATCCTTAAACACCACTTGCAATTTCATAAGCACGATCATCCTCCCCCTTCGAAGCGTCGTGCTGAGCGAAGTCGAAGTAGGGGTCGGGGGGTTGTGCATTGTAGAATTCCATGGATCACTTCCTCTCCGGCTCCCCCTTCCCTGTTGTCAACAACTTATATAAACTTCCTTTTAAATAATAATCCCATCCTTTCTGACAATCAGTAAAACATTCCACTTCGGGCACTAATCCATGGTGCGTGAAATCAATTTGCGTTTTACCATCCTTTTCAGAAAGTTCAAAACTGATTTTGGTGCCGGTCCATTCGTCCCTTTTCTTGATGAAGTTCAGATTACTCTGCGTCACGAGCCAGACCACTTTTTTATCGGGAACGATTTCTATTAATTTTTGAGTGGAGACATGGACTTCACCGAAGAGAACAGTAAATTCATCATTCAATTTTTTCGAACTACCGGTCAAATTCTCATTCCACCATTTGGTTACCTTATTGATGTCATTGAAAACTTCATGTGTCGTTCCCTTCACTGTAAGTGTGATGTGATAATCTTTTCCTTTCATTTCTTTTGAGGCTTTCCTTCTACAAGTTTCTTTTCATTTTCAGTTTGCGGTTTGTCTTTACCATTTGGCTGCCCTTTACCTTTAGTGATGAGGTCGCGCAAACTATGCTGGATATACGTGGTCCAGGAATCCTGGCAGATTTCATAACATTCATACGATGGCACCAAACCCTGGTGGGTCACCTGTATTTGAGTTTTGTTATCCTTTTTCGTGATTTCAAAAATCATTTTCGTACCTGTCCATTCCGTCTTGTCTTTCGTGAAACTGAAATAGTTTTTCTCCACCAGCCACACCACTTTTTGATCCGGAATGAATTCAATGATTTTGATCTGGCAGCGGTGGATGTCTTCGTAATGATAGTTGAACACAGCATCGAGCTTGTCCGTAGGTCCTTCTATATTTTCTGACCACCATCCGCGAACGTTGTTGATGGCTTTGAATGCTTCCTTTGGTGCCTGGTCGACTAGTATAGCCGTGGTAAAATCTTTTTCCATTTGATTATTGCTTTAGAATTAAACAGA
>Ga0207656_10000677_pt1 | contig 11171 bp, 8 predicted proteins | sample KBSCornC12_FD_184297 | JGI IMG/M metagenome (GOLD analysis project Ga0207656, IMG submission 184297) | Corn rhizosphere microbial communities from Kellogg Biological Station, Michigan, USA - KBS Corn C1-2 (SPAdes) (version 2) | ecosystem: Host-associated > Plants > Roots > Rhizosphere > Soil ...
GCTCAACGACATGGGGCGGTATTATCGCGACTATGTGCGGCTGATGGCGCATGTCGACCGCGTGCTGCCGGGGCGCGTCCATCGCGTGATCTACGAGGACATGGTCGACCATACCGAGCGCGAAGTGCGCAGCCTGCTCGACTATTGCGGGTTGGAGTATGAGCCCGCGTGCCTGGCTTTTCACGAGACCGAGCGCGCGGTGCGCACGGCCAGTTCGGAACAGGTTCGCCAGCCGATTTTCCGCGAAGGAACAGAGGCCTGGAAGCCGTTCGAGCCGTGGCTGGATCCGCTCAAGACCGCGTTGGGCGACGTGCTCGACGCCTATCCGGCCGCTCCGGCCGCGTTGTAAAAACGCAACGCGTCGGCACGTAAATAACGTGCTGCCCCGTCTGCGCTTGACGAATGCTGCGCCCGCTAACACGCTGCCGTAACAAAAACGCAAAAGGGGCTTTCCATGTCACTCCTTCGCCGCCGTCTTGCCGTCAGCGGGTTGCTCGCTTCGGCAGCGCTCGCCGCTACTCCGGCCCTGGCACAGGACGCCCCGCCGGCGCCCGACAGCCAGGCCAATAACCAGGCCGACAATGGCGACATCGTCATCACCGCGCTGAAGCGGTCCGATACGCTGCAAAACGTGCCGATCAGCGTCCAGGCGCTGAGCACGAAGAAGCTCGACGAGCTCAACATATCGAATTTCCAGGATTATGTCGCGTCGCTGCCGTCGGTGTCGTTCCAGGCATTGGGCGGTACGCCGGGCACCAACGTCGTCTATATGCGCGGCGTCGCGTCGGGCGGCGACGGCAATCACTCGGGCTCGCTGCCGTCGGTCGGCGTCTATCTCGACGAACAGCCGGTGACGACGATCGGCGGCAATCTGGACGTCCATATCTACGACATTGCGCGTATCGAGAGCCTGTCGGGGCCGCAGGGCACGCTCTACGGCGCCTCGTCGGAAGCGGGCACGATCCGCATCATCACCAACAAGCCCGACACGTCGAAGACCTATGGTCGCATCGATCTCGAGGGCAACAAGGTCAGCAAGGGCGGCTGGGGCGGCAAGGCGGAGGGGATGATCAACGTCCCGCTGTCGCCCAACATCGCGTTCCGTGCGGTCGGTTATTACGAGAAGGATGCCGGCTTCATCGACAACGTGCCGGGCACCCGCGATTTCATCTCGCCCGCCGCCTTCGGCGGTCCGCCGGCCGTCACGACCTATCCCAACAACACCATCCGCCCGGATGGCGGGATCAGCGTCAACAACGCCCCCTTCGTCAAGAAGGACTATAACGACACCGAAATCTGGGGCGGCCGCGCCGCGCTCAAGGTCGACCTCGACAGCAATTGGACGATCACGCCCAGCTTCCTCTACCAGGACACGCGCAGCCACGGCTCATACGGCTTCGACCCGAAGGTCGGCGACCTGGAAGTCCAGCATTTCTTCCCGGAATATCGCCGCGACAGATTCTGGCAGGCGGGGCTGACGATCGAAGGCAAGGTCGGCAATTGGGACGTGACCTATGCCGCCGCCTATCTCGACCGCAAGGATCTGCAGTCGAGCGACTATACCGACTATTCGGAAGCCTATGACCATATGTATTCGTCGGTCGGCGGGCTGGCCTATTATTTCGCGTATTGGGACAAGAACGGCAACAATATCGACCCGCGCCAGCGCGTCGTCGGGACCGACCATTTCAAGAAGATGAGCCAGGAATTCCGGGTCGCGTCGCCTTCGACGGACCGATTCCGGATCGTGGCGGGCGCCTTCTACCAGCGCCAGAGCAACCTCATCCATCAGGATTACCAGATTCAGGGGCTCGACCCCTTCCTGTCGGTCAACGGCTCGCCGGGCACGCTCTGGCTCACCCAGCAGCATCGCGTCGACAAGGATTACGCGATGTTTGGCGAGGCCAGCTACGACATCACGCCGACGGTGACGCTCACCGCCGGCGGCCGTGCGTTCATCTATGACAATACACTGATCGGATTCTTCGGGTTCGGGCGCGATCCGCGCAACGGCTTTACCAATTCGCCGCCCAATGCCGCGTTCAGCAATCGCACCGGCGTCGCGCAATGCTTCACCACCGCCGGCGAACGGCTCTACGATCGCGATACCGACACCTATAGCAGTTCACTGACATTGCTGCCGCCGGCGGTGGCGGGCGGTCCGTGCACCAATCTCGGCGTCTATGCGACCGGCCAGGGCGTGATTCCGGTCGAGGCATCGGGTCAAGGCGTCACCTACCGCTTCAACCTCAGCTGGAAGCCCAGGCCCGGGTTGTTGATGTACGGCACGGTGTCGCGCGGTTTCCGTCCGGGCGGAATCAATCGCCGCGGCGACGTGCCGCCCTATCAGGCCGACTTCCTGACCAATTACGAATTGGGCGCCAAGACAACCTGGCTGGGCGGAAAACTTCGGTTCAACGCGGCGGTCTATCGCCAGGATTGGGACGCGTTCCAATTCTCGTTCCTGGGCGCGAACAGCTTCACCGAAATCCATAACGGCCCGAACGCGCGGATCTGGGGCGCCGAGTTCGACAGCTCGCTGACGCTTGGCGGACTCAGCCTGACGGCGTCTGGATCCTACACCGACGCCAAGACGCAGAAGGATTTGTGTGGCTATGACGACCCGACCTTCACCTGCACGAGGCCAGGTCCCGACGGTCAGATCAACTATGTCTCGGCGCCGGCGGGCACGCGCCTCCCGATCACGCCGCGCGTCAAACTGAACGGCACGGCGCGTTATTCCGTCCCGCTGGGCGACGGCGTGAAGGGCTATGTCCAGGGCGTGGTTAACTATCAGAGCTCGGCATCGAGTGACGTGCGCACCAAGGTATTCGTGAGTGCGCTGAACGATCCGACCGATCCGGCGACCGTGGCCAACCCGGCGAATTTCATCAACCCCTCTGCTCTGCTGGGCCGATTGAAGGCGTTCACTACCGCGGACTTCTCGCTCGGCGCGGAGTTCAAGAACTTCAGTATCGAGGTGTTCCTCGAAAACGCCTTCGACACGCGCGGCCAGCTCTCCCGGTTCCAGGAATGCGGCAGCTGCGGACAGCGGCCCTATATCGTGCCGATCCGGCCGCAGACTGCCGGCATCAGGCTGGGATCGAAGTTCTAGGAACAATCGGCGCGGCTGTCGGATGACGGTCGCGCCGTCGATAGTTTCGCTAGGGCGATCGACACTTCGCCGTGCTGGCGCGGCCTGGATTTTGTGCGTATCGCGACCGCGATGGATCATTATGACGTCCTTATCGTCGGCGCCGGCCATGGCGGTGCCCAGGCTGCAATCGCGTTGCGACAAGGCAAGTTCGAGGGAACGGTCGCGGTCATCGGCGACGAGCCCGAATTGCCCTATGAACGCCCGCCGCTGAGCAAGGAATATCTTGCCGGGGACAAGAGCTTCGACCGCATCCTGATCCGCCAGCCTGCTTTCTGGGAAGAACGGCAGGTGACGATGCTGCCCAATCGCCGCGTCGTCGCGGTCGATCCGGCGGCGCACCGCGTCACCACCGCCGACGGCGCCGAGATCGCTTATGGCAAGCTGATCTGGGCGACAGGCGGCCACGCCCGGCGGTTATCGTGTCAGGGCCACGATCTCACCGGCGTCCATACCGTGCGTACCCGCGCCGACGCCGATCGCATGATCGCGGAATTGCCCGAGGTGACAGAAGCGGTCGTGATCGGCGGCGGGTTCATCGGGCTGGAGGCGGCGGCGGTGCTCGCCAAGTTCGGCAAGAAAGTGACTCTGCTAGAGGCACTCGACCGCGTGATGGCGCGTGTCGCCGGCCCGGACCTGTCCAGTTTCTACGAGAACGAGCATCGCGCGCACGGCGTCGATGTCCGCCTGGGCGTCGCGGTCACAGCGATCGAGGGCGAGGGCAAAGTGACCGGCGTTCGTCTCGCCGACGGCACTATCGTGCCGGCCGATCTGGTCGTCGTCGGGATCGGCATCATTCCCGCCGTCGAGCCGCTGATCGCCGCGGGTGCCGAGGGCGGCAACGGCGTGCGCGTCGACGCGCAATGCCGCACGTCGCTGCCCGATATCTTCGCGGTCGGCGATTGCGCGCTCCACGCCAACCGCTTCGCCGACGGCGCGGCGGTACGGCTCGAATCGGTTCAGAACGCGACCGATCAGGCGAGTGTCGCGGCCAAGGTCATCCTGGGCGAGGATGTCGCCTATGAAGCGACGCCGTGGTTCTGGTCGAACCAATATGACCTCAAGCTCCAGACGATCGGACTCTCGATCGGATACGACCAGGCAGTGGTGCGCGGCGACCCCGCGACGCGCAGCTTTTCGGTCGTGCATCTGAAGCAGAGCAAGGTGATCGCGCTCGACTGCGTCAACGCGACCAAGGATTATGTCCAGGGCCGCAAGCTGGTCGAAGCAGGCGCGGTGATCGACCCCGCGCGACTCGCCGACGCGGCGGTCCCGCTCAAGGAAATGATCTGAGCCTCGGCCCCGGCTTGCGAGAGCGGGGATGCTATTGACTTGATTCTTTCACCCTCACCCTTCCCACCGCCTGCGGCGGCGGGCCCCTTCCCTCTCCCATCGGGAGAGGGAGGGAGGCGCGAAGCGCCGGAAGGGTGAGGGTGATTAAGATGGATCAAGGCGATTTCATCACAAACTAGGCGAGCGCGATTTCCCGTTCGATCCCGATTGCGTCGAGGAAGGCGGGGTCGTGGCTGACCACGAGCAGCGCGCCGTCATAACCGCGCAGCGCCGCTTCGAGCATCTCGATCGAGTCGAGGTCGAGATGGTTGGTCGGCTCGTCCAGCAGCAACAATTGCGGCGGCCGGGCCGCGGACAGGATGCAGGCGAGTCCGGCGCGCAGGCGCTCGCCGCCGGACAAGGTGCCGACCACGCGCAGCGCCGCCTGATTGCGGAAAGCAAAGCGGGCGAGCGCGGCATGAGCCTCGTTCTCGGTCAGGTCGGGATTGAGCGCGCGAAGGTTGGCGAGGATCGTCGCGTCGCGATCGAGCAGCCCGACATGCTGGTCGAGCAAGGCGATACGGTCGGACCGCGTCACCGTTCCTTCTATCGGCGCGACCGCACCAGCCGCGAGCAGCAGTACACTGGTCTTGCCCGTGCCGTTGGGTCCGGTCAGCGCGACGCGTTCGGGGCCGCGGAGGGTCAGGTCGACCGGACCAATCCGGCGATCACCGCGCGCGATCACCGCGCCCTCGATCCGCAGCAATTCGCGCGACGACGACAGCCCGCTGGGCGGTAAGTCGATACGCAGCGGCGTCACGATCTCGATCCGCTCGCGTGCGGCCGATCGTGCCGCCTCCGCCTCGCCGACCAGCCGCCGCGCAATCTCTCCCTCGCGCGCGCCGCTGCCCTCGGCGCGTTCCTTCATCATGCCCGCGACGATACGCGGCACGCTGCCCGAGGCGCCGAACGCGCGGCCGATTTTGTCGCGGCGCGCCTTCTTCTCGCGTTGCGCCTGTGCGCCGCGCTCGGCCTGGCGTAGTCCGGCGTCCGCACGATCGAGTGCCTGCGCTGCGCGCTCGCGATCGGCATCGCGTAGCGCGACGAAGGTGGACCAGCCACCCTCGACCGACCGGCAGCCGATCGGCGTCAGCTCGACGATGCGATCCATCGTCTCGAGCAAGGCGCGATCGTGGCTCGCGACCACCACGCCGCCTTTCCACCCGGCGACCAGACCCGCGATCGCGGCGCGACCATCGGCATCGAGATTGTTGGTCGGCTCGTCGAGCAGCAGCAGATCGGGCGCCGCGATGACGGCACGCGCGATGGCGATGCGCGTGCGCTGCCCACCGCTCAGGCTGGCGAGGGGGCGATCGAGATCGAGCCCGGACAAGCCAAGCTCGGCAAGCGCGCCGCCGATCCGCTCGTCGAGCGTCCAGTCGGCAGCGGCGAAATCGTCGGCGTCGCCCTCGCCATGCTCGATCCGGCGGAGCAGGGCGAGCGGGCCGGCGACCTCGAGCGCCGCCGCGATGGCGATCGTATCGTCGGACCAGTCCTGGCGCAGCAGCGCGACGCTGCCGGAGCGCGCAATGCTGCCGGCGACGGGCTCGACCTCTCCCGCGACCGCGCGGAGCAGCGTCGATTTGCCGCAACCGTTGCGCCCGACCAAAGCGGTGCGCTGGCGACCGAAGGAAAAAGTCAGATCGGAAAAGAGCGGACGGCCGTCAGGCGTCGCGAGCGACAGCGAATCCAAGGTTACGAACGAAGACATAGGGCACCTGGGCAAGAGAAACGGATCGGGCGATCGCGGTCTTGTCCAAGGTCGGTCTCCTTCGCTGGCGGGCGAGCCTGCCCGTCTTGGTGGCGTAACATAGGGATGGTTGAAGCTACGCGCAAACCGGCGCCTGATTGACGGTGGGGCGCGTTCGGTATTTCCTCCGCATCGTCAAATACAGGGAGTCGTTCGATGACCATCCGCAAGCTCGCCGTCGCTTCCGTCCTGATCGCGGCGGGGTTCGCCGCCGCCCCGGCCCAGGCGAAAATCGCACGCTGCGAGATCGATTCCGAGGGAACAAGCTATCGCGGGCCGTGCCAGTATGTCGTCGCGCGCGGCGGCACTTTCACCTTGAGCCCTGCTCATGCCCGCTCGTTCGGTGAAGGCGTGGTGAGCGTCACCGTCTATGTTACCCAACGCGGCGTGGCGGACGTTCGCGGGCTGACCCGCGACGGGGTCAATTCGCGCTGGGGCCGCGCGGTCCGCTCGCGCCGCGACAGCGCCTGCTGGGTCGGCGAGGACTTCTCGGTCTGCGCTTATTGAGATGGCGGAGCCCGGCGCCAATCCACGCCGCATCCCGCCCGGCCTGATCGCGATCGCCGTCGTGCTGGTGATCGCCGGATCGGTGTTCAACAATTGGCATCGCGAGGCGCTTCTCGCCGCGCTTCGGGAGTCGGTGCTGACACTGGTGATCGTCGTCGTCCTGCTCGCGATCCTCGCGGCGATCGAAATCCTGCTCCACGGTCGGGCGCGATTATGGGGCAGGATCGGCGGCCTCGCGATCGTGTCGGGGGTTGTCTTATGGCGGCTATTCCATGGCGGCAGCACGGTCATCGCGTCGATCGCCGGCATCGCCTGGGTCGCGGTGATCGGGTTCATGGTCGTAACGATGCTGCGCAATCCCGATCACGGACGCTAGGCTCCAGAAAATCGTTCGATGTCATGGGATTGTCACGTAAGCCTAACCCTCGCTTAACCTCGATCATCCTAGGTCGTCGGCGTAACGAAGGGGGTGAAATGGGTCGCGGCAGTTTCCTGGACGATGGTGGCGATCGGTCGGTCGCCGGCCATATCGGCGATCACCGATCGATCGCCGCCGACGCCACCCTTATCGCCGCGGTCGAGATATTCCGGCACGCGCCCGACCTGCGGATGCTCGCGATGACCGACGGTGCCGGACGGCCGATCGGCGCCTTGCTCGATCGCGACATTCGCCGGCTGCTCTTCAGTCCGTTCGGCTTCGCGCTGCTCTCCAACCCCAGCTATGGCGGCAATCTGGCCCAGCATGTCCGGCCATGCCCGACGGTCGATCGCGTGGCGGGAATCGCCGCCATACTGCGCGCGTGGCATCGCGACGGCGGCGGCGAACGGGTGATCCTCACCGATGCCGGCCGGTTCGACGGCGTCATCGACCAGCCCAGCCTGTTGCGTCTGGCAGCCGAGCGCAATGCCGCCGTGGTCGCCGGCCGGGCGGCGCGCGCCGACCGCATCCAGGCGGCGGGAGAACGTTTCAGGGCCGCCGCGCGCGACCTCGCCGCCGACCTAGCCGGCGCGTCGACGTTGGTGGTGAGCACATCGGGCCGCATGGCCGAGCGCGCGGACCAGATCGGCGGCGCCACCGCCGATGCCGCAGCGGCGGCGTCGCAAGCGGCAACCCATATGGCCGAGATCGCCGATCGCGGGAGCGCGCTGGCCGATTCGCTCCACGGCGTCGAGCGGCAGACGGCCGAGGCCAAGCGCGCCACGCGTGCGGCGGTCGACCTGGTGTCGGGCGGGGCGCGACAAGTCGGCCAATTGGCCGGGGCAGCCGATCAGATCGGATCGGTCACCGCGCTGATCCTCGATATCGCCCAGCGTACGACGATGCTCGCGCTCAACGCGACAATGGAGGCGGCACGCGCCGGCGAGGCAGGGCGCGGCTTCGCGGTTGTCGCTGGGGAGGTCAAATCCCTCGCCACCCAGACCCGCGTGGCGGCGGGCAATATCGGCAAGCATGTCGAGCGTATCCGCCACGCGGTCGATCAGGTCTCGCTCGCCCAAGGCGGCATGGTCGATGCAGTCGGGGCGGTCGATACGCTGTCGGATATCGTCGCCGGCGCAGTCCACGACCAGGGCGCTGCCACGCGGCATATCTCGACCAATGTCGCCGAGGCGAGCCTCGCAACTGACCATATCGACCGGAGCGTGCGCGCGATCCTGGATGTCGCTAGCGCGACCGGCGACGATGCGGCACGGATGCGCGATATGGCGGACGCGCTGGGCGGCAGGGCGCGCTCGCTCGAAACGCACCTGACCAACTTCCTCGATGAACTCGAGGCCGCTTAGCAGCGCCGATCTTGACTTTTTGCGGTGCAGCATCTATTTGGCCGCTATCGAGGCGTAATGCAGCGTGATCGAACCCGGCCTTATGGCTACGGTTCAGGCTCCGCCTCGGTCGTTCAAGCGACAGGCTTCCCAAGTCACGCGGGGTGTCATTTCTCCCCGCCGCCCGTATGTCCGCCGGACATGCGAGAGGCATTTTTGCATAAGGTTTGCATGACCAATTTCACCGATCTCGGCCTTGCCGAGCCGCTCGTCCGCGCGCTCGAGGCCAAAGGCTATTCCACGCCAACGCCGATCCAGGCACAGGCCATTCCCTACGTCCTCGAAGGCCGCGACCTGCTCGGCATCGCGCAGACCGGCACCGGCAAGACCGCCGCGTTCGTGCTGCCGTCGATCCAGCGTCTGGTCGACAGCGGCAAGCGCGTCCTGCCGACGCATTGCCGTATGCTCGTCCTCGCCCCGACCCGCGAACTCGCCAGCCAGATCGCCGAAAGCGCGCGCGCTTACGGCAAGTTCAGCCGGATGTCGGTCGCGACCGTGTTCGGCGGCACCAGCATCAACAAGAACCGCCAGGACATGGCGCGCGGCGTCGACATCCTGGTCGCCACGCCGGGCCGCCTGCTCGACCTGATCGAACAGCGGTTCGTCAGCCTCAATTTGATCGAGACGCTCGTCCTCGACGAGGCCGACCAGATGCTCGACCTCGGCTTCATCCACGCGCTGCGCAAGATCGTGAAGATGGTCCCGCGCCAGCGCCAGACCCTGTTCTTCTCGGCGACCATGCCGCAGTCGATCCGCGAGCTGGCCGACCAGTTCATCAAGGACCCGGCGCTGGTCTCGATCAAGCCGGCGGCGACCACCGCCGAGCGCGTCGAGCAATTCGCCACTTTGGTCAACCAGGCCGAGAAGCAGGCGTTGCTGACGATGACCCTGCGCGATCCGGCGATCGAGCGCGTGCTCGTCTTCACTCGCACCAAGCACGGCGCCGACCGCGTCGTCCGCCTGCTCGGCGGCAACGGCATCGCGGCCAACGCCATCCACGGCAACAAGAGCCAGGCCAATCGCGAGCGCGCCTTGGCCGCGTTCAAGACCGGCGAAGTAAAGGTCCTGGTCGCCACCGACATCGCCGCGCGCGGCATCGACGTGTCGGGTGTGAGCCATGTGATCAATTTCGAGCTGCCCAACGTGGCGGAGCAATATGTCCACCGCATCGGCCGCACCGCGCGCGCCGGCAATGACGGCATCGCGATCAGCTTCGTGGCGGATGACGAGCGTCCTTATCTGCGCGACATCGAACGGCTGACGCGCCAGAAGATCGCGCTCAAGGCGCTGCCGGAGAATTTCCTGGCCGAGGCGGCGAAGATCGTCTCGACCCGTTCGAAGCAGTCGGTCACCGCGCAGCAGGAACGCGACGAGCGTCCGCGCGGCCCGCGTGGCGTTCGCCCGCCACGCAAGACGCACGAAGCGCGGCCGGCCAATCCCTATGCCCCGCGCGGCCGGAGCGGCAATCGCCGCCGCGGTCGCGGTGGCCAGGGCGGCGGCCGGACCCAGGCCAGCGCGTGATTTGAGATACCTCGCCGGGCTCCAGCCCGGAGGGGATGAGTAAAGCGTACCGAAAGGGCGCCGGAGCGATCCGGCGCCCTTTTTTGGTGTTGCAGCGATTAGTCGTGCGCTCGCCCGTCGGCTGCGCCGACCAGCGCGTTGATATAGGCAGCGAGCGTGGTTTCGCCGCGCTCGGGCGCAGCCGGCGTGTCGAAGCCGTCGTCGACGCTCACCGCCGTCATCCGCGCATAGGAATCGGCCGCCGCGTCCGAAAAGCCAAGCGCGCGATACGCCTCGACCCAGCGATCGCGCGGCGTCACCTCGACCGTCACGGCTTTCTCCAGCGCGGCGGCAAAGGCGGCGGCGACGTCATTCGCCGAATAGCGCTCGGGTCCCTCGACATAATGAGGCTCCTCCACGCGCGGCAGCTCGCGCAACCGCTGCGCCGCGGCACGGCCAAGGTCGGCCGGCGCCACCATCGGGATCTTGAGGTCGGCGGGGAACATCGTCGGCAGGGTGCCGCCCTTCGCGGCATCGAGCACCGCATCCCAATTGCTCATATAGTAAGCGGCGCGCTGGATCGTGACCGGGATCGGCTGGTTCAGCAGCGCCTGTTCGAGATCGTACAGCACGCTGAGATCGCCGATACGCTCGCCCGGCTGCGCGCCATAGGCCGATTCGACGACGACCTTCTCTAGCCCGGATCCGTCGAGCGCGGCAACGATGGCACGCGCCGTCGCATGTTCCTCGCGATCGGTGTCCGTGCTGGTCGCGGCGGGCGGGTTCAACAAAAACGCGCGACGTCCGCGACGAAATGCGGCGCGTAAGGCGTCGGCATCGTGGACATCGGCTTCGACGATCGCGATGCCCTTGTTTTGCAAGTCGCCGGCGTGCGACGCCTGGTGAACGATCGCGGTCACGTTTTCTCCCGCGTCCGACAGCGCGTCGACCACCGCCCGACCGACATGCCCGGTCGCTCCCATCACAACATACATATTGTCCATCCCACGAAGCGGATGAGAGCGGCAACGTTTGGGACCGTGTTTCGCTGCCTCGTTGTGTGTCGGTGCGGCAGATATCCGGTTGCCTCGGCGATCGGATCGCGTC
>Ga0207656_10000678_pt1 | contig 11161 bp, 9 predicted proteins | sample KBSCornC12_FD_184297 | JGI IMG/M metagenome (GOLD analysis project Ga0207656, IMG submission 184297) | Corn rhizosphere microbial communities from Kellogg Biological Station, Michigan, USA - KBS Corn C1-2 (SPAdes) (version 2) | ecosystem: Host-associated > Plants > Roots > Rhizosphere > Soil ...
CGGTGATGATGTTATCATTTGCAGTGCGGAGCTCCCTTATCATCTTGATCTTAGTAATTTATCCGGAGTTGATTTTGTCTGGCAGGATGGATCATCAGATTCGGAATTTTCGGTGACCGGATCCGGGCTATACAGTGTCACGGTTTCCAATACTTGTTATACCATGACTGATCAGATCAATATCACCGTGATCAATCCAGTAACCAATGTCATACTTCCTGCAGATTTTTCGATTTGCGATGACGAACCCTATGTCCTCACCAATGCAGGTGATGATGGAAGCTATACCTGGCAGGATAATTCCACTGCAGATTCTTTAGTCATCACGTCTCCCGGCACCTTTTCACTAACCGTTTCGAATGATTGCGGATCGGCCAGCGATGAAGTCACTGTTGATTTCTTATCTCCCGTCACTTTTCCTGACTTAGGTGGAGACTTATCACTCTGTCCCGGTGATCACATCACCCTTCATCCTCCAAATTCTGGTGGTTCCTTTTTATGGCAGGACTTGAGTACAGCAGATACTTTTTTAATAACGACAGCAGGCACCTATTTTGTTCAGGTCGTGAATTCTTGTTCTTCTTTTTTCGATACAATGGTAGTCACCTTCAATTCGAATCCGCCAATGCTGACTTTGCCTTCATCGCTGAATCTATGCCAGGGTGATTCGCTAATTCTCGAAGCAGGGATTTCCGGAGTTAGTTATTTGTGGAATGATCAATCGCAAGCCAGCAGTCTTCATGTTTTTTCTCCCGGCACCTATAGTTTAACGGTTAGTAATTCTTGTGGTGTAGGTATGGATACGGTGATTGTTGTTGATGCTGGAACCCAACCAACCATTGACCTGGGACCTGATGTTAGCATTTGCAACGGAGATACTTTATTACTTCATCCTGATTTTTCAAATGTCACTACATGGCAATGGCAGGATGGTTCAGCCGACAGTGTTTATCAAATCACGAATAGCGGAAATTTCAATGTTGAAGTCGCCAATAGTTGTGGAGATGCAACCGATACTCTACTTGTCAATTTACTTCCTGGCGTTCCCTCATTTACATTAGGTCCGGATAGTACAGTTTGTCCGGGCACATCGATTGCACTGGAAATCAATATTCCTGACGTAACTATTCATTGGCCGGATGGATCTTCTGGTCAGCAGTTTATCGCCGCAGATCCGGGACTCTATGTGGCAAACATTTACAATAGTTGCGGATTGAATCAGGACACTTTTGAATTATTCAATCTTCCTCCTGCACCTGTTTTGAATTTAGGAATTGATCAACCACTTTGTCCGGGTGAAGTGATCACACTTGATCCAGGTTTGTCTAATGTGGATTATCTATGGCAGGATGGTTCGACGGATACTATATATCAGGCTACGCAGCCAGGCAATATTATTCTGACCGTTTCTAATCAGTGTGGATCTGATACCGATAGTTTGGACATTATATTAACTACGGATGGACCTCAAGTCAATCTTGGACCTGATGTTCTCGCTTGTGAAGGTGAAGTGGTGCAATTGATGTCGGATATATCCGGTGTTGATTATCTCTGGCAGGATGGAACCACTTCATCCTCTTTATTGACCTCGACCTCCGGAATATTTATTCTTCAGGTTAGCAATAATTGCGGGATGGACATGGACACTGTTGTAGTTGAAATTGAAGGTACTGCACCTGGTACTGATTTGGGTATTGACACAACCTTGTGTGAAGGTGAAACATTGCTTCTTACTTCAACAGCACAAACTGGAACTACAATCCTTTGGCAAGATGGATCTTCACAGCCTACATTTCTGGCCAGCAGTGCGGGAATTTATACGATTGAAGAATCCAATCATTGCGGAACAAATACAGATTCCATTGCCATTTCTTTTGTGAGTCCACCATCGCCATTTGATATCGGCAGTGATACTACTTTATGTAACGGAGCATCTATTTTACTCCAGGTACCATCCTCCACAAATGCAATTCAATGGCAGGATGGTTCAACATCTACTTCTTACCTCGTGAATACTGCTGGAACTTATTCAGTGTCAGTCTCCAATCTTTGTGGTAGCGAATCTGATCAGAGGGACGTTGATTTTGTTCAGCCTCCTTTACCGTTTGATATTGGAGATGACACCACGATTTGTTTAGGTGAATCAATTTTACTCCTCGCTCCTACCGTGAACGATGACTTTCAATGGCAGGATGGAAGCCACGGCACCAGCTTTATCGCCGATCAACAACAAGTGTATTCTTTGGAAATTTCGAATGCCTGCGGTCAGCAATCCGATCAGTTTTTACTGTCCGTTGATGATCATATTCCGCAGGCTGATCTTCCAACCCTTACTTACTTATGTCCGGGAGATGAGGTGGAATTGAATGTCACTCAACTTTTCCCAGCTACTTATTTATGGAATTCAGGATCATTGGAACCTTCCATTATCGTTACAGTGCCAGGCACCTATGATGTGTCCATAAAGGCTTCCTGCGGAGAAAAGACTTTGTCATCACAAGTGGTGATGGCTGACACTTGCGATACGAATCATACTTTCTTTATTCCAAATGTTTTTTCCCCTAATGGCGATGGCATCAATGATCTGTTTTCAATTGGCGTCAATGAAGAAATAGAGATCCAACACCTGGACATCACCATTTTTGATCGATGGGGAAATATGGTTTTCAGGTCAAATGAAAAGTCTTTCACCTGGGATGGTCGTTTTAAAAATGAAGACTTACAACCTGGTGTTTATGCCTATGTCATAATGATTGACTTGAGCATAAATGGAGACATACGCCACCAGGCATTATCAGGAGATATTACGCTCATTCGATAATTTTCTACTACTCTTCCAAGTTCTTTTCTGGCTTATGATCGTAGGGTGGAGAACCTGCTTTACGAGCGGGCTCTTCATGATATTCTATCCGTTCGCTTTCCTGGCTATCTCCGGGACCGGGAGCTGATTTGCGCGGACGTTTGGTTTGCAGTTTTTTAGCTCTTACTGCACTTGTAGGTGTTCGAGGAGAATCCTTTTGCCCGATTGATTTATTATTCGTTTCCATGGCTTGATTCTTTACCATGAGAAACAACTGTTCGGGCTATTGGTTGATCTCATAAAAAGGAAACTTCATACAGTTGTTCGTTGATAATCAGACCTTCCTCAATTTATTGTCCATGTTAAAGTTCAACCCGGGCCAAAATTCCATGGTATTCCCTTAGACTCCCGTTCACCAGTACCTATACTTTTACGACCTCATTCCTTTTCCCGTCCCCCTCTTTATCAAACTTCTTCCCACTCCTTTCAGCTTGTTTCATTTTTTAACCTTCAAAATACTTTTACTATGAGAAGTCGTTTGAGCTTTTTTTCATTGTTCTCTCTCCTATGTTTTGCTTTGTATTTTTCATCCTGTCAGAAGGATGAATCTGCTGCAACTGATGATAGTCATCAACTGTCTTTTCGCGATCCTCAATCCTTTACCTATAGTGCCAATTCGGTTGGAGTGGGTGACACGGTTGAGATCACTTTCGATGCAGGGAATGGCGCTGATTGCGGGTTGGTTATGATCCAGGTGGGTCTTGATGGAGAATGGGTTGGTGGAAGACCAGTTGTACCTGACAGTGGATTGGCCACTTTGCTTTTTGTTCCTGACGCTCCAGGGCAATATGCGGTGCGGGCGAAATATACCAGGACAGGAAAACCCTCTTCATGCGATTTCGAAAGCACGAAATGGTTAGTATCTCCGGACTCTATTTTAGTAGCACAGGACACCACTACGCAGGACACTACCGCAGCCGATTCCTGTGAATCCTCTTTTACCGGGGAAGTAATTACTTGTGATTCTACAACTCGCGAAGTGAAGTACACTTTTGTTTCTAGTGAGGATCTGAATCATTTGAAAATAAAAGGCGGATTGACCAATGGCGTCCAGGGAGATCCTGTTGTCACGGTCACCGGCGCAGATCTTGATGTAGAAATAAAAATTCCGGGTCATAGTACTAACCGGCTGATCACCTTAACCGGCGATGCAGTGGCCTGTGACACGATTACCATCACCATCATGTGGACGTCCACGAATACCGGACAAGTAATTACCGGTGATTGGTCCGCCTCAGGAGGTGACGACGATCTCGAGGTAGCCGAACTCGAATGTCAATAGTTTAATTACTGTGCCATTTTTAAAGAGGCCTTCTCTGATGAGGGGCCTCTTTTTTATTTTCGGTCAACAACATATTATCCTTCTACGTTGTCTTACCATAAAAAACAAAAACGTTCGGTAATAAATTTCGGCGGACTGAAATCAGGATGATAGCATTCATTATTCCAGGGGACGATTTTTTGATTCGTACATTTCTTCAATGAAACTTTGTATTTTTTAAAATGACAGCGAAAAAAAATAATGCAAAGGAAGATGTGCAGGTGCTGAAAATTCCCAGGCTGTCCATATTGCTGGGTATTATAGTCTTGATTGCACTTATCGTTTTTGTGATTATACATGTGGGGGACACCCGTCGGTTCCTTACACTTATTTCAAAAGCTAAACCCATTTGGATCCTACTGGTGATAGGATTACAGGTCACCACTTATTTATGCGTAGGGATCATATGGCTTCAAATTACGCGGGTCGCTAAATATAAAGTACGCATAGATGCCCTTGCTCGTCTTTCTGTAGAGAAGTTGAGTATTGATCAGCTTGTACCTGCTCTTGGTCTTTCAGGAAATGTGATGGTCTATCGAGCTATGAAACGGCTTCAATTACCAAAATCGTTGGCTATGGAAGCTATCCTGACCAATATCCTGGCCCATTATGTTGCTTTTGCATTGGTTACGCTTTCCTCCTTACTAATACTTTGGCGGCTGCATCATATCACTCCCCTCATTTTAACGGTGGTGGGGATTTTTACCATCATCTTGATTGCTGTACCACTGATTATTATTTTATTGATCCACAATAAAGACAAGTCACTTCCGCCATGGTTATTGCGCATTAAACTCATGGGTAAACTCAAAAAGGTATTCCAATCGGTTTCAGCCAAAGAGGTCTATTCACCAAAGCTTCTTGCCTTTGCCAGCCTTTTTAACATCCTGATTTTTTTACTGGACAGCGGATCACTTTGGGCCGTTCTTCGATCCCTGGGAGTGGAAGTTAATTTGATTACGCCTTTTATTGCTATTGTATTGGCTTCTATAGCAGCAACACTATCGGCATTACCGGGAGGACTTGGTGGATTTGAAGCGGGTTCAGTTGCAGCTCTAACCCTGATTGGTGTTCCGGTTGAAGCGGCGCTCACCGCCACCATTATTTTTCGCGGATTCTCATTGTGGCTGCCCTTATTGCCTGGATTGTACTTTGCCAGAAAGGACGTAACCGTAAAATTTTAGTCTTTCAATATTGTAAATTAATTAATTCATTTTCAATCATTTAAATAGATTAACTGGGGCTTTAAAATTAATTTATTTTGCGTTTTACATAATCATTATTACTATAATATGTAGAAAAAACTTTGTATTCTTGCTCATTGTCTAACCTACTAAACCCAACAATTATGAAATTATTTACACCATTAACCCTTTCCCTCTCAGCCATTCTCTGCCTGACCTCATTAGTCTCAGCTCAGACCGTTAATAAAGGAGCCTGGATGGCTGGAGGATCAGTTGGTTTTTCCAGTGAAAAGTATAAGGATGCTGATGCCTCTTATACCTATGTTACGATTGCCCCTAACGTGGCTTACTACTTCATGAACGATTTTGCATTCGGGCTTTCTGTTAACTTCTCCAGCACCAGCTTTGATGGAAATTCCACCTCTTCAACTTTCCTGGGTCCATACTTACGGTATTATGTGACTAATCCAATTTTCGTTGCTGTTGGTGCCAATTTCGGATTAGATGATGGTGCAGGGACGGCCTTTGGTGCCTCAGTGGGATATTCCTGGTTTCTGAATAGTGCAGTGGCTATAGAACCCCAACTATTTTTCAACAGTTATAATAATGATGGGGATATCAATGATTCTAACGAATTCGGTTTAAGCATTGGTGTTCAAGCCTTCCTGGGGCGCACCAGTGGTGAATAAAATAGAAGCTAATAATAATATCAAAAGCCATCCTCCCGGATGGCTTTTTCTTTCAACTTATTAATCCATTCATCGTTATCTAAATTGCACTTGATTCGAAAAATATTATATCTTATCTTCGTGCCCCCAAATGGATTTCCTCGATCCACTTGAACCAAAACCAACACCCAATTATTAACCTTTATTAAAACCTCATTTTATGAAAATCAAGTTACTAAGCGCCTTAGCTAGCGTTGTTTTTTTACTAGTACTGATGGCAGGATGCCAGAAGGAAGATGGAATCAACCCGAATGGGAACATTACTGTTAGAGTTCCGCCAGCACCTTGCACACAATCTAGTCCATCCTGGAGTAACAATGCTCCTTGTGCAGGAGAAGATCTTTCCGTTACATTTTGTGTCACCGCTACGTGTGGACAAGCTCAAATCCAATGGGATTCCCTTGGCACCTGGGTTCAACTCGCACACGAAAATCCTTTAACCGGAGGTTGTTTGACCGGAACCCTTCATGCAGTTGCAGCAGGAACATATCATTTCCGCGCGATGTACATTTCTTCAGGATCAGGTTGCAATTTCTGCCCCGTAGCATTTGCTGACTCGCCATATGCAGTTACTGTAGTTGCCTGCGGTTGTGCGCTTACTGGCGATACTTTTACTGGGACTTCAACCACTGCTTGCGGAAGTAGTACCCACAGTGCTACCTATACTTTGTGTTCTGAAGATGGTATAAGTTCATTCCACTTACAAGGTGGCTTAACGAACTTTACTGGTGCTGATGCTACTGTTACCTGGGTAGGTGGTAGTGGTGTTACTACCTCACAACACACTCCAGGTGGCAGCTCAAATCGCATTGTTGAGATTGATGGAAGCCTGGGTGAATGCTCTTGCATTACCGTCTCCATGTCCTGGAGTTCAACCAATACAAATGGCCAGGTTACCGGCCAATGGTCTGCAGGTGGATCAAGTCAAACTCTGATTGTTCCTGTGCTTAATTGCAATCTGTGATCAATCATGAATCTATGATTTAATTAAAAAGCTCCCGGAGATCCCGGGAGCTTTTTTGTTTTAGGATCAAATCAAAATCAGCAGGCAACTAATTTCGTCTTCCGGTATCTCTTATAAAATAAAGTATAACCAGTGAACTATATATTCAGACATTTCTATCGTTTAGAAAAGTAGGAATTCGTATATTTCACGCCAAGAAATGGGCCGTTTCCTTCCTCTCAGGGACTTCAGGTCTATATCTCAACGGATTATACATTGATTTTTTAACTAACTAATTCTCTGGCTTATTCAGGAATTCTACAGATTTGAGGCTATGATAAAAAGACTGCCATTTTTAACAGTTTTGATGATCACCCTGACGGTGGTCACATTACGGGGACAAGACATCCACTTCTCCCAGTTCTACATGTCCCCATTGACGCTCAATCCTGCGTTGACTGGAGTCATGAATTGTAACACCCGTGTTGTGGGTAATTACAGAAATCAATGGGCATCTGTTCTGGGCAAAGCCGCCTATAACACCTACAGTGTTTCTTACGACCAAAAAATGCCGGTGGGCCGGTATGATTATTTTGGTTTTGGTGGAAACCTCTGGAGCGATGTGGCCGGTTCCCTCGATTTCAAAACCCTTACACTCAAATTATCCGGAGCATACAGCCGCCGGGTGGGTGGTGACCGGAGAAAAGCTAATTACCTCGTGGTAGGAGCTGAAGCCGGCGCTTCACAACGTGGTATTGATTGGACTAAGGGACAATGGCCTGCGCAGGCTGATAATGGTCAATGGAATCCTAACCTCTCTTCCGGAGAACAAACTCTTCCGGATAATTTTCTTTTTGGGGACGTCGGTCTTGGTATGCTTTGGTTTTCTGTTATAAACAAGAAAACCAATTACTACTTCGGTGGAGCTATCAATCACCTTAACGGAGCCAACCTTTCCTTTTATCGGGAGGATACTCAAGCCGCTGTAGAAAAATACTACACTAAGATTGTTCTCCATGGTGGTGGTGAATTCCCAATGAACAGCAACGTCTCCCTTATTCCCGGAGCTGTTTTCTTTCATCAGGGCCCTTCTATGGAAATCAATTTTGGTAACAGCTTCCGTTTTGATCTTGACAATGGTGGTTATGATCAGTCCTTCCAATTTGGTGGATGGATCCGTCTCGCACGTCACTTTGAAAAACCCATCCTCATGGATGCCTTCATCCTGTCTACCAGGTTTGATTATTCCAACTGGGGTATCGGCTTCAGCTATGATATCAACGTATCCAGCCTGAGCAAAGAAAGCCGTGGAAATGGTGGATTTGAATTCTCCATGATCTACCTCGTCTGCGGACCACAAAGCCGCGGTGTCTACTGTCCGAAATTCTAGTGAAAAGTGAATATCGAAAAGTGAAAAGTGCCCACAAAGCGCTTTTCACTTTTCTTTTTTAAATAATATCTCTTCACTTTTCGTTTTTCACTTTAAGTCTTTAACTTTAAGACCTCCCCCTAGTCAGATTATAGTCTCCATGACGCATTGATATTTTTTCACGACTTTAATTTAACCTGGGATGTTTGGCAATACAAAGAACGAATCCAAAACGAATGGTGTCATCTCCACACCATCGACGACCTCAAGCAATAGTCTTGTACAAGGCACGAACATAGAAGGCACCGTGCAGGCCGAAAAAGATATCCGCATTGACGGAACCATGAAAGGGACATTGATCTGTAAAGGAAAACTGATCATCGGCCCGACCGGAACCATTATCGGAGATGTCCAATGTGAAAATGCTGTCATTGAAGGCCGGTTTGAAGGCATCCTCTCTGTCGGTGAAGTTCTTCATGTCAAAGAAACGGCAAAGATCGAAGGCGACATTTCAACACAAAAACTCATTGTACAACCGGGTTCTATCTTCAATGTAAAATGCAAGATGGGCGCTAACAATGGCGTACAACGAAAAGTCAACCTGGACGAAGAGGAACAACTCATTGATCTCAATGTAATGGGTAAAACCAAAGCCACGATGTCTTGACCATCCGGCCTTCTTCTTCTAATGCTTACCTGAAATATAGCGGGCTAGCTATACAAATGTTTGTTTTACTGGGAGTCGGTGCATGGCTAGGGCAACGCGTGGATAAATGGCTGCACACATCAGTACCCTGGTTCACCATCCTCTTCATCCTGATTTTCACAGCTGCATTTTTTTATCGCCTGGTCAAGGAACTGAATCGTAAAGATGAATCCTAAACGATTTCTTATCGGGCTCGGTATCACGGTTTTGATTCAACTGGCAGTTAACCTGTTGCTTTTATATTGGATATCCGCTTTGAGAATCCACACGACATTTATACTGATGACCATCTTAGTGATGATGTTTTTTTGTCTTTCACTCTATACCGCCGCGCGTGTGGTAGCCAGGAGTACTTTTACGCGATTGTTTATTCAGTTGGTCATGATAGCAGTGTTCATCAAGATATTTTTATGCCTGGCTCTTGTGTTAGCTTATAAAAAAGCCTTTGACCCCATCAACAATTCGTTTATATGGTCATTCCTTTTTATCTACATTACATCCACTATTTATGAAGTCATCTTTTTAGAAAAAGTTGGCCGTCAAAAAAATACTACTTCAACATGAGCCTTCACCCGACAGCTGTCACTATCGAAATTGACGGACAGCGATTTCAATGGATGCCGGAAGAATGGAGAGGACTGGATTGTATCGCTACCGGAGAAAATGAATTTCATGTCATAGAGAATGGAAAAAGTCATTGGATTACTGTTATGGAATTTGATCTTCATTCCAGGACCTGCCAGTTGAAAGTAGATGGTGAGATCAAAAAAGTCAAATTCCTACGTGACCTCGATTTGATGATTGAACGTATGGGACTGAATACCGTGCAGGCCGGCAAATTAAAAACGCTCGACTCTCCTATGCCCGGATTAGTGACAGGAATAAAAATACAAGTTGGCCAGGCAGTTGAAAAAGGAACTCCATTGTTAATCCTGGAAGCGATGAAAATGGAAAATGTCATAGTGGCCCCACATGCCGCCATCATCAAGGAAATTAAAGTGATTGCAGGTCAGGCCGTGGAAAAAGGTGCTGTACTACTGGAATTTGAATAGGTCTTTAAAATTAAATAGGTAGGGGCTCAAGATCTTGAGTCCCTACCTATTTAATTTTAAGGAAGAAGTTTCCTTCGCCTCAGCCTCAGCCTAAACTACTTATTCAAATAATTCGCTTCAAAGAAATCCTTGTACGAATCCAATGATCGTGCTTTGATCACTTCGCGATAATTCTTTTGCGTGATCGGGTAGACCTGGAAGATAGCGGTCTTGGGAAGAAAATCATTTGGATTACGGGAAGCAGTATCATAATACTTCATCGCATTCGCTTTGGTAGTAAACGATCGAATCAGGATCAAAGATTGGTTTTTAGCCGGATCAAAAACAAGATTGGATTCCTTGAGGTTGTCGAGCTGAAAATATTTTTTGTTAAAATCTGAGATGGCTACTTTAGCGTCATTCACCGATATGGCATCCTGGTTTTCTACATACACAATCACGAAGTGCAGCGCATTTTCTTCTACAATAAATTTTGCGTTCGAAAGACCTGTCTCGCCATAGCCTTTTGAGGTATCAGTATCTCCAAGGAGCAACAACATGTCCTGTGCTTTCTTTTCTTCGTCACTATTCGGATACCTGGCCACGATATATTTCAATGCATCTACATAAGCTTCCTTTCCGATTTGGGCACCGAGGCTCATCGCTTTCAGCAATTCAAATTTACCCATCATGACATTGTTGACACCGAACTTGTCTTCCACCCCGCGTACGCGATTGAGCACTTCTTCGTGATTGCCCTGTTGGAAAAAAGTATAGGTCTCATTATAGTATTGTTCCAATCGATCCAGTTCACTTTGCTGCGTAGCTGCAAAATTGGGATCGGACAACACTTTTGCAAATCTTGAATTAGGATATTGAGAAATAATCAGGGCCTTGTATTTATCTGCACGTTCATGGTCGCCTGCAGAAAGTGCCGATAAGTACAACTGGTAATAGATTTCGAGCTTCTCCGGGGCATCAGGATATTTTTCCAAAATGGATTCTAATACCTTGATGGA
>Ga0207656_10000680_pt1 | contig 11144 bp, 20 predicted proteins | sample KBSCornC12_FD_184297 | JGI IMG/M metagenome (GOLD analysis project Ga0207656, IMG submission 184297) | Corn rhizosphere microbial communities from Kellogg Biological Station, Michigan, USA - KBS Corn C1-2 (SPAdes) (version 2) | ecosystem: Host-associated > Plants > Roots > Rhizosphere > Soil ...
GACCTCTGCCGGCTGTTCGGGCCTGAGCGCTGCATGTTCGTGGAATATCCGGCGGACTGCAAAGACCCGAACGATGTCGTGCGTCACCACGGCGCGACCAGGTTGGTCGAGATCCTCGACGCCGCCAAGCCATATCCCGTCAAGGGGCTATACAATCTCGACGACTTCCCGGAGCAGCCGGAATATCATTCCTGGCCGACCGGAATTGATCAGCTCGATCGGCTATTCCAGGTCGTGCCCCGGACCTTCACCGTCGTCACCGGCTATGCTGGTCAGGGCAAGACGAGCTTTCTGATGTGGCTCCTCGCGAACCTCATCCGCCGCGGCGTCCACGTCACGATTGCCAGCTTCGAAACCGACATCAAGCCGATCTTTCACCGTAAGCTGCGCGCGGCCCTGCTCGGGACCGCGGAGTACACCAAGCACGCGCCTGAAGAGCGCGAATGGGCCGATGGAATGATCCGGCGCTACGTCGCGATCATTGCGCACGCGCCACAGGACGATGAGGATTCTCTATCGGTCGAGGATGTGCTGGATCTCGGTCGTGTCTCCGTCATCCGCAACGGCACCCGCCTTTTGCTGATCGACCCATGGAACGAGATCGATCACCGCCGCGGCCGCGACGAAAGCGAGACGGATTATACCGGGCGCGCCATCCGCATGATGAAGCGGTTCGCCAAACAGAACGACCTCGCGCTCTGGGTGATCGCGCACCCGTCGAAGCCGCAGCACATCCAGGGCAAATCGAAGCTGCCGGGCCTCTACGATATCAGCGGCTCGGCCAATTGGGCGAACAAGGCGGATTACGGCCTCGTCTTCCAGATCAAGTCGCGCGAGTTTTGGACGTCGACCGTCGCCTGCACGAAAGTTCGCATGGGATTGCCGGGATCGATGGGCCAGGTCGTCATCCAGTACGACCCGTTCAAATCGAGCTACGCGTTCTACGCCGGTACCGATGAGGAAGCGGCGTGACCCAACCGCGCTCGACCCTTGCCCCCTACGCGCCGTCCATGCGCGACCCCGATCCCGCCGCGGCACGACGCGCCGCTCGGGAGGCCTGGCACGCAACAGGGCTCGTCCTGATCAACCCGGATTGGCTGCCGTCTTGGACCGATCGGAAGCAACTCGAGCTGCTGGCGGACAAGGTGCACGGGCCGCGACCGCGGGATACGGGCGGGACATGACCGACACGATTTCTCGGAAACAGAAAACCGGCTCCGGGGTGGGGCGGACGATTTTGCGGAGTGCAGCGACGATGGGCAAGGGCGGGGAAACGGGTAGCGCACCGCTGAGCGGGATCAGGTCGGCAGCGCTACGCAGGCTGGCGTCACTGCCGCCGCGGGAGCCGCGCGAGGCGTTGTCCGCGGCGGCGATCGTCGAGCGCGAGGCCAAGCGGGTCAGTGCCCAGCTCAGCCGCGACCGCACCGACCAGCGCACCGAAGCCCGACGCCGCAAAGCCGAGGACGAGATCGAGGCGGGCAAGTTCGACAACCTCGCCGATACGGTCGTGCTGCCGACCCGCGAGCAGCTGCGCCACGGCGAGTTCGAGCCGCACCAGCCGGAGAAGACCGCCGGCACGATTCGCTCGGCGCCGGGCATGAAGCGGGTCAACTCGGCCCGCATCGTCCAGCTGCACAACCGCGGCGTCCTGACCGACGACACCTACCCCGCCGTGCTTTGGTACCGGAAAGCCTGGGAAGCCGGCGGCTACGAAACCCTGCTCAGCGCGTCATCGATGGCGGAGCGCAGCGCCGGCGGCGAGCGGGCCTATGGCCACATTGCCCGGACCGTGGCCGAGCTCGAGGCGCGCAACAACTTCCTGTTCGCGGCGAGCTTCATCCCCGACGACATGGTGGGGACGTTCGATCGCGTGGTGCTGGCGGAGATGACGATCACCGAGGCGGCGCGCGCGGCGCGTTGTCGGTATGTGGGCGTGACGGCGGTGGTGAAGATCGCGGCTGATCGGTTGCTGGGCGGGATCAGGCATCTGCTGCCGGTGCGGGCTGTGGGCGCTCCCGGCGGGTCGCATTTGGTGATGACCGAGCCGGAGCCGGCGGACCTGGTTGAGGCTGTCCGCGAGCCCGGCGCAGTCGCGACGGTGGATCCGGCGTTCCTCGACGAGCATGGGTTCATGCGGCCGTGGGATGAGATCTCGGAGATAATTCGGGCGCAGCTGGGTGGCTGCGATGCGGAGCAGGCGGCGTGATGCGGCTACGGCTTCGCCTCTGCGATCGCGCGCTCCCACGCCGTGCGCTGGTCGGCGTCCAGCATCTCCCATGCGGTGATGATCGCAATCAGGTAGAGCGGCACCGGCCCGAATTCGCCGCGAAGCTGGCGGCTGATCGTGTTGTCGGGCTTGCCAGCGAGACGCCCGAGCGCCTTCTGGCTGAGCCCAGCCTGCCGCGCGCGAATCTGCCAAGGGTGCCCGTCCATCTCGCCGGTCGTAAACCGGCCACCATCATCACGACAAGCCATCAACGTCACGTTGAATATTTCCCTTGCGATTATCGACGCCACGTATATTCTACGCTGCGTTGATTAATGAGGCAAGCGAGATGACCAGTCGGTGTGTTTCCTCCCCTATTCCAGACACCCTGAATGCGGGAGGGTGTGAATGAGCATCCGACCGAATTGGCGCGACATCAACGTGGTCGACCTGACCGACGAAGAAGTTGAGCAGTTGACCCAGCAGGAGCAGCGCTGGTGCCTCGACTTGCTTTGCGAACGGGCGCGTTTGAAGACGGAGCCAGCCGTTGAGCTAGCTCCAGTGCCGACCGTTGACGAAGCCCCTGTGAAATTCTTGCGGGCTCAAATCGATGAGGCCGAGATCGCCATCGTTGATAATGGCCGCCGCATTCTCGTCTATCCTTGCGAAGGCGCGAACGACGAATGTTTTGCCGGCGAACTACTCAACCCCACCGAGCGGGAAATGCGCGGCCAGGGCCATATCTCATGCCTGTGGGATTGCTCAAAGGTCGTCGCGCTTAAGGGCGTGAAGCCTCTCCCCAACCCCTCGAATGAGGGAGGCGCGCGTGGGTGAGCCCGAACCGATGTCGCTCGCCCGTTTCGCACAGGAGCGCGGCCTGAAGACGATGTACGACGTACGCTCGCATATCCATGCTGGCTTGCGCTCAGCCCCGCAGACCAAGACCTATCAACGCTGGTACGAGGCGGAAACCAAGCGCCTGCTTGCGGCAGCAGCTGAAACAGAGGCGATGTACCGCAAGGCAATTGCCGATGGCGACATTGCCGAGCCGCGCGCCGCTACCCTGGAAGAAAAGGCGCAGGGCCATCCCGATCTCGCTTCGACACAAGCTGCGATCCGCTTGCTGGAAAAACGGGCGGCGCGCGCTGCACAGGGGCCCCGTCATGACTAACCGGGAAACGCTACGAAGCCTGGCTGACACGATCGCGGGGCTGCCGGATGGCCAGCCATCATGGGCATGGCGCAACCAGTTGATTGCGGCGGTGCTCGATATCCAAGAGCGGGAGAACGCGGACCGCCCTGACTGGAAACCGGCGATTGACCGGGAGATGGTCGAGGGCGCCTTGAACGCCCTGCTTGGGATCTACGACTGTCGATCGTCGGACTTCGCTGCTGCGTACGCGTGGATCGGGCTCTGGGAAACTTTGGGCGTAGACCACCTCAAGCTCACGTTCGTGCCCGCCACACCCCCTTCACCTTCCCCTGACATGGATAAGGATATGATCGATGGTTGAGGGCTACTTGCGCTCGCGGCGGGTTAGTTCGGCTTCCACGGCGGCACGGATGAACTCGGCGCGTTTGCCCGGCCCCGCGAACGCGTCGATGCGCTCTAGCATCTCAGGAGAGAGCCGCACCGCTGTGAATTTGCCGATCGCCGGTCGTCCCATGCGGGCGGGACTAGCCGTTATCTTTTTGTGCGCCAAGCCTTGCATGTTTCCGTTATCGCCTATTGACTATAGCCGTTATCGGTTTTAGATAGACGTTATCGGTTACGGAGGCAAGCATGGAAACTGGAATCATCACCAACGGCATTCTGGATCTCTGCGGAGCCTTCGCTGCATACGGCTATTTGGTCACTGCCAACCCGGTGAAAGGCGAAGAGGCGACCTTCGAGCAACATCTCCGCGATGGCTTCCGTCAGCTCGAAAGCGATTTCGCTGCGTTGGCTAAAGCGTACGGCACGCGTGGCCGCAGCAAGCGCGCACTCGACATACTTCATACTCGCCGCCCGAACCCGATCTGGGGCGTGGAGGTCGCGCTGTGAAATACTGGTTGGCGTTCGTGGATTTCGTGATCCGCAAGGTCGAGGAGTGGCGGGCGTGAGGCACGCTTGGGTCGACAACGGACCGACTGATCACACCCGAATGCTCGCGAGCCCGATGCGCCGCTGCACGAACTGTGGAGCCGAACAGGAACGGTTAACCGAAACCAGATGGATGCGGGTCACCGGCTATCGGTGGCTACCCCTTGTCGGTCGCTGCAAAGGCCCCAACCCCATGACCTCCAAGCTGACGAAGGCGGACGTGAAGCTGACCGATCGTCAATACGGGCTGCTCAAGTCGTTCTGCGAATGCCACGACGAAGGCCTCAAATCGCCGCCATATTACGAGCCGTTCGGAATCGGGCGCTTGCAGTTGGGCGGCGAAGGCCAAGCGCTCGTCGGCATGATCAAACGAGGTCTCATCAGCGAGCGGAACAATATCTTCTACGTGACACCCCTCGGCCTCTCCGTCCGCACCCACCTACAGAAGGAAGCGAGCAAGTGAGCGAGGACACCCTCTTGGCAGGCCTAACGCCGGCAGAACGGCAGGCCTTAGTGCCGATGACAGTCTTTTCGGACGCGGTCGGTGAGTCCCTGAAACGCAAGGGCATGATGATCGAGCGCGATGGCATCTGGAATCATACCAAGCTCGGCACGCGGGCATGGAAAGCCCTCTCCCCCTCTCTCGAAAGCCCCCAGCCATGAACACAGATGATCGAGCGCTTGCGGACCTGATCGAGCGGATGATCGATCTGATCACCGAGCGGGACATTCGCTTGGCTTACGAGCATTTCCAGCATTATGCGCCATCGCCATGTAGTGCTTCTGCGCTGCGATCAGCGTTCCTTTTGCTGCTCGGCGGCATGCCAGACAGACTAGAAGCCTTCCAGGCCAAACCGGTGGTGGGGGAGAGCAGCGGGTTTCCAACGATCGGCGAGAATTGGAGCACTGCGGGGCGCGTGGAACTGCCGCTCGCGATGGGTCCGCGCCTGTCGGATGCCGCCAAGGAGCGACTGCGGAAGCTTGAGGAATTGGACACGGTCGCGCTGATCGAGGCTTGCAAGTATCCGATGGGCGGGCGCTTCTTGTATCACGACGAAGAGGGCGAACACGACCCGGCTTATGTCGTGATCCCCGGCGGCGAAATGGTGCCAATCAACGGATATGATGATGGTGACGCGCCGATCCCGACCGATGTTGCCCGCGCCGCGTTTATCGTGACGGCCTGTAACGCCGCCCTGCAATCCCCGCCTCCCGTAGTGTCGGGGGAAGCGAAGAAGCCGAGCCATCTTTCGGTAATCCCGGTCAAGGGCCATCCTGAAAAGCACGCCGTCTATGACGCGATCATGGGCGACGCGATTGCGGTTTGCCCGGATGAGATCGCAGCCCAGATGGTGTTCGATGCGCTCACCAAAGCGGACACCCCTCCCGTAGTAGAGGAAGGGCGGCGGGAAGCTATGGCGCGGATCATAGAAGAAGCGCGGGCAGAAACCGTGTTGGCCAAGACGATTGGTCAAGCAAGTTTGGAAGGGTTTCACAGCGTGGTGATCCGTCACGCGATCGACGCCATGCTCGCCTTTGCACAGCACCCAGAGGGGTGGAAAGAGCAGATCAGGCCGTATCTCCAGCATCGCCTGCCCTGCCGCATGAACTTTCGGATGGGTGCCAGAGAATGCACATGCGGGCTGTCCGCCATGCTCGACGTAGCGCCGATACCAGGGGAAGAGTGATGGACTGGCAGCCTATTGAGACAGCGCCGCGCAATGAGTTTGTGTGCATTCGCTTTGGTGATGACGAGGGTGATGAAGACGGCCCGTACATCGCCATCCTCCATGACGAACCCGATGCCGTTTGGTGGGATCGGTCGGGGACGGACTACGGCTATGGTAAAACTATGCCTACTGAGTGGCGTCGTGAGGACCCCGCCAATGTCTGATCTATCTATAGTGGAGGTGCGCGCCACACCAGAACGGCTGCGGCAACTTCTCGACTACGATCCGGAAACCGGGAAGCTGACATGGAAGGCCCGCGATAGCTCGCAATTTACGAGATCGTATGGGCTATGCGGCCCTCGTCACCAAGCCGCAGTTTGGTCAGCGAAAAATGCCGGCCGTGAGGCATTCACCTACACCAACGAACATGGTTACCGAAAGGGAAAGGTAGACCGACAGGTATACGCCGCCCACCGGGTAGCTTGGGCCATCTATTATGGCGAGTGGCCGAAACAGATCATCGATCACATTAACGGCGAAAAATCTGACAATCGCATTACGAATCTGCGCGACGTTTCCAATTCAGTGAACATGAGAAACACTCGCCGACATCGGGAGCTAGGGACCAATGTCTGATATCGAAGTCTCACAAGCGGATCGGGATGCGGCTGCTGCGTTCTACGGCCCCCACTTGGCGCGACCCAACGAAGTGCTTGTCACCGCCCACATGCGCGCGGGGAAGATTGACGAGAGTCCGCTGATCCAAGCCTTCGCCCGCCATCGTGCATCCGAAGCCGAGAGGGTCAGAGAGGCTTGTGCGATCGAGGCCGAGCGTCAATTCGAGCGCAGCAATCACGACGATGAAACCGACGAAGGGGTCGTCTATAGCGCGGGATACGAACAAGGTTGCTACGATTCCGCCGCTGCTATCCGTTCCCTTCCGATCGGTGAAGGTGGTACGACTAAGCCAACACAGGGTTGAGATGATGACGCAAACAATCGAAATAGCCCTGATCGGCTTCGGAATGATGCTGTTCGGATGGGGCGGAATGATCGGCCTGACCGTCTCCTTGCGCCGTGAGGGCGAGCCGTGGAGCGAGGTGCGCGCGGCTATCTTCGATCCGCGCTCTCATCTGATGTTCGTGCTGGGGCTGGCCGGCGCGTTCTTGCTGGCTGTTGGGCTGACGCAGTAGGGAGATAGGCAATGAGCGACACAGACAAGATTATTTTAGCGCTTGAGATCACGCTGGCTTTCAGCGTGGTACTTAACGCAGCGATGACAACTGGCGCACTCTATCTCGGCATATGGATTGGCCGGCAGCGAGGCAACTCACCCAACCCCACCGTCTCTCCCAATCCCTGAGATAGGCTAGCCCTTAGGCGGTTTCGAGTTCGCGCTTCCGCTTGCGAGCCGCGCCCTTAGCCTGTCCTGATCTGGCAGCAACCTCCGACGCGCCGGGCATAGCGGCAAGATCCACGCCCAACACCTTCGTCACCTTGAGCACTGTTTCCAGCGTCGGATTCCCGTCCTCGCTCAGTGCCGCATAGAGTGCCTGGCGACTGACCCCAGCCTCCTCCGCCATCTTCGTCATGCCGTGCGCCTTGGCCGCAACACCGAGCGCCGCGGCGATGTAGCCGGCGTGTCCGGTCTTGAACGCATCTCCGAGCAGTTCGGCAACCGCTTCGGGGGTGTTGATGTACTTTGAGGCGTCGAACGCCTTGGTCTTGATCGTCATCGTGTAGTCTCCCGTTGTCCGTCATTCATGCCGTCGGCGCCGAGTCTCATTCGAGGTCCGCCACCATCGCCTTCGCCGCCTTGATATCCCTCTTCTGCGTCTGCTTGGTACCGCCCATCAGTAGGATCACCAGCTTGCGGCCCCGGATCGTGAAATACGTGCGATATCCCTGCCCGACGTTGACCTTCATTTCGCTGACGCCATCTCCCAGCGACCGGACGTCACCGAGCAGGCCTGCGCCCAACCGGACGATCCGCATCGCGATCGCGGCAGCCGCCTTGTCGTCGGTCAAGCTATCGAGCCATGCATCGAACGCTTCAGTGGTTTCGACGTCGTATTCCATGTCATTTATATGCGACAGTCGTGCCATTCTGTCAATTAAAAACGACAGCACGGATACCTTGTGGCTTTGCTGGGAAGTGTGTAGGTTGGGCGATAAGGCGAGGAACCTTTTCGCCTCCGCGCAAATCCCGTTGCAAATCGGGACGCGACAGGATAAACGCATCGTCCATTGGTAAAAATCCGCCCGAGGCTCCCCAGCCTGCCGGGCGGTTTTTCGTTTAAGGCCCCACGCCCTCGTTCGGAGAGGAGGTGATCATTTCGCCTGCGCGTGAGGCCGCAGCACCCACCGGAGATTGACATGGCAACGCCAGCGAAGCCGCAGGCGAAGCGGAAGGGCGCACCGCGCGTGACCCCGCGCAATGGCGGCCGGAAGCCGTGGACGCCGAACGACGACCAGCGCGCCATGATCCGATACCTCGCCAGCCAGGGCGCCGAGCAGGAATTCATCGCGCGCGTCGTCGGCACCAGTGTCGATACATTGGTTAAGCACTGCCGCGCCGATCTCAATGCCGGTGTCGAGCAAGTCCACCTCGAGGTCGGGGCGGCGCTGATCAAGCAGATCCAGGCCGGGAACATCGCCGCGATCATCTGGTATGAGAAGACGCGTCGCCGGATGAAGGACGTCACCGCCCTCGAAATCGGTGGACTCGACGGCAAACCGATCGAGGTTGAGCACAAGTTTTCCGCGAAGGAAGCAGCCGAGCGGTTCAAGCAAGAGCTGGGCTGATGGCCAACGGGCCATGGCCGCCGGATTATGCGGCCGAGTTCGCCACACGCATACACCGCATCAAACGCCTCAAAGAGGATGCCGAGCTCCGCGCCGGCATCGCCGAACGCTACAGCAACGATCCGGTCTCCTGGATCCTGCATTGGGCGGTGACCTACGATCCACGCAAGGCCAGCACCGACGAGCCGACCACCATTCCGTTCGTGATGTTCGACCGCCAGCGCGAGCTTGTCGAATTCCTGTTGGCCTGCATTGATGGCCAGCAAAGCGGGCTGATCGAGAAGGCGCGCGACATGGGCGCGACATGGGTCTGCTGCGCCTTCTCGGTCTGGCTCTGGATGTATCGCGACGGTGCATCGATCGGCTGGGGCTCCCGCAAAGAGCAGCTGGTCGACAAGCTCGGCGACCCGGACAGCATCTTCGAGAAGATGCGGATCGTCATCCGCAATCTGCCCAGACTTATGTTGCCCCACGGCTTCGATGCCGACGGCGACATGCCGTACATGAAGATCGTCAACCGCCAGACTGGCGCGACGATCACCGGCGAGTCGGGCGACAATATCGGGCGCGGCGGGCGCAAGCTCGTCTATTTCAAGGACGAGTCCGCGCACTACGAGCGGCCCGAGAAGATCGAAGCCGCGCTGGCTGATACCACCAACGTCCAGATCGACATCAGTTCGGTCAATGGGCCCGGCAACGTGTTCCACCGCCGGCGGGAAGCCGGCAAGGAATGGGCTCCGGGCCAGGAACTCGCCACCGATCGCGTCAATGTCTTCGTGATGGATTGGCGCGACCACCCGGCGAAAGATCCGGAATGGTATGCGGCGCGGCGGGCGAAAGCCGATGCCGATGGTTTGCTCCATGTGTTCGCGCAGGAAGTCGACCGGAACTACACCGCCGCGGTCGCCGGGGTCATCATTCCGGGCGATTGGGTCGCCAGCGCGATCGATGCTCACATCAAGCTCGGATTCGACGATACCGGGGCATGGCGTGCCGGGCTCGACCCCGCCGACGAGGGAGGGGACCTTCACGCCCTGGCCATCGCCAAGGGCTCGGTCCTGCATTCGGTCGACGATTGGGGTGAAGGCGATGTTGGTACGGCGACTCGCCGGGCCGTCGACAGGCTGCGTGGCCGAAGGGTCGCTCTGCAATACGATTCGATCGGCGTCGGTGCCGGCGTGAAGTCCGAGGCCAATCGCCTGCGCGATACCACGGGCGACAATGGCGAGCCCATGCTGCCAGCTGGAATCACCTTCCAGCCGTGGAATGCTGGTGCATCACCGCTTCGCCCGGACGATCACCTCGTCCCCGGCGACGACGAGACGCCGACGAACAAGGATGCCTTCAAGAACCTGAAGGCGCAGGCCTGGTGGCAACTCCGCCTCCGGTTCGAGCGCACGCACAAGGCGGTGACCGCTGGCGAGGTTTACGACCCCGCCGACCTGATCAGCCTGCCCAAGGACATGCCGGGCCTGTCGTCGCTCCGGAAGGAATTGAGCCAGGCGACGCGCGGTGTCGACGGATCACTCCGGCTCATCGTCGACAAGAAACCGGCCGGCACGAAATCGCCGAACAAGGCAGATGCCGTGGTCATGGCATTCTGGCCGACGGAAGCCGAGATCGCATCGCTCGGGTTCCTCAACCTCGTCCGCGACCAGAACAACGCGAAGGCCACCGCCGAGATCGCCGCTGCCGATCAGGCCAAGCGGCGCGCGGCTATCGATTGCCCCTACGCTCCCGGCAGCATGGAATATGAGCGCTTCATGGCTGACGCCGGCGCCTGAAGGAGAATCCGATGCCGAAAGGCGGCGTGCAGACGAACATCACCTATAGCTGGGGCGGCACCAATCCCAGCGCGTGGGGTCCGTTCTCGCCAGGCACACCCCTTACGCCCGTCGTCAACGAACCGGTGCGCGGCTTCGACTTCAAGCCGAACATCAATGCGACGCTGCGTCCCCGGGCTTACGAACAGTTCGGATTCCCGGCCCTGCGCGCCTTCGCCAATGTCGAATTGATCCGCCTCGCGATCGAGACCCGCAAGGATCAGTTCGAGCGTCTGGACTGGCAGATCAAGCCGGTCGACAACAAGAAGAAGGGTGAAGACCCGCGCATCGTCGAGGTGGCGAAGTTCTGGCGCAAGCCGGATGGCGTCACCCCGTTCGCGACCTTCCTGCGTCAGAGCCTCGAAGACCTGCTCGCGCTCGATGCTCCGGCGTTCGAGAAGCGGCGCACGCGCGGAGGCAAGCTGCTCGGGCTGGAGATCGTTCCCGGTGACACGATCCACCCCATGGTGGACAATACCGGTCGCCGGCCGCGTGGTGCCAACGATCTTGCCTATCAGCAGGTCATCAAGGGCGTCGCCTGGGCTGATCTGACCAAC
>Ga0207656_10000684_pt1 | contig 11102 bp, 7 predicted proteins | sample KBSCornC12_FD_184297 | JGI IMG/M metagenome (GOLD analysis project Ga0207656, IMG submission 184297) | Corn rhizosphere microbial communities from Kellogg Biological Station, Michigan, USA - KBS Corn C1-2 (SPAdes) (version 2) | ecosystem: Host-associated > Plants > Roots > Rhizosphere > Soil ...
CGCCGATAAGGGGCGGAGCATTTGGCTCGAGTTCGACGGAGTCTTCCGCGACTGTCTTGTGTTCGTGAACGGCTATGTCGTCGGCCGCCACGAGAGCGGTTACGCCCCGTTTCGCGTCGAGATCGCCGATTTCCTCAACTATGACGGCAAGCCGAACGCCGTCACCGTCCGCGCCGATGCGTCGCTCGGCGAGGGCTGGTTCTACGAAGGCGCCGGCATCTACCGCCACGTCGATCTGGTCAGTGCCGACCCTGTCCACATCCCGCAATGGGGCACCTTCGTCCGGAGCGAGCTGCGCACCGATGGCGCGGTGGTTCACACCCAGACCGAAGTCTTCAACAGCGGAGCAATCCCAGCGTCGGTCGTGCTGCGTCAGTCGATCCTAGGCGGTGCAGCCAACACGGCGTTGCCCGATACGTCGCTCCAACTCGCGCCGGGCGAGCGTCGCCTCGTCGAGCAGGAAGTGCTCGTCCCCAGGCCGCTCCTATGGTCGCTCGAAGAGCCGAACCTGCATTCTCTCTATTCGCAGATCGTGACCAATGGCACGCTGGTCGACGATTACTCGACGACCTTCGGAATCCGCGACATCCGCTTCGACGCGGCGCGCGGGTTCTTCCTCAACGGCCGGCCGGTGAAGCTGCTCGGGACGGCCAATCACCACGACCATGCCGGCGTCGGCACCGGCATTCCTGACACGCTCCACAGATGGCGCGTCGCTCAGATGAAGGAAATGGGCTCCAACGCCTGGCGGAGCGCGCACAACCCGCCGTCCACGTCGCTGCTCGACGCCTGCGACCTCTACGGCATGCTGATGATCTGCGAGGCGCGGTACAACAGCTCCGACGAAGAGGCGCTGTCGCAGCTCGAGCGCATGATCCGTCGCGACCGCAACCACCCGAGCGTCATCCTGTGGTCGCTCGGCAATGAGGAGCCGCACCAAGCCACGACCCGCGGCGCTCGCATCAATGCCGAAATGGCGCGGCACGTGAAGCAGCTTGACCCGACCCGGCCCACGACCTTCGCCATGGACCAGGGCTGGGACAATGGCATCGGCCGCGTCGTCGATGTGCTCGGCTTCAACTACCGAACCAATCAGATCGAGGCCTATCACGGCCGCCATCCCGATCAGCCAGTCTACGGCTCCGAGACCGGAAGCACCGTCGCGACCCGCGGTGAATATGCGACCGACAAGGCTCGCCATACCGTCCGCGCCTACGACACCGAGCATCCGTGGTGGGCGACGACCGCGGAGGAATGGTGGACCATCGCCGCCGACCGCCCGTACATTGCTGGGGGCTTCGTCTGGACCGGCTTCGACTATCGCGGCGAACCGACGCCGTACAATGAATGGCCGAGTATCAGCTCGCAGTTCGGGATCCTCGACACCTGCGGCTTCCCCAAGGACGATTATTACTACTACCGCGCGTGGTGGCGGCCGAACCTGCCGCAGGTGCACCTGCTTCCGCACTGGAACTGGCCGGGACGAGCGGGAAAGCCCATCGAGGTTTGGGCGCACGGCAATACCGAAGAGGTCGAACTGCTGCTCAACGGCCGCTCGCTCGGGCGTAAGGCAATGCCGCGCAATCGCCATCTCGAATGGCGTGTCCCCTATACTCCGGGCAAGCTGGAAGCGGTGGGTTACAATGGCGGCCAGGTCGCGGCGCGCGATACCCGCGAGACCACTGGCGCTCCCGCCGCGATCGAGCTGCTCGCCGACCGGCGTGTAGCCACCATCCACGACGTGCTGATCCTCAATGCTTCCGTTGTCGATGCGAAGGGGCGCGTCGTCCCGACGGCAAGCAACCTCCTTCGCTTCTCGGTGAACGGTGGCAAGATCATCGGCGTCGGCAATGGCAATCCGAACAGCCTGGAGCCCGACGTCGCGTCTCAGCGCAAAGCCTTCAACGGCTTCGCCCAGGCGATCCTGCGCATCGGCAATGACCGCGGACCGGTCGACATTTCCGTGGCCAGCCCCGGCCTCAAGGGAACCCGCCTAAGGATCATGGCCGGATGAAACGTCTCCTGACCGCTCTGCTCGCCGTCACTGCAACCGCCGCCCAGGCTGGAGCGCCAGCCGCGCCACCACCGGGTGGTCTCTATCTCGGCGCCGACCTCAGCTACGTGAATGAGATGGAGGATTGCGGTGCGGTCTACCGCCTCAACGGCAAGCCGATCGATCCGTTCAAGCTGCTGAAGCGCGAGGGCGGAAACATCGTCCGCGTCCGGATCTGGGTGAACCCGACCTGGACCAAGTACAGCAATTATCCCGATGTTCTGAAGACGATCCGCCGAGCCCACGCGGCCGGCCTGCAGGCCCTACTCGACTTTCATTATTCCGACGACTGGGCCGATGGCGGCAAGCAGATCGTGCCCGCGGCTTGGGCGAACCTGTCGACCGACGACCAGGTCAAGGCGCTTCACGACTACACGGGCGACACGCTCCGCAAGCTCGATGCCGATGGAGCGATGCCGGAAATGATTCAGGTCGGGAACGAGACCAATCCCGAACTACTCGGCGGCAAGATCCCGGGCGCTCCGATCAATTGGGACCGCAATGCGCGGTTGCTGAACGCTGGCATCCAGGGCGTGCAGGAGGCGGGCCACGCCGCCTCGATTGCGCCGCGCATCATGCTCCACATCGCCCAGCCGGAAAATGTGCTGCCGTGGTTCGACGCTGCAACCAAGACGGGCGTCACCGGCTACGACGTGATCGGCATCAGCTATTACAAGAAATGGTCGACCCGCTCGCCGGCCGAGCTGAAGGAAACGATCGCCGAGGCCAAGCGCCGCTACGGCAAGGACGTGATCGTGGTCGAAACCGGCTATCCGTTCACGCTGGCTGGCGCGGACAAGGCAAAGAATTTGCTAGGCGAGGACGCGCTCGTGCCCGGCTATCCGGCGACACCCGCAGGTCAGCATAGCTTCATGGTCGACCTCACCCAGTTGACCGTCGACGCGGGCGGCATCGGTGTCGTCTATTGGGAGCCCTATTGGCTTTCGACCAAATGCGGCACGCGCTGGGGCCACGGCTCGGACTGGGAGAATGCGACCTGGTTCGATTACAAGACTCACGAGGCGCTTCCCGTGTTCGAATGGTTGCGGCACAAATACGTCCGTCCGAAGCCGCCCGGCGAACGCGGCTAGTTCTTCTCGCACTCCGCTAGTTTGCTTGGATCGAACAAGACTTTGAACTCGAGGAAGTCCGCTTGCAGCTGCTTTCGCTCCTCAGCGGTGCGCAGGGTAACCGATTCCGTGGACATCACCCTTCCGCCGTCCTTTCATGTAAAATGGCCGATTGTAGTCGTAATCGGTCCGCATTGCGGTCAGCAGGCGGGATCCGAACGTGAACGTCCAACCGGTCTTTCCCATTTCACCATAAAGCAGCACGTCAATCCTGCACGGAGCGAGAGCCGCGCGGGTCGCTCGATAGAGCTTCCCTTCACCTCCCTCGGTCGACTTCTCCCAGATATCAATGTGCTGGAGCAGTACTGTTTTAGGACGGCAGCGAACGCGGTCGTTGTTGTAAAGATCAGTAAGCAGAAGCCGGCGAGAATTCTCACGCGCCCATCCGCTAGCTCACCACCAAGTCGCGTAGAGTGCGATCAGAATCAGGATTACGCCGAGTGCGCCGATGTTGAACCCGGTGCTCGTCTTGTAGCGCACGTTAGCGGTGTCGATCTTGTCGACGTCGGGCCGCTGGGGGGTGACGAGGCTGACGACGACGGCCAGCACCAGCGAGACCACGAACACCACGCCCATGCGGTTGATGAATGGCGTTAGATAGTCGTTCATGCCCTGCGAGAAGGACGCGCTCGGAAGCGTGTATTTCATGATCGTCGACAGCGCGACCGAGGTCACCGCGGCGACGATCGCGCCGGCTTCCGTAGCTCGTTTCCAGAACAGCCCGAGCAGGAAGATCACCGTGATGCCAGGCGTAAAGAAGCCGGAGAACTCCTGGATGAACTGGAACGCCTGCTCGGAGCTCCCGATCAGCGGCCGCGCCAGGATGATGGCGACGATAATAGCCACGGTCGCCATGATCCGGCCGACGAGGACGAGGTGCTTTTCCTCGCTCGTGCTTTCGCCCTGGTCGTCTTCGGCTTTGGTCCGCTCGCCGCGGAACTTGGCATAAAGGTCGAGGGTGAAGATGGTGGCGATCGAATTGATCTTGGATGCCGTCGACGCGATGATCGCCGCGACCAAAGCCGCGAAGACGAGGCCGAGCAGGCCCGGCGGAAGCAGCCGCATCATCGTCGGATAGGCTTCATCGGGCTTGGGCAGGCTCGGCGACAGCACGACTGCCGCGATGCCCGGAAGCACGATGATCACCGGCATCAGCAGCTTCAGGAAGGCGGCGAAGATGACGCCCTTCTGCGCTTCATCGAGGCTCCGCGCCGCGAGGGCGCGCTGGATGATGTACTGGTTGAAACCCCAGTAAGCGACATTCGCGATCCACATGCCGCCGATCAGGACGCTGAGGCCCGGCAGGTCGATGTAATGCGGGTCGCCCTTTTTCAGGATCATGTGGAAATGGTCGGGCGCGGTCGTGACCAGCTGGTTCCATCCAGCCATCAGGCTGCCGTTGCCGATCTGCGTCAGCGTCAGAAACGCGACAACCAAGCCGCCGAGGACCAGCAGGGTCACCTGCACGATGTCGGTCAGCGCGACGGCCTTCAGTCCGCCGCGGATCTGGTAGAGGAGGGCGAAGGCGCCGAGGATGACCAGCGCGACATCCTGATTGATGCCGGCGACCTTGTTCACCGCGATCGACCCGAGCCAGATGATCGAGGTCAGGTTCACGAACACGTAGAGGGCGAGCCAGAAGATCGCCATCAGGATCGGGAGCACCCGGCCGTACCGCCGCTCGAGGAACTGCGGCATCGTGTAGATGTGGTTCTTGAGGAAGATCGGCAGGAAGAACTTGCCGACGATCAAGAGCGTCAGCGCCGCCATCCATTCGTAGGATGCGATCGCCAAGCCGATGGCGTAGCCGGATCCCGACATGCCAACGATCTGCTCGGCGGAGATGTTCGCCGCGATCAGCGACGCGCCGATCGCCCACCACGGCAGGTTCTTGGAAGCGAGGAAGTAGTCGGAAGTGTCTTTGGTGTGACCGGCCTTTTCGCGGCTGACCCACTGCGCGAGGCTGAAGATGCCGATCGCGTAGATGATGACGACAGTGAGATCGATCCCTGAAAGGCTCATGGAAGCTCCCTCTCCCCAGAGGATTTGCCCGCGAACCTAAACTAGACTTGGCGACTGTCCAGCGGCGACCGCTTATTCTTTCAGGACCGCGGTTTCGTACGGCTTCAGGATGACTTTGTTGCGGCCCGCGTGAAGGTCCTTCGCATCGATGGTCGCCGGCTCGTTCGAGAGATTGACGAGGATAAGGAAGCGCTCACCTCCGCCTGTTCGCTCGATCAGCAGGTCGTGGGGTTCCGTGTTGAGAATGCGCTGCGTGCCGGTGCGAAACGCGGCGTGCTGGGCGCGCAACTTCAGCAACATCCGATAGTGGTTGAGCAGCGACTTGGGATCGCCGTCTTCCTCGGCAACCGAGATCCCGTCATCGTCCTTGGCAAGACGCTCGGTCCAGTAGGTCTTCGGACCCTTGTACCAATTGGCCTGGCCCGAAGCCTCGACCTTCGCGCTCCACTCGAACGCCTCGCGGTTGCCGATGTCCTTCTCGTCGGACTTGAACTCGGGCCGGGCGATGCCGTGCATTCCGAGCTCCTGCCCATAATATATGAGCGGCGTGCCCTTGAGCAGGATGCCGAGCGTTGCTGCGGTTCGCAGCTTCTCGGGAGTCATTCCGGCGTCTGACGCGACGCGCGGCATGTCGTGGTTCTCGACGAACACCAGCTCATGCTTGCCGGCCGGGATTGCGGCCGCGGTCTTGTCGATCGCCTCGACGATCTTGGCCTTGTCGAACGTGCGGATGGCGTTGGCGATGGGGAAGGCGAAGGCCGCATCGACGTGGCCGTGGCGAAGGAAATCGCCGCCGTAACCCCAGTCCCATTGCTCGGCGATCAGGCGCAGTTTCGGGTTCTTCGCGCGGAGCTTTGCGAATACCGGCTGCCAGAAACTGTCGAACAGGTTGGTCAGGATGCGATTGTTGTCGAGGTCGTCCATCATGTGGTCGAGGCGGAAGCCGTCGACCCCGTCCGAGAAATTGCCGTCGCCGTTTGGATCGACCCAGCGCAGGAGATAATCCGTCGCCCATTCGCGGACCTTCGGCGACTTCATGTTGACCGTGGTGATGCCGGTTTGACCGCCGGGAAAGCGCGCCGCCATCGTGATCCCGAACGGCCCTTCCTCGGGCTTGGCGTTGTTCGGCCCGTGGAAGATCAGGAACTCGCTGTAAGGCGAGGCCGGATTGCCGAGCGCCGATTTGAACCAGGGATGGTCGTAGGCGACGTACTGGAATTCCTCGTCGAGGTAGATTTTCATCCCACGCGCGTGGATCGCTCGGACGAGGCTTCGGTAATCGGCCATCGTGCCGAACTCGGGATCGACGCCTTCGAAATCGCTCGCGAAGTAATTGTGGTAGAAAGGCGAGGGGTAGATCGGCGTCAGCAGGATCGAGGTGACGCCCAGCCGCTGCAGGTAAGGCAGGCTCTGCTCGATGCCCTTCAGGTCACCTTCGCGGTCGCCGTTGCTGTCGCGCATCGATCGCGTGAAAATCTGGTAGAAGACCTCGTCGTCAAAGTTGGCCGGGGTCGCGCTGGCCCGTGAAGGAGCGAGAAGCGCCGCTGCCGCGAGCAGCGCCGGCCACAGCCTCACGCGGCGAGCCTGCCGAAATCGGGAATGCGGTTCCAGCGCATCGGCTCGACCCCGCCGTCGTCGGGCGGAAGCAAATGCGCGATCCGGCGCTTCAGCGGCTCGGGCCAATCGAGGAAAGTCCTCGGCGCCGCGACGCTCGACGGGATATCGTCTCCGCGCATGAAGCCCTTGTAGGCAAGCGCCCGCATTTCGCGCGGCATGCTGCTCCAGTGCGGCATGAACCACAGGGTCAACAGCGGCCGTTCCTCATCCGTTTGATTAGCGAACGCCCCGTGGATCAGCCGCGCGTCGCCAATCAACACGTCGCCGGCCTCAACTGGCACTGCGACCATGTCAGGATGGTCGGCGTAGGCCGAGTTGGTCGGGTCCTTGTAGCCCTGCATGCCTTCCGAATGCGCGGTGTCGAGGTGGTGCAGCGGATGGTCGTGCCGGTGCGATCCGGGAATCACTCGCAAGCAGCCGTTTTCGACGCGTGTATTCGTCAGATAGATCATCGCGAACAGCTGATTGCCGCGTGAATTGTAAGCGCTCGGGTCGTCCCACCCCCACCAGTCCTGGTGCCAGAAGAGGGGCGGACCTTTGCCGGGCTTGGATATCAGGAACCCGCCTGTGAACCGCGGATCCGTTGCCCCGCATTCGCGAAGCAGCGCCAGCAGCTCGGGCGCCGCGATGACGTCCGCATATTCCGGATTGTCGGCGAGGTGGATCAGCGATCCGTTCGACTTCACCGCATCGCGCGACTCCGTCGTTTCTCGGAACAGCGTCGCGTGCGCTTTGAGCAGCAGCGAATCCATGAAGGCCGCGCCGAACACGCCGCGCGCCTGGATGAAGCCTTTGTCCTCAAGCTCGTCGGCGAGCCGCGAGCGCTCCACTTTCGTCGCCATGAATGCGACGATAGAACGACAATTCCGGCAAGTCAGCGGGTTATGCTTCGAGGGGGAGCGAATGGACGCGAGAACGATCACCGAAAAGCCGCGGCAATCGCTCGCGTCGCTGTGGAACATCTCGTTCGGTTTCTTCGGGATTCAGATCGGTTTCGCGCTCCAGACGGCGAACATGAGCCGGATCTTTCAATCGCTGGGGTCGAGCCTGGACGACCTTCCCGCACTCTGGATTGCGGCGCCGCTGACCGGCCTGCTGGTGCAGCCGATCGTCGGGCATTTGTCGGATCGCACGTGGCTAGGCCGGCTCGGCAGGCGTCGGCCCTATTTCGTGGGCGGCGCCATATTGGCCGCGCTGTCGCTGGTGCTGATGCCACTGTCGACGCAGCTGCTGATGGCGGCGGTCCTACTGTGGGCGCTGGACGCGAGCCTCAACATTACAATGGAGCCTTTCCGCGCCTTCGTCGGCGACATGCTGCGCAAGGACCAGCACACCGCCGGCTACGCTGTGCAGACGGCCTTCATCGGCGCGGGCGCGGTGCTCGGCTCGATCTTCCCCTACGCGCTCGACAAGTGGGGTGTGTCCAACGTCGCCGGCGCCAGCGGCATTCCGGAAACGGTGAAGATCAGCTTCTGGGTCGGTGGGATCGCTTTGTTCGTGGCGGTCCTGTGGACGGTGCTGACGACCAAGGAATATTCGCCCGAAGAGATGGCTGCATTCGGCGAAAGCGCCGATCATCCGGACGGCGAGCAGACCATCCGCGCGCTTGCAGCGCGGACGTTCGGATCAAGCCTGGTGTGGATCGCAGCCGGAGTGCTGGTCGTCTTCGGCGTGCTCGAGTTCAAGCTCGAGAAGGAAATGCATGTGCTCGGCGGGCTGCTGATCGCCTATGGCCTGGCAAGCTCCCTTGCCATCCAACTCGCGCGGAACGGGCGCGAGAACAACATGCTGGCGCATATCGTCGGCGACTTCTCAGGGATGCCGACGGTGATGAAGCGGCTGGCGGTCGCGCAATTCTTCAGCTGGTCGGCGCTGTTCATCATGTGGATCAACACCACGCCGGTGGTGGCCGACAATTTCTATCACGCGCCCGACCCGGCGAGCGCCGCGTACCAGGAGGCCGGCAACTGGGTCGGAGTCCTGTTCTCGGTCTACAACGGTGTGGCTGCGATCGCCGCGTTGGCCATCCTGCCGTTCCTGGCGCGGTCGGTCGGCAAGGCGCGCACGCACATGCTGTGCCTGCTTGCGGGTGCCGCCGGTTACCTCAGCTTCCTCGTCATCAAGGATCCCAAGGTTCTGATCGTGTCGGAGATCGGGATCGGCATCGCCTGGGCGTCGATCCTCGCCATGCCTTACGCAATCCTCGCGAGCAGCCTGCCGCAGCGCAAGCTCGGCATCTACATGGGCCTGTTCAACGTCTTCATCGTCGTTCCGCAGCTGCTCGTTGCGACGGTGATGGGATCGATCATGAAGGCGTTCTTCCCGAACCAGCCGATCTGGACGATGTTGGCGGCGGGCATTGTGATGGTGCTTGCGGCGCTGGCGATGCTTCGCGTTCCCGACGAGCGGACAGCCTAACAGCCGCTTGCGTCCAGGGCCGAGTCGCTCCAAGCGGGCGCGGATGCCAAGGAAGCAATCCGTCGAAGCCATTGTCGACCAGCTCTGTGCGATCTTTGACGAGTCGGTAGCGAACCTGCGAAAGGCGCTGGCGCTCTACATCGAGAATGGAACGAGGCCCGACCCTAAGGCGAGGGCGAAGGGCTGTTTCTCTTACCCCGAACTTCGCATCGATTATCACCCGACCGCGCCGCAGCCGACGACTTCACCGACCCGTGCATTTGCCCGACTGAACGAGCCAGGGAGCTATGCCTCGACCATCGCACGGCCGGAGTTATTCCGCGACTATCTGACGGTCCAGCTCCAGCATCTGATCGACGATTACGGCGTGCAGGTCTCGGTCGGCCGGTCGGCCAGCGAGATTCCGTACCCCTATGTCATCGATGAGAGCGGCATCGAGCTTGGCAATATCAGCACGACCGAATTATCACGCTCGTTCCCGGCAAACGAATTGGTCGCGATCGGCGATGAGGTCGCGGACGGCCTTGGGCTTCAGAAGGCCTCGGAGACGCGGCCGCTGGCCCTGTTCGATGCGCCTCGCACCGACTTCAGCCTCGCCCGGCTGAAGCATTACACCGGGACGCCGGTAGAGCATTTCCAGCATTGGGTGCTGTTCACCAACTACGTCCGGTACGTCGACGAATTCGTCGGGTTCGCCATCGACGCGCTACGGCGCAAGGACAGTCCGTATCACGGCTTCTCGGTGCCGGGGGCGTTCTACGAGCGAGGACAGCTCGAGAATGCCGAGGCCGAAATTGCGGCCGGTCGCTGGCGGCGCCACCAGATGCCGGCGTATCACCTGATGGCGGAGAACGGCGATGGCATTACGCTGGTCAACATTGGCGTCGGTCCGTCCAACGCGAAAACGATCTGCGATCATATCGCGGTGCTTCGGCCCGAAGTGTGGTTGATGATCGGCCATTGCGGCGGTCTGCGCCCGAGCCAGACGATCGGCGATTACGTGCTCGCCCACGCTTACCTGCGCGACGACCATCTACTCGACGACGTGCTTCCGCCGGAGATCCCGGTGCCGGCGATCGCAGAGGTCCAGCGCGCCCTGTTCGAAGCAGCGATGAAGGTCACGGGCGAGGACGAGGACGACCTCAAGCGCCGGCTCCGCACCGGCACGGTCGTCACCACCGACGACCGCAATTGGGAGCTTCGCTACACGGCGTCGTCGATGCGTTTCAACCAGAGCCGGGCGGTCGCGATCGACATGGAATCGGCGACGGTTGCCGCACAAGGTTACAGGTTCCGCGTACCATATGGGACGCTGCTATGCGTCTCCGACAAGCCGCTGCATGGCGAGCTGAAGCTACCTGGGCAGGCAAATGCGTTCTACGAGCGCGCAATTAGCCAGCATTTGCGCATCGGAATTGAGACTTTGACGCTGCTTAAGCGCGAAGGCGACGATCTCCATAGCCGTAAACTGCGGAGCTTCGACGAGCCGCCGTTGCGCTAGATCGTAATGAGGATCCGGTTGGGTGCGGGCGGTGTCTGGCCCTTGGCGATCCAATCCACCAGCGCGTCCAGATCGATGAGCCCGGTATCCGTGACCTCAGTCCCGGCGGTGAAGCCGGTCAGGCTGTCCCCGCCCGACGCGAGGTAATTGTTCACGACCACACGGTAGCGGCCTTCCGCGGTTGTCGGCTTGCCGTTCAAACGCACGTCGGAGACGCGCTGGTTCTCGGGTTTGCGGATATCAACCGCGTAAGTGAAGCCCACGGACGAGGCGAGCGCGGCGGGCCGGGTCATCTTCGGGCGCAGCGGGATCGCGTATTGCTGCTCCAGCACGCTCTTCAGCTGCGCCCCGGTCAGCGTCA
>Ga0207656_10000688_pt1 | contig 11066 bp, 8 predicted proteins | sample KBSCornC12_FD_184297 | JGI IMG/M metagenome (GOLD analysis project Ga0207656, IMG submission 184297) | Corn rhizosphere microbial communities from Kellogg Biological Station, Michigan, USA - KBS Corn C1-2 (SPAdes) (version 2) | ecosystem: Host-associated > Plants > Roots > Rhizosphere > Soil ...
AAAGGGAACCGAGCGTGAGTCGCCAACTGTAATAGAAAGACGCGGCGAGAAATGCGATCAAAGTAAAACTCTCGCGCAGCATGTCGCGAATCGTGCTGGTAACTGCCGTCTCGATCGCCGCGGCGCTCGATACGAGTCTCGAGACAAGATAGTTGGTGCGGTGACGCTCAAAGAACGTCGCCGACTGCGCGAGCAAGTGTCTGTACAGATCCTGGCGCAACCGCAACACGGCTGACTGTCCGATACGCGCCATCAGATAAGTCGAAAAATATTCAGCAATGCCTTTTGCGAACGTGAAGACAAGCAACAGCAGCGAGATCATTTTCCAGGCTTCGAGCGGAGCCTGGGGAATTAAATGTTGCAGACCGAAAATCGTGGCGGTACGCTGACCGGCGCCCTGGACGAACGCCTGGTCGAAGATTGGCACGATCAAACCGCCGATGGCACTCTCGAGGATCCCCACGAGCAGCATCGCGAGAGTAGCCAATGTGAAGGTTGGCCAGTGAGGTCTTAAATACTTTAACAGGCGGCGAAGATCACGCATCAGTGGTTGCGGAAATCTCTGATCAGTTGTTATAAGGGAGGCAGCAACGGTCCAAAACCTAAAGGAAGAACTATACTTACCCCCACTTATTTGCGTCAAGGCTGACCGATTTGCCGATTCCTCCGTAGACCTGAATTCATGCAAATCAACCCCCGAGGGTGAGTCTGCGGAGAATTGGGTTATAATTCTTTCCGCTAATGCAGCCTGTTAACGGCGGCGTAATCAGATCCCATCCGACAGGATCAAAGGACATTTGGCACAGCAAGCAACACCAAACACCAAGCACGCGGGTAAACGTCTTCTCATCGCAGACGACGATACCGACATGAGACTTCTTTTGGCCGAGTACTTTCGCCGGCTGGGCTTTCAAGTTGAAGAACGCGAAAGCGGCTCGGCGGCGCTCGAAGCCACGATCGCGGGACGATTTGACTGCTTCATCTTTGACGTCTCAATGCCCGGAATGTCTGGTCTCGAACTGCTGAAACGAGTTCGAGATCGAGGTATTCAAACGCCGACGCTCTTCTTAACCGCACACGACGCGCTCTCGGATAAAGTCGCGGGATTCGAAGCCGGCGCCGACGATTATCTGGCAAAACCATTCAGTCCACGCGAGCTCGAGTACCGCGTCGAGGCATTGCTCCGGCGTGGTGGCGCGGCTCCGCAAGAGGCGGACGGTGAACGGATCGAGGTCGGCGATCTCGTCATCGACAAGCGACGTCATGAAGTCATACGAAACGGTTATCGCGTCGACCTAACTCCGCTCGAGTTTCAGATTCTCGAGTTGCTTGCGTCCGAGCCGGGCCGAGCATGGTCGCGAAATGCGCTGCTCGATCGCGTCTGGAGCACAGACTACGAGGGTTATCAACGCAACATCGATCCGCATATCAATCGTTTGCGTAAGAAGCTCGAGACCGATCCGAAGAACCCGCGTTACGTGCTTACTGTTCGTGGCGTCGGCTACAAGCTCAACGAGATTCCGTGATGCTGTGGGTTGTTGGCGCAGGCCTCATAGCTGCGTGGGGTGTGCTCACGCTGTTTGCTCCAAAGGGCTGGGCGCCGCTGCTTCTACTTTCAGGGATCTGTTGCCTCATCATCCAGATCGCCGCTTATCGTAAGAAAAAGGTACACAGATATCACAGATGACACGAATTCATTTGTGTGATCTGTGTACTAAATTGGCTTGACCTCCTCATATCCTTCGGCAACAATGCGGCTGTTTGAGGCATCTTTTAAGCACTGCCAGTTGCTCCCAAATTCGATACCAGGAGTATTTCGCCATGATTTTGAGCCGCATTGGTCGATACCTCGTTGTTGCGCTCAGTGCCTGCTTACTGTCTGTGTCTGCTGCTGTTGCTCAACAGGACGTTGAACGCAAGACGGTCGCGATAACTTACCCTCTGGACGAAACGGTTAACGTCAAATTTCGTGGGACCACAGTGCTGCCACGCCTGAAGGGTGAAGCGAAAGTAAAGCGTGCAGGGCGCCGTGGGACACGGGTCGAATTCAATGTCGAGGATCTGCCACGCGCGTCTGAGCTCGGCGGAATCTACACGACTTACGTTCTTTGGGCCATCTCGCCCGAGGGAAATGTCGACAACCTGGGAGAAATCAAGCGCAGTGGAAGCACGTTTGTTGATTCGAAGCTGGACGTCACCACGCCACTGCAAACGTTCGCGATGATCCTGACGGCCGAGCCCCACTTCCTGATGAAAGTGCCGAGCCGAATGGTGGTGATGGAAAACCTTCCGCCGCAGCGAGCGAATGGCAGTCAGGTCGAAACAGTCGACGTTCGCTACATTGGTAACTCGAGTGACTACTTTCGTACGGCGAAAGTTCCGGAGTTAGCAGATCGCGATTACAGGCAAACGCCTGTGTCGCTGCTCGGCGCTCGACAGGCTGTGAACCTTGCGAAGTATGCAGGAGCGGCCCAGGACGCGACGGCAGAATTGCAGACGGCGGAGGATCTGTTACAGGAAGCTGAGAAGACGTGGCGTTTGAACCAACCCGTCGCGGAGGTTGATCTGGTCGCGCGCAAGGCGACATCGGCGGGTGCGCATGCTGAAGAGGTAGCTGCCGTTCGACGTGCTGCGCGAATCAGTCGCGAAGAGATACGGCGGCGTGATGAGGCTGTGCGCAGTGCGGAGCGCGAGGCTGACGCATCGCAGCAGGAAGTCGCAAAACTTCGGGCCGCGCTTGAAAAGGAACAACGCGCGCGTGAGTTGGTCGAAAGAGATCTCGGCACGGCGAACGATCAGTTGCGTGAAAAGCGAGTCGAGATCGCACAACTGCGTGATGAAAACCAGGTATTGCGTTCGGAAGGCGACGCAGCCAAGCTGAAGCTTGCGCGATTCGAAGGTGAGAAGGCGGCTGAGACTGCGCGCGTGGAAGCGGAGCGACGCGCGGTTGAACGACGAGCCGCGGAAGCGAATCTCAAAGAGACGCTCGCGAAGTATGGGACGCTCAAGGAGACTGCGACGGGGTTTCGACTGGTGCTTCCGGAAACAATCTGGACCAGCACCCGTGCAGCAACGCTGTCCGCCGCATCTTCAGCGAAGCTCGAACCGCTCGCAGCGCTGCTCGCCAGCAATCCTGATTATCAAATCTTGATCGAGGCGTACACTGACAACAAAGGCAACGAAGTTACGTTGCAGCAGTTGACCCAGGAGCGAGCTCGTGTGTTGTCAGATCGTTTTCAGTCGGCGGGCGTTGATCCGATGAGAATTCAGGCCAACGGCATGGGAGCATCCAATCCTCTCGCGCCAAACACGACGGTTGCGGGCCAGAGAAAAAATCGCCGCGTCGAGATCACTTTCACATCGCCCTCGCGCAGCGCGTCGGCGAATTAATTCAGACAGGATTTACATCTTGTAAATCCTGTCTAATGGTATGTCCCCACTCGATCCGCTCGAAATCCTTCAAGTCATCGGCTATAGCATTGGCGCGTTGCTGCCACTCTGGATGTTTTTCCAGTTGGTTACGCATCGCACGAAGCTAACCAGCATCGAGCGTATCCTCGCGTTGCTCGCGCTCACGATGGGTGGTTGGCACACCAGCAACCTCGTCGTCACACTTCACGGTCTCTTCGATCTCGGCTTTGACACATGGACCACGCTGCTGCGCGTCGCCGACACTGTCGCAGTCGTCAGCATCACTTTCGCCTACTCATTTTTGCTCCACGTTCACCTGCATCTCTGGGCCAACGCCCAGGGCCGCCCGTTAACAAAAAGCGAACACCTGCGCGTCTATCTCTCTTACCTACCGACGATTTTTCTCGTCATTGCAGTGCCGCAGCTTTGGGCTGGCGACTACGCGCCAATGTTCGCGAAACTCTCGTTCTTCGTGATCCCGTTCGCCTTCTGGATCGCGTACGTGCTTGGTCTGATCGCTCTAACCGAACTACTGATAGCCAGGAAGAGTCGCAATCGCAGCGAGAAGAGAATCATGCGCACGCTCGCGGCGTCGTTCATCGGCATCGGCGTCGTGATCTTCGCCGCGCTCGCGGCTGGCGTCGGTGCAGGCACGGCGGCAGGTCTGTATCTAAAGACATTTGCGAATCTCGGATCGCTCTTGCCATCAGTGTTGTTGGCTTATTACATCTATCGCTATCGCTACCTCGAGATCATCATCGAAGAGAGCTTAGTCGTCGTTAGTTTCGCCACGGTTGTGCTCACGGTCTACGTCTTCGGAATTCGCACCATCGGCGACTGGATGACACAGCGATACGGAGTCAGACCAGGACTCGTCGAGGCACTGTTGATTCTAGCCTTGGCACTGCTTGCCGCTCCGTTGCGAGGTTTCCTGGCCCAGCGATTCCACAAATTGTTCGAGCGCGAAGCTGCGCTTTATAAAGAGATCGTCGCCCGCATCGGATCTTACGCCGGACAGTACAAAGACCTTTCGGAGCTGCTGCACTTTGTCGAAGAGCGAACAACGGGCGCGCTCGGTTTGAGACGTTTAAGCATCTTCGTCGATGGTCCAGACGCTGAGACCTGGATTCATCAAACGCTGGAAATGGCTAAAGCGGGCGGTTGGGAGCCGGTCGAGGACGATCCCGTGATCGTGGACCAGGGCTTCAAGCTCGCGTATCCCTTGAGGCGTGAAGACAAAGTCGAGGGTTTACTGGCGCTGGACGCTGCATCGGCCAGTCTGACGCCGGACGCACGCTCGATACTCGGACTGCTCGCAGATCAGATCGCGATTGCGATTGACGACTCACGCTTGATGGAAGAGAACCTCAGGTTGGAAAGGGAACTCGCGGAACGAGAGCGCCTCGCTTCGCTCGGCCGCATGGCGGCAACCGTCGCACACGAGATCAAGAACCCGCTGTCGGCGATCAAGTCGATCGCGCAGGTAATGCGAGAAGACGAAGGGCTGCGAAATGAATACGAGCGCGATCTGGGTTTGATTGTCGGCGAGACGGATCGACTCAGCCAGAGCGTGACGCAGTTGCTGAGCTTCGCGCGGAAAGAAAGCCCGTCGGCGCAGCCCTTGAGTGTCGATGAGTTACTGCGATCTGTTGCGGATCTATTTCGCGCGAACGCGAGGGAGCAGGGAATCGTCCTGGATTGCGAAGTAAAAGTCGAAGCACAGCTTGCGGGAAAGTCTGTTTCCGCACTCCGTGATGCGTTATCGAATCTGTTGCTGAACGCACTGCAGGCGACACCGAACGGAGGAAGAGTTGAGTTGATCGCGGCAGCTTCGGATGGTGAGTTGCTGATCAGCGTGCAGGACAGTGGTGCGGGAGTCGCTGCTGATCTGCGCGAGCGAATCTGGGAGCCTTTCTTCACCACGCGACAGCGCGGAACCGGCCTGGGCCTGGCGATCGTTCGCAAGCGCGTTCAGGAAGTCGGGGGTTCAGCATCGCTTGACGTCTCGCGCAATGGTCGCGGCGCGTTGTTTGTTCTGCGCCTCCCATTACAAGAACCAGTATAGGACCTATTCCGGAACTTTATTCAACAGCATGCGTGTTAGCTCTGGCCGGAGTAACCCGCTACTTTTTGGATTAAGGAGAGATCGAGTGTTATGAAGAATCGAAGAGCGTTGTACCTCACTGTGTGCGCCGCATTATGTCTGATGTTCGGCGCCTTGAGTGTTCAAGCACAGACCACTAATCCCGCACAAGCAGAAACCAAAGAAGATGATACCAATCTGGAAACACAACTGTATCTGATCTTAGGAACCAACCAGGACGTCACGGATTCGAGACTGCCTACGTCTCTAGATCCCGTCGTTAAAGAATTGCGTGCTGCACTGCCTTTCAAAAACTATCGTCTGGCCGCGACTCTAATCAATCGTGTGAAGAATGATAGCCGGCTTTCCCTGAGCTGGGTTGGTGGAACATTAGCGTCGGCGACGCCAAATACACCATCATTGACGCCGAGCTTCAGCCAGTTCAACGTGCGGCAAGTCAGAGTGGTCCGCAATAGCCAGGGCCAGCCCATAGTTCAGATGTTGGGCTTCAATTTTGGTGCTCGCATTCCGATTCAGGTCAGTGGCGCGATCGCGGCGAACGGCGCTGTGGCTCCAGCTTTCAATTACGAAAACACCGGCTTGTCTACAGACATCAGTATGCGTGAGTCGGAACCCGTCATCGTCGGAACGATGAATATTGGTCCATCAGGCGACGCTATCATCCTCGTCGTCGCCGCGAAGCGAACGCTAAAGTAACGAGACGCGGGGAAGGTGAGACGCGGAGAGGGGGAGACACGGGGACGCGGAGACACCGCGACGCGGGGAAGGTGAGACGCGGAGAGGGGGAGACACGGGGACGCGGAGACACGGCGACGCGGGGACACGTTCGCCCAATCCCCGCGTCACCCCGTCTCCGCGTCCCCGCGTCCCCCGTCTCCGCGTCTTCTTCTCTGGCACGCAACGCGCTAGGAGTTTAGGGCCGCACGGCCCTAAACTACTCAGGAAGTGAGAAAAGAAGCGTTGCGATTGATGATAGTTGACGACGAGGAAGCCGCCCGCTACGGAATGCGGCGCGCACTCACGACTTTCGGTTACAACATCTCTGAAGCTGGTTCTGCCGAGGCCGCTCGGGCGCTGCTGAAACAAAATGAGCCCGATCTTCTCCTGCTCGACGTTAACCTCCCGGGAATGAGCGGCCTCGATTTCCTTCGCGAACTCAAATCTTCAAATGGCAACGGCCCGCTCGTGATCATCGTCACTGCGCATGGCTCGGAGCGAATGGCCGTCGAAGCCGTTAAAGCCGGCGCATACGACTACCTGTCGAAGCCGTTCGAGCTCGACGATCTCCGGCTCGTCATAAAGAACGCTGCCGAAACAGTTCAACTCCGCCGTGAGAATTATTCGCTCCGCCGGCGCATCGAGGTTGAACGTTCGCAAAGAGGCGCACTCATCGGTAACTCAGAAGCGATGCAGAAGGTTCGGTCGATGATCGACAAAGTCGCCGAGACCGATGCTACCGTGCTCGTGCGCGGCGAGTCAGGCACCGGAAAGGAACTCGTGGCGCGTGAGCTTCACGAACGCAACAGCGTGCGCCGCAACGCGTCGTTTGTGGCGGTTAATTGCGCTGCGCTGCCTTCCGAGCTAATCGAGTCCGAGCTGTTTGGCCACGAAAAGGGCGCTTTTACAGGGGCCGCAGCGCGCCGTGAAGGGAAGTTTGAGCAGGCTGACCGCGGCACGTTGTTTCTCGATGAGATAGGCGACATGAGCGCCAATGTGCAGGCCAAACTGTTGCGCGCTCTTGAAGAAAGACGAATCGAACGTCTCGGTGCGAACGAGTCAATTCCGGTTGACGTTCGTATCGTGAGTGCGACGCACCGGCCGCTCGAACAGGAGATCACCAACGGTAATTTCCGCAACGATCTCTTCTATCGTTTGAACGTTGTGACGGTGGACATTGCGCCTTTGCGTGAGCGTCGCGAAGACATTCCTCTTTTGATCGAGACATTTCTGCGGCTCGCAAGCGAGCGTTATGAGCTACCCCAGCGAGCACTCAGCCAGGGGGCTTTGAAACGGCTCGTCGAATACAATTGGCCGGGAAATGTGCGCGAACTGAAGAACACGATTGATCGCGCGGTGATCATGGCTGAAGGCGATGAAGTGATGCCGAAGGACTTGCCGGACGAGGTCACTGCGGGGATGTCGAAAGACAGTATCATTGAAGGGGAAACCGAAACAGACGGTTTGAGGGTTCCTTTTACAGCCGATTTTCGAGAAGATCGCAGGGAGTTTGAGCGCCGTTACATCACGCGCTGCCTCGAGCACACGCAGGGTAATGTGACGCGCGCGGCAGAGATTCTCGACATGCACCGGCAGTCGCTGCAGCACAAATTGAGGCAACTCGGTCTTGGCCGGCGTTATGTTTCGGTTGGTGGCGACATGCAGGATAATCCCGACAGTTGACGGAAAAACGATGGCTACAAAAAGAACAAAATCAGTTTTGCGCCTTTTGTGCTTTTTTGTGGCTACTTAACTTGAGGCAAACGATGAAGGCGCGAGTCGACGCAATCATCCATCGCGATCAGGCTGACTACCTGGACCAGTTGCTAACCCAAAATGACCCGGTGCTTGCTGAGATGGAAGCATATGCGGCGGAGCATCGCGTGCCGATCGCCGATCGTGAAGTCGCTCGGTTCCTCGAGATCACTGCTCGCGCTACCGGTGCGCGCAAGGCTTTAGAGATCGGAATGGCGATCGGTTACTCGGTGGTCCATCTTGTGCGCGGCATGGGCCAGGATGGGCTGCTCGTCACGATTGAACCGAGTGACGAGATGATTCAAAGAGCAACCGCTTATCTCGAACGCGCGGGATTGCGCGATCGTGTTCGCATCGAACGTGGCAAAGCGCTCGAAGTGATGCCAGGCCTCAACGAGACTTTCGATCTACTCTTCATCGACGCCGTGAAAGAGGAATACTCTCATTATCTCGATCTGGGCCTGCCGCGTTTACGCACCGGTGGTGTCGTGATCGTCGACAACCTCCTCTGGGGCGGTCGCGTCGCAAGTGACGACGACGAAACCTCAACCGTCGCATTACGCGAATTCAACACCTACTTCATCAATCACCCTCAATTGCGCGCTGAAGTATTATCCGTCGGCGACGGCTTAGGTTACGCAGTTAAGATCAGCTAAGGCGCCTCTTTGGAGTGCTGCCACAAAAAGGCACATAAGGAACACAAGCAAAACCGAAAGGGGTCTATCTGTGTCCTCATGTGCCTTTTTGTGGCAGCACTCCGAAGAGGTACCCTTCTCACAAACCTATTATCTTGATAAAAACTTCCGCTGCGTGGTAACTTCCACTCGTCTCTCCGTAACTTAGCGAGAGTCTCTCCTGCGGCCTCATGTGAGTTTCCTCTCCTGAGTTGGAGGTGCCTGATGAAGTTTAGACAGATCGTCGGACTGCTTTTGCTGGCGTCGTTCGCCTTCACCCAATACTCATGCACGGTCGCGTCGAGTAAGGGAGAGTTTTTCGGTTCCACCACTCCTCCTGCAAGAAACATCTTTCGCTACGTCAACGGCGACGAGCCCGAATCAGTCGATCCGCAAATCAGCAATGCACAACCCGAAGCTCGGCTGGCCATGGCACTCTTCGAGGGTCTCGTCGAATATCACCCCAAGTCGATGGCTCCTATACCCGCACTCGCGGAACGCTGGGACATCAATGACGATTCATCCGAATTCACTTTTCACTTGCGACGCAACGGTCGCTGGTCCAACGGCGATCCGATCGATGCGAACGACTTCGTTTACAGTTTCCGGCGCGCGCTAACTAAAGAAACTGCTTCGCGTAACGCTAATCTCCCGATGTACATAAAGTACGCGCAGCCTTTTTACGAGCAGCAGGTTTTTGTGCGCGACCCGCAGACGGGCCAGTTCCTCCTCGCGAAGGACTTTGACGATAAACTCCCTCCCATGCCACTCAGTGGCAGCCCCATCGATCCTTCGAAGAGTGAATACACGCCGACGGCTGAAGAAGCGAAGCCCGATCCAGACACTGCTTTCCATCAATTGATGCACAGCCCGCTGCGATTGACGCTGCCGGGTGGTGAAAAGGCTCGCACCAAGCTGCTCGACAAAAATGCAAAACTCAAAGCAGCGATTGCAGGCAAAGAATTAGTGACCGTGAAAGGCGAGGACATCGGCGTCGAAGCGATTGACAACTACACCCTGCGAATCTCTCTGGTCCAACAGGCGCCGTTCTTCCTCGGCTTACTCGCACACCAGGTTTTCAGAATCGTGCCGCGGAAAATCGTCGAGAAGTACGGCCACCTCTGGACGCAACCCGAAAACATCGTCACCTGTGGTCCATTCAAGATTAAAACCTGGGTTCCTTACGATAAGCTCGTGATGGAGCGCGATCCGATGTACTGGGACGCCGCGAACGTCAAACTCGATGAGCTCCAGTTTTATCCGATCAACGACCAGACTACGGCGATGAACCTGTACAAAGTCGGTGAGCTCGAAGCGGTTCAGAATCGCGGCGTACCAAATCCCTGGCTTCACGTGTTGAAGGCTAAAAAAGACTACATGGACGCGGCGGAGGGCGCGATCGACTATTTGATCATGAACACCACCAAGCCGCCGTTGAACAATGTGAACGTACGGAAGGCATTTAACCTCGGCATCGATAAGAAAGCGTGGGCCGAGTTTCGCAGGATCATAAAACCGCTGACCGCATTTACTCCCGAAGGGATATTTCCCGGATACCCACAGCCAAAAGGCCCTGAATTCAACCCCGCAGAAGGCCGGCGTTTACTCGGCGAAGCCGGTTATCCCGTAACACAAAATAGTGACGGCAGTTTTTCCTGTCCGAAGTTTCCGGTGGACCAGGTCGAGTATTTTTACAACACCCAGGGGTCGAACAAACTCCAGGCCGAGTGGATGCAGGCACAGTGGAAACAGAATCTCGGCATTACGGTGCCTTTAAGAAACATGGAATGGAAAACGTTTTTAGACTCGAAGGCGAAGCTGGATTACAAAGGATTCGCGCGGAGCGGCTGGGGCGCCGACTTCATGGACCCGTTCACGTTTTTGAGCGTCTTCTACACCGGCGGCGAGAGCGGTACGGGCTGGACCGATCACAAGTACATCGAAATGCTCGACGAAGCGAATCGCACACTCGACACCAAAAAGCGTTACGAGCTGTTGGCAAAAGCCGAGGATTACATGCTTAAACAGCAACCGATCATTCCCATCGCCTCGACAGCCGTTAACTGGATGAAGAAACCATACGTGAAAGGAATGTATCCGAATCCGGGTTCATTGTTCCCCTGGAAGTTTGTTTACATCGAACGCGATCAAGCCAAATGGGATTTTGGCACGCCGAGTCTGGCGGATTAAGAGTTCGCAATTCGACAACATGCTTCGTTTCATCGTCAGACGTCTCCTCGTTACGATACCCACGATCCTTGTCGTGATCACCATTACATGGGCTTTGATTAAGCTCGCGCCCGGTAATTTCTACTCCGGCGAGAAACCGCTCCCACCAGCAATCGAGCAGACCATTCGCGAAAAGTACGGCCTGGATAAACCCTGGTATCAGCAATACGGCAAGA
>Ga0207656_10000690_pt1 | contig 11047 bp, 12 predicted proteins | sample KBSCornC12_FD_184297 | JGI IMG/M metagenome (GOLD analysis project Ga0207656, IMG submission 184297) | Corn rhizosphere microbial communities from Kellogg Biological Station, Michigan, USA - KBS Corn C1-2 (SPAdes) (version 2) | ecosystem: Host-associated > Plants > Roots > Rhizosphere > Soil ...
CGCCGACGGCGAGGCGGTCTGCGTCTGCGAGTTCGAGCCCTTCCTCGGTCTCTCCCAGGCGACGGTTAGCCACCACCTCAAAGTCCTGGGCGAGGCGGGCCTGGTCGAGCGCGAGGGTCGCGGCAATCGCGGCTACTTCTCCCTCGTCCCCGGCGCCCTCGATTCCGTCCGCGACGTCTTCACCCCGGCCGCCGCCTGCTGCTGAGACCGTGGCCGAGCGCCCCGACCTCCTCCGCCGCGCCGCCGCCGAGGGCTTCGGCGTCTTCGCCCTCGTCTTCGCCGGCTGCGGCGCGATCGTCGCCGAGGCCGAGCACCCCGGCGCCCTCGGGGTGGTCGGGATCGCGTTCGTCTTCGGCCTGATCGTGATGGCGATGGTCTACGCGACCGGCCACCTCTCCGGCGCGCACCTGAACCCGGCGGTGACCCTGGCCTTCGCCCTGACCCGACACTTCCCCCGCGCCGAGGCGCTCGCCTACCTCCTCGCCCAGCTCGCCGGCGCCCTCGTCGCGGCGGGTCTGCTCGCCGCCGTCTGGCCCGACCAGCCGGCCGCCCTGGGGACGACCCTGCCCACGGTCGGAGTCGGCAGCGCCTTCGTCTACGAGGTGGTGCTGACCGCCTTCCTGATGTTCGTGATCATGGCCGTCGCCACCGACACGCGGGCGGTTGGCGCCGGCGCGGCGATCGCGATCGGCGGCACCGTCGGCCTCGACGCCCTCTTCGGCGGGCCGATCACCGGCGCCTCGATGAACCCGGCCCGCTCGCTCGGCCCGGCGCTGGTGTCGGGCGAGCCGCACGACCTCTGGATCTACCTCACCGCCCCCCTCCTCGGCGCCGCGATCGGCGCGCTGGCCTACCAGCTGGTCCGTGGCGAGCACCCGCGCGAGGCCGCCACCGAGGCCGCCTGATGGCACGCGCCCTCTTCGTCTGCCTGCACAACGCCGGCCGCTCGCAGATGAGCGAGGCGCTGTTCGGCCGTGCCGCCGGTGGGCGCCACGAGGCGCGCTCGGCCGGGACGACGCCGGGCGAGCGGGTCCACCCCGAGGTGATCGAGGCGATGGCCGAGCTGGGGATCGACCTCAGCGACCGCCGCCCCCGCAAGCTCAGCCAGGCCGACGCCGAATGGGCCGACGTGGTGGTGACGATGGGCTGCGGCGACGAGTGCCCCTACATCCCCGGCAAGCGCTACCTCGACTGGGATCTGCCCGACCCGAAGGGCCAGTCGCTGCAGGCGGTGCGCGCGACCCGCGACGAGATCGAGCGCCGGGTGGGCGCCCTGGTCGCCGAGCTCGACGCCGCCGACTCCTAGTTAGTGGGACTTATGGCCGCTATAGCGGCCATAAGTCCCACCGCGCGGCTCAAGACAGCCGGAAGCCCGAGAGCAGGCGTTTCTCGGTCTCGCCCTCGACCTTGGCGACGACTTCGACCTTGCCCTCCAGCGGCGTGTCGCGGATCTTCGTCGCCAGCAGGTCGTCGACCTGGAAGATGCCGGCGCTGTTGTTCAACTGGATCTCGATCTTGACCGGGCGCTCCTCGCCGGCGGCGATGCTGACCTCGTCGACGGCGGCGGCGGAGATCGAGTGGATGCCCTCGTGGCCGGACTCGAGCGGCAGCCGGGTGCGGCCCTGGGCCATGTCGAGCGCGTCGGCGACCCGGACGACGCCCGCCTCCAAGGTGTAGGGCTCCCCGCGGCGGCGGTGGCCGATGATCGCGTGCAGGATCTCGGAGGTGACGACGGTCCGCTCCGGCTCCTTGTAGGCGTCGGCGAGCAGGCGCCGCAGGGCCGAGTTGGCGAGGAAGAGGGAGTACTCCTCGTGGTCGACGCGGTGGATCGACATCCCGGTGTCGTGCAGCAGCGCGCCGCCGGCGACCACCACTTCGGCGTCGCGGTCGCGCATCCCGTGGTCGGCGACCATCGCCGGCTCGACCCCCGCCCGCAGCAGCAGCCGCAGCAGACGCAGGGCGATGTTGAGGACGATCTGCATGTGGACCCAGGAGTGGTCCGACATCCCCAGCCGCTCGGCGTGGACCTGGGTCATGTACCACCAGGCCCGCACCTCGTCGTCGCCGTTGACCGCGTCGAGAAAGCTCTCCAGCTTGCGGTTCCCCCGCGTCGGCGCCCGCACCCGAGCCTCGGCGATCGCCTCCTTCGGCGGCTTCCGACCCGGCCCATCGGGATCCGGCGCCGGAACCTGCTCCTCGCCAGCCGCTATCGGCTCGTTCGCCTCCTCAGCCATCGAGCGCATCGTAGATGCGCCCTCGGCGCTCCGCGTGGTCAGCTCAATTTGCCCTAGCCAGTCGGCCAGCACCTCTCAGGGGTGCCATCACAGCGACGAGGGGCGAATTCCCTATGCCTCCAGCCTCCCCGCACCGACCTACTGAATTCTGAATTCGCCAGTCTTTCCTAGCTGCTTAGAGCCGAACGTGACCTTGGTGGTAAACCGATAGCGGCCGCTGGGCTGGTCGGCCGGTACCGAGAAGCCGTAGCAGCGCCCACCCTTACCGGGCTGGAGTTTCCCGAGGTAGCGTGGCCAGGGTCCAGTAGGACTGCTCGAGTCAGTTTCCCAGCCGGCCGGACCGTAGCGCTGGATCATGAATTCCGCGCCGTAGGTGCCAACCGCCTCGTCAAAGTTCAGAAGTCGGGCCTTTATCACCACGCCTGGCTTCGCTTCCTCCTTACTCACGACGAGTTTGATGCCACGAGCAGGAGGAGCTTCGCCAAGTCGCTTCAACACTTCTACCGCGCTCGACAACTCGCAAAAGGTGCCCGACTGAACTTTCGCGCCAGTATCTTGGGGCTCCGCCACGGCGATTGCGAAGAGCAGCACCAAGAGGCAAAGGGCACCTGTCCCGACTGGCCACCAAGTTGCTTTCGATATCGCATACATGCCTTCCCCTCCTGAAAAATTCATTCTAGGGTCCAAGGTGAGCCCGTCGAGTGGCTCCAGCCGGGCATCCGTCACGCCCGAAGCCTTCAGAAATTTCTGGCTCGGCCGCCCCGCCGGCCTCGCTCAGCCGCAGATCGGCCAGGGGCTGGAGCCGGAGGCGGCGTAGAGAAGCGCCGCGCGGTAGTCCTGCTCGGACTCGGGGGCCGCGGCGGGGTCGCCGCTGCCGCCCATCGATTCCCAGGTGCCGTAGTCGAACTGGTATTTGCCCCGGTAGGTGCCGTCGGAGGAGACCGCCGCGGGGTTGCCGCCCGACTCGCAGGAGGCGATCGATTCCAGCGTCGCCATCGAGACGCCGAGGTCGGTGAACCGTTCCTCGGCTTCGCGCTCCTGCCGGCGCTCGGCGGCGCGTTCGTCGGCGCGGATGTCCGCGGCGATCGTCTTGACGATGCGGTGGAAGCGATTGACGGGCCGCTGCAGCCGCTGCAGCGGCGCCACTTCGGCCTGCCCGACGCCGGGGCCTGACTTCGCCTCATCGCCGCCGGTGGCCAGCGCGGCCGCGGGGAAGGCGAGGAGGATGAGCAAGATGACGGTGAATTGTTTGCGTTTTGTGAGCAAGCGCAAAACCGTGAGGGTTTCCGCCGCTCTCATGTGTGGCCGCCGTCACAGTTCGGCCTCCAATCGCTGCAATCGCCACTAGCTCAGGCGTGAGATTCCTCCCTGCCAGGGTGACTCTGGTCGCGATCTTGCGGCTCTAGACCGCTTTGGCGATCAAGAGACGGAGGTCCGGCAGCGTCCGGAACGACTTCACCTCGACGCTGCCAAAGCCGCTCTCCCCCATCCAGCGGGAGACCTCCTCGACCGTGTAGGTGTCGGCACCCGAGGTCAGGTGGAAGAAGAGGCCGAGGATCGAGGCGAGGTTGGCGCGCTGGCCGCCGGGGCGGTCGTAGAGGTCGAGGACGCAGAGCGGCGAGCCCGGCCGCAGCACCGCGCGGATGCGGGCGAAGAGCGCCCGGATCTGCTCCGGCGAGAGGTGATGGATGATGTTGAAGCTGAGCGCCCCGTCGTAGTGGCCGTCGAAGTCGACCTCGTACATGTCGCCGACCAGGTGGCGGACGCGGTCGCTCATCCCGTTTTCGGCGACGATCTGCTCGCCGACGCGGGCGCTGCCCGGCAGGTCGACGATCGTCGCCCGCAACCCCTCGTGCCGGCGGCAGAGCGCCATCGAGTACTCGCCGTGGGCGCCGGCGACGTCGAGCAGCTGGTGGGCGCCCTTGGCGAGCGGGATCGCCTTCGCGACTTCGGCGCTGGAGAGCCGGGCCACCTGGTACTGGCCGCGGATGTAGGACTGCCAGTAGGGGTCGTCGGGGTCTTTCTCGTGCAACTCGACGTGCCTGCCGTCGCGGACCAGGTCCTCGAGGCCGGCGTACCACTCCCAGTAGTGGGCGGTGTCGGCGAGGAAGTCGCCGATGTAGGTGTCGGACTTCGGGTCGAGCCAGCGGTGGCCACTGGCGGTCATCTCGTAGGTCCCGTCCGGGTTCTGCTTGACGTGCTCCAGCGTCGCGATCACGTCGAGGACGCGGCTGGTCCCGAGCGGCTGCAGGCCGAGGTGCTCAGCCAGCTCCGCCGGGTCGCGCGGCCCCTCGGCCAGCGCGGCGAGGATCCCGGTCCGCTGGGCGACCTGCAGCGAGCGCGCCACCGGCATCGCGAACAGCGACTCGCCGATCGGCGTCGGCACCTTGCCGAGCAGCAGTCCGAGCCGCTCCACCAGGCTGTCGGGAATCGCACCGATCCGCATCGGCGGCACCCTATCCGCGATCATCGGCGGATGGGAGACGCGCCTACCTCGCGCCTGCTGCTCGCCTGCCCGGACCAGCCGGGGCTGATCGCCCGCGTCAGCGGCTTCCTCGCCGAGTCCGGCCTCAACATCGTCGACGTCGACCAGCACTCCAGCGCCGAGGGTCGCTTCTTCATGCGGATGGTCTTCGACCGCCTGCCCGACGGCGAGCGCGAGGCGCTGGAGCTGCGCTTCGCGCGGGAGATCGGCCAGCCCTTCGAGATGGACTACGGCTTCCATGAGACCGCCCGCGCGCGGCGGCTGGCGATCATGGTCAGCCGCGAGGACCACTGTCTCTCCGACCTGCTCTGGCGCTGGCGCAACGGCGACCTCGGCGGCGAGATCGTCGCGGTGGTCTCCAACCACCCCGACCACGCCGCCCAGGTCGAATCGGTCGGCCTCCCCTTCCACCACCTGCCTGTCGAACCGGCGACCCGGGGCGAGGTGGAGAAACAGACGCTGGAGCTGCTGGGGGACGTCGACCTCCTGGTCCTTGCCCGCTACATGCAGATCCTCTCCGAGGACTTCCTCCACGCCCTCCCCGCGCCGGCGATCAACATCCACCACAGCTTCCTGCCCGCCTTCGTCGGCGCCGACCCCTACCACCGCGCCTACGAGCGCGGCGTCAAGCTGATCGGCGCCACCGCCCACTACGTCACCGCCGAGCTCGACGCCGGCCCGATCATCGCCCAGGACGTGACTCGCGTCGACCACCGCGACGAGGTCGCCGACATGATCCGCCTCGGCCGCGACGTAGAGCGCCTCGTCCTCGCCCGAGCCGTAATGGCCCACCTAGACGACCGCGTCCTCCTCGACGGCGACCGCACGATCGTCTTCTGAGCCCCGCGCTCCGAACTGCATCAACTTCTCCACCCAGTAGATAGACAAGTTGATGCAGTTCGCTATGACTGGCTGGGCAGCCAGTGTCGGGTAACCTCGGGCCGATGGAGCAGGCGACCCTTCCACAGCCGCGCGCGGCGCGCACCCCGGCGCTGCCGCCGGGATCGCGGGCGCCGGCGCTCGCTCAGGCGATCAGCTACGCGCGCGATCCGCTCGGGTTCCTCTCCCGCCACCAGCGGCGCTACGGGGACATCTTCAGCGTCCGCTTCCCGTTCTTCGGCCACGTCGTCTACGTCGCCCGGCCCGACCTGGTCAAAGCGGTCTTCACCGGCCCGCCCTCGGTCTTCCACGCCGGCGAGGCGAACGCGACGGTGCTGGAGCCGGCGCTGGGGCCGAACTCGGTCCTCACCCTCGACGACGAGCCGCACATGCGCCAGCGCAAGCTGCTGCTGCCGCCCTTCCACGGCGAGCGGATCGAGCGCTACGGCGAGCTGATCGTCGAGATGACCCGCCGCGAGATGGAGAGCTGGCCGGTCGGCCAGCCCTTCGCGCTGCGCCCCCACACCCAGCGGATCACCCTGGCGGTGATCATGCGCGCCGTCTTCGGCGTCCACGACGAGGCGCGGCTGGAGCGCTTCGAGCGGCTGATCGACGACTTCGCCCGCCGGGTCGGCGTGATCACCTCCTTTCCGATGCTACGGCGGGACCTCGGCCGGTTCAGCCCCTGGAACCGCTTCCTGCGCTCGCGCGAAGCGCTCGACGAGTTCATCTACGAGGAGATCCGGATGCGGCGGGCCGAACCGGGCCACGAGGAACGCGACGACGTCCTCTCGCTGCTGCTCGGCGCCCGCGACGAGGAGGGCGCGGCGATGAGCGACGCCGAACTGCGCGACGAGCTGGTCACCGTGCTCGGCGCCGGGCACGAGACGACCGCGACCGGCCTCGCCTGGGCGGTCGAGCGGCTGGTCCGCAATCCAGCGGTGCTGGCAAAGCTGCGCGACTCGCTCGCCGCGGGCGAGGAGGACTATCTCGCCGCGACGGTCAAAGAGACGCTGCGCGCTCGCCCGGTGATCGTCGACGTCGCCCGCAAGCTGAAGGCGCCGGCGCGGGTCGGCGACCACGACTTGCCGGCGGGCCAGTTCGTCCTGCCGGCGATCGCCGCGCTGCACTACCGCGAGGATCTCTTCCCCGCCCCGGAGGAGTTCCGCCCCGAGCGCTTCCTCGACGGCAAGGCCGACAACTACGCCTGGATCCCCTTCGGCGGCGGCGTCCGCCGCTGCATCGGCGCCGCCTTCGCCGAATACGAGATGCGGCTGATCCTGCGCGAGTTCGTCGAGCGCGCCGAGCTGCGGGCGGTTGACGCGAAGCCCGAACCGGTCCGCGTCCGCAACATCACCCTGGCGCCCGCCAAGGGAACGATGGTCGTCCTCGGCCGACCGCTCACCTAGGCGGTCGAGCCCGCCTCGGCCTCCTGCTGGGCAGCCTCCCACTCTTTGTAGAGCTCTTCCACCGCTGCCTTCGCCTCGGCGTGGCGTTTCGTCGCCCGCTCGACCCGGCCCGGGCTCGACCAGGCGGCGGGGTCGGCCAGCTCATCCTCGAGCCGCTGCAGCTCCGCCTCGGCCTTCTCGATCCGCTGCTCCAGCTTCGCCGCCTTGCGCGCCGCTTTCTGCGCCGGCTTGGTCGCGCTGTACTTCTTGCCGCCCCCGCCGCTCGACTTCGCCGCCGCCGTCGCCTCCGATTCGGCTTCGTCGCGCCGCGCCTGGTACTCGGCCCAGCCGTTCGGGTAGCTCGCCAGCTTGCCGTCTTCGCAGACGAGGGTGCGGCTGCCGACCGCCTCCAGCAGCGCCCGGTCGTGGGAGACGAGCAGCACCGTCCCCTCGAACTCGGTCAGCGCGTCCTCCAGCGCCTCGCGGCTCTCGAGGTCGAGGTGGTTCGTCGGCTCGTCGAGGACGAGGACGTTGGCGCCGGAGGCGACGAGGATCGCCAGCGAGAGCCGCCGCTGCTCGCCGCCGGAGATGTCGGAGAGCTGTTTCTCGACGTCGCGGCCGGAGAAGAGAAAGCCCCCGAGCAGGGAGCGCGCCTGGACCTCGTTGAGGCCGGTCTCGCGCTTGGCCGCGTCGAGCACGCTGCCGCTGCCGGCCGCGGTCTCGGCGTGCTGGGAGAGGTAGCCGAGCTTGACGTTGTGGCCGTTGCGGACGCTGCCCGACGCCGGCTCGCGGTCGCCGGCGAGGGTCTCGATCAGGGTCGTCTTGCCGGCGCCGTTGGGGCCGACCAGGACGACGTGTTCCTCGCGCTCGATTTCGAGGTTGGCACCGTCGAGCAGCACCCGCCCCGGGACCTCGAGCCGCCCGTTGACCAGTTTCAGCACCACCCGGCCAGGCCGCTCGGGCGGTTTGAAGCGGAAGCGCAGGCTGCGGTTGTCGCGCTTTTCGGCCGCCGGCCCTTCGCGCTTGGCTTTCTCGATCATCTTCACCCGCGACTGCGCCTGGCGCGCCTTCGTCGCCTTGTAGCGGAAGCGCTCGACGAAGCGCTCCATCCGCGCGATCTCCGCCTGCTGGCGCTCGATCGCTTTGCCGAGGGCGATCTGCCGCGCCGCCTGCTCCTGGCGCCAGGCGTGCCAGGGACCGGCGAAGAAGCGCGCCCGGCCCGCCTCCAGCTCCAGGACCGAGGTCCCGACCGCCTCCAGGAACCAGCGGTCGTGGGCGACGAGGACGACGGCGGCGTCGAGGTCGACGAGGTAGCGCTCGAGCCACTCCAGCGAGGGGATGTCGAGATGGTTGGTCGGCTCGTCGAGCAGCAGCAGGTCGGGACGGGTGGCGAGCGCGCGGGCCAGCGAGGCGCGGGTCAGCTCGCCGCCGGAGAAGGTCGAGAGCGAGCGCTCGGCCTGCTCGGGCTCGAAGCCGAGGCCGCGGAGGACGGCGAGGACGTCGTCGCGCCAGCGGTAGCCGCCGCCGGCTTCGAGCCGCTGCTGGGCGGCGGCGTAGGCGCGCATCGTCTCCTCGCTCGCCTCGCCGCCCATTTCCCCCTCCAGCCGCTCCAGCTCGACCTCGGTTTCGAGCATGTCGGTGCGGCCGGAGAAGACATACTCGCCGAGTGTCATCCGCGACTGCCGCGGCGGACGCTGGTCGTGGAGGGCGACCCGGGCGCCGCGCTGGACCGTCAGCGAGCCGCTGTCGGGCGCCAGCTCGCCGGAGAGCACCCGCAGCAGCGTCGACTTGCCGGCCCCGTTGCGGCCGGAGAGCGTCATCCGTTCGCGCGGCTCCAGCTTGAAGCCGACGTCCTCGAAGAGCAGCTTGCCGCCGACGTAGACGTCGAGCGAGGTTGCGGTCGCGATAGCCATAGGACGACCAAGGTAATGACCTCCGAACGCACTTGTCCCCGCATACCGGGGACAAGTGCGTTCGGTCGACGTAACCTCCAGGCGATGGGAGCGATTCGGCACCTCGGCGATTTGGCGAAGGCGCGGGCGACGCGCCGCTCCGGCGAACGCGACGACCGCCAGCGGCTGGCCGAGCTGGAGGCGCGGGCTCTGGATCTGCCGCCGGGACTGGAGGTCGAATGGCTCGGCGTCTCGGGCTACCGGCTGAGCTACGAGGGCAAGACGCTCTTCGTCGACCCCTACCTCTCGCGGGTCCCCTTCCGCAGCCTCCTCTCACGGCGCCCGGCGCTGCCCAGCGAGGCCGCCCTCGACCGCTTCCTCCACACCCCGGGAGAGACCGTCGGCGTCCTCGTCGGCCACACCCACTTCGACCACGCCGTAGACGCGCCGGCGATCGCCCGCCGGACCGGCTGCCGCGCCTACGGCTCCGACTCGCTGGTCAACCTGATGGCGCTGCACGGGCTGGCGGACCGCACGGTCGAGGTCGAGCCCTACCGGACCTACGAGCTCGGTCCCTTCGAGGTCTCCTTCACGCCCAGCGTCCACTCGAAGCTGCTGCTCGGGCTCGCCGTCCCCTACGACGGGGAACTCAGCTGCGAGCACCTCGACGCGCTGGCGCCGGGGGCTTACCGCTGCGGCCAGGTCTGGGGGATCACGATCGCCGTCGCCGGGCTGCGCTTCTACCACCAGGGCAGCGCCAACCTGGTCGACGACGCGGTCCGCGAGCGCGGCGTCGACGTCTTCCTCGCCGGTGTCGCCGGCCGCAGCTTCACCCGCGACTACTGGCCCCGGATCCTGCCGTTGCTGGAACCGAAGGCGGTCGTCCCGACCCACTACGACAACTTCTTCCGCCCGCTCGGCGCGGAGATGGAGTTCGTCGCCAACGTCCAGCTCTCCGCCCTGCCGGAGGAGATCGGCGCGGTCAGCCGCGACTTCGAGGTCGCGGCGTTGCCGCGCTCCGATCGCCCGGCGTAGCGGTCAGCCGTCGAGCTTGGCGGCGATCTGCTCGATCGTCCCCATCGTCCGGCGGGTGTCGGCGCCGAGCAGCTTCTCGATCGCCTTCAGGTCGAGAACGGACTCGAGCAGGCCGCCGCTCGGCAGCCAGTAGAGCTCCCGCCCCTCGATCGCCAGCAGGTCCTCGTCGCCCGCCAGCGCCAGCACCTTTTTCCTCGCCGCCGCGCTCGGCTTCTTCTTCAGCAGCGAGACCTGAAGTTTGCCCTTCGACTTCTTCACCTTGGCCGCGGGGAACGGCTCCAGTGCCGCGATTGCCGCGATCTCCTCGGCGCCGCGCAGGAAGACCGGCACGTCGTAGCCGAGCCGCTCGTCCAGCTCGGCTTCGACCCGCGCCGCCAGCTTCGCCTCCGCCTCGCGCTTCGGGCCCGCGAAGATCACGTTGCCACTGGCCCGAAAGGTCGCCACCTCCTCGAAACCCATCGCCTCGAAGTGCGCCCGCAGCTCCTCGTTCTTGATCCGCCGCTTGCCGAGGTTCATCCCCCGCAGGAAGGCGACGTAGCGTTTCATGGCGGCACCCTAGCCGCAGTTGTCCCCGCTATAGCGGGGACAATGTCGTATGGACGACGTGCTGCCCGACGTGCTCGCCCCCAGTCTCGCCGTCGTCTTCTGCGGCAACGCCGCCGGGAAGGTGTCGGCGCGAAGAGGAGCGCCGTATGCGGGTCCCGGCAACTGCTTCTGGCCGGTCCTGCACGAGGTGGGAATCACGCCGGTCCTCCTCGCGCCAGAGGAATTCCGCCGGCTCCCCGAGTTCCGCCTCGGCCTCACGGACGCCTGCAAGACGCACTTCGGCTCGGATGCGGAAGTTGGTGTCGCCAACCACGACCCCGAGCGTGTCAAGCGCGCAGTCCGCGACTTCGCCCCACAGTACCTCGCCTTCGTCGGCAAACAGGCGGCGCGAATCGTCCTCGGCCGCGCAGTTGGCTACGGTCGCCAGCCGGACTCGGTCGAAGGCGCGCAGACGTGGGTCCTTCCCTCCACCTCCGGCCTCGCCCGCCGCTTTTGGAGCATCGAGCCCTGGCGGGAACTCGCTGCCGCGGTCGGCTAAGCCCTACGAACCCACGCCGGCCGCGGCCGGCGATAGGCGCGGCGTCGCTC
>Ga0207656_10000696_pt1 | contig 10993 bp, 10 predicted proteins | sample KBSCornC12_FD_184297 | JGI IMG/M metagenome (GOLD analysis project Ga0207656, IMG submission 184297) | Corn rhizosphere microbial communities from Kellogg Biological Station, Michigan, USA - KBS Corn C1-2 (SPAdes) (version 2) | ecosystem: Host-associated > Plants > Roots > Rhizosphere > Soil ...
CCAGAATATCCCTGCCCATTGCTATGGTCGCCAAGATGCCGCAGCTACCGGACGACTTCCAGACCGCGCCGCTGACCGAGGTAGATCCCGAGATCGCCGCGGTCCTTGACGCCGAGCTGAACCGCCAGCGGCGGACGCTGGAGATGATTGCCTCCGAGAACTTCGTCCCACAGGCGGTCCTCGACGCGGTCGGCTCGGTGCTGACCAACAAGTACGCCGAGGGCTACCCGGGCCGCCGCTACTACGGCGGTTGCGAGGAGGTCGACGTCGCCGAGGAACTGGCGATCGAACGGGCGAAGGCGCTGTTCGGGGCCGAGCACGCCAACGTCCAAGCTCACGCCGGTGCCCAGGCCAACAACGCCGCTTACATGGCGCTGATGGAACCGGGGGACACCTTCCTCGGCCTCGCCCTCGACCACGGCGGCCACCTCAGCCACGGGATGAAAATCAACGTCAGCGGCAAGCTCTACAACCCGGTGCCCTACCACGTCAGCCGCGAGGACTTCCGCGTCGACATGGAGGAGGTCGAGCGCTTGGCGAACGAGCACAAGCCAGCGCTGATCGTCACCGGTTGGTCTGCCTACCCGCGCCAGCTCGACTTCGCCGCCTTCCGGGCTATCGCCGACTCGGTCGGGGCGAAGCTGATGGTCGACATGGCCCACTTCGCCGGCCTCGTCGCCGCCGGTGAGCACCCGAACCCCGTTGAGCACGCCGACGTCGTCACGACGACGATCCACAAGACCCTCTGCGGCCCGCGCAGCGGCATGATCCTCTGCCGCGAGGAGCATGCAAAAGCCATCGACAAGGCGATCTTCCCCGGCCAGCAGGGCGGGCCGCTGATGCACACGGTCGCCGCCAAGGCGGTCGCCTTCAAGATCGCCGCCAGTGAGCCGTTCAAGCAGCGCCAGCGGCAGACGATCGCCAACGCCCGGGCCTTCGCGGCGGGGTTGGAAGACGGCGGCGTCCCGGTGATCACCGGCGGCACCGACGTTCACATGGTCCTCGTCGACCTCACTCCAACCGGGCTCGACGGTCAGACCGGGGAGGACCGGCTCGACGAGGTCGGGATTACCGTCAACCGCAACGCGATCCCCTTCGACGAGCGGCCGCCGATGAACCCCTCCGGCCTGCGGATTGGCACCCCGGCGCTGACCACGCGCGGCATGGGTGAGGCGGAGATGAGCGAGATCGCCGAGGTGATCGTCACCGCCCTCGGTCCCGACTTCGAGTCCTCGAAGGAGGACCTGCGCGCCCGCACCGGCGCCCTGATGGACCGCTTCCCGCTTTACGCCGAGCTGGCCACCACCGTCTAAGCGGTGAACATTTGGGTCGATATGAGTGCGCCGGCACATGTGCTGGTGCTGCGGCCGATCATCGAGCGGCTCGAAGCCGAAGGCCACACGATCGAGGTGACCGCCCGCGACTACGCGCAGACGCTGGCGCTGCTCGATCTGCATGGGATGCCGCACACGCCGATCGGGCAGCACGGTGGCGCCTCGCGAGTGCGCAAGGCCTACCGCCTCGCTTCCCGCAGCAGTCAGATGCTGATGTTCGGCCGCGGCAAGCACTTCGACCTCGCGCTCGCCCACGGCTCCAACGACCTCGCCCTCGCCGCCAAAGGGCTCGGCATCCCCGAGGCGAACATGCACGACTACGAGTACGCGGTTACCCAGCACCGGATTGGCTGCCGTCTTGCCAAGCGGGTGATGTTCCCCGACTCGGTGCCGCTCGAGCGGTTGCGCCGCTTCGGCGTCACCCCCGAGAAGTACTTCCCCTATCCCGGCCTGAAGGAGGAGTACTACCTCTATGACTTCGAGCCGGACTCCGAGGCGCTGCGCAAGCTTGGCGTCGACGAGAAGCGGGTGGTCGTAATCGTCCGCCCGCCGCCCGATGTCTCGCTTTACCACCGCAAGTCGAACCCGCTCTTCCCCAAGGTGCTCGACCGCCTCGGCCAGGACAGTGACGTGCACGCGGTGGTCCTGCCCCGCACCCAAGCCCAGCGCGAGTTCATCGAAGGCCTGCGCCTGCCCTCGGTGATCGTCCCCCCCGGCGCGGTCGAGGCGCAGAGCCTGGTCGCGCTCGCCGACCTCGTCGTCTCCGCCGGCGGGACGATGAACCGCGAGGCCGCCGCCCTCGGCATCCCCGTCTACACCACCTACGGCGGCCGCCTCGGCGGCGTCGACGAAGCGCTGATCCGCTCCGGCCGGATGCGGCCCCTGACGGATGCCCGCGCCGTCGAGCTGCAGAAGCGGACCGCGGCGCTGGCGCCGGTCCGCCGCGATCCGTCCTTTCTAGTCGAGACGATCCTAGGTACCGTCGGAGCTTCACCATTGCGCGAAGAGCCCCATCCCGTGACGCCTTCCTGAGCGAGCTGTCCGAGGCCGAGCCCGGCCTCGAAGAACTCGTCGCGCCCGCGAAAGAGGGCGACCCGCGGCCGGTCGACCCGCTGCTGCGGGCGCTCGACATCCTCATCTCGGCCTCGATCCTGATCGTGCTCTCGCCGCTTTTGGCGCTGATCGCGCTGGTGATTCTGATCGACTCCGGGCGGCCGCTCTTCTACAAGGGCGCCCGCGTCGGGCGGGCCGGGCACCTCTTCTGGATGTACAAGTTCCGCACCCTGAAGCCGGACGCGGAGACCCGGCTTGGTCCCTATTACGGCGAGGAGCTGACGCGGCGGACCGAGGAAGAGCGCACCCGCATCGGCGGCATCCTCCGCAAGACCCACCTCGACGAGGTCCCACAGCTTTGGAACGTGCTCCGCGGCGACATGGCGATCGTCGGCCCGCGCCCGATCCGCCCCACCTTCTACGCCGAGCTCTGCCGCGAGATCCCCCAGTACTGGCAGCGCCTCGTCGTCCGCCCCGGCGTCACCGGCTTCGCCCAGACCCGGATCACCCGCGAGGAGAGCTGGGCCGACAAGCTCGCTCACGACATGGAGTACATCGCCGACCGCTCCGTCCCCCTCTACTTCCAGGTCCTGCTGGCGACGGTCAACAAGGTGCTGGGCCGAGGCCCGGCAAATACTCCGTCGCCCGACTCATAGGCGCTTTTGCAAACCACTGGTTGACAAAGGCGCCCCGCCCGGCGCGGCTGCGAGACTGCCGCCCATGTGCGGGATCTGCGGTCTCGTCTCCGCCGAGCGAGCGCCTGACATAGAGGCCGTGAAGCGGATGAGCAGTCAGCTCGTCCACCGCGGGCCGGATGACGACGGGCTCTTTTGCGAGGGGGCGGCGGCGCTGGCGGCGCGGCGACTCTCGATCATCGACCTCGCCCACGGCCACCAGCCGATCGAGAACGAGGACGGGAGCGCCGTCGTCGTCCAGAACGGGGAGATCTACAACTACCGCGAGCTGAAACGGGAGCTCGAGGGGCACGGCCACCGCTTCGCCACCGATTGCGACACCGAGGTCCTCGTCCACGCCTACGAGGAGTGGGGGGACGCCTTCGTCGAGCGGCTGCGGGGGATGTTCGCGATCGCCCTCTGGGACAAGCGGCGGCGGCGCCTGCTGCTCGCCCGCGACCGCTTCGGGATCAAGCCTCTCTACTACCGCCACGTCGGCGGCGAGCTCTCTTTCGCCTCGGAGCTGAAGGCGATGCTCGAGCAGCCCGGCTTCTCGCGTGAGATCGACCCGAAGGCGGTCGCCGCCTATCTCGCCTTCAACTCGATCCCGGCGCCGCTAACGATCTTCACCGAGGCGCGCAAGCTGCCCCCGGGGTACCTGCTGACGTGGGAGGGGGGAGAGCTGGCGCTACGCCGCTACGCGCGCCCCGGCCCGGTGCCGGGGGACGACGTCCGCCACGGATCGGCGGCCGAGCTCGCCGCCGAGCTGCGCGAGGTCCTCGACGACAGCATCCGCGCCCACCTCGTCGCCGACGTCCCGGTCGGTGTCCTGCTCTCCGGTGGCGTCGACTCGGGCGGGATCGCCGCCCTCGCCTCGCGCCACGCCGACGAACCGCTGCGCACCTTCTCAATCGGCTTCGAGGAGGCCGGCTTCAACGAGCTCTCGCGGGCGCGGCTGGTGGCCGAGCGCTACGGCACCGATCACCACGAGCTGGTCCTGCACCCGGACGCGGTCGAGCTGCTGCCGCGGCTGGTCGAGGCTTTCGACGAGCCCTTCGGCGACTCCTCGGCGCTGCCGACCTACCTGGTCTCCCAGCTCGCCTCCGAGCACGTCAAGACGGCGATGTCCGGCGAGGGTGGCGACGAGCTCTTCGGCGGCTACTACACCTACGTCGCCGACCTCCTCGCCCGCCGCGTTGGCCGCCTCGCCGCGCTCGCCCGGCCGCTGGCCGAGGCGCTGCCGAGCCGCAGCGACCGGGTCGGCTTCGACTACAAAGCCAAGCGCTTCGCCCGCGCCGCCGCCCTGCCGCCGTTGGAGCGCCACCACGGCTGGAAGGAGATCTTCTCGCCCCAAGCGCGGACCGAATTGGCGGGGGAGAGCGCCGCCGGCTGGGACCCGCTCGACCTCTACCGCGAACGCTATGCCGAGACCGAGGGTGCCGAGGCGCTGGCGCGGATGCAGGACCTCGACCTCGGCATCTACCTCGTCGACGATCTCCTGGTCAAGACCGACCGCCTCAGCATGGCCCACTCGCTGGAGCTGCGCGTCCCCTTCCTCGACCCCAAGGTCGCCGAGTTCGCCTTCTCGCTGCCGACCAGCCTCAAAGTGCGCGGCTTCGCCAAGAAGCGCCTCCTCCGCCAGGCGCTCGCGCCGCTGCTGCCGCGGGATATCGTCCACGGCCGCAAGCAGGGCTTCTCGATCCCGATCGCCGCCTGGCTGCGTGGCCCGTTGGAGCCGTTCGCGCGTGAGGTCCTGGCGCCGTCGGCCGTCGCCCGCCAGGGCCTGCTCGACCCCGCCGCCGTTACCCCCCTGCTCGACCGCCATTGCGCGGGCCGCGAAGATCTAAGCCGACAGATCTGGGGCCTGATGGCGCTCACGCTCTGGTTCGACCGCTATGCCCACTAACCCCACCAACCTCGAAGCCCTCTGGGCCTTTCTGGTCGCTCTCGTCCTGGCGCTCGTCCTGGTGCCGATGACGAAGTGGCTGGCGGTCCGCGTCGGGGCGATCGACTACCCGAACGAGCGCTCGCTGCACATCGTGCCGACGCCGAAGCTCGGCGGCCTCGGGATCCTCGTCGCGGCCGTGGTCGCCGCGCTGCTCTGGCTGCCTTCCGACACCGAGAGCCACGCGATCATCTACGGCGCGATCGCGATCGCCTACCTCGGCTTCCTCGACGACGTCTTCGAACTCCCCGCCGCGCCGAAGCTGCTCGGCCAGGTCGTCGCCGTCGTGATCCCGGTCTCGGCCGGCGTCACCGTCCAGAACTTCACGGTCCCCTTCTTCGGCCGCCTCACCCCCGGCACCGTCGACCTCTTCCACCTCTGGGGGACGACGATCCAGCTCGGCGACGTCGCCACCGTGCTCGGCCTGGTCGCGATCATCAACGTGATCAACCTGATCGACGGCGTCGACGGCCTCGCCGCCGGCGTCGCCGTGATCTCGGCCCTGACTCTGGCGACGATTGCCCTCTCGCTCGACCGCACCGCCGCCGGGGTCCTCGCCGCGCTCACCGCCGGCGCCGCCCTCGGCTTCCTCCGCTGGGGCTTCCCGCCGGCCAGCACCTTCATGGGGGATACCGGCTCCAACCTCCTCGGCTACCTCCTGGGGGCGGTGGCGGTGCAGGGAGCGCTGAAGACCAACGCGGTCGTCGCCTTGTTCCTGCCGTTGCTGATCCTCGCGGTGCCGATCCTCGACACCGGTTTCGTCGTCGCCAAGCGGCTCAAATACGGGAAACCGATCTACAAAGCCGATCGCTGGCACTTCCACCACCGGATGGCCGACATCGGCTTCTCGCAGCGCCGCACCCTGGTCTATCTCTACGGCTGGACCGCGGTGATGTCCGCTCTGGCTCTGGCACTGCGCTTCGTCCCCTACAGCGATAACCACGGCCACTTCGACGTCTTCTGGACGGCGGTGATGGCCGCCTGCCTGATCGCCGCAATCGCCGCCTCCATCTACCTAGTCGAGGTCCTAGAGATCCTCAAGCTCCGCCAGACCCGCCTCCGCCAACTCGTCTCCCTCCGCCGCCAGGTGGGCAAACCCGAGCCGGAGCTGCAAGAGGTCAACGTCGCAGTCGAGCAGGAGCTCGAAACCGGCTCCTTCCCGACCATCGACCCAGAAACCGGCGAGTTCGACGCCTTGGGTAAATGAGCGGGTAGTGGCAACCCTCACGAAGTGGCTTCAGAAAGCCATTCGCGGGGCCGGTTGGGTATAGTCGCCCTGCGCCCGCTCTGCCCCGAGCCGGGCGTATTTCCGTCTTTTATGTCTCCTCCCAAGTACGTCGACCTCATCGCGCTCGTTGTCGCGCTCGGAATTTTCCTGCTCGGCGGATTCCCCCTGCTCGGGTACGCCGTCGCGGCTGCAGTCTGGCTGGCACAGCGGGGACTGCAGACGCTGGCCAACCGGCGGATGAAAGAACACCTGCTCGCCGGCAACCGCCAGAAGGCGATGGGGATCGTCGCCGGCACCACCCTCGGCCGCGTCTGGCTGATGGCGACCGCGGTGCTGCTGGTCGGGTTGGCCGAACGGGAGTCGGGGCTCGCCGCGGCGGTGCTGCTGGCGGCGCTCTTCACCATCTCCTTCGCCGCGCAGGGCCTCTCGCACCTGCTCGAACAGCCTGAGGGCCAGGGGGCCGCGTAGACATGGAGCAGGCCACGGCCCAGGCGCCGAGCGGCGCCCCCAAGCGCGACGGCATGAGCACCAAAGCCAAGTTCTTCATCGGCCTCGGCATTTACGTCGCGATCGCGATCCTGCTGCTGCTGATCTTCGGCAGCGACGGCAAGAACGAAGAGTTCAAGCCGCAGAACGAGTTCAAACTCGAACCCTGGATCTCGATCCACCTCGGCAGCCTCGACCTCAGCGTCAACAAGGCGGTCCTCTACCTCTTCCTTGCCAGTCTGGCGACGATCTTCACGATGGTCTGGATCGCGCGGCGGATGCACCAGAAACCGAACCGGGTCCAGACTGCGGTCGAGGTCGCCTACGACCTGACCAAAAACACGATCACCGGCGGCAGCCTCTCCGGCGAGCTGGCCCGCAAGTGGTTCCCCTTCATCGCCGCCCTCTTCTTCTGGATCTGGTTCTCGAACATGCTCGGTTTCCTGCCGCTGCCGACCAATACCGAGCACACCTTCTCGATCGGCGGCCTGGAGATTCCCTCCTTCGCGATCTACGCCGCCACCGCCAACATCGCGATCCCGCTGGTCCTGACCCTGGTCGTCTGGCTCAGCTACCACGTCGAGGGCATCCGCTCCAAGGGCCTCTTTCCCTACTTCAAGAGCTGGCTGCCCCCGGGCCTGGAGAACATGAGCGCGGTCGGCAAGGGCGCGATCTTCGTGATCGAGGTGATCTCGCACTTCGTGCGGCTGATCTCGCTCTCCGTACGTCTTTTCGCCAACATCCTCGCCGGCCACCTGCTGTTGCTCTTCATGGGTGGCGGCCTGGCGGTGCTGCTGGGGATCGCGGCCCTCGGGGCGCTCACCTTCCCGCTCGCCTTCCTCTTCTTCATCTTCGAGGTCGGGCTTGTGGCCACCCTGCAGGCATTCATCTTCTCGACGCTTAGCGCTATTTACATCGGCGGAGCGACCTCCGCCACTCACTAGAAAAGGAGTCAATCTCGATGGATCTCACTGCCCTGCCACTCGCTGAAGTCACCGACGAAGGTGTCAAAGGCGCTGGCAAAGCGATCGCCCTCGGCGTCGGTGCGGGTCTCGGTTCGATCGGCGCCGGTATCGGCGTGGGTTTCATCTTCGGTAAGGAGATCGAGTCGGTCGCCCGCCAGCCGGAGATGAAAAGCGAGCTGGAAAGCATCCGCTGGCTCGGCTTCGCGCTGACCGAGGCGGTCGCCTTCTACACCTTCATCTTCGGCCTGATCGCCTTCTTCCTCTCGTAGGTCGATGGAGCTTCTCGGCTACATAGGAGCGCTTCCGTTGGCGGCCGAGAAGGCCGGCGAAGAAAGCGGCGGCAGCTTCCTGGTCTCCCCGGGCCTCGGCCTGATGATCTGGACGCTGGTCCTCTTCCTGATCACGATGTGGGTGTTGAGCAAGGTCGCCTTCCCGAAAATCCAGGAAGCGCTCGACAAACGCGCGAAAACGATTAGCGAGTCGATCGAGGCCGCCGAACGCCAGCGCAAGGAATCGGACGAGTTGCTGGCTGAGTACCGGGCCCGCCTCTCCGAGGCTCGGGAGCAGGCCGACGACATCATGGCCCGCGCCCGCAAATCGGCGGAGACGGCGGAAGCCGAGGCAGCCGCTTCGGGCCGCGAGAAACGTGAGGAGCTGGTCGAGGCTGCAAAACGCGACATCGAAGCGGAGACGCGGCGCTCGCTGGACCAGATCCGCCAGGAGGTCGCCGACCTCACGGTGCTCGCGACCGAGCGGGTGACCCGCAAATCGCTCAACCCCGACGACCAGAAACGGCTCGTCGAGGAGGCGCTCAGCGAGGTCGACTTCTCGACCCTTTCGGGCTCGGAGAGCAACAACTAGCGATGGCCGATGCAGCTCGCGTATACGCCGAGGCCCTCTTCGAGGTGGGCCGCGACAAAGGCAAGCTGGACGCGCTGCAGCAGCAGCTCGGCCAGTTCGCCGATGCCGTCGACCGCAATCGCGACCTGCAGGTCTTCTTTTTCAGCCCGTACCTCTCCTCGACGGAGAAGAAGGAGGGGATCGAGCGGGCGATCACGGGCGCCGAGCCCGAGCTGATCAATTTCCTCGAGCTGCTCGTCGACAAGCACCGGATGACGGAGGTCTTTCGCATCCGGCGCGAGCTCGACGAGCTCTGGAAGCACGAGAACCGCCGCATCGACGTCACTGTCACCAGCGCCGTCGAGCTGGACTCGGCCGTCGTCGAGAAAATCGGCCAAGAGGTCGAACGCCAGACCGGGGAGAAGGTCGACCTGTCCAGCCAGGTCGACGGCGAGATCCTCGGCGGCATCGTGCTGCAGGTCGGCAACATGGTCCTGGACGCGAGCATCCGCAACCGCCTGGAGAAACTTCGAAAGAGCGTCGCCCAAGCGGCGTAAGGAGGCAGAGAGCACCCGATGGAGATCAAGCCCGACGAGATCGCAAGCATCCTGCGAGAGCGGATCGAGGGACTGGAGACCGATTCCGCCGACCTCAGCGAGGTCGGGACGGTCCTGTCCGTCGCCGACGGCATCGCCCGCATCCACGGGCTCGACAACTGCATGGCGCTGGAGATGCTCGAGCTGCCCCACGGGGTGACCGGGCTGGCGCTGAACCTCGAGGCCGACAACGTCGGTGCCGTGCTGTTCGGCGAGTGGGAACACATCGAGGAGGGCGACACGGTCAAACGGACCGGCAAGCTGCTCGAGATCCCCGTCGGCGAGGCGCTGCTCGGCCGCATGGTCGACCCGCTCGGCCGTCCGCTCGACGACCGCGGCGACATCGCCACCACCGAGACCCGCCCGGCCGAGTTCAAAGCCCCCGGCGTCGTCCAGCGTCAGCCGGTCGAGGAACCCGTCCAGACCGGGCTGATGTCGATCGACGGAATGATCCCGATCGGCCGCGGCCAGCGAGAGCTGATCATCGGCGACCGCCAGACCGGCAAGACGGCGATCGCGATCGACACGATCATCAACAACAAGGACAAGGACCTGATCTGCATCTACGTCGCGATCGGGCAGCGGATGTCGACGGTCGTGCAGCTGAAAGAGACGCTGGAGGAAAACGGCGCGATGGAGAACACCATCATCGTCGCCGCCCCCGCCGACGAGGCGGCGCCGATCAAGTACATCGCCCCCTACGCCGGCTGCGCGATGGGCGAGTACTTCCTCTACAACGGCAAAGCCGCGCTCTGCGTCTACGACGACCTCACCAAACACGCCTCCGCCTACCGGCAGATGTCGCTGCTGCTGCGGCGCCCGCCGGGTCGCGAGGCATACCCGGGCGACGTCTTCTACCTGCACTCGCGGCTGCTGGAGCGGGCGGTGAAGCTGAACGACGAGCTCGGCGGCGGCTCGCTGACGGCGCTGCCGATCATCGAGACCCAGGCCTCCGACGTCTCCGCCTACATTCCGACCAACGTAATTTCGATCACCGACGGCCAGATCTTCCTCGAGTCCGACCTCTTCTTCTCGGGCGTGCGGCCGGCGATCAACGTCGGCATCTCGGTCTCGCGAGTCGGCGGTAACGCGCAGACCAAGGCGATGAAGAAAGTCGCCGGAAAACTGCGCCTCGACCTCTCCCAGTACCGCGACCTCGAGGCCTTCGCCCAGTTCGGCTCCGAGCTCGACGCCGAGACCCAGAAAGCCCTCACCCGCGGTGAGCGGCTGGTCGAGCTGCTCAAACAGAAAGAGCGCGAACCGCTTTCGGTCGGCGACCAGGTTGCTTCGATCTACTCGGGCACCGGTGGCTACCTGGACCGGATCAAAGTTGAGCGCGTCGGCGAGTTCCTCGCCGACCTGCGGACCCGTCTGCACTCCGAGCAGTCCGAGTTGTTGGGTCGGATCGAAGAGAGCGGCAAGCTCTCCGACGAGGACGAGGAGGCGCTCGGCAAGGCGATCGCCGACTTCGTCGACGACTTCGGCCCCGACTTCGACGAGCATGGCGACCCGCTCGAGGAGGGCGAGTCCGACCGCATCCACTCCAAAGAGGAGCGCGAGGCGCCGGGCCGTACCACCGAGAACGAGGAGTCGACCGAGGACGAGGAGGCGGCGACCCCGGCTTAACCGCCTGGGCCCGAGTCCCTCATGGCAACGCAGAAGGAAGTCAAGAACCGCATCGCGTCGGTCAAGAACATCAACAAGATCACGCGGGCGATGGAGATGGTCGCGGCGGCGCGCCTGCGGCGGGCCGAACAGCGGATCGCCGATATGCGCCCCTACGCCGAGGGGATGCGCAAACTGACCCGCCGCGCCGCCGCCCAGGCGGGCGGTATCCCGCGGGTGCCGGTTCTCGAAGAGCGCGAGAACGTC
>Ga0207656_10000707_pt1 | contig 10917 bp, 9 predicted proteins | sample KBSCornC12_FD_184297 | JGI IMG/M metagenome (GOLD analysis project Ga0207656, IMG submission 184297) | Corn rhizosphere microbial communities from Kellogg Biological Station, Michigan, USA - KBS Corn C1-2 (SPAdes) (version 2) | ecosystem: Host-associated > Plants > Roots > Rhizosphere > Soil ...
GAGAACGCCGCATCCAGCTCCGGCAGCACCCGTGCGAGCGCCCCGCATTCGCGCAGCACCGCGATCATGCGCGAGGGATTCCTCTCCATCAGGCCGCGCGCGAGCTCCTGCCACACGCGTTCGGGCACGAGGGCATCGGCCTCGCCGCGCTCCACCATCGACACCATGAGCTTGAGCGTCTCCTCCGCGATCGCGAAGCCGAAGCGCGCGGCGAAGCGCGCCACGCGCAGGATGCGCACCGGATCCTCGGTGAAGGCCTCGCTCACGTGACGCAAAATGCCCGTCCGCAGGTCCGCCTCGCCACCGTGCGGATCGACCAGGGTGCCGTCCTCGGCGCGCGCCATCGCGTTGATGGTGAGGTCGCGGCGGCGCAGATCCTCCTCGAGCGTCACATCCGGTGCCGCGTGGAAGGCGAAGCCCTTGTAGCCGGGGCCCGTCTTGCGCTCGGTGCGCGCCAACGCGTATTCCTCCTGTGTCCCGGGATGCAGGAAGACCGGGAAATCCGCGCCCACGGGGCGGAAGCCCTGGCGCAGCATCTCTTCCGGATCGGCACCCACGACGACATGGTCGCGATCCTGCACCGGCAGACCGAGCAGCTCGTCGCGCACGGCGCCGCCGACCACGTACGTCTTCATCCGGGCTGTTGCGCGTAGGGCTCGTCGTCGGCGACGAACTCCTTCTCCTGCAATGCGGCTTCCACCCAAGCGCGCACGCCGCTCGCCCCGCGCATCGCCTCGCAATACGCGGCCGCCTCGGCAGGCAGCTTCACGCCGTAGGTCTTGAAGCGCATCACCACGGGCGCGTACATCGCATCGCACGCGCCGAACGCGCCGAAAAGGAATGGGCCGCCTGCGCCGAAGCGTTGCCGCGCCCCGGTCCACAGGTGGACGATGCGATCGATGTTCGCCTGCACGGCCGGATTCATGCCCTTGCCGGGGTGCGAGGCGCGGATGTTCATCGGCATGCTGGCGCGCAGGTCGCGAAAGCCCGAATGCATTTCCGCGGCGGCGCTGCGTGCGAACGCGCGCGCCGTGGCGTCCGCGGGCCAGATGCCCTTTTGCGGATACCACTCGGCGAGCGTTTCCATGATCGCGAGCGAGTCCCATACGGACTGGTCGTCACGCCACAGCACCGGAACCAGCCGCGAGGGCGACCAGCGCGCGATCTGCGCGTCCCATTCGGCGCTGTTGAACTTGAGCGTCACCTCGTCGAAGGGGATGCCGAGCTGCTTCATCAGCACCCACGGCCGCATCGACCACGACGAGTAGTTCTTGTTGCCGACGACCAGCGTGAGCCCTGCGCTCATGACTGCCTTCCTGCACGGTAGCGGAACGTGTTGTAGCGGTCGCGCGGCCGGATGCCCGCCAGGTACGCCGGCACGACCGCCTCGAGCGCCGCGGGCGAGAAGCCGAAGAGCGCCGGGAATTCGCAGCCGCACACGTTATCGACGCTCATCGAGCGCAGGTTGTCGCGCGTGATGAGCTTGCCGGGCAAGCGCTCGAAGACCGCCGCCTGCAGGCCAGCGAGGCCATCGGAGAGCGCCATGATGCGCGGCTTGCGCCCAAGGAGCTCCGCCACGTAGCGCACCAGCTCCTCGAGCGTGTACGTGCGCGGCCCGCAGAGCGGGTAGACCTGGCCGAAGGTCTCGAGGTTGCCGATCGAGCCCGCGATCGCGCGGCCGACGTCCTCGACCCAGATGGGCTGGAAGCGCGCCCTGGCGCGTGCCAGCGGTATCACGGGAAACGCGCGCACGAGCTGCGCGAACATGTTGAGGAAGCGATCGCCCTCGCCGAACACGACGGAGGGACGGAATATGGTCCACGGAAGCACGCCCGCGGCCTCGCGCAGCGCGGCCTCCCCCGCCGCCTTGGAGCGCTGGTAGGCGCTCGGGCCGTCGGCCGCCGCACCGAGGGCGCTCACGTGCAGCACGTGTTGCACGCCCGACTTGCGGCACGCTTCCGCCACCTTCCGCGGCAACTCCACGTGCGCGCGCTGGAAGGTGCTGCGGCGCCCCTCGTGCAGGATGCCCACGCAGTTCACCACCGCGTCCATGTCCTCGAAGGCCGCCATCAGGTCGCCGGCATCGTGGCAATTGCCGACGGCCACCTCGACGGTGGGCAATACCTTCACCGGTGCCGCGTTCTGGTCGTAGCGCGTGAGCACGCGCACGCGCAGCCCGCTGCTGGCGAGCTGCTCGGCTACCGCACGCCCGACGAATCCGGTGCCTCCGACGAGGCAGACGCTCGCAATATCCATCATGGGATGTCCGTGGAGGCGAGCGGAAGGGCCGCCTCGCCGTTGCGGCCGGGCACGAGGCCCACCAGCTCGCGCATGCTCGGAACCTGGCCCGTGAGCCGGTTGCGATAGAACCACGCGTTGGTGAAGACCTTCTTCACGTAGTCGCGTGTCTCGTTGAACGGGATCGTCTCGGTGTAGATCGCGCCTTCGAGCGGCCGTTCGTCGCGCCAGCGGCGCGCACGTCCCGGTCCCGCATTGTATGCCGCCGTGGCGAGGATCGGGTGGCCGAGGGCGGTGAGCACGCGGCGGAAGTAGTACGAGCCCATCAGGATGTTCACGTCGGGCCGCGCCAGCATGTCGACGCTGAAAGGCTGCACGGGGATCTGCCGCGCCACCCACTTGGCGGTGGCGGGCATGAGCTGCATCAGGCCCATCGCCCCGGCGCGCGAGCGCGCCTCGGCCACGAAGCGGCTTTCCTGGCGGATGAGCGAGTAGACCAGCGCCTCGTCCACGGCGAACTGGCGCGTGGCGGCGTCGAGCGCCTCGCGATGCATCATCGGATAGCGCCGCGCGAAATCGTGGAGCTGCGCGGTGCGATCCGCGGTGTTGATCGCGCGATCCGTGACGTTGGCCTCGCGCGCGATCTCGGCCGCGGCGATGAGGTCGCGATCCGGCAGGCCGCGAATGGCCCACAGCCACTCGCGCAACGCCTCGTTGTCGAGGCCCGAGGCGTACAGCGCGAGCGCGCGCTGGATGCCGGGCTGGCCGCGCACGCGCTCGAGCTCCGCCGGCTCGAGCGGCCTGGGGTTCCAGTCGGGATGCGGCGGGATGCCCAGCTCATCCGCGGCGAGCAGGCCGTAGAAGTTGAGCTCGGTCGCCACGCCGCGCAGCAGCGCATTCGCGGCCTCGGCTTCGCCCAGGTTGCGCAACGCCCGCGCACGCCAGTAGCGCCACGAGACGTCGCGCGCCTGCTCCGGGGCCATGGCCTGGATCGCGGCGAGCACCTGCTTCCAGTCGCTCGCGCGCAGCGCCGCGCGCGCCCGCCAGGCGACCTGCGCATCCGTGAGCGGCGTGTCCTTCGCCAACGCGTACCACTCGAGCGCGCGCGGATCGTGGTCGAGCGCGGCCTGCCACGCGACCTGTCCCCACGCGGCCGCGGTGAGGTCGGGCCCGAGGCGCGAGGCGAATGTGGCGAGCCGATCGGCTGCGTCCTCCGAATTCTTGCGCGCGAGCCTGGCGATGGCGAAGAAAACCATCTCGCGCGTGGATCGCAGGAACACGGGCGACTTCTCGTGCGCGAGGAATTTCGCGGGATCCGCCGCCGCCTGCTCGAGCGACTTCTCGCGCAGGCGATGGGTGGTTGCGAGCAGCGCATTCGTCCTCTTCGCCTCGCGCACGTTCACGTTCGCAAGCAGCTTGTGCAGGCGCAGCCAGACGTCCTCCCCGGACAGCGCATGCGAGGCGAGCAGCGCCCCGAACACGGGATCGCAGGACGCGGGCGCCTCGGTAGCCGCGAGGAAATAGGCACGCGCCTCGGCGGCGACCTCGGGATCGGCGCGTGCGAGCCGCTCCTGGAATGCGTAGCAGGAAATCTCCGCATCCTCGCCCACGACCAGGCGCAGCTCCGAGCGGAACAGCTCCCACGAGCCCTGCGCGCCCAGCGCCTTGAGCCATTCGCGCCGCAGGCTTTCGGCGAGCGGCGTGCCGGGATAGCGCTCGAGGAAGGCGCGCACCTCGGCGGGATCGGCGCGGTCGACGCTGCCCGACAGCAGCCAGAAAGTGGGATACGCTTCAAGGACATGCCCCACGAAGCGCGGACGCAGCTCGTCCAGCTTCCTCCACTGGCCGCGCTGGGCCGCTTCCTTCGCGAGCAGCACGTCGGTATCCGTTGCCGCGCGTGCGGGTATCGCGAAAGCCACGGCAGTGGCCAGGGCGATCATCGCCCGTTTCATCTTGATCGAGGTCAAGGCCATGTGCGCCGCGGCTGCCTTACTTTGGTAGATAAAATTATAAGACCCAATCGCGCCCTGCAAGGCCAATGGCATTCACCGATCCTGATCTATGGACCGCTCTGCTGAAGATCATCGGGGTGAATATCGTATTGTCCGGAGACAATGCGGTGGTGATTGCGCTCGCGGCACGTTCGCTGCCGCCGCGCCAGCAGAAGCAGGCCATCTTCTGGGGCTCCGCCGCCGCGATCGTGATGCGGATCGTGCTCACGCTCTTCGCCGTGGCGCTCCTGTCGCTGCCGTGGCTCAAGCTCGTGGGCTCCGCGCTCCTGCTCTGGATCGGCGTGAAGCTGCTGGTGCCGGAGGACGAGGGCGGCGAGGTCGAGCCAGGCCAGGACATGCTGCAGGCCATCAAGACCATCCTCATCGCGGATCTCGTGATGAGCCTGGACAACGTGATCGCCGTCGCCGCGGCCGCGGGAGGCCACTGGGGCCTCACCATTACCGGCCTCGCCATTTCGATCCCCCTCGTGATCTTCGGTGCCACGCTGCTCGTTAAGGTCATGGAGCGCTGGCCGATCGTGATCACCATCGGCGCCGCCCTCATCGGTTTCGTCGCGGGCGAGATGGCCTGGGAAGATCGCGCCGAATTCATGCAGGCGTTGACGGCCCCATATGGCCCCAACGCGAAGTACATCGCCGCGGCCGCGGGGGCCGCATTCGTGGTGGCGCTCGGGCATTGGCTCGGCAGCCGCGCAGAATCCAGGAACCGTATCGAGGAAAAACCCGCCCGCTAGGACAGGTGGGCACCCGGGCGCTCGCTCGCGCGCACGAGGCCAAAACGTCCGTTCGACCCTGACGTCGACAAACACGAGGAGACCCGAATGAACCAGCGTTGCCTTCGTCCCGGCCGCGTGGCGGCCGTGGCCGCCGTGGCCTTGTCCACACTCATGCCCGCGTTCGCGTGGGAACCCAGCAAGACCGTCGAGTTCATCGTCCCGGCCGGCACCGGCGGCGGCGCGGACCAGATGGCGCGCCTGATCCAGTCGATCATCGCGAAGCACAACCTCATGAAGGAGCCCATGGTCGTCGTCAACAAGGGCGGCGGCGCGGGGGCCGAGGGCTTCATCGACGTGAAGGAAGCGAAGGGCGATCCGCACAAGATCGTGATCACCCTCTCGAACCTCTTCACCACGCCGCTCGCCACCGGCGTTCCGTTCAGCTGGAAGGATCTCACCCCGGTCGAGATGATGGCGCTGGACGAATTCGTCCTGTGGGTGAACGCGGATACGCCGTACAAGAGCGCGAAGGACTACATCGGCGCGGTGAAGGGCGCGGGCCCGAACAAGTTCAGGATGGGCGGCACGGGCTCCAAGCAGGAGGACCAGATCATCACGGTCAACCTCGAGAAGCAGACCGGCGCCAAGTTCACCTACATCCCCTTCAAGGGCGGCGGCGCGGTGGCGACCCAGCTCGTCGGCAAGCACATCGACTCCAGCGTGAACAATCCCATCGAGGCGGTCGCCCAATGGCGCGCGGGCAACCTTCGGCCATTGTGCGTCTTCGACGCCAAGCGCATGCCGTACCAGGACAAGGTCACGAAGGACATGAGCTGGAGCGACATCCCGACGTGCAAGGAGTCGGGCGTCGACGTCGAGTACCTCATGCTGCGCGGCATCTTCATGCCCGCCGGGGTGACCTCCGAGCAGGTCAAGTACTACGTGGACGTGCTCAACAAGGTGAAGGAAACGCCGGAGTGGAAGAAGTTCATCCGGGATGGCGCCTTCAACACGACCTCCATGACCGGCAAGCAATACGCGGATTGGGTCGCGCAGGACGAGAAGCTGCACGAGAACCTCATGAAAGAGGCCGGATTCCTCGCGAAGAAATAAGCGATGCCAGGGCCCCGCGAGGGGCCTTTTTGCTGGAGGAGCGCATGGAGGAGAGCGGGCAGGACGTGGGACGCGCGGTCGGCTCGACGCGCGCGTGGGAAGCCGTGGTGGCGGGGATTTTCCTCGCCTTCGGCCTGGTGGTGGCGTGGGACAGCCACCGGCTCGGGGCCGCCTGGGGCAGCGATGGTCCCGAGGCGGGCTATTTTCCTTTTTATGTCGGCGTGCTCATCTGCATCTCCGCCGCCGTAAACCTGTATACGGCGCTCAAGGCAGGCGCCGAAGGCGGCAAGCCCTTCGTCCATTGGGGCCAGCTGAAGATGATCCTCACCGTGATGGTCCCGAGCACGATCTACGTCGCGCTCATCGCCAACCCGTGGATGGGGCTGGGCATCTACGTGGCCTCGGCGCTGTTCATCGCGTTCTTCATGCGCTATCTCGGCAGGTACGGGTGGCTGCGCATCGCGGCCGTGAGCGTGGGGACGATGTTGGCGTTCTTCCTCATGTTCGAGATCTGGTTCAAGGTCCCGCTGCCGAAAGGCCCGCTCGAAGCGGCCTTCGGTTTCGCCTGAGCGCGCGCCATGGAAGAGCTACAGCACCTTTTCGGCGGCTTCGCGGTCGCGCTTTCGTGGTTCAACCTGATGCTCATGTTCGCCGGCATCATCCTCGGCGTGATCATCGGCGTGCTGCCCGGGCTGGGCGGCGCGAACGGCGTGGCGATCCTGTTGCCGCTCACCTTCTCGATGGCGCAGCAGCCCGGCGGCGACACGTCGGCCATCATCCTGCTCTCCTGCATCTACTGGGGGGCCCTGTTCGGCGGGGCCATCACGTCCATCCTGTTCAACATCCCGGGCGAGCCGTGGTCGGTGGCCACCACGTTCGACGGCTACCCGCTCGGGCAAAAGGGGCGCGCGGGAGCGGCGCTCACGGCCGCGTTCACGTCGTCGTTCGTGGGCGCGTTCGTGGCGGTGCTGCTGATCACGTTCCTGTCGCCCATCGTCGCGAAGTTCGCGTTGCGCTTCGGCCCCGCGGAATTCTTCTCCGTGTACCTGCTCACGTTCAGCGCATTCGTGGGGATGAGCCGCGGCTCGCCGTTCAAGACCATCGCGGCGATGATGCTGGGCTTCGCGATGGCCGCCGTCGGCATCGATACCGTGACGGGACAGTTGCGCCTCACGTTCGGCTTCACGGACCTCCTCAAGGGCTTCGACTTCCTGATCGCGGTGATCGGCCTTTTCGGCATCGGCGAGATCCTGCTCACCATCGAGGAGGGCCTCGAGTTCAAGGGCGCGAAGGCGAAGCTCGACATGCGCGTCGTCCTCGAGACGTGGAAGGAGCTGCCGCGCTACTGGAAGACGTCGCTGCGCGCCGCGGCCGTCGGCTGCATGATGGGCATCGTGCCCGGGGGCGCCACGCCGGCCTCGTTCATGAGCTACGGCCTGGCGAAGAAGATGTCGCCCGACGGCGAGAAGTTCGGCACCGGCCAGGTGGAAGGCGTGGTGGCGCCAGAGACCGCGGCCCACGCGGCGGGCACTTCCGCGCTGCTGCCGATGATCACGCTGGGCGTTCCCGGCTCGCCCACCGCGGCCGTGCTCCTGGGCGGGCTGCTGATATGGGGACTGCAACCGGGACCGCTGCTCTTCGTCGAGAAGGCCGATTTCGTCTGGGGCCTCATCGCCTCGATGTACCTCGGCAACATCGTGGGGCTCATCGTGGTGCTCACCTGCGTGCCGCTCTTCGCCGCGATCCTGCGCGTGCCGTTCTCGATCATCGCGCCGCTGATCCTCGTCATCTGCGCCATCGGCGCGTACACCGTCCACAACTCGATGTTCGACGTCTGGCTCATGCTCGGCTTCGGGATCATGGGGTACGTCTTCAAGAAGCTCGACTACCCGCTGGCCCCGCTCGTGCTGGCCCTCGTGCTGGGCGACCGTGCCGAGGATTCGTTCCGGCAATCGATGCTGCTGTCGCAAGGGGACCTGCGCATCTTCTACGACAACGGGCTGGTCGGCGGCATCACCACGCTTGCGCTGCTCCTGCTCTTCTGGCCGCTGATCTCCCGGGGGCTGGACCTCGTCCGCGGGCGGCGCCCGCGGCGCGATTGAGGGGGAGCACGATGTAGCCGGAGACCTGCGTACCATGAAAGGCAATTCGATCCCATCCCTTCACAAGGAGAGCACTTTCCGGGATAAATAGGGCCGCCCAGGGTGGCGAGCCGCAGCAGCGCCGGTGTGCAGTGCAGCAACGCGCGCACACCGCAACCAACAACCCTTCGAGGAGGATCGCATGAGTACCGTGGCAACCGGCAGCATAGCGGGGGAAAAAGCCCTCAACCGCTGGCTGCAGCTGTTCCTGGGCATCGTCTGCATGGCGATGATCGCCAACCTGCAGTACGGCTGGACGCTGTTCGTCAACCCGATCGACGCGAAGTACCACTGGGGCCGCACGGCCATCCAGGTCGCGTTCACCATCTTCGTGCTCACCGAGACGTGGCTGGTGCCGATCGAGGGGTATCTCGTCGACCGCTTCGGCCCGAAGCCGGTGGTTCTGGTGGGCGGCATCCTGGTCGGCATCGCGTGGGTGATGAATGCCTATGCGGACACCCTCACGCTGTTGTACGTGGCCGCGGCCATCGGCGGCATCGGCGCCGGCGCGGTGTACGGCACCTGCGTGGGCAACGCCCTCAAGTGGTTCCCCGACCGGCGCGGCCTCGCGGCGGGCCTCACGGCCGCGGGCTTCGGCATGGGGTCGGCCCTCACGATCATCCCCATCCAGGCGATCATCAAGTCGAGCGGCTACGAGTCCGCCTTCCTGTACTTCGGCATCGGCCAGGGCGTGGTGGTCACGCTCCTCGCGTTCGGCCTCGCGGCGCCGCGCAAGGGCGACGTGCCCGAGGTGGCGAAGGTCGTGCAGACGCGCCGGCAGTACACGTGGCAGGAGATGATCAAGACGCCGGTTTTCTGGGTCATGTACGCGATGTTCGTGATGATGGCGGCCGGCGGCCTCATGGCCACCGCGCAGCTCGGTCCCATCGCCAAGGACTTCAAGATCGCCGACGTGCCGGTCTCGCTGATCGGCCTCACGCTGCCGGCGCTCACGTTCGCGCTGTCCATCGACCGGGTCCTCAACGGCATCACGCGGCCGTTCTTCGGCTGGGTGTCCGACAACATCGGCCGCGAGAATACGATGTTCATCGCGTTCGGCATCGAGGCGGTCGGCATCCTGGCACTCGCGCAGATCGGCCACGATCCGGTGTGGTTCGTGATCCTCACGGGCCTGGTGTTCTTCGCCTGGGGCGAGATCTACAGCCTCTTCCCGTCCACGTGCGGGGATGCCTACGGCTCCAGGTTCGCGACCACCAACGCGGGCCTGCTCTATACGGCGAAGGGCACGGCGTCGCTGCTCGTCCCGTTCAGCAGCGTCCTCACGGCTTCCACAGGGAGCTGGCACGCGGTGTTCTATGTCGCGGCGGCGTTGAATGCGATAGCAGCGGTGATGGCGCTGGCGATGCTCAAGCCGATGCGCAGCCGCATGGCGCAGCGCGACGAGGGCCGGGCCTGATGGGGGTAGCCGAGCTGCTCGGCTCGCCGTGGGGAATGGCATCGATCTGCGCCATCGTGCTGGTGGCGGGATTCGCCCACGGCCTGTCGGGCTTCGGCTTTCCCGTCATCTCCACGCCGATGGCGGCGCTGTACACGGATGTACGCACGGCGGTGCTGGTCACGCTGATCCCGAACATCGTGATCAACCTGATCAGCGCCATCAGCGGCGGCGAGTGGCGCGCCAACCTGCGGCGCCATTTCTGGATGCCGGTGTACGTGCTGGTGGGCACGATCGCGGGCACGCAGGTCGTGCTGCGCGCGCCCGCCAATGCCCTGCGGGTGTTCCTCTCGGCGGTGATCGTGCTTTACCTGTGCCAGCACCGGCTGCGCGCGGTCGACTGGATGGTGCTCGCGCGCCATCCGCGGGCGAGCGGGATGGGCGTGGGCCTGCTCGGCGGGTTTCTTTCCGGCACCGTCAACGTGATGCTGCCGCCGCTCCTGATCTACTTCACCACCCTGGGCCTGGCGCCCGTGGTGATGACGCAGGTGCTGAATGCCTGCTTCCTGGTCGGCAAGGTGACCCAGGCGGCGGTGTTCGCCGCGCACGGCCAGTTCATCGCCACCGGGTTGCTGCTCACGCTGCCGGTGTGCGGCGTGGCGCTCGCGGGCTACGCGGTGGGGCGCCGGCTGCAGCCGCGCATTTCCATGGAGGCCTACCGCCGCATCATCCGCGGCGTGCTCTGGGCCATGGCGGCGCTGTTGATGCTCCAGGCGGGGGGATTGGTGGGCAAGCGCTGAGGGCGAAATTCGACGTAGAATCAAGGGATCGGGCGGCCCGGGGCGGCCGCCGCCGACCCATGCCGCGGTGCAGCCCGTCGCCGTGCGCGTGGACAAAAATACAACAAAGCCCCCCGAAAGCTTGAACGGTAGTGAGGGCGCGGGGAGTCGCGAAATCCCCGCGTGAGGAAGGTCTTGTTCTTTTTTTGGCACACTCTGGGAGGAGTATCGAATGAGTTCGGCAGCAACAGGCATCGGGCAGGAGCGCGGCAACCGCTGGCTCCAGCTTCTACTGGGCATCGTCTGCATGGCGATGATCGCCAACCTGCAGTACGGTTGGACGCTCTTCGTGAACCCGATCGACGCGAAGTTCCACTGGGGCCGCGCGGCGATCCAGGTCGCATTCACCATCTTCGTCGTGACCGAGACGTGGCTGGTCCCGATCGAGGGCTACCTCGTCGACCGCTTCGGCCCGCGCCCCGTGGTGCTGGGCGGCGGCCTGCTCGTCGGCATCTCGTGGAT
>Ga0207656_10000711_pt1 | contig 10894 bp, 7 predicted proteins | sample KBSCornC12_FD_184297 | JGI IMG/M metagenome (GOLD analysis project Ga0207656, IMG submission 184297) | Corn rhizosphere microbial communities from Kellogg Biological Station, Michigan, USA - KBS Corn C1-2 (SPAdes) (version 2) | ecosystem: Host-associated > Plants > Roots > Rhizosphere > Soil ...
CTTCTTCATCGACACCAGCTCCATCCCGATCCTGCAGGACCCGGCGACGCTGCAGGCCTTCAACAACCGCATCGCGAACGAGCTGCAGGCGCGCTTCGGTCTCCCCGCGGCCGATGCCGACGTGAAGACGGTGCCGCGTGCCGCCGCGATCCTCGGCATGGTGGTGCTCGACGGCGAGGTCGATCCCGCTTCGAGCGGGCTGCCCGACGCGATGCGCCGTGCCTGGCTGGAATCGCTCGCGGACATGCCGGCGCTGGACGCGGCAGGCAGGCCCACGACGGTCCAGGTCTCGGCCGTGTACCTGACCATCGCGACCCTCATCCAGACGATCACCAGCAACAATTCGCAGGCCTCGCAGCAGCTCGCCTTCGTGGCGCGTGACGTGATCGCGGGCGCGACCTCGATCCCGTTCGGGCATCCGAACTTCGCCTCCGCCGTGCGCATCGCGCTCGACAAGTACGTCGAGACGCGCGCCACCGGCGACTCGCTGAACCTGCCGCCCGGCAGCCTTCCCGGCGGCACGCAGAACGCGGGCGGCGACTCCGACCTCGTCTCCGAGAACATCCGCGTGATGGGCCTCGCCTATTCGCTGGCCCTGCTGGAGAAGTCGCTCATCCTGCCGGTGGCCGACCGCATGCTGGTGCTCTTCATGAACGGCGCCCTGCCCTTCGGCCACGACCCCGCCGGCAAGGCGCTCGACGACTACTACTGGGACACCGAGGACCGCTTCACCGAGTCGCAACGGCGCTCGCATTACAGCCGCATGCTCGGCATGCCCGGAGGCGAAGTGTCGAAGGAGATCTCCCCCAACAAGGACTTCGAGCAGCTCTTCCTGCGCTTCATCTCGAGCGTGTCGGAGTTCACCCGCCAGCGCGAGCTCGACCGCATGTTCAACAACCCGACGCGCATCCTCTCGGTCACCGGCGAGCAGGTGCGCAAGAGCGCCTTCGAGGTGGCGAAGAACGCCTCGCTCTATGCCTGGGGCGGCGGCTTCTACGTGACCACGCGCATCAACCGGCAGCTGCAGAACGCGATCGACATCCTCAACCAGCCGCAGGTGCTCAAGACCTACGCCGCCTCGAACCACTGGCAGGTGGTCGAGCGCGTGGCGCAGCAGGACTTCGGCGGCACGCCCAACTGGTCCAAGTACAGCACGATGGCGCAGGCGGCGAGCAGCCTCTTCTCGATCCTCGCCAAGTACACGTCGGTGCTGGCGGCCACCAACAGCGCGGCCCCGTTCCTCTCGGAGACCGCCGAGAACGAGGGCGACATCGGCTTCAACGACACCAACGTGATCCTCGGCAGCGTGCAGTCGTGGCTGGCGGTCAACGGCGTGAAGGACGAGCAGGTGAAGCAGTACGCGCAGCCTTCCGAGCTCACCGCCTCTCCCAGCCTGCCCAGCATGTCCGCGCCCACGGGCCCGGGGTCGCCCACCGAGGTGATCAACAAGCTGAAGCAGCTCACGGCGAGCGGCACGCCGAATCCCGACCAGCTCCAGCAGCTCCTCGCGACCCTGCACTGAACCCTTGAGGGGACGACCATGAGATCCGAAACCCTGGCCCAGCGCGCGCGCACGTTCCTGCGGCACTCCGCGATGCAGCTGGGCACGGCGAACCCGCTGGACGACGTCGGGCCCGACGTCGACGAGCAGCTTGCCGTGCCTTACGGCGAGCCGATGGGGGAGACGCCGCTGTCGGCCTACTTCTCCGAGCAGACGCCTGAGCACCTGAACTTCGTCATGCGCGCCGTGGGCCAAGGCGTCACGGGTGCCGACCGCATCCGCGGCTCCACGCAGTCGATGGCGCGCGTGGTCGAGCGCAACTTCGGCCGCGCCGCGCGCCACTGGCTCGACAACCAGCTCGAGGCCGTGCGCTCGATGGACAACGGCCGCGGCGCCTCGTGGGGTGCGGCCTTCGGCAACGCGTTCGACCGCAACGGCATGTCGGAATCGTACGTGCACTGCGAGTGGGGCCCGAGCCTCATGGACGCGCTGCCCGCGCCGCTGCACCGCCTGGCGCGCCTCGCGCTCGAGTCGATGCCGGGGCTGCGTCCGGTGATCGTGTCGGTGCGCTGCGGGCGTGCCGCCGGCGCGCAGCAGCTTTCGTTCGATTCCGAGCGGCCGCTCTCGCTCGCCGCGCTGTCGCCGCTCATGGACCAGCTCGGCCTCGGCCATCGCCACGCGGGGCTCATGAGCGCCGTCGCGTTCATCCTCGGCGCGCGCTTCGTGCTGCCGGCGGATGCGGCGATGCTCACGTTGCGGCCGCTGCGCCAGGGCGTGGAGCTGCGCCTCGACGTGAGCCTCGACGCGATCCCGGACCTGCCCGCGCAACTGATGGCGCTCACGCGCCTGCAGATGACCGAGCGGCCGCGCAGCGTCCAGGGCATGGACCGCTGGCTCATGGCGCTCACACCGGACGGATATCCGGGGCCGGGGACGGTCTCGGTGCTCTCGGTCTGGGTGCGGCCCGACCTGCCCGCGCGTGTCGCGCTCTACCTGCGGCCCGCCTCGCTCGACGTGCGGCACGAGCATGCGCACCAGGCACCCGCGCGCGAGCCCGCGCCACCGCCACGCGCCCCCGAGCCCGCCGGACAGGCGCTGTGGTCGTCGTCCGCCTGGGAGCCCGCCGTCGCCTGATCGCCGTATCCGCAGGAGCGCGCCATGAACGACGTCGCAACGAACCCGAACGACCAGGTGCTCGACAACATCCGCTCCCGCGTGAAGAGCGCGCTCACGCGCAGTGCCGCGTTCAACGCGCTGCCGAAGAAGACGCGCGACGAGGTCGCGTTCAACACGGTGCGCGCCTTCCACTACATCCTCGCGGGCGCCGACGGGGCGTCCACGCCGAGCGCGGTGACCCTCGCCGGCAACAGCGCGGGCTACGCGCCACTTGCGCAGGCGCAGGCGGGCATCGCACAGCTCGCGCAGCCGGTGCAGCGGCTCACGGCGCCGCAGCCGCAGCCCTTGGGAGAAGCCGCGCGCGCCGGCGGCGACGCGATGGCGAACCTGGTGAAGGAGATCGACTTCCCCGCGTTCGTGGGCGGGCTGGTGGACGGGGTCTTCAACTCGATCGTCACCAGCTCCATCAAGCAGATGGAGGCTTATGCCGAGCTGGTGAAGAACGTGAGCAAGTCCGTCGACCAGTACATGAAGGACAACGTGAGCCAGCAGAACGCGCGCGACTACCTCGTGCAGCGCTATCCCGAGCACCTGGACATGGACCTCACGCAGGAGACGCCGAAGCTCAAGCCCCGCGAGGGCGCCGACGACTCCAACCTGCCGGATTTCTTCTCCGACCTCGGCCTCAAGGCGCCGCTGCCCTCGCTCGACCAGGACAACCTCGAGGACCAGCTCGTGCCCGCCGCGCGCCAGCGCATCGCCATGGACCGCCAGCAGATGCTCGCCACGATGGTGATGATGGGCGTGAACCGGCTGGTGGTGACCAACGGCTCGATCGAGGCCTCGTGCCTCTTCCGCCTCGACGCGCGCGACACGCGCATCCGCGACCGCACCGGCACGAGGAGCTCGAACGTGACCGATACCTCGCACGCCGAATCCGGCGGCAAGGGCGACTACACGTACAGCGGCGAGCGCCAGGACAACGACTGGATCAAGAACGCCAAGTACTCCGGCAACTCGAGCTGGTACAACGGCAACACACGCGACCGCACGGCGACCTTCGCGGTGTCCACGGTGGACACCAACAAGAACGAGGACGAGATCAAGCTGCACGCCGAGCTCGCGGGGAAGGTGAAGCTCAACTTCAAGAGCGACTACTTCCCGATGGAGCGGATGGTCGACGCGCTGCAGATCAACCAGATCCGCGACAAGGCTCCCGCCTCCTCGCCCGCCCCGGCACCGGCCGCGCCGCCACCTCCGCCGCTGCCGCCGATGCCGACGCTGCCCGCGATCCCGGGGGCCACTGCGCCCGCGGCGCCCGCGCTGTCACCGGTCCGCTGAGCCGAGGACCCCATGCCCGAATCCAACGACAAGCTCCTTCCGCTCATCCGCCAGCGCGTCCGGGAGGGCCTGCTCGCGAGCGCTTCGTATGCACGCCTCACGCCCGAGCAGCGCGTGGCCGTCGCGAACGACACGGTGCGCGCATTCCACTTCATCCTCGGCGGCGCGGAAGGCACGGCGCGGCCCGACACGGTCACGCTCGGCGGACGCACGCCGGTCGCCGCGGCGCTCGCGGACAAGCCGCCGCTGCCCGAGGGCGACACCGCGGGCTCGCGCTTCGCCCAGAGCGGTGCGGTCGCCGCGCGGCAGGGGGCCGACGCCTTCACCGAGATGGTTCAGAAGATCGATTTCCCGCAGTTCGTGGCGGGCCTCATCGACGGCGTCTTCAACGCGATCGTCACCAGCTCGATCAAGCAGATGGAGGCGTATGCCGAGCTGGTGAAGAACGTGAGCAAGTCGGCCGACCAGTACATGAAGGACAACGTGAGCGAGAACAACGCGCGCGACTACCTCGCCGACCGCTACCCCGACCACTTCGAGGTGGACATCAGCGGCGACAAGCCGCGCGTGCGCAAGCGCCAGGGCGCGGACGACGACAGCCTGCCCGACCTGCAGGGCGACCTGGGCCTCAAGGAGGAAGTGACCTCCGTCGACGACGACGTGATCGAGGAGCAGCTCGTGCCCGCGGCCCGCCGCCGCATGGCGCTCGACCGCCAGCAGCTCCTCGCGACGATGGTGATGATGGGCGTGAACCGGCTCGTGGTCACCAACGGCACGATCGAGGCCTCGTGCATGTTCGAGCTCAACACCACCGACGCGGTGAAGCGCCGCATGAAGCAGGAGCGCTCCGCCGACTGGCACGCGCAGCGCCATTCGGAGTCGGGCTACGACGGCAGCTACAGCCGCGAGAGCTCGGGCTTCCTCGGCCTCGGCGCCAGCAAGAAGCTCAACCAGAGCTGGTACGGCAAGTCCTCGGCCGACGATTCGGCGAACTTCAGCGTGAGCACCACCCGCAGCGAGGATTCCGACGCGAAGGTGCAGATGCACGCCAAGCTCGCGGGCAAGGTGAACGTGCAGTTCAAGAGCGACTACTTCCCGATGGAGAAGATGGTCGACGTCATGCAGATCAACCAGATCCGCGGCAAGACGCCCGCGGGGCGCGACGACAAGGGTGCGCCCGCCCAGCCGGGGCAGGCCGCGCCGTCGGCGCCGGCCCCGGCGCCGCGTGCACCCGTGTCCGCCCGCTGAAAGCCCGCGATGCCGTTCGATGCCCCCAGCCGGGATGTCCTCGCGAGCGCGCTGCGCCAGGTCCATGCGCTGCTCGCTTCGCTCGGCGCGGGCCTCGCCGCGGACGACCCGCTGCGCCTGGCACTCCCCGCGTTGCCGCCGGCGAGCGCGCTGCGTCCCGCCACCGACGTGCTCGCCGCCTATGCGGCGCTGTACCTGCAGGCCGAGCTCGAGGATGCGGCCGTGCTGCCGGCCGTGGAATCGCTCGCGGACCAGCGGCACGAGCTCACGCTGCGCGACCGCACGACCGCGGAGCGGCTCGAGCGCTTCGCGCTCGCGGCCCGCGACTATCCCGCCGCGGCGATGCGCGCGACGATCTTCGCGCGGCTCTTCGGCATGGGCGCGGGTGCGCGGCGAGGCACGCAATCGGCCGACGACGGCATGCGGCTCGACTTCCAGCAACGACTCATGCGCTTCGCCACCGCGGTCGTGCGCGCGGAGATCGAGCGCGTGCGCCTCGGCGGACGGCCGGGCCTCGTGACGCAGGCCGCGTGGCGCGCCTCGGCCCAGGACCTGCGCTCGGTGGTCGTGGCGCTGCCCGCGGGCTCGCTCGTGCAGTGGGCACGCCGCATCCACGCGCGCGTGCTGCAGGCGTTCGACATGCTGGGCGACGCGGGCCTGCAACGCGAGCTCGTGACGCGCACGCCGTGGGAGACGCTGCAGGCGATCCTGTCGCCGGACGGGGCCGCACGGCGCGATGCGTGCGCGCGAAGGGGCGCGGCCGGCCAGGAATTGCTGCGTTCGCTCGGGGACACGAACGACGTCCAGCCCTCGCCGGCGGCAGTGCAATGCGCGTTGCGCTGGCTTGCGGCGAGCGGCGTGCCGATGCCCGACGAGTCCGTCTTCGCGCCCTCCTCCGCGCCGGGGATTCCGAACACCGCCTTTTCCGCGATCGACGGGAGCCGCGCGTGACGGCCGCGATGCTCGCCCGGCCCGCGCGTCCCCCGCGCACGGCGCCCCTCGAGCGGCCCCCGCAGGGCGAGCCACGCGCGCTCACGCTCTCCGGCGCCTTCGCAACACCGCCGGATCCGCGCGGCATCCGTCCCACCGCGGCCACCGAGCAGCTCGTGCGCACCCAGGTAAGGAGCCTGCTCGAAGCGACGTCCTCGTACCACCAGATGCCCGAGCGCGAGCGCGCGGACCTCGAGGACCGGCTCGTGCGCGTGACGGCGTACGGCGCCGAATGCCTGCGCGACATCTACTGGCAGTCGGAGAAGCTGGGCCAGACGCCGGTCCTCAAGGAAAAGCGCGTGAGCCGCGCGCTCGCCAACGACTTCGCGCCGCGCGCCGCGAGCCAGATCGGCAACGTCACGCAGCAGACGCTGCGCGCGATCGCGTTCCCGACCTTCGTGGCCGACCTCATCCGCGGCACGTTCGACGCGATCTTCCAGACCAACGTGAAGCAGATGGAAGCCTTCTCGCGGCTCGTCTCGAACGTCTCCAAGACGGTGGACCAGTTCATGGAGGACAACATCACCGACGAGCAGGCGCACGGCTGGCTGGCACAGACCTATCCGCGCCACCTCACCATCCGCGACGGCAAGGCGGTGCCGCGCGACGGCGCCGACCAGCTCCCCGCGCCCAATTTCGAAAGCGACCTGCACACCAGTGCCAGCCTCGACGAGTCCTCGATCGAGGAGACGCTCGTGCCCGCCGCGCGGCGACGCCTCGCCGAGACGCGCCTGCAGATGCTCTCCACGATGGTCCTCATGGGCATCAACCGCATCGTCGTCACCGCCGGGAAGATCCGCGCCACGATGGGCTTCCACATCGACACCAGCGACAGCGCCTTCGAGCGCACCGCCGAGGACATCGATGCGCGCATGGCGATGCGCGGCCACTACAACGCGGTCCTGTGGGGCGTGGAAGCCTCGGCCTCGCTCGCCTACGTGAGCAGCAAGCGCGCGGGCAGCGACGCGGAGATCAACACCTCGACCGACCTCACCGGGGAAGTCGAGCTGCATTTCAAGAGCGACTACTTTCCCGCCGAGCGCTTCGCGCCGCCCGGAACGCTGCAGGCGATCTCGAACAACACGGCGGTGCCGGCCGCGAATCCGCCGCCCACCTTCCCCGCTCCGAGCGTGGGCGGTCCGCCACCCACGGCCGCCGCGTCGACGCCGCCGCATCCGCGCCGTGCGCGCGAGGCACCGCCCACGATGACGCCGGTGGCCTCGCCGCTGCCCGCCGAGCCGCGCCGCCCCACCGCACCCATCGAGCGCGGCGCCCTGGACCCGGGCGCGAACAACCCGGTGCCGCAGCCCGGCAGCAATGCGCCCAATGCCGGCGACACCGCCAATGCACCCGCGGGCGGCGGCACGACGGCGACGCCCACCGACGGCAGCGGCGGGGGCGGCACGGGCGGCGGCACCGCGGGCGGCACGGATGGAGGTACGAGCGGAGGCAGCACCGACGCGGCCCCGACGACGGAACCCGACGGCGAGCCTGCCGGGGACGCGTGAAAGGATCGCCATGGACCGACCGATGAGCGTTTCCGCGATGACCCTTCCCGGCCCGTTCGACACGGCGCCGGGCCGGAACATGGGCATCACCGCGCCCGTATCGCGCCTCGTGCATGCACAGGTGCAGGCGCTGCTGGAATCGAGCCCCGCGTTCCACGACCTCTCCGCCCAGCGGCGCGAGCGCATGACGCGCGACCTCGAGAAGATCGCCGCGTACACCGCGGCGCTGGTCCACGAGGAGTGGCAACAGACCAAGGCCCTCGGACAGACGCCGGTCGTGCGCCGCCGCGAGACGCTGGTCGTGCCGCAGGCGGCCGCCCCCGCGTTACCCGCGCGCGCCCAGGCCGATGCGCCGCCCCCGCCGCAGGATGCCTTCCAGGCGCGCGCCGCGGGACAGGTGGCGCGCGTCACGCGCGACACGTTGAACGCCATCGCCTTCCCCACGTTCGTGGCCGACCTCATCAAGGGAACGTTCCAGGCGATCGTGAACGCGAGCATCCAGCAGATGGAGGCGTACGGCACGCTGCTCGCGAACGTCGCCAAGACCGTCGACCAGTTCATGTCCGACAACATCAGCGACAACAACGCGCGCGACTGGCTCGCCAACGCCTACCCCAGCCACTTCAAGATCGAGACCAGCGGCGAAGGCGCGCGCGTGGCCGTGCGCGACGGCGCCGACAGCGCGGCCAAGCCCGACTTCCGCGGCACGCTCGGCCTCGAGGAGGACGTGGACCTCTCCGACGAAGCCGCGGAGGAGAAGCTCGTCCCGGCCGCGCGGCGCTACCTCGCCAAGAGCCGCCACCAGATGCTGTCCACGATGATGCTCATGGGCATCAACCGCATCGTCATCACCAGCGGCCGCATCTACGCGAAGATGGGCTTCCAGATCAACGCCCAGGACTCGGGGGCTGCCGAGAGCGCGAGCCAGTTCGACCTCAAGCACCAGAACAAGCTCTCCTTCGGCGGCGGCATCACCGGCTTCTTCGGCGGGCCCAGCGGCGAGCAGACCACGAGTGTCGCCTACGTCTCGTCGAAGAAGGCCAACAGCAGCGACTCGATCGACGTGCACGCGGACCTCACCGGGGAAGTCGACCTCAAGTTCAAGAGCGACTACTTCCCGATGGAGCGCTTCGCCAAGCCCGAATTGATGTCGATGATCATGGGCAACACGCCCAACCCGGTCGCGAACACGCCGGTCAGCAGCCACGGCGGCGAGGCCAAGGCCCCGGCCACTACTTGACCCCACGAACCCAAAGGGAGATCGCCATGCCTTCGCAATCCTCGACCCTCGTCCGCGGCACGCACATGAGTGCGCTGGTGTTCGGCCAGGCCGCATTGCCGGAGGAGCCGGCCGCACCGTACACATCCTCGGCGCTGGAGAGCTATCCGGACTTCCACGCCTTCTACGACACGGGCGAGCACGCGTGGCCGGGCGAGGGCCTCTATCCGGACCAGCTGCCGGTGGGCAAGGCCCCGGGCGTGCTCTTCTCGTACGGCGAGATCGTCGCCATGGGCGACCTGTACGACACCGTCGACGACATGATGAAGGCGGACGCGGGCGAGCTCGCCACGCTGAAGAGCCTGGTTCAGCGCAACCTCGCGTACTACAAGGGCATGAAGAAGAACGACGCGCTGGACGTCGGCGACGACGAGTGGCAGAAGGTCACGCACAAGCGCTACCTCGATCTCGCGGAGAAGAACTACGAGCACTTCTCGCCGAGCTTCCTTTTCACCGATGCGAAGCTGCATGCGTCCGACCTCCTCGGCCGCGACCACCGCTCGGCGTGGCACAGCCACCATGCGAGCGCGATCGCCGAGGCGCAGCGGCTGGCCCTCGATGACGATCGCAGGAAACGCAGCTCGCTGCCGGTCCTGGCTCTGGTGATCAACGCCTTCGGCGACCATTTCCTCACGGATGCGTTCGCCTCGGGGCACCTGCTCAACAAGGGCGAGATCCTCGCGTATTTCAAGGCGAAGTTCTATTCGAGCCCCAAGTCGCTGTCCAAGGCCGGGGAGAAATTCTTCGAGCAGCTTGCCGACGCCGCCTGGAAGCGCGGGAGCGTCGCCGCGAAATTCAGCAAGGTGCAGTCCACGGCCTGGCACGGCGCGGACATCGATCGGCCAGGCCGCTTCGCCAAGGTGCTCAAGGGGGCCGCGGAGGAGGAGCCCGACCGCATCGCGAACTTCGCGCTCAAGGTGCTGCACGACAAGCTCAACAAGGATGGCGTGGACGTCGAGAACGACGCGGGCAACGCCTGGCGTCTCACGGGTGACGGGTTCCTCACCGACAGGACGCTCGGCATCATGAAGCTCGCTGTCGCCCAATCGGCCGCGAACATCGTCGATCCGTCGATCCTCGCGAGCAACCTCGACGTTTCGCGCTACCAGGCCAAGGTGTGGAAGTACGTCCCGCGCCTCACCGCCGCCGCCAGGGCGAAGGCGCTCGCGCTCGTCACCTCCTGGATCGACCCGGCCTCGCGGGACCTGCTGGACGGCGCCGCCGGCATCGTCGAGAGGAAGGTGGACCTGCTGATCGAGCTCACGAAGAAGAAGCACAAGCTCGAGGCCATAGACCCGGCCGAACGCGCGCGGGATCGCATCAAGGAGAAGGAAGCCGCCTGAGGCTGCAATCGAGGAGATCGCCATGCGCATGCAAGACACCACCCGCGTCACCGCCACCGCCGCCAGCGCCCTTGTGTTCGGCGAATCGCCAGGTTATGCGCCGGCACTCGACGCGCCGGAATCCGGCGAGCGCGCCGTGCACCTGCAGCGCCTGCGCCAGCACCGCGCGGAGGGCTTCAGCTACGACCTGTCCGCCGCCAATTGCATCCTGCGCTGGGCGCACGTGCCCGCCACGCACAGCGGCGCCGTCGACGTCGTGGTGCACTTCCACGGCTACAAGGCCCACAACCGGATGCGGATCGCGGCGAAGGCCGCGGAGAGCGGTTGCGACCTGGGCTCGCCGGGTGTCGCGCGTCCGACAGTCGGCATCGTGCCCCACGGGCATGCGTTCGTCTCGAGCCAGGAAGGCGTGGACGGCTTCGATTTTCCCGCGATCCACACGAGGGCCGAGCTCGACGCGTTCGTGGGCGAGGCGCTCGCGGCCTTCAACATCGCGACGGGGGCGCACGCCACGCGCGGGCGTCTCATCCTCACGGGACATTCGGGCGGCGGCGCCGCGCTGTCCATG
>Ga0207656_10000713_pt1 | contig 10863 bp, 6 predicted proteins | sample KBSCornC12_FD_184297 | JGI IMG/M metagenome (GOLD analysis project Ga0207656, IMG submission 184297) | Corn rhizosphere microbial communities from Kellogg Biological Station, Michigan, USA - KBS Corn C1-2 (SPAdes) (version 2) | ecosystem: Host-associated > Plants > Roots > Rhizosphere > Soil ...
CCCAGAAAAAAGGGGCCCCGGCGGGGCCCCCTTGCACGGCGTGTTACTTGTAGACGTTCGGGTCGCCGGAGTGTGTCGGGTTGGCGAAGGCGCGCTTCAGCTGCTCGCTTTCCGGCACGTTGAGCGTGATGTTCTTCGGCGGGATCGGCTTCAGGAACCACTTGTCGTAGATCGCGTTGATGCGGCCCGACTTGTAGAGCTCCGCGGTGGCGTCGTCGCAGACCTTCTGGAACGCCGCGTCGTCCTTGCGGAGCATGGCGCCGTAGGGCTCGAGCGAGAGGAAATCGTTGGAGACGGCGAATTCGCCCGGGTTGCGCGAGTTGGCGATGAGGCCCGCCAGCAGGATGTCGTCCATCACGAAGGCCACCGCGCGGCCCGTCTCGACCATCTGGAACGCCTCGGGGTGGCCGTTGGCGGACACGATGTTCATGCCGAGGCTCTTGTCGGCGTTGAGCTGCGTGATGAGCTTGATGTTGCTCGTGCCCGCGGTGGAGACGATGGTCTTGCCCTTGAGCGTATCGAGGGTGGCGAGGTTCTGCGCCTTCTTGTACGCCCAGCGGTTGGCCGGGATGAAGTACGTGTTGGTGAAGCTCACCTGCTGCTGGCGCTCGTTGTTGTTGGTGGTGGAGCCGCACTCGAGGTCCACCGTGCCGTTGGAGATGAGCGGGATGCGGTTGGCCGAGGTGACGAGCTGGTAGTTCACCTTGAGGTTCGGCATGTTGAGCTGCTTCTTCACCGCATCCACGATCACCATGCAGATGTCCATCGCATAGCCGACCGGGCGTTGCTGGTCGTCGTAATACGAGAACGGGATGGACGCATCGCGGTGGCCGATGGTGATGGTGCCGGTGTCCTTGATCTTCTTCAGCGTGCCGCCATCCTGCGCGAAAGCGGGCAGGGCGAGGCACAGGGCGGCGAGCGCGCCGGAGAAAGCTAGTCGGGCCGCGGTGGCGGCCTTCTCGTGACGGGACATGTGGAAAACCCTCCTGGTTGAATGGTTCGCGGCTCTCGGTTCGCAGGGCGCGGCCGCTTACGGCGCGTAGGATACCTTCCGCGGGAATGGAGGACAATAACGCTTTGTACGGGAGCCCGCATGAACTTCCCCGACGAAGAACAGAAACAGGCCCTGCTCGAGCAGGCCGCGCAGCTCGCCGCGAGGCGCTTCGATGCCGCGCGCGCGACGCAGATGCGCGAGTTCCTCGCGCTGTACTACCGGCAGGTCGATGCCGAGGATCTCGCGACGCGAGCGCCGGAAGACGTGCTCGGCGCCGCCGCGGCCCACCTCCAGTTCGGCGGCCGCTATGCGAGCGGGATGCCCAAGCTGCGGGTCTACAACGCGCGCCCCGAGGAGCACGGCTGGTCGAGCTCCCACAGCGTGATCGAGATCGTGAACGACGACATGCCGTTCCTCGTCGACTCCGTCACGATGGAGGTGAATCGCCAGGGCTACACGATCCACCTCTTCAACCACCCGGTGTATGCCACGCGCCGCGACGCGGAGGGCGAGCTGGAATCGATCGCCGGCGCGGGCGGCCCCGGGAAGCTGGAATCGTGGATCCACGTCGAGGTGGACCGCGAGGTCGACCCCGCGCGCATGAAGGCGCTGGGCGACGGCATCCTCGCCGCGCTCGCGGACGTGCGGGCCGCCGTCGAGGACTGGAAGGCGATGCGCGAGCGCATGCTCGACATCGTGGGCGAGCTGGAGCAGCCGCCGAAGGTGCTCGCGCGCCCCGACGTCCTCGAGACGCGCGCCTTCCTCGCCTGGGTCGCGGACAACCACTTCACGTTCCTGGGCTACCGCGACTACGAGCTCGTGAACGCGGGCGGCGAGGACCAGCTGCGCATCGTGCCGCGCTCGGGCCTGGGCGTGCTGCGCGAGCCCGTGCATGGCGGCATCTCGCAGGGCTTCACGAAGCTGCCGCCGGAGCTGCGCGCGCTCGCGCGCGAGCCGCGGCTGCTGGTGCTCACCAAGGCCAATGCGCGCGCCACGGTGCACCGCCCCGGATACCTCGACTACATCGGCGTGAAGCGCTTCGATGCCGCGGGCAAGGTCGTGGGCGAGCGCCGCTTCGTGGGCCTCTACACGTCGTCGGCCTACCATGCCGACCCGCGCGAGATCCCGCTGCTGCGCCGCAAGGTCGCGCACGTGGTGGAGCGGGCGGGCTTCCGGCCCGACGGCCACATGCACAAGAACCTGATCTCCGTGCTGCAGAACTATCCGCGCGACGAGCTCTTCCAGGTCGACGAGGACCAGCTCCTCGAGACGATGATGGGCATCCTGCGGCTGGGCGACCGGCGCAAGACGCGCGTCTTCATCCGCCGCGACCTCTACGGCCGCTTCTACTCGTGCCTCGTGTTCATGCCGCGCGAGAACTTCAACACCGAGGCGCGGCTGCGCGTCGAGGCCATCCTCAAGCGCCACCTGGGCGGCTCGAGCGTCGAGTTCACCGTGCACCTGTCCGAAGCGGTGCTCGCGCGCCTGCACATGCTCGTGCGTACGGAGCCCTCCTCGGCGCCGAGCTACGACCTGCGTGCGATCGAGGCGGAGATCGTGCACGCCACGCGCCGCTGGGACGAGGACCTGCGCGCGGCCCTCATCGAGTCGATGGGCGAGGACCGCGCCATCGGCACCGCGCGGCGCTTTTCGGCGGCGTTCCCGGCCGGCTATCGCGACACGGTGAGCGCTCGCGAGGCCGTGCGCGACATCGGCTTCATCGAGCGGCTGAACCCGGACCGTCCGTATACCGTGAGCCTCTATCGTCCGGAGGGCGCGGACGACCGGACGCTGCGCCTGCGCGTGCTGCGGCTGGGACACCCGTTGCCGCTCTCGGGAAGCCTGCCGGTGCTGGAGAACATGGGCCTGCAGGTGCTGGACGAGGTCTCCCACGAGATCCGGCCGCCGGACAAGGAGCCGGTGTACCTGCACGATTTCGGGTTGCGCAGCGAGCGGCCGATCCCGGACGTCGCGGCCATCAAGGGCGTGACCGAGGAAGCGCTCCTCAGGCTCGGCCGCGGCGAGATCGAGAACGACGGCTTCAACCGGCTCACCCCCGGCGCGCGCATCGCCGCCGAGGACGTGGTGATCCTGCGCGCGTATGCGAAGTACCTGAAGCAGGCGGGGTTCACGTACAGCCAGGCATACATCGAGCAGACGCTCGCGGCGCACCCGGCGATCACCTCCTCGCTGGTGCGCCTCTTCCATGCGCGCTTCGATCCCACGCTCGCCGAGGGCCGCGAGGAAGCGCAGAAGAAGCTCAACGACGAGATCTGGGCGGCGTTGAACGGCGTGCAGGCGGCGGACGAGGATCGCATCCTGCGCCGCTACCTGTATCTCCTGCGCGCCACCGTTCGCACCAATTTCTGGGTGCGCAACGCGGAGGGCTCCCGCAAGCGCTACCTGTCGTTCAAGCTGCAGTCGGCGCAGATTCCCGAGCTGCCCGAGCCGCGGCCGCTCTTCGAGGTGTGGGTGTACTCGCCGCGCTTCGAGGCGATCCACCTGCGCGGCGGCAAGGTCGCCCGCGGCGGGTTGCGCTGGTCCGACCGTCCCGAGGATTTCCGCACCGAGGTGCTGGGCCTCATGAAGGCGCAGATGGTGAAGAACGCCGTCATCGTGCCGGTGGGCTCGAAGGGCGGCTTCGTGCTCAAGAACGCGCCGCCGGCCTCCGACCGCGAGGCCTTCATGAAGGAAGGCATCGCCTGCTACCAGGATTTCCTGCGCGGCCTGCTGGATGTCACGGACAACCTCGTCGCGGGGAAAGTCACGCCGCCCCGGGACGTCACACGCCACGATCCCGACGATCCCTATCTCGTCGTGGCCGCGGACAAGGGCACCGCGACCTTCTCCGACATCGCCAACGGCATCTCCGCGGAGTACCGCTTCTGGCTGGGAGATGCGTTCGCCTCCGGCGGCAGCGCGGGCTACGACCACAAGAAGATGGGCATCACCGCGCGCGGCGCATGGGAGAGCGTCAAGCGCCACTTCCGCGAGCTCGGTGTCGACACGCAGGCCCAGGACTTCACCGTGGCGGGCATCGGCGACATGTCGGGCGACGTGTTCGGCAACGGCATGCTGCTGTCGCGGCACATCAGGCTGGTCGCCGCGTTCGACCACCGCCACGTCTTCCTCGACCCCGTGCCCGATCCCGAGGCGAGCTTCCGCGAGCGCGAGCGCATGTTCGCGCTGCCGCGCTCCTCCTGGGACGACTACGACCGCAAGCTCATCTCCGCGGGCGGCGGCATCTGGCCGCGCTCGGCCAAGTCCATCCCGGTCTCGGCGCAGGCGGCCCAGGTGCTCGGCATCGCGGCCGGCGATGTGACCCCGCAGGACCTGCTGCGCGCGATCCTGCGTGCCCCGGTGGACCTCCTCTACAACGGCGGCATCGGCACGTATGTGAAGGCCACCCACCAGAGCAATGCCGAGGTGGGCGACCGCGCCAATGACGCCATCCGCGTGAACGGCGCGGAGCTGCGCTGCCGCGTGGTGGGCGAGGGCGGCAACCTGGGCTTCACGCAGCTCGGCCGCGTCGAGTATGCGATGACCGGGGCGCTCGGGCAGGGCGGGCGCGTGAACACCGACGCCATCGACAACTCCGCCGGCGTCGACTGCTCCGATCACGAGGTCAACATCAAGATCCTGCTCGGCATCGCCATGGCCGACGGCGCGATCGACGAGCCGAGGCGCCTCGAGCTGCTGGAAGCGATGACCGAGGACGTGGCGCAGCTCGTGCTGGCCGACAACTACTACCAGACGCAATCGCTGTCGGTCTCGGGCGTGCGCGCCTGGAAGGTGCTCGATGCGCAGGCGGCCTTCATGCGCTTCCTCGAGAAGGCGGGCAAGCTGAACCGCGCCGTCGAGTTCCTGCCCCCGGAGGAGGAGATCGCGGAGCGGCGCGTCGCGAAATCCGGCCTCACGGCGCCCGAGCGCGCGGTGCTGCTGGCGTACTCGAAGATGTGGCTTTTCGAGGAGCTGGTCGCTTCCAGCCTCGTGGACGATCCGTTCGTGGCGCGGGCGCTGGTGGATTACTTCCCGCCGCTCCTGCGCGAGCGCCACGCGGCCGGGATGGCGCGCCATCCGCTCAGGCGCGAGATCATCGCGACCGTCGTCGCCAACACCATGATCAACCGCACCGGCAGCGTCTTCGTGCACCGGATGATGGAGGAGACCGGCGCCACGCCGGACGAGGTGACGCGTTCCTTCATCCTCGTGCGCGAGATCTTCGGCCTCGAGGCGCTGTGGGCCGGGGTGGATGCGCTCGACAACCGCGTGCCCGCGCAGGTGCAGTACGAGATGCTGATCGAGATCGGCCGCCTCGCGCTGCGCGCGACACTCTGGTTCCTGCGCCGCCGCCGCGAGCGGCTGCCGATCGCGCAGGTGCTCGACATCTTCAAGCCTTCGGTCGCCACCCTGCACTCGAACCTTCCCGCCTTCCTTTCGCAGGGCGACCGCGAGGCGTGGGAAGCCTCGGTGCGCGACCTCTCCGCCCACGGCGTGCCTGCACCGCTCGCGGAAAGCATGGCCGGGCTGGGCGCGATCTACGCCGCGCTCGACGTGACCGAGGTGGCGCTCGAGCAGAAGAAGAGCGTGGAGTCGGTCGCCGCGCTCTACTTCGCCCTCGTGGGCGAGCTCGGCCTGCGCTGGCTGTGGGAGCGCATCAGCGAGCTGCCGACGGAGACTTCGTGGCAGGCGCTCGCGCGCAACGCGTTGCGCGACGACCTCTCGAGCCAGCAGCGCACGCTCACGGCCACGGTCGCGAAGGTCACCAATGCGAGCGAGCCGGCAGCGCTGCTCGATGCCTGGCGCGAGCGCTACGCCTCCGCGATCGCGCGCCTGAAGACCATGGTGGAGGAGTTGAAGCGCGGCGGGCCGATGGACCTTGCGGTCCTCTCGGTGCTGCTGCGGGAGCTTCGCGGGCTCGCCTGATCGCGGCCGTTCGCGCGGGGGTGCAGCACTCCCGCCAAGGCGATCCTACTCGCGCGGGTAGGGTCGCGCGACCGTTTCTTTTCTAGAGTCCATCGCTGTTTCTCACGACAGGGAGAGCAGCGATGATCGCGCGCGTTCTGTGCGGGCTGGTCATGCTTTGCGTCGCGGCGTTCGCCGGCGCGCAGAACATGCCCATGAAGACCACCATCAAGGGCGTAAGCCCCGAAATCAACGGAATCAGCGCCGACAGGGACAACCTCGCCGGCAACGAGACCGGCTGGGTGATCCTGCCGTTCGTCTGGTCCAATTTCGTCATGGATACGGAGTCCGCACAGCACTACGCGAACATCGCCGCGTGCGCGCCGCCCGATATCCGGTATACGGCGTACGGGCTCACGGAGTGCTTCGCGTACGCCAACGTCAAGCCGCTCGACGACGAAGTGCAGGCGTATGCCGCTCGAGGGGTCCGGATCCTGGGCACATTTGTCTTCGCGCCGGCGTACGCACGCATCCCGGATGCAACCTGCCAGCTCGATGGCCTGCCCATGGGCGATGGGGAATTCGCCCGCCGTTGCGCGCCGGCTAACGATGGCAGCCGGGACATCCAGGGTGTGGCCGGAACGACCTGGGCGAAGGTGGCGGCGCATTTCGTCGCGCATCGCTATGGCTCGATGGTCCAGGCATGGATCATCGGCAACGAAGTGAACGCGGCGGACTATTTCCGCACGGGTTGCTCCGATTGCGCGCCCGGCGCCCCCCAGGAGCATTGGAAAGACCTGTACAGCGCGTATTTCAACGCTTCCTACGACGGCATCGCGGACGGCTATGCCGACGCGAGCACGACCTATCAGCGCCTCGATGGCGCGGGTGCGCGGATCGCGCCTCGCCCGCCGGTCATGGCGTCCATGGCGGGCGGATTCGATCCGCTGGTCGATTCCATCGTCACGGGAGGGCGCCATCGCGGGATGTCGCTGAAGACCTTCCTGCGCGGCCTCGATGCGCGGGCCGGCGGACGCGCATGGCGAGTGGCGGAGCATGCCTATCCGCCCGACTGGAACGTGCCGGTCTTCAGCGTCGACGACATCACTTGCGATCCCAACACGCAGGCCGCATGCATTCACGATTCGGATTTCGCGGGCCCGCCGCCCCCCGGATTCCGGGGCGGAATCTCGCACGGCACGGTCGGCGCGGTCGTGGGATGGCTGCGTTCGGAGTTCCCGGCGCGACCCGACCTCTGGCACATCTTCATGACCGAGGGCGGCCTCAATTCGAAGAACCTGGCCAACCCTGCCGCGAACTACGACGCGGAACAGGCGAGCGCGCTTTGCGACCTCTTCGCCAACTACACGGGCACGCCCGGCGTGGAGGCGGTGATCTATCACCGCATGAAGGATCATTTGGCGGACGAAATACGCGGCTTTGGACTGTTCGAGGAATCCGGGGCTCCAAAGCCCGCGTGGACCACCTTCGCCCTCGCCAATCGATATGCGGCCGCGGGCGTGCCGGGGCCGTCCTGCGGATTCCAGTTCCTGCCGTATACGCGCATCCAGCGGGCGAACACGACGACGGGCCACCGCTTCTCCTCGAGAGTGCTGCCGAAGAATGCTTTCGGCGTCGAGGCCGCCTGGTATCTTTTCCACGACGCGCGGCCGAACACACAGCCGTTGTACGAGTGCTGGGTCGGTCAGCCGAACCACGGCCGTACCTATGCGACGCCCGACGCCAATTGCGACGGCCGTGCCGGCGCGCTGAATCTCGGTCCGGTCGGGTTCGCGTACACGCCGGACCAGCCGCATCCCGTGCTGGATGCCACGCAGTGGGTGATGCTCTACGCATGCAACGTCGGGGGTGTCGACGACATCGTCACGACGGATCCGAATTGCGAGGGCTATCCACCCGCGCGCGCACTGGGCTGGGCACGAACCTCCACGTCGAACCTGGACAACTCGCGCTTCACGCTCCTTCGCCGGTCCTCGGCGCCGCCGTATTGGCAGCATTGGACCACGACTGTGCAGCCCCCGCCGCAGCATTACCAGGAGCTCACCTGGAAGATCCTGCGCGAGCCCGCGGCCGGGACGAAGCTGTACTACGAGTGCGAGATCGTCGGCGGCAACCATTCGATGCCGAGCGAGCGCGAGGACTGCGAAGGGCAGCTCAATCGAGGTCCGCTCGGATACATCGCGCAATCGCAGCAGGGTCCCAACAGCGTGCCGCTCTACCGTTGCGGGCTGAGCGGATTCGACCACATGGTCTCGTCGTCCGCGACGTGTGAGGGATATGCGAACGAAGGTTTCCTTGGCTGGAGCTCGGACTGATTTACCCCTCCCCCATGTGCGTGATCGCCATCAGCGGCACGGCGGCCAGCGCCGCGATGGTGATGAGGACCAGGTAGATCCAGCCGAGCGCGCGGGTGGCGGGGCCGTTCACGTGCCTGCCCATGGTCTCGGCGTCGTCGGCCACGCGCAGGATCGGGTAGTAGGTGAACGGCAGCACCACCACCGCGAAGATGACCGAGTACTCGACGATGTCCACTGCGTTCACCCCGGTGCTGGCGATGCCGAGCCCCGCCAGCAGCATCACGATCCACGAGGCGTGATAGAGCGGGGCTTCGCGCAGCTTCCGGTCCTTGCCCCAGGGCTTGCGCAGGAACTGCGCGATGCTGTAGGCCGACGCGAGCGCGGTTTCCACCGCGGCGCCGCCGATGGCCGAGAGGATGCCCAGCAGCGCCACCAGCAGCCCCGTCATGCCGAACGCCATCGCGGGCGGGATCGCCGTCGTGCCGAGGAGGTGCGGGTCGATGCCCTTGCCGAAGAAGGCCTGGGCACCGCAGACGATGAGGCCCACGGTGAGCACGCCTCCGAGCGCGAACCCCATGACCGAGTTGGCGAAGTTCGAAGGCAGGTCCTGCAGCCCCCACTTCTCCTCGATGGCCCCGGAGGAATAGAAATGGATCTCGTAGGGCATGAGGATCGCGCTGAAGAGGCCGACCACGTAGTAGGCGTACATCGCCATGCCCGGCATGTCCGGTCCCGGCAATGCGGGGACGAGGCCGCGCGCGACCTTGCCCCAGTCGGGCTGCAGCGATACCGCGACGGCGATGTAGACCAGCAGTGCGAGGCCGAGGAAGCCGAACGTGCGGTCGAGCCAGTCGAACTTGAGGAAGCCGACCGCGGCGAGGAGGAGGGCCACCCCCAGCACCATCATCGCGTGGTACTCGCCGCCGATGAGGAACTGGAAGATGGCCGCGATGCCGCCCACCTGGGCCGTGCACGTGAGGATGTTCACCGCGGTGGAGGCCACGAGCACGACGAGGCCCATGCGGGGCCCGAGGCGTTCGCGCATGAGCTCGAAGGCGGGACGCCGCACCACGACGGCCACGCGGCCCGACATCTCCGCGAAGACGACGATGCCCACGGTGGCCACGATCACGACCCACAGCAGCCGCATGTCGAAACGCGCGCCGCCCGAGATCGTGAAGACGAGCTGCCCCATGTCGACGTTGCCGCCGATGGCCGACATGATGCCGAGGAAGATGTCCCAGATCTTCATCGGGGTGCGAGGCGGTCGAGGTCCCCGGCGATGCGCTGGTGCTCGGCCTGCAGGCGCCGCATGGCGTCCCGGTCCGCCATGGCGCGCGGGACGCTGTCGAGCAGGTCCTTCATGTGCTGCGCGAGCTCTCCCGCCTTGCGCGTCGCTTCCTCGCCTCCGCGCGGCGGCGGCGCTTCGAGCCTCTTGCGCGTGTCCTTCACGTCGTCGCCGAGCTTCTCGTGCGCGGCGCGTGCGTAGTGGCCGTTCACCTGTCCGCCGGCCACGAGGGCCGCAAGCTGGGCCGATTCGCGCGCGTCGCTCGCGAGCTGGCGCACGATGCGCGCGAATTCGCCGGCCTCCATCGGCTCCGGTTGGGTCGCGGCACGGTGCGCGAGGAAACCGAGGCCCCCGATGGCAGCCGCCACGCCGAAGGCGAGGGCCGCGATCTCGAGGCGCGTCATCCGACGATGAGCGCGGCGATCACGTTGCGGCCTTCGCCGAGCAGGATGTTGTAGGTGCGGCAGGCGGCCGGCGTGTCCATCACTTCCACGCCGATGCCCGCCTTGTAGAGTGGGGCCAGGAGCGCAGGACCCGGGAATTGCAGGTGCTCGCCGGTGCCGAGCAGGACGATCTCGGGCTTGAGCTCCAGGATGGCGGCGAGGTGGTCCGCGCCGAGCGCTTCGACGGAGTGGGCGGGCCACGCCGTGATCACGCGATCGCCGCCCACGACCAGGCTTTCCGTATGGCGCGCACCGTTCACCTCCACCCAGCCCGGGCCGTAGGCGGTGACGGTATTCCTGCCCTCCGTGCTCTCGCGTTGGAATTTCAAGAACTTAGCCTGTTAGAATCTGCTCTTTTGCAGCGCAGCAAGCCGCCATGAACCTCAACGACACCGCCAAGCCGATGGTCCCCGAATTCTCGCGCATCAAGCGGCTGCCGCCCTACGTCTTCAACATCACCAACGAGCTGAAGATGGCGGCCCGCCGTGCCGGCGAGGACATCATCGACCTCTCCATGGGCAACCCGGACGGGCCCACGCCGCGCCACATCGTGGACAAGCTGGTGGAGGTCGCGCAACGCGAGGATACGCACGGCTACTCCGTTTCGAAAGGAATTCCGCGGCTGCGGCGCGCCATCTGCCAGTGGTACAAGCGCCGCTGGGACGTGGACCTCGACATGGATCGCGAGGCGATCGTCACCATCGGCTCGAAGGAGGGGCTGGCGCACCTGATGCTCGCAACGCTGGACCGCGGCGACACGGTGCTGGTTCCGAATCCCAGCTACCCGATCCACATCTACGGCGCGATCATCGCCGGCGCCGACATCCGCTCGGTGCGCATGACGCCGGGGGTGGACTTCTTCGAGGAGGCCGAGCGCGCCATCCGCGAGCTGATCCCGAAGCCCAAGATGATGAT
>Ga0207656_10000715_pt1 | contig 10855 bp, 8 predicted proteins | sample KBSCornC12_FD_184297 | JGI IMG/M metagenome (GOLD analysis project Ga0207656, IMG submission 184297) | Corn rhizosphere microbial communities from Kellogg Biological Station, Michigan, USA - KBS Corn C1-2 (SPAdes) (version 2) | ecosystem: Host-associated > Plants > Roots > Rhizosphere > Soil ...
GACTGGAGCGGCGGCTCGAGGAATTCGCCGAACGGCACCAGGAACAGCGCATAGGCGATCGGGAAGAGCAGCCCGCGCGCCACATTGGGCCCGAATATCGTCACCACCGCGCCCTGCAGCATCATCACCACGCCGAGATGCCGCGCGAAGGATACGCCCCCGGCATCGCCGAGCAGCCAGCCGAATCCGCCCGCCGCGACCAGCGCGAGCCCGGGCGCCCAGGCCTGGGGAGTCAGGTGTGCCAGCTCGCTCCGCCTAATCCATACCAGCCAGCCGACCACCGGCGCGATGAAGAGGCAATGCCCGAAGGTGGTGTTGGTCCAATAGAGCTCGGCCAATGCCGCGACGTCATGGCGGAACATCAGCAGAATGATCGCCATCGCCGCGGCAAGCGCAGCCAAGGGCCGGCGCCAGGCCGGTGAGATCGCGAGGCCGGCAGGCAGCGCAGAACTGGCGACGCTGGTCATGCGGCCACTCGCCCCTTCGTCGCCGGACTGGCGTCCTCCACGTCCGAGCCGATCAGCGCGTCGAGCGGCGTAAGCCGCGCGCTCCAGCCATAACGCGCCTTTACTCGCTCACGCGCCTTGCGCCCGATCGCCGTCGCGCCCTGTTCGTCCGCGAGCAGACCGTTCACCGCGTCCGCCACTTCCGCCACAGAGTCGCCGCTCAGGATCGTCCCGTCATGGTCGATCCCCTCGGCGGCAGGGCCGCTCGCCACCACCGGCCGCGCCATCGCCATCGCTTCGAGCACCTTGTTCTGGATGCCGCGCGCGATCTTCAACGGCGCCACCACGCACGCCGCGGCATCGAGCCACGGACGGACGTCGGCCACTTCACCGGTCACGCGAACGCCGTCCCGCTTCGCCAGCGCGGTCACGGCGTCGGTCGGATTGCGGCCGACGACGACGAAAGCGGCATCGGGATGCGCCGCACGGATGTGCGGCAGCACGGCCTCGGCGAACCAGATCACCGCCTCGACATTGGGGCGGTAATCCATCTGGCCGGTAAAGACGATCGGCTTGCCAGGTGCGTCGATCGGTTGGAAAGCGGCGGCGGGATCAAAGAAGTCGGTGTCGATCCCGTTCTCGATGGCTTGGACGTTCGCAGCGCCGGACCGCTCGCGGAACAGATCGGCCTCGGCCTCGCTGACGAACAAGCTGGCATCGACCCGCCGCGCCACTTCGCACTCGAACCGGAACAGCAATTTCGCCTCGCGCTGCATCAGCCAGCGCATCGGTCCGCGCGAGCCCTTCGCGTAATCGGCGAACTTGAGCGAATCCATGTCGCAAAAGTCCATGATCACCCGCGGGCCCGCGTTCGCCGGAAGGTACTGCGCCATCTGGCCGGAAAAGACGTAGATCGAATCGATTGTCTCGCGCGCCAACACGTCGGCGACGGCATCGTGCATCGGTCGGCTGTCGAACGCGGTCAACGATGCGGGGAGGCGCTGGACCAACGCCTCCGCCAGCGCGCGGGGCCGCGACTTGTCGCGCGACAGGATCGTCCGGCTAGCGGTGAACGGTACCAACCCGTCCTTCGCCTCGAGATCTCGCGGGTCGTCGGCGAAGGCAACCAGGTGCACGCGATGGTTCGCTGCGAGATGCTTGAGCACGTTGAACGCGCGGATCTTGTCGCCGCGATCGGGCGGGAATGGCGATCGATGCGCGAGGAACAGGATATCCGCCATCAGCCGAGGCCTTTGGCGATCACCGGCCCCATCGCATTGGCGAGCCACAAGGGCAGCTTCTTCCACACCGCCACTTGCAGCCGATATTTCGGACTCATCGGGTTCATCTCGCGCGGCGTCTCGCCAGCCGCCACGCGCTTGGCGTAGCGCAGCGGAACCCCTTCGAAACCCCAATTCTTCTTGAACGCGGCGACGCCCGTCCCCGCCTTCGACCGGCCGAAATCGTAGCGCGTGCAGCCGCGGCCGCGGGCATGGCGCATCAATTCGTAATAGAGCCGGTCATTGGCCTTGAGCGCCCGCGCCTCGCGCGTACCGCCGCCCCAAAAGGGATAGACGGTGCCGTTGAGGTAGAGGCTGAACACGCTGGCATGCGGCTTACCGTCTTTGGATACAGTCACGACGTCGGCATGCTCGCCGAGCTCGGCGGCAACCTCACGAAACAGCCTGGCCGGGAATACCGGCGTGCCGAGGTTGCGGACGGACTCCGAGAACACCGCATAATGCATCGCCAGATCTTGCGGCATGCTGCCGATCGCGATGTCCAAATCCGCGTCGAGCGATTTGCGAACGTCCGCGCGTTGTTTGCGCGGGATCGCGAGCAGTTCGGCTTCGTCGTCCTTGGCGAGATCGCGCGAGAAACCGAGATAAGTGGTCTCGTCGACGATCCACCCCTCGCCCGGCGCCGGACCGCCGCGCAATTCGAGGCTGGGACAGCCCAGCCGTTCAGCGAGCGCCCAGGCCGACGCAGCCAGGGCGCCGGCGATCGCGTCGCGATTGGTGAGGATGCCGCCATCGACCGCGAATCCGGCCGAGACCAAAGCCTTGCCGAACAGCGGTGAGCGGATTTCGGTCAGCGGCAACACGCCGGCGAGCGTGCCATCGGCGTGCTCGGCGATCAGGCAATGCGCGGTCTGGCCGCAGGCGAGCGCGACCGCGACGTTCCAGCCGGTCAGGTGGAACGGCGTGGCATCAGGATGCGCGCGGACATAGGTGTCGATCCGCGCCCGCTCGCCGGCCTGTGTCAGGTCGGCGGCGTTGATCGCCACCGGGGTCGAGACCAAGGGCATCGTCACTGCAGGCGCTCCGCTTCGATGGCGACGACGGCGTCGACGCGGCCCCAATCGTGGCGCTTGACCAGCCCGCGCAATTTGCCCGCCATCGCGCCGAGCCGACTATAATGGCGCAGCCGCGACTTGAGCGGCGCGCGCGCGACGCGCGGCTGGTCGGGGTCGACTTCCCAGGGATGGAAATAGAAGACCGCCGGGCGCTGCTCGTCGCGATTGGCGCGCACCACCGCGTGATCGGTGATCGCCGCCGGGAACAGCCGGAAGAATCCGCCGCCGGTGGTGATCTTTCGCCCTGCGACATCGGCGAGCGTGATCGGCAGCTCGATCAGGTCCGACCCGGCCACCGGACGATAAGCGTATTTGGGGGCGTCGGCCCAGCCATAGTGATCGTGGACGAGCGGCGCGACGCTCGACGAATAGGCATAACCTTCCTCGGCCAGCACCTGATGCGCCCAGGGCGTGCGCTGGTCGATCGAAAAGCTCGGTGCGCGATAACCGGTCACGCGCTGGCCCGATGCATCTTCCAGCGCGATGCGCGCGCGCTTGAGGTCGGCGCGAAACGCGTCGGCAGTCATCGTGAAGACGCGATCGTGGTCCCAGCCATGGCTCGCGACCTCATGGCCCTCATCGGCGATGCGGCGGATCAGCGCAGGGTTTCGCTCGGCCACCCAGCCCAAGGTGAAGAAGGTCGCCTTGACTCCCGTCTCCCCGAACAGGTCGAGCACCTTGCCGGTATTGTAGGCGACGCGGCTGTCCAGGCCGTCCCAATCGGCCTTGGCGATCACGCGTTCGAAGGCGCCGACCTGGAACCACTCCTCGACGTCGACCGACAGGCCGTTGCGCATGATGCCGCTCCCGTCGCGCGTCAGGCCGCGCGGCCACCGCGCGCTGCCGCGGCCTCGTTACCCTCGACCCAATCGACCAGCAATGCCAGCACGCGGCGCAACGCCGCATCCTGTTCCTCGAGCCGCGCCTCGATCGCTGCAAAGCGATCATGCGCGATTTCGATCGATGCGGGCTTGGGGTCGTTGGCCGGTGCAGCGGGTTCGACCGCCGCAAGCGGTTCGCGCGTTGCGACCGGCTTGGAAGCCTCGATCGGCTCAGGAGCCGCGACGATTTCGGGCTCGGTCGCCGGCGCGGGCGCGGCGACCACCGGCCGCGGCGCCGGCATAGTGGGTGCGGGCATATCCCCGGTGATATCCGCGATGACCGCGTCGACTACCTTGGCATCGATCACGTCGATCTGCTCGATGGCGCCGAACAGCAACACGCGTCCCGCCAGCTGATTGAGCCGACGCGGCACGCCGTCCGAGCCGCGATAGAGCGCGGCAAAGGCGTCGGGCGTGAATTTGGGCCGGCCGTTCCAGCCGACCAGCGACATGCGGTGCAGCACGTACGGCTCGACCTCTTCGGCGCCCATCGGATCGAGATGATGCATCGCGATCACGCGCTGGCGGAGCTGTTCGAGCCGGTCGCTGCCATGGAGCGCAGCGCGGAATTCGGGCTGGCCGAGCAGGAAAATCTGCAGCAGCGCGTGGCCGCCGGCCTGGAAATTGGACAGCATGCGCAATTCTTCGAGCGCGCCGGTGTGCAGCGCCTGCGCCTCGTCGACGATCAGCAAGGTACGGCGGCCAGAGCGCGCGACCGCATGCAGTCCGCGCTCGACGGCGACGAGCAATTGCGCCTTCATCAGCCCGGCGGTCTCGACCCCCAGCCCGGTCGCGACGATGCGCAACAGATCGTCGCCATCGACCTGGCTCGACACCAATTTGATCACGTGCAGCCGCTCGCGGTCGATCGTCGCCATCAGATGGCCGACCAACGTGGTCTTGCCCGCGCCGACATCGCCGGTGATGACGATGAAACCCTCGCCCTGGCTCAGGCCATAGCCGAGATACGCCATCGCCTTGCGGTGCGTGGCGGTATCGAACCAGAATTTCGGATCGGGCGTCAGCGCGAACGGGCGTCCGCTCAATCCGTAATGGTCGTCATACATCGTCTTCATCTCCGGGCGGATTGCTCCGCCTCTGCGGTCAGAACTGGTAACGTGCCCCCAGCGACGCCTGCGCGCTCGTCTGGTCCTCTTGCCCCTTCTGGCTGAAGGTATAGGCGCCAAGCGAGACGGTCGTGCCGAGGCGACCAAAGCTGCGCGAGACCGACCCGGTCGCGCCCAGACTGTAGATGCCCGGCGCAAGGCCGCTGTCGAAATAATTGGCGAAAAGATCGGCGTTGAACGACGTGTGCTCACCGATCGACGTCGAGTAGAAGAGCTGTGCGTAATAGCTTTCGTCGCTGGTGCCGATGATCACCACGCCCGGACTGTTGGGCGCGTAGAATTTACGGTTCGAATAACCCACGCCGAAGCCGAGCGTCGACGTGCCGCGAGTCAAGGTGGCCACCGCATCGACGCCGCGCGACCGATAGGTCGCGGTCGACACCGACTGGAACACCGAATTCATGCACGCGCCCGCTGCACCGCCGCCGGTCGTGCCGAAGGTGCATCCCGAGAATTGCTGGGCGAGCAAGTCGCGCGTCGCGGTGAATTGGGCCGGAAGACCACGCAAGCTGCGCTGCAACTGGCCGCCGAACGTCTCGACCGTATCGTAGACGCCGACCTGGACGCCGACGCTCCTGCTAGGGGCGTAGCTGAGCGAGCCGGTATAGCTCCACGAACCATAGCGACGACCGACATGCGCCTCGACCGCGGTGCGCGGGCTCGGGCGCCATATCACGCCGGCGTCCCAGTAGATGCCGTCTGTCTTGTAAGCGATGCGGCGCGGCGAGTTGGGGTCGGTCACGAACCGCCCACGGCTGTCGGTGACCGGCACACCGGCCGTATCGAGCAGCGGATCGCGCGCGCTCGAGGTCAGCTTTTCATAGCCGACGCCGCCGACGACCGCGACATTGCCCGACAGCGGCATCACCGCGTCGACGCGGCCATAGAGATCGTCGAAGCGGTTGCCGAGCTGGCTCTGGTCGTCGCGCGTCCAGCCGCCGCTCGCGGTCAGGCCGACCGGGAGCACGGTGCCCGATTTGAAGCCGACCGAGGCGGTCGCGATCTGCGTCTTCGAATCGTCGAAATAATCGAGCCGCGGGCTGCCCGGAGCGACCCCGGTCGGACCCGGCTCGGTCACCTTGGTATAAGCGAAGCGATAGGCGGCGTTGATCGCGACCGGGCCGCTTCCGGTGGTGAGCGTCGGGCCGACATAGCCCGAATAGACATTGCTGACATTGTCGCGGTCATTGCCGAAAAAGACCGGGGCGGCGCCGCGAATATCGTTGCGCGTGCGCGTGGCGATGCCACCGGCGTCAAGCGACAGCCCGCGCGTCACACGGACCTGGGCGTTGGCGAGACCAGTGACGACATCGGCGTCGCCGCTATTCTTGTCCCAGGCGAATTGATGCTCGTAGCGCGCCGACAGATTGACCGACACGCGCCGCGTATCGACCGAGGCGTCGACCCCGGCCGCGGCCGAGCTATAGGTCAGCACATCGCCCGACTGGACGTCGGCGGTGAGCACCTGACTGAGCTCGATATAGGGCGCGATAGTGACCTTCCGGCCCCTGCCCCCGCCGTCGCGATCGTCCTGCGCCGCTGCCGGCATTGCTGCCAGCAGCGCCGCAAGCGCGACCCCCGCGGAAATAGTGCGTATCATTGGCCCTCGTCCTCCTGGCCGTAATAACTGCCGAAACGATCCCCCCCCGGGGCAAACGCAACGCTGTTCAACAAAAGCTGGATGTGCTCGCAGCCCTCGAGCCGCTGCACGGTGTCGCGGATCTCGCCTTCCGTCGTCTTGTCGGCGCGAACCACGAGCATAACCTGGCCGACATGCAGCGCCAGCACCGCGGCCGGCGATGCCGACAAAGCCGGCGGCGAATCGAAGATCACCACGCGATCCGGGTCGGCGGCTAGCAGTCGAGCGATCAGATCAGGGGTACGGCCGCTGGCGATCAGCTCGACATCGGCATTGGTCTGTGCGCCGGCAGGCAGCAGGCTGAGATTGGGGATGTCGGTGCCGACCACGCACTTCTCGATATCGATCGCGGGATCGCCAAGGGCGTCGAGCAGGCCTGGACCGTCGGAGACTCCGAGCCGCGCCATGATCCCCGGCTTGGCGAAATCGGCGTCGACCAGCAGCACCCGCGTCTCGCGCTCCGCCGCCATCGAGATCGCCAGGTTGATCGCGCAATAGGTCTTGCCGTCACCCGGCTTGGCCGAGCAGACCAGGATGGTCCGCGCCTTGTCGGGCTCTTGCTTGTTGAGCTGGCGCGCGGTGAGCAGCAGGTGGCGTTTGGCGAGGCGGAATTCCTCGGCCAGCACGCCGATCGCCGCGCCCGGAATGAGCAACTGGTTTTCCGCCAGCAACTCGCGATCGATCTTGGCTTGGCGGCCCGGCACGGGCAAAGCCGCCGGCGGCACGGGTGCCGGCCGAGCGACGGGCGCCGCCGGCACCTCCATCGGCACCGCGACAGCGTTGAATGTTTCCGACGGCTTAGGCGCCTCGGCGATCGGAGCGGGTTCGACCGGCTTCAGCACCGGCGGCGCTTGCAAGTCGCTTTCCGGAATCGCGCGTGCGTTCAACCGCGCCGAGAAGTCATAGACTTCCGCGGCACGCTCGAGCAGCGATCCCTTTTTGGTGATGATCGGCTTGTTCATGCCGCGAGCCCCCGCATCAGCATTTCCACGCCGAGCAGGCCGACGAACGCGACCGGCAATGCGGCCGCGGCGCCCGCGAACATGCGCAGCTTACGTTTCCTGAATTCGGCCTCGACCTTCGATACGCGCTCGCTGATCGACCCGATCACCGGCAATCCGGTCGCCTTTTCGAGCCGACCGGCGGTCGCATAGGTCGCCTTGAGCTGCGACAGCGCGAATGCCCCGCCGATCCCAGCGAAGATCGCCGCGAGCAGCACGCCCGTCAGCAACAACGGACGATTGGGCGCGGTCGGCGCGCGCGGCGCCACCGGCGGATCGATAACCTTGAACTTGATCGAATCGGTCTGGGCCTGCGCCTGAGCGCGGACGCGAACGTCCTCGCGGTCGCTCAGCAACTTGTCATATTGGTCCTTGAGTACCTGGTAATCGCGGTCGATCTGGCTCTGTTCGTTGGCCGCCGCAGGATCGCCGTTCAGCTTGCTGGTGATCGCGTCCATATCGTGCTGCAGCTGCTGCTTGCGCGCCGACAAAGCCGCGACCTGCGACTGCTTGTCGGCCTGCATCGACTTGAGCGAGAGATATTGCGGATTGGGCTGGCCGTTGCCGGCATAGCTGCCGACGGCCGGTTCGCGCGCCGCCGCGGCGCGCGCGGCGCCGAGTTGGCTGTTCAGCGCGATCACGTCGGGATGGTTGTCGGTATAGCCCTTGGCCCGCGCATCGGCGAGCTGGCCCTCGATCGCTGCGAGCCGCGCGCGGGCCGGACCGGCACTGCCGGCACCGCCAACGCCCGGAATGGTCGCGGCGATACCCGACATCTGTCCATTGATCGATGCCAGGCTGGTCTGCGCCGCGGCGAGGTCGCTGTCGATCTGCGCCATCTGCGTGCGCGCCGCCGACATACGGTCGGACAGCGAACCGGTGCCCGGCAGCGATCCGAGATATTGCGTCTGGAATTGCGCCCGCTTGGCATCTGCATCGCCCAGACGGCGCTGCAGATCCTCGACCTGACTATCGAGGAAGCGCAACGTGGTTTGGGTGTCGCTGCGGGAATCGGCCAGATTCTGGTCGACGAAGATCGAGATCAATTTCTGGTTGATCTGAGCGGCAAGCTTGGGGCTCGACGCGGTCACGCTGATCTCGAACAGATTGTTCTGCTGCGCGACGATCTTGACGGCCTGTTGCAGGCCGGCGACGCGGTCGGCGATTTCCTGCGGCGTCGAGACCGTGTTGGCCAGGTCGGTGCCGCGCACGACCTTTTCCAGATTGACCGCGCTGGTCAGGGTCTGGCGGATCGTGTCGATATCATTCTGCTGCTCGGCCGCGCTGATGCCGATCTTGGACGGCAACACCTGGCCCATCTGGACGAAGACGCGCGCTTTCGACTCGTAGCGGTTGGGCATCTGGCTGACCGCCAGCCAGCCCAGGATCGCGACGATCCAGGCCACCGCCAGAGCAATCCAGCGGCGGTTCCAGATCGCGTGGAGCGCGACGCGAACTTCATCATAGAGGCCGTTCACCGTTCAGGGCCTCCGTCAGAACATCGATTCGGGGATGATGATCACGTCGCCCGGCTCGAGCTTGACGTTCGCCGACGGGTCGCCGTCCTTGAGCAGCTTGCCTAGCTTGACGTTATATTCGCGCTGCTGCCCGGTGTTGCGGTCCTGACGGATCAGGCGGGCGCGGTTGCCGGCGGCATATTGATTGAGCCCGCCGACCGCGATCATCGCGTCGAGCAGGGTCATATTGGCTCGGTACGGGATCGACGCCGGCTTCTCGGTCGCGCCGACGATGCGGATCGACTGGCTGTACGTACTCTGCGGGCTCTCGACGATGACCGAGACGATCGGGTCCTTGATATAGGTGCTCAGCGCGATCTTCATGTCGTCGGCGAGCATCGCCGGGGTCTTGCCGACCGCGGGCATGTCGTTGACCAAGGGCGTGGTGATGCGGCCATCGGGGCGCACCTGGACCTTCGCCGACAATTCGGGGTTGCGCCACACGAAGATGTTGAGCTGGTCCATCGGACCGATCACATATTCCTCGCTCGGCTGTTCGCGCGAACCGACGAACGACGCGGGCGGCAATTGGGCACCGCCGCCGCTGGCGCATCCCGTCAGCACGCCGGCGCTCGCGCCGACAAGCATCAATGCCTTGGAAAACTTCACGAAACTCATAATCAGCCTCCCGCCTGCGCACGGCTGGACCGGTGACGTCACTCCGGCACGCGCAGACTTCGGGCTTGGCTATGGGGTCGAGGGGGTAAAGATTGCGTTAGGAGTAAAAGATCAGACCAGGATTTCCACGGGTCTGGAATGGCCCAGGAACTCCCAGGGACTGGCGGTAAGTCCATAGGCTCCCGCCATGAAGACGGCGATGACGTCACCCGGACTGGCTATCGGCAACTCGACCTGATCGGCGAGACGATCAAGCGGCGTGCACAGCGGACCGACCACGCTCACTACCTCGCGCTTCCTGTCAGGATGGGCGGTAGCGACCGCGACGGGATAGTTGCGGCGGACCACAGTGCCCAAATTGCCCGTGGCGGCGAGCTGATGGTTGAGGCCGCCGTCGCATACCAGGAAGGTCTCGCCCCGGCTTTCCTTGCGATCGACGATCCGGGTCAGATAGACGCCGGCTTCCCCCACCAGCCAGCGCCCGAGTTCGATCGCGAATCGCGTGTCGGGGAGCGCACTCAGCCTTGGCGTCAACGCGGCGCCAATCGCTTCGATATCAAGCACTTGCTCGGCCGGAAAATAGGGAATGCCGAACCCGCCGCCGAGATTGACCAGCGGCGGCGTGGCCCCCACTTCCGCGGCGAGCCGCGCGGCAAGGTCGAGCGTATGCGCCTGGCTGTCGATGATCGCCGCGGGATCGAGCGCTTGCGACCCCGCGAAGATGTGGAATCCGCGCCAGTCGGCGCCTGCCGCCAGGAGTCGCTTCACCAGCGCCGGGACGCGTTCGACATCGACGCCGAAGGGCGAGGCGCGCCCGCCCATTCGCATGCCCGATCCGCGCAGCTCGAATTCGGGGTTCACGCGCACCACGAGCCGCGGCGTCGCGCCGAGCCGGCCGGCGATGGCGAGCGCGCGATCGGCTTCGTTTTCGCTCTCCAGATTGATCGTGACCTCGGCCGCGATGGCGGCGTCGAGCTCGGCATCGGTCTTGCCCGGCCCGGCGAAGCTGACTGCTTTGCCAAGCGTGGCAACTCGCGCCAGCTCGCCTGCGGATGCGACGTCGAACCCGTCGACCAGCGGAACCATCGCGGCGAGCAACGGTGCGAAAGGATTGGCCTTCACCGCGTAATGGAGGTCGATGCCCGGAAAGGCTGCGCGGAACCGCGTGATCCGGCTTCGGATCACTGCTGAATCGTAGACGAATAGCGGCGAGGAGCTGAGCAGCTCCTCCACCGACCGGCCGCCGATCGTCAGCGGAAGCGACTGAAAT
>Ga0207656_10000722_pt1 | contig 10811 bp, 10 predicted proteins | sample KBSCornC12_FD_184297 | JGI IMG/M metagenome (GOLD analysis project Ga0207656, IMG submission 184297) | Corn rhizosphere microbial communities from Kellogg Biological Station, Michigan, USA - KBS Corn C1-2 (SPAdes) (version 2) | ecosystem: Host-associated > Plants > Roots > Rhizosphere > Soil ...
CCACCTATCAGCCCACCGGCGATCAGCCAGAAGCTATCCGTCAACTTGTCCGCGGCATCAATCAAAATGAGCATAGCCAGGTATTGCTTGGTGTCACCGGTTCAGGAAAAACATTCACGATTGCGAATGTGATCCAGGCCGTACAAAAGCCGACATTGGTTTTGACACATAACAAAACATTGACTGCACAACTCTATGGTGAATTCAAAGAATTCTTTCCGGATAATGCAGTCGAGTATTTTGTTTCCTACTACGATTATTATCAACCCGAAGCTTATCTCTCTGTATCGGATACGTATATTGAAAAAGATCTTTCGATCAATGAAGAAGTGGATAAGTTGCGTTTGAGAGCAACGTCTTCGCTTTTATCTGGAAGAAGAGATATTATCATCGTGGCTTCTGTTTCCTGTATTTATGGAATGGGAAATCCGGAAGACTACAAGGCCGGTATTATCCGTATTCAGAAAGGAGAAAAAATTTCCAGGAACTCATTGCTTTACAAGCTGGTCGATAGTTTGTACAGTCGCACTGAAGGCCAACTTACACGTGGCACTTTTCGTGTTAAAGGCGATACGGTCGATGTAAGCCTTCCGTATGTGGATTATGGTTATCGCATCAGTTTTTATGGTGATGAAATTGAAGAGATCGATATTCTCGACGTGAATGCAGGGACACGCCAGGAACCATTAGAACATGCCGCCATCTTTCCTGCAAATCTTTATGTGGCACCTAAAGAGAGATTGAAATTCATCATCCGCGATATTGAAGATGAAGTGATGCGGCAAGAAGAATATTTTACGCGGGAAAGAAAATATATCGAAGCAAAACGTATTCACGAGCGCACTCATTTTGATTTGGAAATGATCCGTGAACTTGGATACTGCAGTGGAGTTGAAAACTATTCCAGGTTTTTTGATGGACGTGCACAGGGCACGAGGCCGTTTTGTTTGCTGGATTATTTTCCCGATGATTTCCTGATGATCGTGGATGAAAGCCATGTGACGCTTCCGCAAGTGCGAGGCATGTGGGGCGGTGACCGTGCGCGAAAATTGAATCTCGTAAGTTTTGGTTTCAGACTTCCTTCCGCTCTGGACAACCGTCCATTGAATTTTGGTGAATTCGAAAGCCTGGTTCCCCAAGTCATCTATGTAAGTGCTACACCTGCAGATTATGAATTAGAACAAACTGGTGGAGTGGTGGTCGAACAAATTGTAAGGCCAACAGGACTGTTAGATCCACCAATTGATATTCGTCCCAGTCTCAATCAGATCGATGACCTTTTGGAAGAAGTTATCGAACGAACCAAAGTCAGTGAACGGGTTTTAGTGACGACGTTGACGAAGCGAATGGCTGAAGAGCTCAGTAATTATTTTGTGAAATTGAATATCAAATGTAAATACATCCACTCGGAGGTTGAGACGATGGAGCGAGTGGAAATACTACGTGATCTCCGGACAGGTGAGTTTGATGTGTTAGTGGGTGTCAATCTGTTGCGTGAGGGATTGGATCTGCCGGAAGTTTCGCTTGTGGCTATTCTCGATGCTGATAAAGAAGGATTTCTTCGAAATGATCGTTCGTTGACGCAAACTGCTGGACGTGCTGCGCGAAATTCAAACGGCCTTGTCATTTTTTATGCTGATAAGATTACAGACTCAATGCAAAAAACCATTGATGAAACCAATCGACGTCGAACGATCCAAATGGCATACAATGAAAAATATGGCATCACCCCACAGACCATCAGACGAACACGCGAAGAAATCCTTGCACGCTCTTCTATTCTTGATGTTCGTGAAGGTCAGAAGAAAGCCTATGTCGAACCTATTATGGAATCATCACTTGCCGCAGATCCTGTATTGAATTTTATGGCGCGTGATCAGATCGAACGCATCATTGCCGATACAGAAAGAAAAATGAAAGATGCTGCGAAAGATCTGGACTTCATTTCGGCGGCACAGTACAGAGACGAGATGATGGCATTGAAGAAACGACTCAAATGAATAATGAATACCGAATAGTGAATATCGAAGTAAGAAGTGAATAGGGAATATCCAATAGCCAATATCCAAGTTCGAAGTTTATAGAATAAGGAAGTAAGAATAAGAAATAAGGAAGTTAGAAGTGAATAGGGAATAACCAATAACCAATATCCAAGTTCGAAGTAGAGTAGGATAAGGAAGTCCCCTTCAGGGGATTTAGGGGCAAAAGTGGAATTATGTCATTTAATAAAAAACTCGCCAAACAACTCCTCTCCCCCTGGAAACTCCGACTCTGGATGCTTCGTCGTCTTACGATGGGTTTGCTGACGGGAATGATTATTGTGGAGCTGAATGAAGAGGGATGCCGGGTGATGCTGAAAGACAGGTGGTGGATCCGGAATCCGTTTCGTTCTGTGTATTGGGCGGTGATAAGTATGGCGGCTGAAATGAGTACCGGGGCGCTGCTATATGCCTATGCCTCAGACACTAAGGTGCAATTTATCCTCGTTGAAATGAGGGCAAAATTTTATAAGAAGCTAAGAGGCAAAAGTTTCTATTTTTGCCCCGCAGGGAAGGTCATCCAAGAACAATTAACCGACCTGCTGAACACTAGTGAAACCCGAATGGTTATTTTACCGGCTATCGCCCTGGATAAGTCGGGAACAACTTTAGCCGAATTCGAATTTTATTGGCAACTCAGGAAACCAATTATTTAACTACCCCTTAATCCTCTCTCCAACAAGTTGTCTGGATTGCTGTTCTTTTGATTTTGATTCATTACTTATATTTTTTTATTTTTTAAAGTCGTAACAAATGAAGATTGGAGTTTTTATTGATGCCGAAAACATTCGGCGAAGTGGTGGATATGGCATTCGCTATGATGTGCTGCGGGAATATGTTTCCCGTTTTGGAGATCCTATCCGTCTCAATTCCTACATGTCGATTGATGAGGCCAGAATGCGCAGCGATTATGAATACAAAGACCGCACCAACGGTTTTTTAAGCATCGTTCGCAGTTATGGATTCAAAGTCATCACCAAAGCCATTCGCTGGTTTGAGGATGATGAAGGTGTGCGCATCGGAAAAGCGAATGCGGACCTGGATATGGCCGTGGATATTTTATTGCAAAGCCAACACCTGGATACGGTTTACATCCTGACCGGTGATGGTGATTTCAAGCGTGTTGTTCAAGCTGTGCAAAACATGGGTATCCGCGTCGAAGTGATGGCCTTCCGGTACATCAGCCGGGATCTGTTGCATGAAGCGGATCAATATGTATCCGGTTACCTGATTCCTAATCTCCTGCCGATTCCCGATCAACGCAACGAAGACTGGGGAGCAATTGGTACAAGAGCGAGAGGTTACTGCTACTCTGTGCAGGATGGATATGGATTCATGAAATACCTGGACATTGACATGGCAACGTGGCGGGATATATTTTTCCACTTCTCGCAATTGCCAGAGCGGCATTACGTCAACCTGGATGATATTTTCGAATTTACCATCGAAGAATCACCGCGCTCGGAAGGAGGGATACTCGCTACACACATGGCATTAATGCACTCGAGGTATTATGTGCCGGATAAAGCTTCTCAGACACTGGCACCGTAACGTAATCAGTAATCAGTGATCAGTAATCGGTGAAGCCCCGATTTTAAAGGTTCGGAAATTTAGATTCCTCAGTTTGGTTATCGTACCAGGCTGAGGAATTCTTCTTCTGTCATGATCTGTACAGTACCGAGTTTGGTAGCCTTATCCAATTTGCTTCCTGCATTTTCTCCCACGACAAGGATGTCAAGATTGCCACTGACTGCACTGATGTTTTTTGCACCAGCTGCCTCAGCGAGATCTTGTGCTTCTTTTCTGCCGAGTTGAGTGAGTGTACCGGTGAAGAGAATTGTTTTTCCTGAAAACACACCATCCGTGATCAATTCTTTCGGACGATCAATTGCTGTTTGTTTGAGATTCACACCTGATGATTCCATTTCCTGGAGAACCTTCACATTCTTTTTGTGTGAAAACCATTCCATGATGTTCTCCGCTACAACAGGCCCGATATCTTTTATGGAAGTAAAATCTTCCGTGGACCAATTGGCCAGTTCTAATACATGCGGTGTTTTTTCTGCAATGAGTTTAGAAGCCCGTTGGCCCAAATGATGAATGCTTAAACTATGCAATAATCGATGGATCGGATTTGATTTTGCTTTGTCAATAGCGGCCTTTAATTTCTCTGCCGATTTTTTTCCAAGTCCTTCCAATTTTTCCATCTGATCATAATCCAATCGATAGATATCAGCAAAAGTTTTGATCCAGCCCATTTCATAAAAGCGTACAACAAGTTTTTCTCCGAAACCATCAATGTCCATCGCATCTTTAGAGACATGGAAAATGAGTCGTTGTATGACCTGGGCCTTGCAATCTTCATTGGGGCACCGCCATGCTGCTTCATCTTCTTCCCGTACAAGTTTGGTGTTGCAGGAAGGACAATGTGACGGATACACCACTTTCTTTTCCTTCCCTTTGCGCAATTCAGGTAATGACTTCACGATATAGGGAATCACATCACCTGCTCGCTCGATCAACACCTGGTCGCCAATGCGGATATCTTTTGAAGTAATGAAATCTTCATTGTGCAATGAGATAGAGGAAATTGTAACACCTGCCAATGAAACCGGTTCGACTTTTGCCACCGGTGTGATGGAACCGATTTTACCAATCTGGTATTCGATGTCAAGCAATTTGGTGGTCGCCTGTTTGGCTTGAAATTTAAATGCAATAGCCCATCGCGGGTGATGACTCGTGAAGCCGCAGATATTTTGCAATTCAAAATCATCTACTTTAATCACGACACCATCTAATTCGTATGGAAATGAATCGCGCACTTTGGCCCAGCGCTCACACTCTTCAATGACTTCTTTTATGCCTTTGCATAATCGTTTTCCACCGGTAGTTACTTTAAAACCGATGCTGCCCAGAAAATCAATTGCATCGTGATGGGAACGAATGGAAAAAAGGACATCACGGCCATTCTTATCAACAGCTGAGCCAAGCTGATATATAAAGGTGTCAAGTTGTCTCCGTGCAGTTTCACTGGGATCTTTTGTTCGTAATCCACCGGAAGCGCTATTACGTGCATTCGCCAGCAGCGAAAGGCCTTCGTCTGTTCGCCAATCATTGATTTCTTTGAAATGTTTTTTAGAAATCACTGCTTCTCCTCTCACTTCTGCCCGATAAATTCCTTTTGAAGAAAAAGCAGCTTCCAGTGGAAGAGAACGGATCGTGCGCGATTGGATAGTGATCTCTTCACCTTCGACTCCATTACCACGTGTTGCTGATCGCACCAGTTTATCGTTTTCGTACACTACGGCTATCGAACCTCCATCATATTTAGGTTCAACCGAATAAACAATCTGTTTTAGATCGGTTAGCTTTTGAACTTGCGTATCAAATTTGATCAGATCATTTTCATCGTAAGAATTATCGAGTGACAGCATCGGTGTGAGATGCCGCACGGTAGCGAAGTCTTCAGTCAGGTCGCTGGATACCCGTTTAGTTGGTGAATTGGGGGATGCTGATTTCGGAAATTTCTTTTCCAGTGCTTCCAGCATTTTATAAAGCTGATCATATTCGAAGTCGCTGACTAAAGGATCATTGATGACATAGTATCGATACTCATGAAACCGGACGAGTTCTTCCAGTTTGGCGATGTCGGCTTCCTTCAGTTTAGCAGCGTCCTGGACAGCCAGGTATTTTTTGGTGTCTTCGAAAAAGGTTTGTTGTTGTTTGGTCGTGTAGCGCATGGTGAATTGCACGGTTTTCGGGTCGAAGTTAAATACAAACCGCTGATAAAATTGATGCCCCCTGATTGCGCTGATGTTACCTTTGTGGGTATGATCAACATCACCGAGACCTCCCCAAAAATTCTAAGCAGCAAATCCATCATTCGTTTCCAGGACTGCGATCCCTATGCGCATCTCAATAATGGACGCTACCTGGATTATTTCATGAATGCCCGGGAAGATCAGCTTTGGAAGACGTATGACTTTAATATTTATGAATACAGCAAAACGACCGGATTAGGTTGGGTGGTGACACAAAACCAAATTTCATATATAAGGCCTGCGTTGCTGATGGAAGAAGTGACCATCGAAAGTCAATTGATTGAATGCAAAGGAAAATTTTTACAGGTGGAGATGCGGATGTATGATGGCGAAAGAAAACTGAAGTCACTTTTGTGGGCACAATTTATTCATATCGATATCCGTCAAGCGAAAAGTGTCAATCATGCAGAAGAGTTGCAAGGATTGTTTGAAAGAATTTGCGTGCCGGTGGTGGAGAAAGATTTTAATGAGAGGATGAAGGCGCTGAATGGTTAGGATTAGGCTGAGGCTAAGGCTCAGGCGGAGGAAAAGGAAGGACAAATAAGGAAGTTAGAAGTGAATAGGGAATAGCCAATATTCAATAACCAATTTGGAAGTGAAAAGCCAAATCCGTGTACTCTGTGAACTCTGTGCGAGGTAAATAGGAAACAATAATATCGAATATGGAAGTGAAAAGGGTAGGGGCTCAACATTTTGAGCCCTGTTATAAGCCAATAGGATCAACTATGCCTGCTGCCTGCAATGGAATACTCCGGATTTGCTCCTTTCACCCCTCTATAAAAATTCCAAAGAGCATCCAAATCTTTTTCAGTGTCATCTGTTGTATAAAAGGGTGGAAGAAAATGCACCGTCTTATGTTCATAATCAAAAGTGCAGGGAATGATCGGGACATTCGCTTTCCTGGCCATGTAATAAAAACCTGTTTTTAAATCACTGACTTTCTTCCTCGTGCCTTCCGGTGCTAATGCGATGGCAAACTGATCATGACTATTAAAAAGAGAAGCAACCTGATCCACTAGTCCGGTGCTTTGCTTCCTGTCAACAGGCTTCCCCCCTGTCCAGCGAATAAAAAATCCAATCGGGCTATCAAAAAGTTCTCTCTTCGCCAGGTAATGAGCTTTCAGTCCAATGGCTGACCTTACGAAAAGTCCGAGGAAAAAATCTTTCCAACTTGTATGTGGTGCCACAGCGACTATAAATTTTTTAAGATCCGGGGGTATGTCATTTATGATGCGCCAACCAAAGAGTTTAAGGATCCAGCTGGAGAATTTGTGCATACTACTTTAGACGTGAAACGTAAGACGTAAGACTCGAGATGCAAACTTACAAACTAAACCATCTTTTCATTTGATGTTAAAAACATCAAAGGAAAAGGAAGTCCCCTCGGTTGGTGAGCGGAGTCGAACCATCAGGGGATTTAGGGGCAGAGGAGGCCCTAATTAAACCTTACCTACCTTTCACAGTCCAATAGATGTTTGGTGGAATCAATGACCGATGAAGCGATACTACAACTGGCAAGGCAGCCTCACACGAGAGAGGAGGGTTTCAGGCAACTGGTCCTGGCCTACCAGCATCGTCTTTACCAGGTCGTAAGACGCCAACTGCCGTCACATGAAGATGCTGACGATGTATTACAGAATACGTTTTTGAAAGTGTTCAGGCACCTGGATGGTTTTGAAGGTCGATCTGAATTGTATACCTGGATGTACAGGATTGCTCAAAATGAGGTGTTCAATTTCGTCAAGCGAAACGCTAAAATGAAATTGGTCACCTTGGACAATCATGATGAAAAAAGAGAAGAACCACATTTGAATTCAGATGAATTGTTGCTGTCGTTAGAATTGGCAGTCAGTGGACTACCGCAGCGTCAACAAATGGTTTTTCGAATGCGATATTATGATGAACTGTCGTACAAACAGATGGCTGAAATCCTGAAATTGACAGAAGGTGCATTGAAAGCCTCATTTCATCATGCGGTAAAACGAATTGAAGAAGAATTGAAGTCTAAACAATGGCTATAGTATAAAATGGAAGAAGAAGATATCAGGAGTGAAATGAGCTCATTATCCCCACTCATTCCTCCAAAGCAAACACAATCCCCTCCGCCGGAATACTTTGAAGGCATGCCCGAAAGGATTATTCAACGGTGGAAGGAAGAAGAAAAGGGGATACATCACCGCAAACTTTCGATCCGGCGCTGGATAGCCATTGCAGCTATATCGCTTGGATTTATGATCGGTGGTTGGTGGTTGATCAACCAACATGCTGCTGAAACTTCGACTGCGCCAATGGCATTGAGTAGTTCGGAGGCATATCAATATGTCATGGACAACATCAGTGATTTTGACGGACTGATGGAGCAAGAGGTTCAATGGCCCTTAGAACAAAAGATAACAGTGCCCGATTCTGCTGCCGCAGAGGAATACCTGCTGGAAGAATTACAAGGCAAAGACATAGAACAAATATTTTAACACCTGCAAACACCTTATCAAATGAAACTCAAATTTTTTATCTCCTCCGCTTTCCTCCTTGTTACTTTTTTCATGGCCAAGGCTCAGCCCGGCATGTCTAAAGAAGGAAGGCAAAGAATTGAATCACAACGCATAGCTTTTATCACCGAGCGTGTTCATCTTACTCCGGATGAAGCCACTAAATTTTGGCCGATCTACAATGAGTACCGTGATGCATTGAAAGACATGCGGGAAGACTTTGAACGACCTGATCTCGAAAACATTTCAGATGAGGAAGCCACCAAAGTCATAGAACAAGGTTTGCAAATGCAACAGAAAAAACTTGAACTGAACAGAAATCTGGTGAACCGACTTCACAATGTCATCTCACCCCGGAAAATCCTCTTGCTTCATGCTGCTGAAATGGAATTTAATCGTGAGTTGCTCCGCAAAGCACAGGAATTCAGAAAGCAAGAACAGCCTGAAAACAAAAAATATTAATTTTTTTTTCGAAATCATGTGCTCAACGTGTGATGCATACTGATGTGTTTTAGAGCATGTTATCCATGTATTAAAAATACAGTATGAATACGTGATGGGCTAAGCAGCTATGAATGTGTTTATTACAGATGTTCGTTGACTTTATGTATCAACTTGCCGATTTGGACAAAATGTAATCGGATGTCGTATGTTTGACGGCGTTTTGGTTATATTTACCAACGACAACTTTATAATCCCATTCAATCTTTTGCATGGAGTACAGAACGAAACCCAACCTGTCTCTGCCCGAGTTCGTATCTGAGTTTGAAGACATGATACTGCACGGCAGCACCACCCACTGGGACGAAAAGGATTACCTCAATCTTATCCAGTACTATATCAACGCCTCCCTAACTGAAAAAGCATTAGAAGCGCTGGACTACGCCTTACAGTATTCCAGCCATCATGCTGAATTTTATGTGATCAAGAGCAGACTGCTGCTCCAGGAAGAAGATTACAAAGAGGCCAACGAAACACTGGACCTGGCATTGAACCTTTATCCCCGCCACACCGAACTACAATTGATGAAGATCAAAGTCACTGCACAACTCGGTGATTTCGAAAAAGCCTTCACGATGGTAGATCGATGCAGCGACCAGATGACACTCAACTCGTGTGTTGATCTTTATCTCGCAGAAGCTTATATCTACGAATGCATGAGAGAATATAGTCTCATGTACAATAAGCTCCGCGATGTCCTCACGATTGATCCTAAAAACGAAGAGGCCCTTGAACACATCTGGTTATGTGTAGAATGGTCCCGATTGTATGAGGAGAGCATTGAGTTCCACAATTCACTGCTGGATCAGGATGCTTACAACTATCTCGCCTGGTTCAACCTTGGCCATGCTTATAGTTGTGAAGGCGATTACAAAAATGCCATTCGCTCCCTGGAGTATAGTTTCATCGTCAATCCGGAGTTCACCAATGGATTCCTCGATTGTGCAGAACTCTGCTGCCAGATCAAAGACTATAAGAAAGCACTCGGCATTTACCAGGAGTTACTGCAGCGCTTCGGCCATCAACAGGAATATCTGGTTCCTGCGGCAGAATGTATGCTGAAGCTGCGCAAATATGCTTTAGCCAAGGAGTGCCTCATCGAAGCTTTGAAAATCGATCAATACATTGATGATGTTTATTACCTCCTCGGTATCTGTTACGCTCGCGAAGGCAATTACACGAACGCCATCAGTTCATTGATCAAAGCGATTCGCCTCGATGACCGTCGCGAAGAATACTATGCTGAGCTAGCGTATTGCTATGAAAAAACAAAGCAATTCGGTAAAGCAGATTTTTACTACAACAAATCCACAGAGACCGGTCCAGAAGAAGAAACCTATTGGTTGGCGCATATCAAATTCTTAATGCGACGCAATAAACTGGAAAAGGCTTTAGATGTTCTGGAAGAAGCAGATGAGCATACGGTTGGAGCACGACTGACCTATTGCAAAGCAGCTTGCCTGTATCGTTTGGGAAGAAAGAAGGAAGCGGTCCAGGTATTAGATGAAGTCTTACCAGAAGATTTTGATTCGCATAGGATCTTTTTCAAAATGGCACCGAAAGGAAAACTAGACAGGGAAATTCAATCCATGATCCGATACTATTCTGTTGAGAATACCTAAACAACTGAAGTCTTATCCTAAGTATAAAGCCCTGCTGATATTTACATCGGCAGGGCTTTTTTCTTTTAGAGCAACTTTCTAGTGCGCTGCTCCAATTGGAGCACTACCAAGTTGTTTAAACGTATTCAAACCGCATTGCAGGAAAGCATCATATGCTTTTACATCGGAATCATATCCTCTCGGTGTGGTCAATACTTGTTCGTCCGGACTGACCAATACATACAGTGGCTGTGAATTTTGTTTAAAATTGGAAACCTGGAAATCGGTCCAGATTTGTCCAACTGTCCTGATTCTTGCATTGGTGACAGCAGACCGAAGCGTACTGTCCAGCTCAAGTTT
>Ga0207656_10000729_pt1 | contig 10765 bp, 11 predicted proteins | sample KBSCornC12_FD_184297 | JGI IMG/M metagenome (GOLD analysis project Ga0207656, IMG submission 184297) | Corn rhizosphere microbial communities from Kellogg Biological Station, Michigan, USA - KBS Corn C1-2 (SPAdes) (version 2) | ecosystem: Host-associated > Plants > Roots > Rhizosphere > Soil ...
ATGTGCGGCGCGTCGCGATCTCGCTCAAGCTCATGGGCCTGCCCTTCGAGCACCGCTCGCTCTCGGTCTTCCGCACGTACGACGAGTTCCGCGCGATCAACCCCGTGGTCAAGTCACCGAGCTTCGTCTGCGACGACGGCACGGTGCTGATGGATTCGACGCTCATCCTCGATTACCTCGAGCACTGCGTGGCGGGCGCGCGCCGGCTCATGCCGGAGGACGGCGAGGCGCGGCGCGAGGCGCTGCGGTTGATCGGGCTCGCGATGGCGGCGAACGAGAAATGCGTGCAGCTCTACTACGAGAAGGCCATGCGCCCCGAGGACAAGCGCCACATGCCGTGGCTCGAGCGCGTGACGCAGCAGGCGCACGAGGCCTTCACGCTGCTGGAAAAGGCGTGCGGCGATCGCGCCTCGTGGCTGCAGGGCGATCGCCCCAACGCCGCGGATGTCGCGGTCGCGGTGGCGTGGCGCTTCTCGCAGATCTACACCGCGGCGGAGATCGATGCCGCGAAGTTCCCGGCCCTCGTCGCGTACACCGCGCGCGCCGGGACGCATCCGGCGTTCGCATCGACCCCGATCGAGTGACCGCGCCTCAGCGCGCGGCCTGCATCGCGATCTCGAACGAGCGCAGCCGGTCCTCCTTGCGGTAGGTGTCGCTCACGAGGATCAGCTCGTCGGCCTGCGTGTGGTCGAGGATGGCCTGGAAGCCCGCGCGCACGCGTTCGGGGCCCCCGACCACGAAGAGGGCCATGCGGGAAGCCACGGCCATGCGCTCCGCATAGCTCCACAGGCCTTCCATGCTCTCCACCGGCGGCTTGATCGGTGCGCGCTCGCCGCGAAGGATGCCGAGCGAGCGCTGGTACATGCTGGTCGCGAGCCGTTCCGCCGATTCATCGTCTTCCGCCGCCATCATCGGCACGCCGACCATCACGCGCGGCGACGGCAACGCCTGCGAAGGCTGGAACTCCGCGCGGTAGATCGCGAGCGCCTCCATGAGATCGCCGGGTGCGAAGTGCGACGCGAATGCATACGGGCGCCCCAGCCGCGCGGCGAGGTGGGCGCTGTAGAGGCTCGAGCCCAGGATCCACACCGGCACGTCGGTGCCCGCGCCCGGGATCGCCTTCACCGCCTGCGTGGGCTGGGCGGGCGCGAAGTACGACACCAGCTCCGCCACCTGCGCATCGAAATCGGAGCCGTCGCTCATCGTGTGCCGGCGCAACGCCCGCATCGTGAGGGGATCGGTGCCCGGTGCGCGGCCGAGGCCGAGATCGATGCGTCCCGGATGCAATGCTTCGAGCGTGCCGATCTGCTCGGCCACCACCAGCGGCGCGTGGTTCGGCAGCATGATGCCGCCCGAGCCCACGCGGATGGTCTTCGTGTGGTCGGCGATGTGGCCCATCACCACCACGGTGGCCGAGCTCGCGATGCCGTCGAGGTTGTGGTGCTCGGCGATCCAGTAGCGGTGGTAGCCCCAGCGCTCCGCGCCCTGCGCGAGCTCGCGCGACTGCGCCAGTGCCGCCGGGATCGTTCCTCCCTGCGGATAGGTGACGAGGTCGAGGATGGAGAGCGGGGTGTCGGTGAGCGTTTTCGCCATAATTGGGGGTTTCCCGTCCAGTCACGCCGGAGATTCCATGAGCAGCCAGAGTTCCCTCGAAGACATCCGCCGCGATTTCGAGCGCGTTGCGCCCGAGGTCGTGAAAGGCGCCTCGCAGTTCGCAGCCTCCATTCTCGCCGACGTCGCCGGCCGCCGTGGCGCGCTCGACGGGCGCATCGCCGCGGTCGCGCCCGGGATGAAGCTTGCCGGCCCCGCGTTCACGATCGAGGTGCGGGCGGGCGACAACCTCATGATCCACGCCGCCATGACGATGGCGAAGCCCGGCGACATCCTCGTGATCGACGGCAAGGCCGACCGCACCTGCGCGCTGATGGGCTCGATCATGATGAACGCGTGCAAGGTGCTACGGCTGGGAGGCGTCGTGATCGATGCCGCGGTGCGCGACGTGCTCGAGCTGCGCGAGCTGGGCTTCCCCGTGTTCGCGGTGGGCTCCAACCCCAACGGGCCGACCAAGTTCGTGCCCGGACGCATCAACTGGCCGATCTCGTGCGGCGGCATCGCGATCCAGCCCGGCGACCTCATCGTGGGCGATGCCGACGGCGTGGTCGCGATCGAGCGCGAGAAGGCCGGCGCGCTCCTCGATGCTGCGGCGAAGAAGGTGGCCGACGAGACTTCGCGCATCGCCGGGATCAAGGCGGGGAAGGACCTGCGGCCAAAGTGGCTGGAGGGTGCGCTTAGAGCAGCCGGGTTGCTTAGAGAGGGTGAAAAGTGGTGATGTTCAGGCGCTGTACGGGGTGATCCGTGACGGGCAGACACTTTCCCCATTTGCCACAAGGAGATTGGGATGGCGCGGACGATCGAGGACTCGAGCAGCGGATTGAAGGCGACAAGGCGGCGTCTGCTTACTGGCGCCGGTGCCGGTGTCGCACTCCTGGCCGCATCGCATTCGGATGCGCATGGCGTTTCCACGGGGCGAGTCTGCAATGTGATGGACCATGGGGTGACGAACGATGGCGCCGACTGCACGGCCGCGCTTCGCGCCGTTTTGGCCAATCCGAGCTTCGATGTTTTTTACTTCCCCGCCGGCCAGTACAGGCTCACGGGGGCGGCGATCAATGGCGCAGCGCTTACCCGCTCGAATCAGTCGTTGATCGTCATGGGCGACGGCCAGCAGGCAACGCAACTCATCTGGCAGCCCTCCAGCGGAGGATCGACCGACACATTCATCCAATGGTCGACTACCAGGACCACGACCTCATATGACCGCTTCGAGATCCACGACATCACGTTGCGGGCCGAGCGGGCAATCGGCAATGCGATCTTCGCGACGAAATCCGCCACTTTCCCGCCACAGGTAAGGCAGCAGGCGTTGCTGGAGAACGTCGAGATCATCAGCACGCCCGAAACGGCCGGGTACTTTGTTCGAGGCGTCTATTTCGAGGGACTCGAGAATTGCAAGATGAACGGCGTGACGGTGGGCTATTACACCGGCATCGCGGGAACCACGGGAATCGAAATCTCGTCCGCGGCGGGCGCCACCAGCGTGAGCATGGCGCAGTTGCACCAGATCGCCGTCTTCAATTCCGAGATCGGAGTGAAGTTCTCGGGTTACGAACAGGGATTGATGCTTGCGGACAGCAATATTTGCAATTGTGGAATCGCGGTCTTCACGCCGTTGACGCCGGACGGCTTTCCCGGCTTGAACATCCGTGGATGCCATTTGAGTGCCTGGTATGTCGCCATCGGCATTCATAGCATGGTCCAGGCCATGATCACGGACAACCTGATCTATCTAATCCCGGACAACGCCCATCCACAGTCCTTGATGATAGGCGTGCACACCGGCGTTACCACGTTCGGCGCCACCAACAAGGACGTGACCTTCAGCAACAACCAGATCCTGTACGTGGTGCCGCAAGCCGTGAATTTCGTGCCCACCACGTGGGGCGTATACGTTGCCGCGACGCCTGGCAACGAGACCGTGCTGGTCGCGCAGAACATGTTCTCCGGTCTCACCGTCGGAGTTCAAATGGACGGGGGGTCGAACGGGGCGTTCGTCGCCAACACGAATCGGTATCGGAGTTGTGGAACGAATGTGGTCAACGGAGGCGCGAACACCGTCCAGCCCTGAAGTGGCTCGAAATCGAAAACGGCGCCCGAGGGCGCCGTTTTCCAAATTGCTGCGAAGCCTCGAGTGAAGCGTCAGCCGAGCGGGCGGATCTGCACGGCCTGCTTGCCCTTGGGGCCATCCTTCACTTCGAATTCGACCTTCTGGTTCTCCTTCAGGGTCTTGAAGCCGCTGCCCTGGATCTCGGAGAAGTGGGCGAAGAGGTCTTCGCCGCCGCCATCCGGCTTGATGAAGCCGAAGCCCTTGGAATCGTTGAACCACTTGACGGTGCCGGTGCTCATTGCGTTGCCTTTCATGAATAAATCCCGAAACCCCCGGGACGCGGGGCGAGCGACGAAAGGAACGCAAGCGGAAACTGGAGGGAGCCGGCATTGGCGCCAGATCCCGAGTTTTCTTACCGTACCCGATCACTGCGAAGTTCATTATACGTAATTAGTTTTCACACGCCATCCGCCACCTTGCCCACTAAGTCATTGAAAGCACTGAAAACATACCCCATAACGAGTTGGTCCCTTCGGACCATCCCCGGCGCCATGAGCGGCCTCGCTTCCCGGCTAGCGTGGACTGTCGCGGCGGTCGTCCTCGCCGGCGCCGCGAGCGCACAGCGGGGACCCGCCGCCGAGCCGCGGGCCGTCACCCCGCGCGGGCCGCTGCTCGCCGAAGAGCAACATGTGATCAAGCTGTTCGAGACCACCGCGCCCTCCGTCGCCTACATCACGACCCAGACGATCGCCCGGCGCGGCTTCTTCACCGCGGAGGTGGCGCAGGGCGCGGGCAGCGGCTTCGTCTGGGACGAGCGCGGCCACATCGTCACCAACAACCACGTGGTCGAGGGGGCGCAGAAGGTGCAGGTGCAGCTCGATGCAGGCCGCACCTACGATGCACGCGTCGTGGGGGCCGCGCCCCAGTACGACCTCGCCGTGGTCAAGCTCGAGGAGGTCCCGCCGGGACTGAAGCCGATCGCGATCGGCACCTCGAAGGAGCTGCGCATCGGGCAGAAGACCTACGCCATCGGCAATCCGTTCGGCCTCACGCGCACGTTGACCTCGGGCATCGTGAGCGCGCTCGACCGCCACCTGCCCACCGCCGACATCCGCGAGATCTCGGGCGCGATCCAGACCGATGCGGCCATCAATCCGGGCAATTCGGGCGGACCGCTGCTCGACAGCGCCGGGCGCCTCATCGGCGTGACCACCGCGATCAAGTCGCCCTCGGGCGGCTCGACCGGCGTAGGCCTCGCCATCCCCGTGGACCTCGTGAACCGCATCGTGCCGCAGCTCATCGCCAAGGGACGCGCGCCGCAGCCGGGCATCGGCATCGTGCCGGTGGATCCGGAGCTCGTTGCGCGCGCGGGCGTCGTGGGCGTGGTGATCGCGGAAGTCGTGCGCGGCTCGCCCGCGGCGCAGGCGGGGTTGAAGCCGCTGTCGCAGCGGGGCGGCAACGTGGAGCTGGGCGACGTGATCGTTGCGGTGAACGGGCGGCCGGTCGAATCGCTCACCTCGTTCATCGCCGAGCTCGATCGGGTGGGCATCGACCAGGCGGCCGAGCTCACCGTGATCCGCGATGGCAAGGAGAGGCGCGTGAAGGTGCGGGTGATCGACGTCCTGGGGCGTTAGAAATCTTTCGCCCAGCCTTCCGATCCTACCGGCGCAGGTAGGGTATCGCTTTTCCCGGGGGAGTAGGATGGCCTCTCTGTTCTCTCCTCCTGGCGCCGGCGCAAGCCGGTGCGTGGCCTTGCCCGGCGGCGTTCCGCCGGGTATTTTTTTGTCCGCGCACCATGGCATCATGGGTGCCCCCATGGTTCGAATCCCGCTTTTCCTCCTGCTTGCCGCGCATGCGGTTGCCGCGCCGGCGGCGTTCAAGTGCATCGACGAAAAGGGCAAGGCGCACTACGAGGACGTGCCGCCCGCGATGTGCGCCAACGTCGTGATCTACGAGGTCAACCGCTCGGGCCTCGTGGTGCGCAAGATCGAGCCGGCGGCTGCGAATGCGTCCGCGGCGGAGGCGAAGAAGACGGAGCCGCCCGACCGCTCCGCGATCGATCGCGAGCGCCGCGACCGCACCCTGCTCGATACCTTCGCCAACGAGCGCGAGATCGATACCGCACGCGACCGCAGCCTGGACCTCATCCGCTCGCGCCGGGAGACGGCGCAAACCCGGCTGGCCCAGGTGACCAAGCGCCGCCAGCAGATCGAGTCGGGGCCCGCCACGGGCCAGGCGGACCTGCAATCGGTCGTGGGCGAGCAGCAGTCGCTCGAGCACGCCATCGCCGGCTATGACGCGGAAAGCCGGCGCATCACCGAGCAGTTCGAAACCGACAAGAAACGCTGGCGCGAGCTGAAGGAACAGCAGGCCGGGAAGCGCTGAAGCGCCCGCTCAGGCAGTCGCGAGGAAGCCTGGCGGGCGGCGGTGGTGCGTTGCCTGCTCGAACGCCTGTCCGATGCCGAGCAGGTGCGCATCGCTGAAGGCCGGGCCGAAGAACGAGATTCCCACCGGCAGCGCTCCTGCGAATCCCGCGGGCACCGTGAGATGCGGATAGCCTGCCACCGCGGGCAGCGAGGTGCAGCCGCCGCGCGTGAGGTCGCCATTGAGCGGATCGACCAGCCACGCCGGCTGCGAGGTGAGGGCCGCGATCGCCGTCACCCGCTGCTGCTTCACCACCGCATCGATGCCTTCGGTGCGCGCGAGGCGGCGGCAGCGCGCCAGCGCCGCACGATACTTCGCCGCCTGCAGTCCGGTCGTGGCCTGCGTTCGCACCAGCAGGTCCTGGCCGAAGAGCGGCATCATGCGCCCGGCATGCGTGCGGTTGTATTCGATGATGTCCGCGAGCGAATGCACCGGCGCTGCGGGTGCGTGCTGGCGCAGCCACGCATCCAGGTCGTGCTTGAACTCGTGGCAGAGGACTTCGAGCTCGGCCTCGTCGAACTTGCCCAGCGTCGCGAACTGCACGTCGACCAGCGTGGCGCCGAGTCCCCGCAGCGCGCGCAGCGCTTCCTCGATGACCGCGTCGGCCTTCTCGAACGCGCCGAAGAACTGCCGGCCCACGCCGATGCGCACGCCGCGCAGGTCCTTGCGTCCCAGCTCGGAGGTGAAATCGATGTTGCGCGGCACGCGTCGTGCGACGGTGATCGCATCGCCGGGATCGCCGGCCGCGAGGGCGTTCATCAGCAGCGCGCATTCGGCCACGGTGCGCGCCATGGGGCCGGCCGTATCCTGCGAGTGCGCGATGGGCACGATGCCGGTGCGGCTCACGAGCCCGAGGGTGGGCTTGAGTCCCACGAGGCTCGCGCATGCCGAGGGCGAGGTGATCGAGCCGTCGGTTTCCGTGCCGATGGCCGCCGCGCACAGGCTCGCAGCGGCAGCGGTGGCGGACCCGGAGCTCGAGCCGCTCGGGCTGCGATCCAGCGCGTAGGGATTGCGCGTCTGCCCGCCACGGCTGCTCCAGCCCGACACCGAGTTCGACGAGCGGAAGTTGGCCCACTCCGAGAGGTTCGTCTTGCCGAGGATCACCGCGCCCGCATCGCGCAGCCGCTTCACCACGGGCGCATCGTGCGCGACCGCGATGCCGTCCAAGGCGAGCGAGCCGGCGGTGGTGCTCATGCGATCGCCGGTGGCGATGTTGTCCTTCACGAGGATCGGGACGCCATGCAGGGGACCGCGCACGTGCCCGGCGCTGCGCTCCGCATCGAGCGCCCGTGCGATCGCCATCGCGTCGGGATTGAGCTCCAGCACCGCGCGCAGCTCCGGCCCGGCGCGGTCCAGCTCGCGGATGCGTCCGGCATACCGCTCGACGAGGGCCTGGGCACTGGCCTCGCCCGATCGCATGCGTTCGCCGAGCGTGGCGATGTCGACCTCGTCCAGCTCGAACGGCTTCACCTCCGGCATCGCGCCCTCCTTCGACGTGGCGGCCTGTGCGAGCGCGCCCGCGCCGGCGGCGAGGAACTGGCGGCGTGAGATCATCGGCCGAGCGTGGAGCCGGCGGGCGTGGGCATGCGCATCGTGGGCATCTTATAAAATTTCGGGATGGGGGCTGCCTCGGACCGCTGGGACATCTTCTGCCGCGTGGTGGACAACCTGGGCGACGTCGGCGTCTCCTGGCGGCTTGCGCGCATCGTCGCACGCGAGCACGGCAAGCGGGTGCGCCTCTGGGTGGACGACCTCACGGTGCTGTCGCGCCTGCGCCCGGAGATCGATCCGGCGAGCGAGCGGCAGGTGCTCGAGGGCGTCGAGGTGGCCCTGCTGCGCGACGGCGTCCCCGGCGTTGAAGTCGCCGATGTGGTGGTCGAGACGTTCGGCTGCGATCCGCCGCCGGAGTACGTGGAGGCCATGGCACGCCGCGCGAAGCGGCCGCGCTGGATCAACCTCGAGTACCTGAGCGCCGAGGACTGGGTGGAAGGCAGCCACGCCTTGCCCTCGCCCAATCCTCGACTGCCGCTGGTGAAGCATTACTTCTTCCCCGGCTTCACGCCGCGCACGGGCGGGCTGCTGCGCGAAGCCGACCTCCTGCGCCGGCGCATCGAGTTCCAGCGCGACACCGGGGCGCAGGCCGCGTTCTGGCAAGGCCTGGTGGGGCGCGCACCGCCGCGCGAAGCCCTCAAGGTGAGCCTTTTCACCTACTCGGGCGCACCGCTCGAGCATCTCGCCCGTTGTTGCGAGCAATCCGCCGGGCCCGTATGGCTGGTGGCGCCCGAGGGGATGGCGGCCTCGGTGCTGGGGGAGCGGTTCAGGCCCGGCCACGAAACCATCCGGCGCAACGAGCAGTCGGGCGGCCACCGGCGCGAGGCGGAGGTGATCGTGGTGCCGTTCCTGCCGCAGGACGACTACGACATGCTGCTGTGGGCGTGCGACGTCAATTTCGTGCGCGGGGAGGATTCCTTCGTGCGCGCGCAATGGGCGGCGCGGCCCTTCGCCTGGCACATCTACCCGACCGACGATGGCGCCCACTGGATCAAGCTGGCAGCGTTCCTCACGCGCTACACCGCCGGCCTTTCGCGGGACCAGGCGGGCGCGGTGACCGGCCTCTGGGAGGCCTGGAACCGGCGGGACGGGGGCCCGGAGCCCGCCACGGTGCCGCCCGCCCTTTCGGGCGCGTGGGCCGAGTTCACCGCGCGCCGGGATGCCCTTTCGGAGCACGCGCAGGCCTGGGCGAACCGGCTTGCCGCACGCCGCGATCTTGCAGCTGAAATGGTCGATTTCGTCGATAACGTGTTAGAATGATTGGCTTTTTGACGATAACCACAAGAACAAGCCTTACCACCGCAAGCGCCAACAGCAAAGAACACGCAGGAACACGGGGGGAGGCCGTTGGAGCGGCCGGCGAAGCCGGTCCTCGACGCCAGGGCAGCAACTTTCGGATGCCGTACCGCCTCAGTTGCGACGGCAGGAAACCAGATACGGACGAGACTATGAAGACGGCACAGGAACTGCGCAGCGGCAACGTGATCATGGTGGGCAAGGACCCCATGGTCGTGCTCAAGGCGGAATACAACAAGGGTGGACGCAACGCCGCCACCATGAAGATGAAGATGAAGAACCTTCTCAACGGCTCCAACATGGAGACCGTGTACAAGGCCGACGAGAAGTTCGAGCTGCTCGTGCTCGAGAAGAAGGAAGTCACCTTCTCGTACTTCGCGGACCCGATGTACGTCTTCATGGATCCGGAGTACAACCAGATCGACATCGAGAAGGAAAGCCTCGGCGACGCGGTCAACTACATCGAGGACGGCATGACCGGCGAGGCGCTCTTCTACGAAGGCCGCGCCATCTCCTTCGAGATGCCGACCACGATCGTGCGCGAAGTCGTGTACACCGAACCGGCCGTGCGCGGCGATACGTCGGGCAAGGTGCTCAAGCCCGCCAAGCTCTCCACCGGCTGGGAAGTCCAGGTCCCCGCGTTCTGCGAGACCGGCGACCGCATCGAGATCGACACCCGCACCAACGAATACAAGCGCCGCGTCGCGGCGTAAGCGGGCCACCCGATTGCAAAAGGCCGCCTCCGGGCGGCTTTTTTGTTGGTGGCATGTATCCGATTCGATTGGATGCGGGCACGCGCACTCGTAGTCCGCGTTCAGGCGTCGCCTTCCCAGGGATTCACGACCTTGACGCTGCAGCCCTGGAAATCCGCCACATTTCGGGTGGCGATGGCTGCCTGAACCGATCGCGCAATGGCCGCGATCTGGGCGTCGAACTGGGAGATCGGGCGGCCGATCTTTCGTCGTTCGGCGGCAATCCGTGCGTATTCGATCGCCGCGTCGCTTCCGAAGGGGAGGATGCGATCGGCGAAGTCGGTCTCGAACATGGCTTCAGCGGCGGCCTGGATCGCAGATCTCTTCCTGCCGGCGGGCAGCAGGAGCACCCCGTGAAGGATCTCGGCTTGCGTGACGCTGGTCACGTGCAGGAGCGCGTGCGGCTGCATGGCGACCCAGTCGAGCACGCGCTCGTCGGGGCGAGCGCGCATCATCTCGGAAACGACGTTGGTGTCCAGGACGATCATCGACGCGGCTTGGGAGGCTCCCGCATGACTTCGCGAGGGGCAATATCGAGATCCACGCCGCCGAGCGGCTTGAAGCGCGCGCGAATCGCATCGGCGAGGTTACGCGCCGCAGGCGCGTCCTCGGCCAGGGCCGATTTCAGGATGTTGCGCGCTTCATCCTCCATTGATCGTTTGTTCCGCGCCGCACGCATGCGCAGGCGGTCCTTGGTGCGTTCATCGAGATTGCGGATGAGGATGCTCGCCATCTGGTCTCCGGTGGGCTTTCTACAGGTATCAGTGTAATCAGTGATATCACTGATGTCACTGATGTCAAACCCGCGATGACCTCGGCCACGCCGAGGTTGCGGTACGACCTCGCATTCGCGGGCCCTATCGCATCGAAAAGGTCCAGGTAAGCCCCGCCCGGATCTCGCGGATATCCTCACCCCCGGCGCGCGCAAAGCGCGTCGCGGCGTCTAGCGAAAGGTCGTCCACGATTTTCAGGATCACGCCGCCGAGCAGCGAGTTCTGCCCAGAGCCGCCGTTTTCGCGCTCGTGGAAGAGCTCCATGACCGGCCGCAAGCGGCCGGCCGTATGGCCCTCGAGGATGA
>Ga0207656_10000735_pt1 | contig 10720 bp, 6 predicted proteins | sample KBSCornC12_FD_184297 | JGI IMG/M metagenome (GOLD analysis project Ga0207656, IMG submission 184297) | Corn rhizosphere microbial communities from Kellogg Biological Station, Michigan, USA - KBS Corn C1-2 (SPAdes) (version 2) | ecosystem: Host-associated > Plants > Roots > Rhizosphere > Soil ...
TTTAAACCCTGAAAGCATCCCGACGTGGGCCGCCCACGTCATCTCAAAAAGGAACTGGACGCTACAGTCGCTTTGTTGAAATCATTAGACTTACGCGTCTAGTTCCTTAGGAGGGTTGGCGGCGCACAGGCCTAACGCTTTCAGCGTTAGTTTCGGTTTTTGGTTTAGATCCCAGGGTTGTCGCTTCGCCCCAACCCTGGGTAAGGATTAGAGATTTGATTTGAAACCCTGAAAGGGTTGGCGGCGCACAAGCCTAACGCTTTCAGCGTTAGTTTCGGTTTTTGGTTTAGATCCCAGGGTTGTCACTTCGCGACAACCCTGGGCTGAAATTAGCCAACGCCTTCGGCGTAATTAGCGGGGATGATTATTTCAGCGAACACTGGGTAAGAATTAGAGATTTGATTTAAACCCTGAAGGGGTTGGCGGCGCACAGGCCTAACGCTTTCAGCGTTAATTTCGGTTTTTGGTTTAGATCCCAGGGTTGTCGCTTCGCCCCAACCCTGGGCTGAAATTAGCCAACGCCTTCGGCGTTAGACTCGAACTCAATTGCCAACGCCTTCGGCGTTAAACTCGAACTCAATTACCGAAGCCTTCGGCGTACTTAGCGGAGATGATTATTTCAGCGAACACAGAAAAGACTCCGGCGGTCACGGTGGTGATCCCGGCGTACAATGCCTCGCGCTACATCGGACAGGCGCTCGACTCCATCAAGGTACAGACCTTCACCGACTACGAGGTCATCGTCGTGAATGATGGCTCCGCCGACCGCGAAGAACTCGAACGCATACTCGACGCTCATCCCCTCCCGATCGTTTATCTTTCGCAGGAAAACGGCGGCGTCAGCGCAGCCAGAAACGCCGCGATCAAAGTCGCAAGAGGAGAGTTCTACGCGCAGCTCGACTCCGATGACCAATGGACACCAGACTACCTCGAGGTCCAACTCGGAATCCTGAAAGACAATCCCGACCTCGCTCTCGTCTATCCCAATGCGACGATCATCGGTGATGCTTCCACCGAAGAAATCGAGTTCATGGAAAAAAATCCCTCGGAAGGTGACGTGACTTTCGAGACGCTGGTCCAACAAAAATGCACCGTCATGACCTCCGTCACCGCGCGAATGAAAGCGATCCGCGACGCAGGTGCGTTTGACGAGAGTATTCGCAGTTGCGAAGACTTCGATCTCTGGTTACGAATCGTAAAAAACGGCGGCCGCATCGTGTACCACCGGCGCCCGCTGGTGTTGTACAGGCGACACGAAGGAAGCCTTTCCTCCGACCGCGTTTGGATGACGCGAAATCTGCTTGCAGTCTTTGAAAAGACCGCCGCCACTTTCAACCTGACACCCGCGGAAAATGAAGTGCTCAACAAGCAACTAACCTCAACCCGCGCCATGCTGCGACTGTTCGAGGGCAAGCGCGCTCTAACGACAGGCGGAGCACACACCGCGCTCGTTCATTTTGAAGAAGCTAACGAGCACCTGCGCAGCCCCAAACTCTCTCTGGTCATTGTTCTTTTGCGACATGTGCCTCGTTTAGTCGTCTGGGTCTTCACGGGCCGTGAGCGTTTCCTGGCACGACACCCCAGCCACCAACTCGCCGGGATCGATCAGCCTCGAGAAACATCATGCGACTCGATGTAATTGTTCCCACTTACAACCGCCAGGATCTACTTCCATTAAGCTTGAACAGTTTATTCGCCGCGGAAATTCCGGCGGGGCTCGAAGTGTCAGTCACTGTAGTCGACAACAATTCAACCGATGGAACACGACAGGTAATCGAATCTTTGAAACCGAGATTCGGCGACAGACTTCAGTATTGCTTCGAACAGCAGCAAGGCAGGTCGCACGCGCTCAACGCCGGCATAAACGCAACGAGCGGCGAGCTCGTCGGAATCATCGACGACGACGAGGAGGTCGATCGAAACTGGATCAACGCCGCGTTCGAAGCGTTCACTACAAAGGATCTCGACTTTATCGGTGGTCCATACATCCCGCACTGGAGCGTCACACCCCCCGACTGGCTTCCTCGTGAGTACGGCGGCGTCGTGGGTTGGGTCGACGGCGGCGACAAGGAAGTTCCTTTCGATCGTAACTATCCCGGCATTCTCATGGGCGGCAACGTAGTTCTCAAAAGATCGATACTGGAGAAGGTTGGACTCTACACAACCTGGCTCGGTCGTACAGATAAAGGATTGTTGACTGGTGAGGACGAGGAACTTTACGGACGTCTGCTCGCGAGCGGCGCAAAGGGCATGTACCTGCCGCAAATGATGATCTACCATCACATACCGCCCGAGAGACTGACGAAGAGTTACTTTCGTCGCTGGTGCTTCTGGCGCGGCGTGTCTCTGGGATTATTGGACCGCACGAGGAGACTGCCGGTTCCTTATCTTTTCGGAATTCCGAGATGGCACTATCGCAAGGCGTTTCAAGGTTTGCTTTCGACGATGAGACACGTCGTCGTGAAGTCGCAGAATCCAGCGCAGGCGTTCGCGGCTGAACTCGGCGTATGGGATTGGTTAGGACTCGTATACGGGCGGCATTTTCGTAAAGCAAATGAGCTCGTCACTGGTAAATGATGTCTAACGAACCCGAAGTTTCCGTCGTGATTCCGACCTACAACCGGTCGGCACTCTTGCGCAGCACCGTCGACAGTGTGCTCAACCAGGATACGCAAACGACATTCGAAGTCATCTTGATCGACAACAACTCGAGCGACGACACAAAGGATGTTGTTGCTTCGCTGATTGAGACGTATCCAGGAAAAGTGCGCTACGTCGTGGAGCGTAAACAGGGAAATGCACACGCAAGGAACAGAGGGATCGAAGAGGCGAAAGGCGCCATCGTCGCCTTTGTCGATGACGACGTGACGGTTGATAAGAACTGGTTGACGTCACTCAAAACTATCCTGGACGCGAGAAGCGATCTGTCATTCGTGGGCGGCAAAGTCTTACCTCAGTGGAATGGACCACCGCCGTCGTGGTTAACGCCGGACCACTGGGCGCCGTTAGCGTTACTTGATTACGGCAATGATGAATTCGCTATCAGCGGCAACAGCCCGCGAGGCTTACTCACCGCGAACATCGCTTTTCGACGAAATGTCTTCGAAGAGACCGGCATGTTTCTGCCGGATCTGCAACGAGTGAAGAACATGATCGGCTCGATGGAGGACCACGAATTTCTCTTGCGTGTATGTCGCAGCGGCAAGCAGGGAATCTACACTCCGCGCATGATCGCCACAACTCACATCGATACGGAGCGGCTGACAAAGGCCTACCATCGACGCTGGCACACAGGACACGGCCATTTTTATGCTGTTCTTGCCGACCCGGATTGGGAGCGTTCAAAGTTCCGGCTGGCGGGCGTTCCCGCACATCTTTTTAAAGAAACCGCGACAAATGCGCTGCTTTGGTGCGGAAGAGTACTTAGTGGAAAAACTGACGCTGCATTCGTAAATGAATGTCGCTTGCGGTTCTTTTCCGGCTTTTTTCGCCAACGAAGACGGCAACCTTCATGATCTACAAACCCCGCGTAATCTTGCAGTTACATTGTAATTTATTTCACATCGTCAAAGATTATTTACATCGGTGTTTCGACGTGATAGCTTGACTCTCGTCTGTTCGTGCGGCGTGGACCACGCCAAATCTTCGAACATAACGAAAGGCGCTTTCGCTCGGTAGTTTCGATCGAGGCTCTGACAATACTTACAACCCCAAGGCACGCAGATCCCGTCGGGGTTGTATTCAAAAAAACAAAGATAGTAATTGCTCAACCACACTTCCCCTGGTGATGGGACGGCAATAGTGTGTCTATGAGAGTAAGACAACTAATCCCCCTGTGGATCATTTGTGCAATTTTTCTTTTCACTGATTCCGCTTCAGCAAACGTCAGGCTCAGAGTTGTTAGTTGGAACACTGCATTCGGGCAAGGGACTGATGGAGTTAAGAATTACGATCGGACAGCGACATACCTCGCAAGAATGAATCCCGATATCATTGCGCTTTGCGAGGTGCCGCCGGATCAGATTCCCGGGCTTGTAAGTTCATTGAGTCAGAAGACGGGCCGCACCTGGTATTCACACTTCGTTCCGAAGGCTCCCGGGATCCAGGAAGGCAACCTGATTCTCTCGACTTATAGCTTCAGCTCCGTGCAGTCGCGCTACATGAGCTATGAACGCTCGATTGCGCAGGCGACGATTAATGTCGGCGGAAGAAACATCAACGTTTTTGCGACCCATCTCGATAATCAATCATCTACGTTCCGGTTGACGGAAGCAGATGAACTAATCAGTTGGACCGCGGGTTTTGCTGCTCCGCGAATCGTCGCCGGTGATATGAACGCCGGAAACGATACGCCGGAGATTCTGCGGTTGCTGGGTACGTTTCGCGACAGTTGGGTCGACGCTTTAGGAATCGGATCGGCTTTCGCGTATCCAGACAATCCGGTGTGGTTGAACACCCGCACGCGACGTTGGCGTATCGACTACATTTTATATTCGGCTGATACGTCAAACTTTTCCGCCGTCAGAGGCGAGATCCCGGATATTCGAGATCTCAGCAATACAAATGTCGCGATCACGCTCGGTACAAGCGACGACAAGGGCGTCCGCCCGTCGGATCACAATCTAGCAATCACTGATTTCGACGTTGCGACGTCTACCTCGCCGACACCAACACCAACCCCGACGCCCACTCCGACACCGACTCCGACGCCGACGCCGACGCCAACGCCGACGCCAACGCCGACACCGGCGCCAGACCTTCCGCCGATACTTCTCAGGCAACTCAGTTCGGATCGAGCGATCGCTTTACATTCAACGCTCTTGGTTCCCGAGCCTTTTACGTTGACATCGCGGATTAATCTCGGCGCCGACCAGCGCACGAGGATCTTGCTTTTCGCGCTGAATCTCCAACTCCAGTCGGGTGAGACGTTGTCGTCGATCACCGTTCAAGGGACCGACTCACGCGGATTTACTTATCGACTGCCGGTGGAGGAGCTGAACGCAGTGGGAGGCTTGAGTTGGATATCCGAAATGGTGGTGCGTTTGCCGGACGATCAAACAATCTCCGGTGATCTAACGATCACGATTTCATTTCGCGGCGCAATGAGCAACGCGGCTCGCATCTCCATCAGGCGTGAATGATTTCAGAGCAGTCCACGGCGTAATATATTTTTTATGTTGCGAAGTGGTTACGAACTTTCTGAATTTTTGACAGCATTTTGTCGCGCATGCTATCTTGCGAGAGTCTGACATGTGCGGATCAGGTTCGGACAGAGGGAGTAATGCCGAGCCTAACGAGCCGCACTCGATGGCGGCCCCGGTTAGAACAAAGTTCCATCCGTTCTAATTTTCAAGATCTCTGGAAGAGAGATCGACAACACTAAAACTGAAGCATTTTCCACTGCTGCAGCCACCCTGCAGCGTTGTGTGTGTTGACTGTTTTGGATTGAGTCCCAGTGTGTTTACTGGTCAGTCGGGAACTCTGGGACCCGATTCGCGACGGCCTCATCGTGTTTAATAAGGAGAAATCACAAGTGACAGCTAGACGCGTAATCCTTTGCGCATTCTTCCCGGCACTCATTCTTATTCTTTCCGTTCAAAATTCATCAGCCCAGCAAATTGTTCTTTACGCTTCGCAAGCTCCCGTCAAAGTAGGAAACTGGACCTCGGTCGCAGATTCGTCGGCGGCTGGCGGAGCACGTTTGGCAAGTACCGATCTTGGTGCGGACAAGGTAACGACAGCCGCGGCAAATCCCGCTAATTACGCCGAGCTTACTTTTACCGCCTCGGCAGGCATTCCTTATCGTCTTTGGATGCGCGGCAAGACCTTGAATAATTCACCGTACAACGATTCGGTCTTCGTTCAATTTTCTGGAAGCGTGAATAGCAGCGGTAGTGCGGTTTACCGGATCGGCACTACCTCAGCGACGGAATACAACCTCGAGGATTGTTCCGGATGCGGACTCTCGAATTGGGGTTGGCAGGATAACGGCTGGGGCATCAGCGTGCTTGGTCCACAAATATTTTTTCAGACCACGGGCACACAAACTATCCGGATCCAGATCCGTGAAGATGGTCTATCGATAGACCAGATAGTATTGTCGCCTTCGACTTACCTGTCGAGTGCACCTGGAGCACTGAAGAACGACAACACTATTCTGCCGCAATCTAACGGTGGAGGATCGGCGCCGTCGCCGACACCCACTCCGACTCCGATACCAACGCCCACACCAACGCCGACACCAGCACCGTCTTCGCCCGACGTCGTAATTTGGGCCGCGAACGTGCCGTCGACGTCACTCCGTGGGAATTGGGTGAAGGAGAGCAACACATCGGCAGCAGGTCAAACTGTTTTAAGAAATCCGGATCGTGGAGGAGCAAAACTTTCAGCTCCTCTTGCGAGCCCTGCCGACTACTTCGAAGTCTCTTTCAATGCTGAGGCAGGCAAGCCTTATCGCCTGTGGATGCGCGGCCGAGCCGACGGCGATTATTGGGGCAATGATTCGGTGTTCGCACAGTTTTCCGGAAGCCTCGACACCCTTGGTAGTCCGTCGTGGCGAATCGGAACTACGAATGGCGTCAGTGTGAATCTGGAAGATTGTTCCGGCTGCGGGATCCAGGGCTGGGGCTGGCAGGACGATGGTTGGGGCGTTGGAATTCTTGGTCCAACGATCTTCTTCCAGACGACGGGCGTGCAAACGCTGCGAATTCAAACGCGGGAAGATGGCTTCTCGATCGACCAGATCGTGTTGTCGTCGTACGCGTACTTGTTCGCATCGCCGGGCTTACTGAAGAACGACAACACGATACTTCAAAGCACGCTGACGTCACCGCCTTCTCCGACGCCTACTCCTACTCCGACTCCAACACCGACACCGACACCGACACCGACACCGGCGCCAACTCCGGCGCCAACTCCGACACCTGGAAATCTACCTCCAGTCGTCAGCATTTCGGCGTCGCCAACGTCGGGAACGGCTCCGTTGCTGGTGAATTTCTCATCAAGCGCGTCTGACCCTGACGGGAACATCGACGCGTTCTCGTGGGACTTCGGTAACGGAAGCGCCGCTTACATGCCCACCGCCTCGACGACCTATCAGTCAGCCGGGACTTACACGGTGCGTCTCACGGTGTATGACAATAAAGGAGCGACGGCAACCGCGTCGTTGACTATTAGCGTCAGTGCACCAGCAGCGCCACCACCACCGTCGACGACCGGAACGTTACGAGTGTTGAGCTATAACGCTTCGTTCGGAAAGGGAACAGACGCGCTCGAGAATTGGGATCGCATGGCCCAGACGATCGCGAACATAAATCCCGATCTGGCAGGGTTATGTGAAGTGCCTTCGACGTCCGTTAACACGTTGCTCACTCTGCTTAGCCAGAAGACAGGGCGATCGTGGTTCTGGTACCACGTTCCCAAGTATGACGGCACAACCGAGGGCAACTTGATTCTGTCGAAATACAGTTTGATCAGTACGAGTTTCCGGTACCTGAGTGGTCAGCGCTCAGTGGCCCAGGCGACCGTCAGTGTTGCAGGCAAGACGATCAACTTCTTCGCGACGCATCTCGATCCCGATTCGTCGGGCACGCGTTATACGGAAGTCGGAGAGTTGATGAGTTTTGCTTCCAACTTCTCCGAGTCGCGAATCGTGGTTGGAGACTTCAACGCCGGTCCTGACTTGTCAGAGACTGTTCGCATGACGAGCACTTACTACGACGGTTGGACGCAGGCAATGTCTGCGGGCACCGCCGTGGCTTATCCTGATAATCCGGTGTGGCTACAGACGAGGACGCGTCGGGGAAGGATCGATTACGTCTACTTCTCGAGCGGTTCGGCGAATCTATTCCTGAACGGTACGCAGATTCCGGACACGCGTAATCTTAATAACAAGAACGTGGTCGTGCTTCTTGGGACGGCTGATGATTACGGCGTGAGGCCCTCGGATCACAATCCGATGGTTGCGAACTTCAGCATCCGGTAAGAGCAGCCACAAAAACGCACAAAAGGAACACATGAGCTTAGACTTATGTGTTCCTTTTTGTGTTTTTTGTGGCCCTACTTTTACGGCTTCGCGGCTTTGAAGTTGTCAAAGACGACAGTGCCGGGATTGTTTGCCTCGGCCTTCCACGTTCCACCCTTGATTTCAAACTGCACGGAGCTGAGCGGGACCGCCGCAGTATTCCAGTTCTGCGAGATCAACTGCACCCACGCGCCGGGCGCGCCGCCACTATTCGGAGCCACTTCGAAAACAACCTGCCCCGTCGCAGCATCGTGACGAATCCGCCAGAACGCGTGGTTCGCAGCGTTGTAAGCAATCGTCAACATCGTCTGCTTCGCCCCACCAAGCTTGCTCTGGACGATGAGACTGCCCGATTCAACGTACATTCGATAACAGTTATCAACGTTCAGCCCGATCGTGAAGAACGCATCAGCCGCCGTGTTCGCCGCCGGCCCTTGCACCACTTGTACGTACGCATACCCGTTAACAAAATCGTATGCGACGCTTGACTTGATGCCGTTGTAGTGCGAGCCGTCGACATTCTGCTTCAGTGGTCCAACATTGAGCGCCGTCGTCTCCTGGACCCCGACCGTCGCATCCGTGAAGCCGCTGAAGAGATTGTTCGCGGTCCACTTGCTCGTATCGAGCGATGCGTTGTTAAAGTCGTCTGCAAGCAACACGGTCTCACCACCCGGCGGCGCATTGAACGTGAATCCATTCGTGAGCGTTCCGCTCTGTGCGTCAGGATTCGTGACGACGACGTTAACGGTTCCAGCGGCGTGAGCGGGCGTGGTTGCCGTTAGCGTGCCGCTGTTGACGAAGTTCACGTTTGTCGCAGCACCGCCGATGCTAACGGTCGCACCTGATACAAACGCGCTTCCATTGATCGTCACCGAAGTTCCTCCGGTCGTAGGTCCGGAGTTTGGTGTGATTCCGGAAACACTCGGCGGCGCAGCGGACGCATAGACAAACCCGCCAGTCAGTGTTCCTGATTGACCGCCAGGATTCGTGACCACGACATTCACCGAGCCTGCGGAATGTGCGGGAGCGACTGCGTTAATCGTCGTGCTTCCGACAACAGTCGCCGAAGCATTCGTGCCGCCGAAACTCACAGTCGCGCCGGTGGCGAAACCGGTTCCCGTGAGCGTCACCGACGTACCGCCGGCAACTGGACCAGACGACGGTGAAACGACGTCGGGATCGGGTGCGGTGTTCGGCGGACTGGTGGTAAAGAACTCCGACATGTTTGGAGCGGTGGCAGCGGCGCCCGGGAAACTCGTCAGTCCCAAACCCTCAGCCATCGTTCGCAGCGTGCTCTGGTGTTGATACAGAGTGTTTGCGTCGAAGTTTTGTTTCGATTTCGAGCTGATGACGACAGTCGCTACGTGCCCGCCGCCGTTCTGAGTATCAGTATCGACGGATTCGTCAAAAGTGATGATCAGCAGTCCGCCTTGTCTGAACGACGCACTCGCGATCAGCGGATCGATATTCGTCTTCAGGAAGTTATCGGCGGCCACGAGTTTGTCCGCGTTCGTGCAACTCGGAATAGCCGCGGGACAATCGTGCGCGTTGTTCTGCTGGTCGGGAATGATGAATGAGTAATTCGGCAGTTGATTGTTTGCCAAATCCTGCGTGTATTGGCCCAACCCGACGATGTTGTTCGCCTGCGCCTGGCTCCCGAGCACGTCAGACAAGTACGAGAATGGATTGTGGCGTTTCACGTACGGATACGAATCCCCGCCTGTCCACCCGGTCGATGGTATGCTCTGCGCATACGCTTTCCAGGACTTGCCGGCAGCGTTGAGCTGGCGAACGATGTTGTCGGCGCTGACCGTGCCAGTGAAGTTACTGTCGTTGGTTATGTTCTGTCCGGTCGTCAACCAGAAATAATCACCGATTGACGGATGCGTGTTGCCGAAGTAGTTGATGGCGAGCCCGTAACGATTCGCCAGCGTGTTCAAGTAAGGCATCGACGAGCCGCCGGTGACGCTACTGAAACTCTGGTTCTCGAGCGCCACGATGAAGACGTGATCGAACAAAGGCATCGCAGCTTGCGGCGCCGAATATGTGAAACCGCCCACCTTCGTCCCGCTCTGCGCGTCTGTATTTGTCACAACGACGTCGACGGCGCCGGCGGCGTGAGCCGGTGTCAGCGCGGTGATCGTCGTACTGTTAACTACTGACACGCTGGATGCGAAAGAGCCTCCGAGCGAAACAGTCGCATTCGCTTTGAAACCCGTGCCCGAGATCGTTATCGACGTTCCACCGACAGTCGATCCGGAGTTTGGCGTGACCGTGTTGACCACAGGCGCTGGTGCCGGAGTTGGTGTTGGTGTCGGCGTTGGTGTCGGCGTCGGGGTTGGTGTTGGCGTCGGCGAACCACCGTCTGACTTCTGTAAGATCGTGTTGTCGTTCTTGAGTGGTCCCGGAGCCGAGTTCAGAAACGTCTGCGGCGACAGCACGATCTGATCGATCGAGAGTCCATCTTCTCTGACCTGAATTCGAAGCGTGTGTGTGCCGGTGTTCTGGAAGCGGATCAATGGACCAAGCACACCGACGCCCCAGCCATTGTCCTGCCAGCCCCAGCCTGATACACCGCAGCCGGAGCAGTCTTCGAGGTTGTATTCCGTCGCGGCCGTAGTGCCGATGCGGAAGACAGGACTACCACTGCTGTTCACGCTGTCAGAGAATTGGATAAACACCGAATCGTTACCCCAA
>Ga0207656_10000740_pt1 | contig 10662 bp, 8 predicted proteins | sample KBSCornC12_FD_184297 | JGI IMG/M metagenome (GOLD analysis project Ga0207656, IMG submission 184297) | Corn rhizosphere microbial communities from Kellogg Biological Station, Michigan, USA - KBS Corn C1-2 (SPAdes) (version 2) | ecosystem: Host-associated > Plants > Roots > Rhizosphere > Soil ...
GCGCTAACATGCGTCCGGATGGAGGGTCATTCCCGCACGGAGAAGCTCTCTGCTTCTCCCCCGCTTTTCAAAAGCGAATTCCTCAACTTCTTCTCCCGCGTCCACCCGGCGATCCCGGCTGCGATCTTCGTGCCGGTAATCGTGGCGATGGAGTGGATCGGGGTCGATCGCGGCTACGCGATCTGGCAGCTGGCGCTGCTCACGCTCGCCGGGGTCGGCGTCTGGACGCTGACCGAGTACTGGCTGCACCGGCTCGTCTTCCACTGGGAGCCCGACAACGCCTTCGGCCGGCGCATGCACTTCATCATCCACGGGATCCACCACGACCACCCCAACGACAAGATGCGGCTGGTCATGCCCCCCTCGGTCTCGATCCCGCTGGCGGCCCTCTTCTTCCTCGCCTTCCTGCTGATCCTCGGCGACGCCGCCTTCCCCGTCTTCGGCGGCTTCATCGCCGGCTACCTCGCCTACGACTACACCCACTACTACGTCCACCACTTCGTCCCCAAGACGGATTTCGGCAAGCGCCTCCGCGAACACCACATGCGCCACCACTTCCAGGATCACCGCTACGGCTACGGCGTCTCCTCCCCGATCTGGGACCACGCCTTCCGGACCTATCCCAAGAAGCGCAGCAAGTACCGGGACTGAGCCGCTGTGGAGGGGTGGGTGTCCCTCTCGCTTCCTGGGTTCCTCGCCTTTAACTGGCCGTCTCTCGCCAAGTGGTCTGTGCGAGGAACAGGACGCCGGGCGCGAGAGGGACACCCACCCCTCCCTACCGGCCGGTTCGCAGCGCCAGCTCTAGCTCGAAACGGGCTTCCGGGTCGTTGAGGTTGTCGCCGAAGAGTTCGCGGAGGCGGGTGATGCGGTAGCGGGCGGTTTGGGGGTGGACGTGGAGCTCGGCGGCCATTGCGACCGCGTTGCCTTGGTGGCGGACGTAGGCGAGGGCGGTCTCGTGCATCCGCTCCCGCGCCCGCTCGGTGAGGTTCTCGAGCGGGGCCAGGCGGCGGGCGGCGATTAGGGAGGTGATGGTCGGATTGCTCGTGAGGAGGAGATCGGCGAGGTGGTCCTCGGCGCGAATTAGGCCGGAGCCGGTGACGACACCGACGGCGGATGCGCTCAGCAGCGAGGTGGCGAGGCTCCAAGAGCGCCCGGCCTCGCTTGGCTCCGTCGTCGGGCCCAGCGCCAACGTCGCCCTCGCCGCCAAGCGCTCGATCTCTTCGCGGCGGCCGGGGCCTGCGGGGTCGGGGACGACGATGCAGCCGATGCCGTCGACGACCGTCACCAACGCGTCCACCGGGGTGCGTCCGGCGATCGCACCCAGGTCGCCGTCGGCGCAGGCAACGACCGCCAACCGTCGCGGCAGCTTCCACTCGGCGGCCGCTGCGGTGGCCGCGACGTCAGTCGCTGAGGCAGGGGGTTGGCGGAGGAGCAGGGTCACCAGCTCCTGTCGCCGTTGCCGCCGCAGGTCCTCGACCGCCGCCTGCGCTTCGGCGTAGCCCTCGACCGAGTCGGCGGAGAGCTCGTCGATGTAGGCGAAGATCGCGTCCGCCATCAAGGTCAGCGGCTCTGGATCCAAGTTCGCCCTCTGCCCCGCTTCGGCGATCCGCCGCCAGGCGACCCGAGCGCCGACACGGTAGGCGGCCTGCAGCGAATCGAGAGTTCGACCCACCCGCTGCTCACCCCGGCCCAGTTCGACGTAGACCTCGCGACCCGGCTCGCGGCCCGCATCCGGCTCGCGAATCAGGCCCACGAACTGCAGCAGCGCTTGGTTGACCCCGAGCCGGATCCCGCGGCCGAAGCGACCCTCCAGTGGCCGTTCGTACTCCGGCACCTCGCGCGCGATCGTGGCAAGGATTTCCTCGGTGATCGCAGGCAGCTCCGGCTCGATCAGGTCCGCGACCTCGAGGGGAAGACCGCGCCAGGGCTCGGAATCAAGCCTGTTATCGAGCCTTTTGCTCATCTAAATGACAATTTTAGCTTCGAAGTCTTTGTCAAAGCAAGGGCTTTTACGCGCCTGGACAGGGAAACATCGCCATATGGGCGAAATGAGCCGCACCGAGAAAGCCGTCAACCTTGGCGCCGTCGTCGTTCCCTTCGCGGCAACGCTGGTCGCGATCGTCCTCCTCTGGAACAGCTGGGTAAGCGCTGTGGACCTAGTCATCGCGGCAGTGATGTACCTGTTGACGGCGACCGGGATCACTGTCGGCTTCCACCGCCTCCTCACCCACCGTTCCTTTCAGACCTCGAAGCCGCTCGAGTACTTGTTCGCGATCTTCGGCTCGATGGCGGTACAGGGGCCCGTGATCGCCTGGGTCGCTGACCATCGCAAGCACCATGCCCACACCGACGAAGAGGGCGACCCGCACAGTCCCCATGTCAGCCCCGAAGGCGGGGTGAAGGGGGTCTTCTCCGGACTGTGGCACGCCCACTCCGGCTGGCTGATGTCTTCACAAGGCCGTGCAGACTGGAAGCGGTACGCCGCTGACCTCTACGAGGACAGGGGGATGAGAACGATCAGCCGACAGTTTCCGCTCTTGGTACTGGCGACGCTGTTGATCCCGGCCATGGCCGGATATCTGGTCAGCGGCACCCTGGTGGGTGCACTCACGGGTCTGCTGTGGGGTGGCCTGGTTCGCATCTTCTTCGTCCACCACGTCACCTGGAGCGTCAACTCCGTTTGTCACTTCTTTGGCAGCCGACGCTTTGACACGGACGATCATTCGACCAATGTCTTTTGGTTGGCTATTCCTTCACTCGGTGAGTCGTGGCACCACAATCACCATGCTTTCCCCCGTTCGGCGGTGCACGGACTGAAACGGTGGGAGCCCGACCCTTCCGGGCTAATCATCGCCTCGATGGAGAAACTGGGCCTGGCGCGCAACGTGATCCGCATCTCTCCAGAGCGCCAGGCTGAACGCGCCTCTTAGACACACAACCTCTGTTTGTCCATTGGCCGCCGGGCCGCCGTAGCCAGGTATTTGAAATATCTCGTTGACTTAGCGCCCCCAACTGTCACAGTAGGTGTGACTCTGGCAGACTCCCCCCTCAGGGTTTGTCTAACAACTTTGGATGGAAAGGAACTAGATGTCCCCCGCTAACGTTTTCGACGAGGCCCGCGACGCCCTTGAGAGGTCGGTCCGCGAGCTTCGCGAGCAGCTGAGCCAGGCCGAGGAAGCCCTCGAGAAGCTCGGTGGCAAAGTTACCCGTCGCGGCCCCGCTCCCGGTCGTCGTGGCCCTGGTCGTCCCAAAGGCAGCACCAATAAAGCCACCGGTGGTACCACCGCTCCGCGTCGCCGGCGTAAACGCCGCGGCGGCACCCGCGCCGACCAGGCGGTGAAACTGATCGAGGGGCAGCCAGGCATCAGCGCCTCGGACGTTGCCAAGGCGATGAAGATCAAGCCGAACTACCTCTACCGCGTTCTCGGCGACCTGGAGAAAGAGGGTCGCGTGAAAAAGGACGGCCGCCAGTACTACCCGGGCTAAGCGGTACCTACCGTTACTCGTTTTCATGCAAAGAGGCCGGCGAACGCCGGCCTCTTTTCTTTAGGTGCGATCCTGCGCTTCTAGATCAACCCGAGCTGGCTAACGGCGTCGCGCTCCTCCTGCAGCTCCATCGCGCTGCGGTCGATGCGCTCGCGGGAGAAGTCCGGGACATCGAGCCCTTGGACGATGCTCCACTCGCCGCCGCTGCAGCTGCACGGCATCCCGCAGACGATCCCCTCGCCGATTCCGTAGGAACCGTCGGCGGGAACGCCCATCGAAACCCAGTCACCGTCAGGGGTGCCGAGCACCCAGTCATGGACGTGGTCGATCGCAGCATTGGCAGCTGAGGCGGCGCTGGAGGCGCCACGGGCGTCGATGATCTCGGCGCCGCGTTTCGCTACCCGTGGGATGTACTCGTCGGCGATCCAGGCTTCATCGTCTACCGCGTCCCAGGCACTGCCGCCGTCCACCTTGGCGTTCACCAGGTCCGGGTACTGGGTGGCCGAGTGATTGCCCCAACTCGTCATGTTCGTTACCGACGTAACTGGCTTGCCGAGCTTGTTGGCGACTTGCGAGATCGCCCGGTTGTGGTCGAGGCGCATCATCGCGGTGAAGCGCTCGCGCGGCACGTCCGGCGCGTTCGACATCGCAATCAGGCAGTTGGTGTTAGCCGGGTTACCGACCACCAGCACCTTGATGTCGTCAGCTGCACCGGCGTTGATCGCTTCACCCTGCGGCTTGAAGATGCCGCCGTTGGCCTCGAGCAGGTCGGAGCGTTCCATGCCCGGCCCGCGCGGCCGGGCGCCGACCAGCAGGCCGACGTTGCAGCCCTCGAAAGCCTGGTTCGGATCGTCGGTGATGTCGATCCGGTGCAGTAGTGGGAAGGCACAGTCGTCGAGCTCCATCGCGGTGCCCTCGGCGGCTTTGATCGCCGGTGGAATCTCCAGCAGGCTCAACTCGACTGACGTGTCGGGCCCGAGCATCTGCCCACTTGCGATACGGAACAGGAGCGCGTAACCGATCTGGCCGGCAGCGCCGGTAACGGTGACCTTGACGGGGGTGCTCACTAAATCGTCTCCTCGGAGTTTGGGTTTCGAAGATCGTTAGGCCATCGCACGCTGGAGGCTCTCGTCAATCGAGGCGAGGAACTCCTGCGTGGTCTGGTACTCCTGGCCGCTACCTACCAGCAGCGCCAGGTCTTTAGTCATCTTGCCGCTTTCGACCGTCTCGACACAGACCCGCTCAAGCGTCTCGGCGAACTGCGAGACCTCAGGCGTGTCGTCCATCCGGCCGCGGGCACTGAGCCCGCGGGTCCAGGCGAAGATCGAGGCGATCGGGTTGGTGGAAGTCGGTTTGCCCTGCTGGTGTTGGCGGTAGTGGCGGGTGACGGTGCCATGAGCGGCCTCGGCCTCGACGGTCTTGCCGTCAGCGCTCATCAGCACGCTCGTCATCAGCCCCAGTGAGCCAAAACCCTGGGCGACGGTGTCGGACTGGACGTCGCCGTCGTAGTTTTTGCAGGCCCACACGTAACCGCCCTCCCACTTCAGGGCGGCGGCGACCATGTCATCGATCAGGCGGTGTTCGTAGGTGAGCCCCGCAGCCTCGAACTCGTCTTTGAACTCGGCCTCATAGACCTCGGCGAAGAGGTCCTTGAAGCGACCGTCGTAGCGCTTGAGGATCGTGTTCTTGGTCGACATGTAGACCGGGAAACCGCGGTCGAGGCCGTAGCGCATCGAGGCGCGGGCGAACTCGCGGATCGACTCGTCGAGGTTGTACATCGCCATCGCAATGCCGCCGCCGGGAAAGTCGTAGACGTCGAGCTCGACCGGCTCGGAGCCGTCCTTTGGCGCGTAGGTAAGGGTCAGCGTGCCCTCGCCGGGCACCACCAGGTCGGTGGCCCGGTACTGGTCGCCGAAAGCGTGGCGGCCGATCACGATCGGCTTCGTCCAACCAGGCACCAGCCGCGGGATGTTCGAGATCACGATCGGCTCGCGGAAAATGACGCCACCGAGAATGTTGCGGATCGTCCCGTTCGGCGAGCGGTACATCTCCTTGAGCCCGAACTCCTCGACCCGCGCCTCGTCGGGGGTGATCGTCGCGCACTTGACCCCGACCCCGTGGCGCTTAATCGCTTCCGCCGCTTCGACGGTGATCCGGTCCTCGCTTGCGTCGCGACTCTCGATCCCAAGGTCGTAGTACTCGAGCTCGAGGTCGAGGTAGGGAAGGATCAGCTGCTCTTTGATGAACGACCAGATGATCCGGGTCATCTCGTCGCCGTCGAGCTCAACGATCGGGTTCTGAACCTTGATCTTGGAGTCCGGGGCCACCGGGGAGCGATGCTATCTGCCTGACGATCTGACCGTGCCTTGGCTGAGCGGCCAAGGTCATGCCAGAATCAGTGCCCGATGGCAACCGTCGAACGCCCCACCTTCGGCACCCACGAGGTGGCAAACCAGCCGCCGCCGCTGAGCGACTACAACGTCTACGCGGCCGACCAGGTCCTGGTCGAGGCCGTCCAGCGCGAGGGCGCCGACTGGGCTGAGGCGCGGATCTCCGCCGCGGGAGAGTTCGCCGGTAGCGCGCATGCGCAGATGCTGGGGGCACAGGCGAACGAGAACCCGCCGAAGCTGAAGACCCACGATCGCTACGGCCACCGCGTTGACACCGTCGACTTCCACCCCGCCTGGCACGAGCTGATGGCGGTCGGGGTCGAGCACGAGCTTCACTGCTCCCCCTGGAAGGACCCGCGGCCCGGTGCCCACGTCGCCCGCGGCGCCGCCTTCATGTGCTTCTCGCAGGCCGAGGCCGGGGTCGGCTGCCCGATCTCGATGACCTACTCGGTGATCCCGGCGCTGCGCACCCAGCCCGAGCTGGCGGCGGAGTGGGAGCCGCGCTTCCTCTCCTCCAGCTACGACCCGGCGAACGCGCCGGCGCCGCAGAAGGCGAGCGCCCTCGCCGGAATGGGGATGACCGAGAAGCAGGGCGGCACCGACGTCCGCGCCAACACCACCCTCGCCCGGCCGGTGAACGGCGGCGGCCCCGGCGCCGAGTACGAGCTGAGCGGCCACAAGTGGTTCATGTCGGCGCCCCAGTGCGACGCCTTCCTCGTCCTCGCCCAGGCCGACGGCGGCATCTCCTGTTTCCTCTTCCCGCGCTGGACGCCGGATGGCGAGCGCAACCGCTTCCGCCTGCAGCGGCTGAAGGACAAGCTCGGCAACCGCTCCAACGCCTCCAGCGAGGTCGAGTTCGACAGCGCCTCCGCCTGGCTGGTCGGTGAGGAGGGCGCGGGCGTGCGGACGATCATCGAGATGGTCAACCACACCCGCCTCGACTGCGTCCTCGGCGGCGCCACCGGCATGCGGGTCGGGGTCGCGCAGGCGATCAACCACGCCTCCCACCGCTCGGTCTTCGGCCGCGAGCTGGTCGAGCAGCCGCTGATGCGCAACGTCCTCGCCGACCTCGCGATAGAGTCGGAGGCGGCGACGATCGGGGCGCTGCGCCTCGCCCGCGCCTACGACGAAGCGATCGCCGGCGACGAGGAGGCCCAGAACTTCAAGCGGATCGCCAACGCCGTCCTCAAGTACTGGGTCTGTAAGCGCGCCGTGGTCCACGCCGGCGAGGCGCTCGAGTGCCTAGGCGGCAACGGCTACGTCGAGGAGTCGGGGATGCCCCGCCTCTTCCGCGAGAGCCCGCTCAACTCGATCTGGGAGGGCTCCGGCAACGTCCAGTGCCTCGACGTCCTGCGGGCGATGGTGAAGAGCCCGACCGCGCTCGAGGCCTTCTTCGCAGAGGTCCAAGAGGGCGCGGTCGCCGACCCCCGCCTCGCCGCCTTCGCCACCGAGCTGCGCGACGAACTGCCCGGCGACCTGGAGACGATCGAGGCCCGCGCCCGCCGCGTGGTCGAGAAGATGGCCCTCGCCCTCCAAGCCTCCCTCCTCGTCCGCTACGGCGACGAAGCCACCGCTGACGCCTTCTGCGCCTCCCGCCTCTCCGGCGACTGGGGCCAAGCCTTCGGCACCCTCCCCGCCGGCACCGACTTCGCCCGCATCATCGAGCGCCACCAGCCAGTTGAGTAGATGAATCGACCCAGGCCTTTCTAAGCCAGTGATTCGCAAAAGCACCAAGGGCGATGAAGGCGAGGCGCTGGAGGAAATGGCCGAGATTCTCTTCGAACCAGATGTCCTCACCGCGCTAGAGGAGGGACTTGCCGAGATCAAACGGGGCGAGACGATCACCCTCTCCGAACTTCGAAGCGAACTAGCCGCGCTCCGCTCGGGCTCCTGACGAGAACGCGTTTCTTCCCGCATACCGGAGAGAAATGCGTTTTCACCGGATGACGGCTATGGAGATCCTCCGGCGGTTGCGTCGCGTAGCGCCCGGCCAACCTGCTCGATCGTGACTACGCCGCTGAGGCGGCCTTCGGCGTCGACGGCCATCAGGGCGCCGAGGCGGCGGAGGTTCTGGTTGGCGAGCAGGGAGTCGAGAGGGGTGTCGTCGCGGACGAAGAGGCCGATGTCGTGGTCGACTAGGTCGGAAACGTGGGAGCTGGCGCGAGAGATCTCGGGGACCTCGTCGGCTTTTTCGCGTTCGACCAGGCCGAGGAAGCGATGGGCGGCGTCGACGACCGGGAACCAGGGCCAGCGGTAGCGGAGGAAGTATTCGTCGAGGGCGCGTTCGACGCTGAGGTCGCCGGGGATCGTCACCGGCTCGCGGTCCATCACGTCGGCGACCCGGACGTCGCCGATGCGGCTGCTGATCGCGGTCTGCATTGCGGCGCCGCGGGCAGAGCCGTTAATCACCATCCCGACCAGGGCGAGCCAGATGCCGGTGAAGGCGTAGCCGCTGACGGCGAGGAGGATGCCGCCGCCGATGAAGGCGTAGCCGAAGAGGCGCCCGAGGTTGGCGGCGAAGCGGGTCGCCTTGGTGCGATCGCCGGAGCGCCGCCAGGCGATCGCGCGGGCGACGCGGCCGCCATCCATCGGGTAGGCCGGCAGCAGGTTGAAGACGAGGACGAGGGCGTTGATCGTCACTAGCCAGGCGACCAGGGCCATCAAGCCGGAGGCGTTCGACCTCGTTTCCTGCAGGGCCGCCTCGCGGAACTCAGTCCAGCCGACGGCTCCCACTCCCACCAGCGCCAGCACAACGACGATGGCCAGCGTCACCGCCGGCCCCGCCAACGCCACCTTCAATTCGGTGCCCGGCGAGTCGGCTTCGCGGTCCATCCGCGCCATCCCGCCGAAGATCCAGAGCTGAATGCCGGAGATGCCGATGCCGTTGCGCATCGCCACCACCGCGTGGCCGAACTCGTGCAGGAGAATCGAGCCGAAGAAGCCGATCGCGCTGAGGACGCCGAAGAGGAACGGGGTGGTGCCGCCCTCCCCGAGCAGCTTTTCGAAGAAGTTGGTCATGTAGAGGATGACCAGGAAGAGAACGATGAACCAGGACCAGTCGACGCTGACTCTGATCCCGCGGATGTGGAAGAGGGTGATCGACCCGCCACCGAGCATGGGGCAATGGTAAGCGGCTAGCGTCTTTGCCCGTGTCCGGTGAAGCTAATTGGCTGCGAGAGCGGCTCGAGGAACTAGAGCGGATCGAACGGCCGTCCGCCTCCGACGGCGAGCGGCAGGCCGCCGAGTGGCTGGTGGCGCGCTTCGCCGAGCTGGGAGCAGAGGCGCGAATCGAGGCCGAGCCCGCCCACGGCACCTACTGGTGGCCGCTGGGGATCGGCGCCGCGATCGGCACCCTCGGCGCGGTCGCGGCATTGCGGGGACGGCGGCTGCTGGGCGCGTTGCTCGGGGCGACGGGCGCGGCCGCCATCGCCGACGACTTCCCGCCCGGCAAGCGGCGCCTGCGTCGCTTCCTCCCCACACGCACCACCTACAACGTCATCTGCGAACTCGGCGACCCCAGCGCCGAGCGCACGGTAGTCATCAGCGCCCACCACGACGCCGCCCACTCCGGCCTCGTCTTCCACCCGGCCCTGCCCGAGATCGCCGACCGGCTGGGATTGCTGGACCGCACCGACACCAGCCCGCCGCTGATGGCGCCGGTGTTCGGCGGGCCCGTGGCGGCGGCGTTAGGAGCCGTCACCGGGCGCAGGTGGTTGGCCAAGCTCGGCCTCGTTCTCGGCCTCGGCACGATCGCCGCGATGACCGACATCGGCCGGCGCAAGTCGGTCCCGGCGGCCAACGACAACGGGACCGCCGTCGTCGCCCTGCTCGCGCTCGCCCGCATCTTCCTCTCCGAGCCGCCCGCCGGGATCCGCGTGATCCTGCTCTCGGCCGGCTCGGAGGAGAGCTTCAGCGAGGGGATCAAAGCCTTCGGCGAGCGGCACTTCGACGCGCTGCCGAAAGACAGCACCTTCTTCCTCTGCCTGGAGACGCTCGGCGCCACCCACCTACTGGCGCTGCAGGGCGAGGGCTTCCTGAAGATGCGCGACTACCCACCCCGCGCGCTCGCCTTCGTCGAGGGGGTCGCCGAGGACCTAGGCATCTGGCTCTATCCCAACCTGCGCACCTACAACGGCACCGACGCCCTCGAGCCGCGGGTCGCCGGCTACGAAACCGTCGCCCTCTGCAGCTGCACCGACCAAAAGCAACCCGGCCGCTACCACTGGCCCAACGACGTCGCGGCAAATGTCAACTTCGAAACCCTGGAGAGAGCCATCCTCCTCTCCCAAGAGGCCGTCCGCCGCCTGAGCCGCGACTGGCTATAGCTCCCGCAACGTGACGGATTACAAAGTGACGAATCCCGACTACGCCCTCGGCTTTCTGCGGTATAGCATCCGCGCCCGTGCCATCCCATGACGTTCTCGTAATCGGGGCCGGGCTCGCCGGCCAAAGAGCAGCACTAGCCGCCGCCGAGGAAGGCGTGTCGGTCGGGATCATCAGCAAGGTCCACCCGGTGCGCTCCCACTCGAATGCCGCCCAGGGCGGCATCAACGCAGCGCTCAACCCCGGCGACTCCTGGGAGTCCCACGCTTTCGACACGATCAAGGGCTCCGACTACCTCGGCGACCAGGACGCGGTCGAAATCATGACCCGCGAGGCGCCGGAGGAAATCCTCCACCTCGAGCATCTCGGCGTCACCTTCCACCGCAACGAGGAGGGCAAGCTCGGGACCCGCGCCTTCGGCGGCGCCTCCGCCGCCCGCACCTACTACGTCGCCGACATCACC
>Ga0207656_10000742_pt1 | contig 10657 bp, 1 predicted proteins | sample KBSCornC12_FD_184297 | JGI IMG/M metagenome (GOLD analysis project Ga0207656, IMG submission 184297) | Corn rhizosphere microbial communities from Kellogg Biological Station, Michigan, USA - KBS Corn C1-2 (SPAdes) (version 2) | ecosystem: Host-associated > Plants > Roots > Rhizosphere > Soil ...
CCGGCACAACAGTTCCCAATGCCAACTTTCTTATTACTTCGTCAAAATTGGGATGTGATTTATTATCTGCCCGCATCAGCAGAATGGTGCCGGCATCATAACTGATTCCTTTTACTTTGAATGGCTCTAATGCATACCGTGCAACAATTCCTTGCGAGAGAAGTGAAGTCAATAATTTGGTTGAAGGCACAGAGCCCCATTGCATGGCGTAAGCGACCGGATGATCATCAATGAAAATAGTTGTTCGCAGTGTATCAGTAAGTGGTGTGTAATCAATAACCTCCTCTGTAGAAAATGCATCCAAACCATATGCCATCGGAAGACTCCATGCTGTGATATCGTATGTGAGTGAGTCGGATAACTTTGCTTCCGGTTCGAAAAGAGCTTGCAGCAAAACACTTCTGGATTGTGCTGCAGGAATTAATAGATCACCTTTCAACGCCGTAAAGTCTTCATGATCATCGGCCATGTAACTGAATCCCTTAATTGATTTCCTTTCTTCTTTTACTAAACCACATTCGATTCCATTCAACTTCAGGAGCGCTACGAGTTGTGATATTTTACCCGGAGAATTTGATTTTTTTATAACATAACTATTGATTGGACCAGGCGGATCTGATTTGCTGTTTTGAAAAAATAAAGCAAATTCTTTATCCAATCGACCTGCATTTTTCGAAGAGACTTCAATCGTTGATAGTGCAGCTGCCGTGTGATGAGCTATGCGATCAGCTAATATGAGTGTATCTCCATTTTCCAATAATATCGTCCTGTTTCCATAGGCCGCCCCACCCTGCTCATAGGTCATACCAATTGCACCAGCAAAGCTTGGATAAGTATCACCGTAACCGGGATAGAATAAATCAAAACGCTCTTTGGTATAATATCGCCATCCGTTTTCATCAAAATGACGCGCATTATTTTGTCCAATGCTGGTTTGAAATTCAGCCTGCCATGGAGTGAGGTAAGGATGATAAGGCTGAGCTGCGGGTGCAAAATAATAAGAGGCTTCTGCTTCCATTTCATGAAGGTCGGCATGAACATGGGGCATCCATTTCAAGTAAAATGCAACACGTTCTCTTGATTCCTGCTGCGTTTGCCAGGCCCAGTCCCTATTGAGATCATGATCATAGTGATTGTATCGACCACCCGGCCATGGTTCGTCATGCTCACGCACTTCATGTCGTGGATCAGCAGGTGTTGAACTCAGGCTATTGCTGAATTGCGAAAACCTTTCGTAACCATCCGGATTCAAACTGGGATCTAAAATGACGACGGTATGTTTCAACCAGGTGTCGTAAGGTTCTCCTCCTCTTGCGAGACCATACAACACGGCCATTGAACTTTCTGAACCTGCTGCTTCATTGCCATGAATTGAAAAACTGATATAGACGATTGCGATGGAATCATCTTCGATTGTACCGGTTTGCATGCCTGCACGTCGAAGATTATTCAGTCGAATTTCTTCAAGGCGCTGCATGTTCTTAGGACTGCTGATAATGGCTGCAATCAATGGCCTGTATTCATAGGTCTGACCATATTGTATGACCTTCACTTTATCACTCTGATTACCGATGTATTTAAAGTAATCAACGAGTAAATGATGCGGAGTAAACCTGCTACCGAGCGGATATGGCAAAAACTCATCTGGAGATTGAAGATGATTTTGAGCAAAAAGAGAAGAGGAAATTCCAACAGTGTACAAAACACTGACAAACCATAGCCTGTGTATCATATAGCTAAGATAGATACCAGCCATGAACGCTGCAGAAAACGAGGAATTTTTCTACAAAATGCCCTTAATAATCTTCGTAATGGTCTTGACGTCCCCCATAGTATAGAAGTGGATGCAGGGAACACCCTCTTTGACGAGCTCTTTGCACTGTTGGATGGCCCACTCAGTTCCAATTTCAAGAACTGCAGCATCAGATTGTGCTTTGTTGACTTCACGTACCAATTCATCCGGCATGTTGACAAAAAACTTGCGAGGAATAGAGGAAAGTTGGTAGCGCTTAGTGAGTGGCTTTATTCCCGGAACGATAGGGACTTCGATTCCATTCGCGTGGCATTGACGGACGTATTCGAAAAACTTACTGTTGTCAAAATACATTTGTGTGACAATGTAATTAGCGCCTGCTTTTATTTTCTCTGCAGTAAAATGTAGATCGTAATCCATATTCGGCGCTTCGAAATGTTTTTCCGGATAACCCGCTACGCCAATGCAAAAATCTGTTTTACTTCCTTTTTCAATATTCGGATCTAAATATCGGCCCGAATTCATTTCAGAAATTTGTTTGACCAGGTCAAGTGCATAACCATGACCGCCTGGAGTTGAATTGAATTTCTCTTCAAAAGTCATCGCATCTCCACGCAATGCCAACACATTTTTGATATCGAGGAAATTGAGATCGATCAATGCATTCTCCGTATCCTCTTTGGTAAAACCACCGCAAATGAGATGAGGTACAGCCTCAACACCATACTTATGCATGATAGCAGCACAAATACCTACTGTACCAGGTCTCTTTCTAATAGCAGTCTTTTCGTAATACCCACTATCGTGCTTGGTGTAGACATATTCTTCCCGATGATAGGTCACATCGATGAAAGGAGGCTTGAATTCCATCAGGGTATCGAGCAAGCGAAAGATGTCGACCATGCTACCTCCCTTGAGGGGTGGCAGGATCTCAAATGACATCAGGGTCTTGCCCTTGGATTCGTTGAAGTAATCGGTAACTTTCATATAAAGGCTGGCAAAGGTAGACTACTGACCATAAACGACAAAACCCCGGACCATTGTCCGGGGTATCATCTTCGTTGACTTCCGTCAACGTTTGTTCAGGATCAACATTGTCTTCGTCAACTGGGCATCGCCAAAGTGTACAGTATAGTAGTACACACCCGGGGGCCAGCTTTCATTGGATATTTTTAATTGCTGCTTACCGGCAGCGAATTGTTTAGTAATAGACGTCATCTGATCACCTAAAGCATTAGTGATGCTGATGGTCACTTCTCCTGCTTCAGGTATCTCAAATGGAATCACGGTTTCATCCACCCATGGATTCGGTCTGTTCTGATGCAATTGAATGTCACCTTCATTTGCTACCTCTTTGTCAGTCCTCCACTTGAGATCAAGTTGGAAAGTCTCAGCATTCTCATTATAGAGCTCTGGATCCATGAACGTTGAATCGATAGAGATCATATCGCTGATATTTCCAGCTTGTAAAGCCATGCATTTAACTGAAACAAGATTATTGACTGTTTGTGCTTGTTGCGTATTCCATGCCCATCGTACTTCTGAATCAGTAGCCAGCCACATTTCTTGTGTCATGCTTGGATCCAGAGAAGTTACACTGATCACTTTAGCACCTGTCATCTTCAGGCTCCACTGAGCACCAAGAACTTTCTCTTTCAAATCAGCAAGACTCAAGACAACATCAAACTCTTCTCCTGTTCCTACGAAACGATCTTTTGCAGTAATAGATGCAGTAGCTTCGGTACGAGGATGAATTCCCTGTGCATGTGCTGAAGCAGATCGATTCAAGTCACCGATTTTCACTCCCATGAAATTCTCTACTACCCCACCCTGATCGACTACAAAACTCACATCTTCATTGAATGGCCATGGATTATATGGATCCTGGAAGACATAGCTTGCCGGAATAAACCTCCATGACGTGTTATCAGGGAATTCATCGTATTTACCGAGAATCAGTTTTCTGATTTCAACCAAGTCTATCGCTGTCACTGAGCCATTATTATTGGCATCAGCCGCAATCATGAGATATGGATCATTTAATGGTTCAGTACCCAACAAATGTTTTTGTAAAGTGATGAGGTCAGCTGTGCTAACTCCATTACGTGGCTCGTCATTCCTGTATGCTTCCAGCGAATATTGCTGTCCGGCTGGCACAATTGGGAAAGTAAAGGCTCCATCATTTACTGTTGCAAAGGATCCAAATAGTGTTCCTTGTTTTTTCAATGTCACGCCAACTTTGGATACCGTCTCATCCTCACCAGGTGTACTGATCACACCACTGATACCGCCAGAAGGTAATCCGCAGACACCCGTTGGGTCAGTAAATACTATTGTTGTAGAGCAATAATCTTTATTATTCCAATTGTCCCAAACCCAAATACTGATTGGCTGTTGTACACCAAGTGCCTGGATATCATCGCAAGTAAATATGCGGCTTGGCTGATAAGTATCTCCTGAGAATGAATAGCGCAATTGATTTTGTGGCGTGCAATTATCATTACTGCTCGCATTGAAATCTTTTGCCCAAATCGTCACCGTTCCATTTGATGGCATTGGCACAGTGCTCAAGCCATTTATACAAACAGGAGTTGGTGGTTTGCAATCTTCGAGACGGATCTTATCGACACAAGTTCTAAGGTTATTGCAACCGTCCCAGACATACCACACGATTTTGTAATGTTCTTGTGGGAAATTTGGATTGTTGTAGGCCAAACCATAATTACGTAAGGTCAGATCGGAACTGAGTGCTGTATTTAATGGGATATCAAATGTTCCATCAGCATTCATCACCGTGATTGTGTTGCCTACAGCCAGTATATAGTCTGAACTATTCGGCGGATAAATCTTCACTTCATAACGAATCTCGTTAGAACAGATGTCTTCGATGTGCTTCTTGATATTGAGATGCACAAAGCAGCTGGTTTGGAAACCAGGATCTGTCACTGGTGTAACTTCTTTATCAAGTGTGCAATACTTCCGGATGGAATCAGTGCAATCTGTAAACAGAGCACCTGCGCTATCCGTGATCTTCACGACTTGTGTATATTTCCAGATACCAGTACCAGCTTGTGTATTATATTGACACCAGTCAATGACTGTCCAGTCTCTCAGGATCTTCACACAAGCACCATCTATCTTATCAAAGCGACGTTCTTTAAGATTGATACCGATCTGTGAGCAACCATCATTAAGTATGGTCGGATAAATCGTATCCGGAATACCGCAATGATCGTACACAGCATCTGCTGGCCAAATGATATCGTCAGTTGGATCGTTTGGATTTTCACTATTGATATAGAAAGGATCATAGTTGACCACCCAAATCTTCTGTGTGCACGTTCCAACTTTTCCGGATGGATCAGTGGCAATGAAGCGACGTGTGAATAATTTAACTGCACCAGGAGGAGCATCACCTGGCAATGCATCTCCGCTGCAATCATCCAATTCAGTCACCTTCACTTGAAGGTCAACGTTGCAATTATCTTTTACATATCCATCCCGTCCCCAAAGATGAGGTTGTGGGAAATTCGGATTATTAGGATCATCAATGATGATGTTTTGACGAGCACTTTCAGGATAAGTAAATCCATCGACAACGGTTCCAAATGTCCGGTCAGTCAGGTTTTCCAAAATATTCGGATCAAACCAGAAATGACAGCTCACTTGAATGTCTGGCGGACAGGAAATAACCGGTGCCAATTTATCCTGCACGTTCACTTCCACCATGCAATAGTTGACATTGCCATGAAGGTCCTTCACTTCAAGTTGTACAAGAATATAATCCTGGCTTACATCGCAGCAGCTCACAGGAACATAGGCATTGTATGTCAATCCTCTGTCAAAGTCATCAACATCTCCATCCGGCGTATGATCTGAACCATTACCGGTCCAGTCGAAATCGATACAGCTATCCATGCGTCTTGCACGGAATGTAACGGGACCGCAGTTGTCAAAACTTCCATCATCCAATGTAGTCGCAGGCAATAGCGCTACACCCATAGGATCCTGGTTGTTAATGGCAATTACCGTATGCTTATCGCAATACACCGTTGGTGGTGTGCTGTCATAAAGATCGAGCGTGGTATTGCATGTTGCCAGGTTGCCACAATCATCGCGGACTTCCCAGGTTATTTCATACTGACCAATGTTTAATGGTGGCAGTATATATGAACCATTCACAGGTAAAATGATATGGCCATTTAATTTCAGCGTATAGATTAACGGATCGGAATTGCAAGCGTCTGTTGCATTAGGCGGAGTCAGGTGTACAGTTGCGCCGCAATCACCGAAATCAGATGGATGAGAAGTGATATCCTGGCAATCGATCACCGGTGGCACATTATCTTCCACGTTGATGATCTGTGAACTGTCAATGATTTCACCTGAGCACCAATCCACTAAACTCCAGTCTCTTTTCACGGAATACGAACCTCCGCAGTAATGGATCACTTTATCAATATAGCCGATAAAGAAGGTTCCACAGAAAGGACCCTTTATGCCACCGATACAATTAGGATCAGGTGTTCCATCAGGACGTATGCATGAATTTCCACAGTAGATAGTTGTATCAGCAGGGAAAGTGAACTGATCAATAGTACCTCTGAGTAAGTAAAGTTTTTCAGTACAAGTATCTGCACGATGGCTCGGATCGACAGCAATCCAGGTACGGGTGATGATTTTTGAATAAATACCATCACACATGTGAAGTTCTTCTACATCTTTATAACTGATTATTGCTGGTCCGCAATTATCAATACCGGTCACAGAGTATTTCTTGCCACCTAATGGAGTGACAACAGAGCCTTGTGGCACAGGGAAATGAGGTATGGCCTGAGGTGACACATCATCAGTACAATTCAAAGTGATGTCGGAGCATGTCAGCGTCGGAGGCAATTTATCTTCAATTAATAATGTGCTGCAGCAATAATTACCAGTTGTTGGATCGGTAACACAAGCATGCAAATATTGACCGATGTGCGGATGCGCTTCGAGCACTCCGTTTACATACACAACACCCGGATCAGAGAAATCGATGAGGAAGTTGTCATAACATCCATAGTTGTCGCCTTCCAATAACATATCGGCATTGATCGCTGCTTCGCAATCCAAGGCTACAGATACATTGAGTGTATCCTGGCAAGCTAATTCATGTGTACCCTGGAATTCATTAACCACGATGTTGAATGCACATTCCATGGTGTTTCCTAGCTGATCGGCAATTACATAAGATTGTCGTGTAGTACCGATTGGGAATAAATCTCCAGAAGTCAAGCCGGTTCCATCTGTCTGTGTGACAGTAGGTACCTGGTTACAAAGTCCTTCTGGTTGCATAGGATAAGTGATACCCATGCTACATTCTCCAGCTTCAAGACTGACGATGATATCCTGTGGACAAGTCATCAGGAACAATCCTCCATCAAGCGATACGGTAACTTCATCTACTGCCTGGTTTCCCTGATCATCTGTTGCAGTGATCTCAAGTGTCTGCTCTCCACTGGTCAGGAAGTCTTCACAATTAAATACAGTTTGACTTAAAGCAATATCGACTTCCGGATCGCAATTATCATCCACATAGGAAACGACCTGGCTTGAACTTATTTCTACAGTAGGACTTTGTGCAAAGGAAATCGAGATATCATGAACCACTAATTGTGGTGCATATTTATCAAGAAGGTCAATGACCTGGGTATCTTGTTCAATATGGCCGCAATAATCTATGCAAGTCCATAATCTCTCAAATTTATACGGAGACACTTCACCCAATTCATCATAATACATGGTATCAATCAGGTAAGAGCATGCATCTTCAGGCATAGTGATGCTTCCCGTCAGTGCCAGGTTAGTCATGTCAGCATCACAAGGAATTACTACATCATCAGGGAAATGCACTTCTGCCATGCTAAAGTTCATGACTGTAATCCACTGTGTAGAAGAACGTGCGTTTCCGCATGGATCAGTCAGCGTCCATACCCGTGGGAATTTCGGATTGCTATCACAATCCTGAATATTGGTAAAATCATCATGCCACTTAACAGTGACAGTATTGGGATCGGCACAATTGTCCGTATACACTTCGACTTTTCCTAAGACATTAAAATCCGTAGGATCAGCATTACAATTGATAGTGGCATCGAAAGGTGTATAAAAAATAGGAGCCAATGTATCGATGAAAGTGATGAATTGAGTAGCGGTGGAATAATTACCACACAAGTCAGTGGCTTTCCAAACCCTTTGGCGTTGACCCGTAGCATTACAGAACACAAGGCCAAGATCATTATCGGTGTAAGTGATATTAATAGATGCAGTAGGTGTGCATCCATCAACTGCCGTTGCCCTTCCCAGAGCATCTAAGTCATCAGAATATTCACAACTGATCGTCACATTGTTTGGTATAGAAATATCAGGTGGGGTATTATCTACTACATGAATAGTTTGTACGCAACTATTTGAATTTCCGCAATCATCATATACTATCCAGGTACGATATAAAGTACCAGTTCCACTACAGCCATTCAATCCAGTTGTGTTATCAAAATTGAGCAGATCCATATCAGCGACTGCTGTGCAATTGTCATGGATCTGTGGTTTGCCTAAAGCAGAGGGATCTACCGAATCTCCGCAATTAACGGTTAAAGATCCAGCGCATTCAATGGTCGGTGGTGTGTTATCAACGATCCGGATATTCTGTGTGCAACTTGCAGAATTTCCGCATGCATCTTTCACTACCCATGTTCGCTTTACTGTTCCTGTATGATTGCATCCCACGACGGCTGTGAGATCATCAGACATAACGATATTGAGTTGCGAAGCAGGCGTGCAATTATCATTTGCATTTATATTTCCTGTCACTGAAGGATCCAGTGAAGATTCACAAGAAACGGTAATCGCTGCTGGTGGAATTGCAATTGGTGCTTTAGTATCAATAATGGTGAGGACCTGAACACATGTGGATGTATTTCCACAAGCATCAGTTGCTTTCCAGGTTCTGTATAAATTTCCTGTTCCATTGCATCCTGTCAGGTTACTGATATCATCTTTAAAAGTGATCTGGATATTTCCCTGCGGTGTGCAATTATCAGTAGCTCTTGCTTTTCCTTGAGCATTTGGTGACCGGTCAGCATCACATTGAATCTGGTAAGAAGCCGGGCATTGAATTTCAGGTGCTATATCATCAATGATTTGAATCGATTGAGTGCAAGTAGAGAAATTACCACACTGATCTTCAGCTCTCCATGTCCGGTAGATCCAACCTGAGCCATTACATTGACCGGCCTGACTGAGATCATCGGTATAGGTGATCTTTATAAATAAACTTGCTGTACAATAATCAGAAGCCGTTGCTTTTCCATTAAAGGATGGCATTGTTGAATCTGTACAATGAATAATTTTATTTGGTGGGCAAGTGATAACCGGTGCTGTTGTGTCAGCTATCGTAATTCTTTGAATACAACTTCCTGTATTACCGCAAAGGTCAGTCATATACCAGGTGCGAAGAATTACACCAGTATTAGTACAACCTGTCAAACCACTCAGATCATCGTGATAATCAAGAGCAAGTTCATCAGAAGGAGTGCAGTTGTCGATTCCACTTGGATAGCCCAGTACATCCGGATTGATATAAAAACCACAATCCAGTATTGTATCACGAGGACAAGTTAAAACAGGAGCCGTATGATCAACTACTGTGATCAACTGCACACATGTCCTTACATTTCCGCACGCGTCACGGGCCGCCCAATTACGAAGAATCAAACCGGTGTGATTACATCCTGTTAATTGTACTACATCAGAATAGGAAATGTCTACATTCAAGCTGCAATTATCTGTTCCTGTTGCCCAACCTGTCTTATCAGGTAATGAAGCATCAGAACAACTGATCTCCACATTAGCTGGACAAGTAATATCCGGAAGTGTGTTGTCGACTATCCAGATTTGTTGAACGCAGGACGAAGAATTACCACAAAGGTCAGTAGCAACCCAGGTACGTTTAAGAATACCAGTATGATTGCATCCAAACAGACCAGAGAAATCATCGATGTAATTGATGACCAAACTGGCCTGTGGTGTGCAATTATCAACGGCAGTAGCTGTACCGGTGACAGCTGGCAAAACAGATGATTCACAACTGATAGTCGCAGGCGGTGGACAGGTAATTGTTGGTTTTAGCAGGTCAGTAATGTGAATCATCTGTACGCAAGTCGTTGTATTGCCACAGGCATCAGCGACCGTCCAGGTTCTTTGAATATCACCGGTGCCATTACATCCTAATGGAGCAAGGTCAACATCGGTATAGGTTACGACGAGATTAGCGGTAGAAGTACAGTTGTCAGAAACAACAGGTGAACCCGTTACAGCGGGTAGTACACCTTGTGCACAATCAACAGTAATGTTGGCCGGGCAAGTCATGACCGGCAAGGTGTTATCTATAATTGTAATGGTCTGAAGACAAGAAGAAATATTTCCGCATCCATCGATTGCGGTCCATGTACGTTGAATAGTACCGGTACCATTACAAACCTGGTTAACAACGAAGTCTGTATAACCGGTGAAAACTGATCCGCAAAGATCAGTTGCTGTAAACGTCCCGGTGTTGGTAGGCAATATGGAAGCCTCGCAGGAGATCGTGATATTTCCCGGACAAGTTATAGCGGGTGGTGTGTTGTCTTGAACGGTGATGAATTGAGTTCCGTTAGTGAAGTTATTACAAGCATCTTTCGCGGTCCAGGTTCTGACGATGGTTCCGGTTCCGCTGCATCCTGTCAGGCCCATCACATTATCGGAGAAGGTGACGACGATCTGATTGACCGGTGTACAATTATCATATGCTTCTGCTATTCCTGTGTATTGAGTCGATGTGCTTTGTTCACAACTTATAGTAAGTGAGGGAGGCAAATTGAGAAT
>Ga0207656_10000748_pt1 | contig 10635 bp, 9 predicted proteins | sample KBSCornC12_FD_184297 | JGI IMG/M metagenome (GOLD analysis project Ga0207656, IMG submission 184297) | Corn rhizosphere microbial communities from Kellogg Biological Station, Michigan, USA - KBS Corn C1-2 (SPAdes) (version 2) | ecosystem: Host-associated > Plants > Roots > Rhizosphere > Soil ...
TGACCTCGACCCCGATGCCCGCCCTGTAGAGGGGCGCCAGGAGCGCGGGCTCCGGGAACCGGAAGGCCGCGCCGGTCCCCAGCAGCACGATCTCCGGGCGCATCTCGACGATCGCCGCGAGGTGGTCCGGGGCGAGCCCCTCCACCGACGTCGCGGGCCAGTCGGTCACGAGGCGGTCCGCGCTCACGACGAGGCTCGCCCGGTGGCGGGAGCGGTTCACCTCGATCCAGCCCTCGCCGTAGCCGGTGACCGCGTTCTTCCCCGCCGGCTGCTCCTGCGAGATCTTCACCGGCCGTCCTCCCCGCTGCCGCCGCCCGAAAACCCCGGCGGCGGGAAACATTCGCTAGAATCATGTTTCTTTTGCACCGCAGCATCGCCATGAACCTCAACGACAGCGGCGCTTCCCCGGCCGAGCCGATCATCCCCGAGTTCACGCGCATCAAGCGCCTGCCCCCGTACGTCTTCAACATCACGAACGAGCTGAAGATGGCGGCCCGCCGCGCGGGCGAGGACGTGATCGACCTCTCGATGGGCAACCCGGACGGGCCCACGCCGCGGCACATCGTGGACAAGCTGGTGGAGGTGGCGCAGCGCGAGGACACGCACGGCTATTCGGTCTCCAAGGGCATCCCGCGGCTGCGCCGCGCCATCTCGCAATGGTACAAGCGCCGCTGGAACGTGGACATCGACATGGACCGCGAGGCCATCGTCACCATCGGCTCGAAGGAAGGCCTCGCGCACCTCATGCTCGCCACGCTCGACCGCGGCGACACGGTGCTGGTCCCGAACCCGAGCTATCCCATCCACATCTACGGCGCGATCATCGCCGGCGCCGACATCCGCTCGGTGCGCATGACGCCGGGCGTGGACTTCTTCGAGGAGGCCGAGCGCGCCATCCGCGAGCTGATCCCGAAGCCCAAGATGATGATCATCGGCTTCCCCTCGAATCCCACCGCGATGTGCGTCGAGCTGGACTTCTTCGAGAAGGTCGTGGCGCTCGGCCGCCAGCACAACATCCTCATCGTGCACGACCTCGCCTACGCGGACATCACGTTCGACGGCTGGAAGGCGCCCTCGATCATGCAGGTGCCGGGCGCGAAGGAGGTCGCGGTCGAGTTCTTCACGATGTCCAAGAGCTACAACATGGCGGGCTGGCGCATCGGCTTCATGGTCGGCAATTCGGAGCTGGTGAACGCGCTCGCGCGCATCAAGAGCTACCACGACTACGGCACGTTCACGCCGCTGCAGGTGGCCGCGGTCGCGGCGCTCGAGGGCCCGCAGGAATGCGTCGAGGAGATCCGCGCGAAATACCAGAAGCGCCGCGACGTGATGGTCAAGGGCCTGCACGAAGCGGGCTGGATGGTGGAGAAGCCCAGGGCTTCGATGTACGTGTGGGCGCAGATCCCGGAGCCCTATCGCGCGATGGGCTCGATCGAGTTCGCGAAGAAGCTGCTCAAGGACGCGAAGGTCGCCGTCTCGCCGGGCATCGGCTTCGGCGACTATGGCGACGACCACGTGCGCATCGCGCTCATCGAGAACGAGAGCCGCTCGCGCCAGGCCATCCGCGGCATCAAGGAGATGTTCCGCCGGGACGGCCTGAAGTGACGGTGGAGGTCGTGCCGGTGACGGAGGCGCTGCTGCCCCGGTGCGAGGGCGTGCACCGCCAGCTTCGCCCGCACCTTCCCGCCGATTACGCCGGCCGCATGCGCGAGGTGCTCGCGGGCGGCGCGCAGATGGCGGTGGCGCTCGTGGATGGGAAGCCCGTGGGCGTGACGGTGTTCCGCATCCTCGAGAAGACCTTCAGCGGCCGCGAGCTCTACTGCGACGACCTCGTGACCGACGAGGCGCAGCGCTCGACGGGCGTGGGCGCCGCCCTCGTCCGCTACATGGAGCGCGTGGGCCGCGAGCGCGGCTGCGACACGCTCGCGCTCGATTCGGGCACGCAGCGGCAGCGCGCCCACAAATTCTATTTCCGCGAGGGCCTGCCGATCACGGCCTTCCATTTCAGCCGTCCACTCCGGTGACTGCCATCAAACCCATCAACGTCGGCCTCCTCGGGCTGGGAACGGTCGGCAGCGGGACCATCGAGGTCCTGCGCCGCAACCGCGAGGAAATCTCGCGCCGCGCCGGGCGCGACATCGTCGTGACCGTGGCGAGCGCGCGCGACCTCACCAAGGAGCGCAAGGTTTCGCTCGAGGGCATCGAGCTCGTGCCTTCCGCGGGGGCCATCGTCGAGCGGCCCGACATCGACATCGTGGTCGAGCTGATCGGCGGCGACACCGCGGCGCGCGACCTCGTGCTCAAGGCCATCGCCAACGGCAAGCACGTGGTGACCGCGAACAAGGCGCTGCTCGCGAAGCACGGCACCGAGATCTTCGCCCGCGCGCTGGAAAAGGGGGTGATGGTCGCGTTCGAGGCGTCGGTCGCGGGCGGCATCCCGATCATCAAGGCGATCCGCGAAGGCCTCACCGCCAACCGCATCGAGTGGATCGCCGGGATCATCAACGGCACCTGCAACTACATCCTCTCCGAGATGCGCGACAAGGGCCTGCCCTTCGACATGGTGCTCGCCGAGGCGCAGCGCCTGGGCTACGCCGAGGCCGATCCCGCCTTCGACGTGGAAGGCATCGACGCCGCGCACAAGCTCACCATCCTCGCCGCGATCGCGTTCGGCATCCCGATGCAGTTCGACAAGGTGTACACCGAGGGCATCACCAGGCTCACGGCGATCGACCTCAAGTACGCCGAGGGCCTCGGCTATCGCATCAAGCTCCTCGGCATCACGCGGCGTGCGCCGGGCGGCATCGAGCTGCGCGTGCATCCCACGCTCGTGCCCGCGCGGCGCCTCATCGCCAACGTGGAAGGCGTGATGAACGCGGTGCTGGTGAAGGGCGATGCGGTCGGCCCCACGCTCTACTACGGGCGCGGTGCGGGCGCCGAGGCCACGGCGAGCGCCGTCGTGGCGGATCTCGTCGACGTGACGCGCATGGCGACGTCCGACCCCGAGCATCGCGTGCCGCACCTCGCGTTCCAGCCCGACCGGCTCTCCAGCGAGCCGATCCTGCCGATGGAGGAGGTCGAGAGCGGCTATTACCTGCGGCTGCGCGCGCTCGATCGCCCCGGCGTGCTGGCCGACGTGACGCGCATCTGCGCGGACCTCGACATCTCCATCGACGCCATCTTCCAGAAGGAAGCGGGCGAGGGCGAGGACCAGGTGGATGTCGTGATCCTCACGCACCGCACGCCGGAGAAGCGCGTGAACGCGGCGCTGCGGCGGATCGAGGCGCTGTCCACGATTCCGGCGCCGGTGGTGCGGATCCGGCTGGAAGAGCTGTTGTGAGGGAACAAGGCGCAGCGCGCATGGCGCAAGGCGCAGGACAAAAGGCAGCGGGCAACAAGGCATAAGAAATAGAAATGAAGTATGTGAGCACCCGGGGGCATTCGGCCTCCCAGAACTTCACCGACATCCTGCTCGAGGGCCTGGGCGCCGACGGCGGCCTGATGGTGCCGGAGCAGTGGCCGCGCATCACGCGCCCGAAGCTCGATGCGATGCGCGCGCTTTCCTATCCCGCGCTCGCCTTCGAGGTGCTGCGTTTCTTCGCCGACGATTTCCCCGGCGCGGAGCTGAAATCGCTGGTGGAGGGCACCTATACCAGGGAGGTCTTCGGCTCGCCCGAGATCACGCCGCTCAGGACGCTCGAGCCCAACCTGCACATCCTGGGGCTTTCGAACGGACCGACGCTCGCGTTCAAGGACGTCGCGATGCAGCTCCTCGGCAACCTTTTCGAGGCCGTGCTCGAGAAGCAGGACCGCCGCATCAACATCCTCGGCGCCACGAGCGGGGATACCGGCTCCGCGGCCGAGCACGCGCTGCGCGGCAAGGCGCGCGTGAACGTCTTCATGCTGTCGCCGCACGGGCGCATGAGCCCTTTCCAGCGCGCGCAGATGTATTCGCTCCAGGATGCGAACATCTTCAACATCGCGGTCGAGGGCGTCTTCGACGATTGCCAGGACCTGGTGAAGGCGGTCAACGCCGATCGCGCGTTCAAGGACAGGCACGCCATCGGCGCGGTGAACTCGATCAACTGGGCGCGCGTGGTGGCGCAGGTCGTGTACTACTTCAAGGGCTACTTCGCCGCGACGCGCTCGAACGACGAGCAGGTTTCGTTCGCGGTGCCCTCGGGCAACTTCGGCAACATCTTCGCCGGCCACGCAGCGAAGCGCATGGGGTTGCCCATCCGGCGCCTCGTGCTCGCCACCAACGAGAACGACGTGCTGGACGAGTTCTTCCGTACCGGGCGCTATCGTCCGCGCAAGACCTCGGAGACGCACGCCACCTCGAGCCCGTCGATGGACATCTCCAAGGCCTCGAACTTCGAGCGCTTCATCTGGGACGCGGTGGGCCAGGATGGCGACAAGGTGAAGTGGCTCTGGCGGCAGGTGGACGAGAAGGGCGGCTTCGACCTGTCGACCGGGGACGCGTGGGAGAGGATCCAGGACGAATCCGGCTTCGTCTCCGGCCGCAGCACGCACGCCGACCGCATCGAGACCATACGGCTCGCGAAGCGCAACTACGGCGAGGTGATCGACCCGCACACCGCCGACGGCCTGAAGATCGCGCTGCGCCTGCGGGAAGCGCGCACGCCGATGATCTGCCTCGAGACCGCGCTGCCGGTGAAATTCGACGCGACCATCGTCGAGGCGCTGGGTGAGCACGCCCCGCGTCCTGCCGCCTACGAAGGCATCGAGTCGCTGCCGCAGCGCTGCGACGTGATGAAGCCGGACATCGAAGCGCTCAAGCGCTACGTCGACGCCCGCGCCTAGCCCCCAGGCTACTGCACGCGGACCTCGTCGCCGTTGAAGGTGACGTGCGCGGAGCCCACGTCCACGCGCCAGCCGCCGTCGATCTTCGTGGCATGCGCATCGGGCTCGCCGGACTTGCACGCCGAGCCCACGCGCATCAATGCCACGAACTCGGCTTCGGGCGTCTTGCCCGTGGCCGCGAATACCCCGTGCCACTGGTCGGCGGGCTTCGGATTGCCCTCGGGCGGCGGCGTGAAGTGGTTGTCGGCGCGGAAGGCCACCTCCGGCGAGGCGAGCATCTCGAGGCACAGGATGGCGGGGCCGTTGCGAAGCGTCACGACGCGATCGCTCACGCGCTCCATGTGCTCGGGCGTGTGGATGTTCCATTCCCATGCGCGCGGCGTGCCGGAGGCGAGGCTGTCGCGAACGAGCACGATGTCGGGACGCAGGTAGACGATCGTGCGCAGCGCGCGGGTGAGCGCGCCGCCGTACGCGGCCTCCGCGTGGCCGGTCGCATAGTCGAACGCGGGCGAGGCGGCGAAACGCGTGATGTCGCCCGACATCGAGCGCTCGTTGAGGCCCTGTCCCTGTCCGCCGTCGAAGGTGATCGCATTGGTGGCGCGCGTCTGCTTGTACCAGCCGGTCCAGTGCGGCGTCTTGTAGCCGTCGTAGTAGCCCGAGGCCATCGCCAGCCGCCGGCCCTTGGCGTGGATCACGAAGCTGTTCTGGTCGGCGTGCGAATGGTTGTACGAGCCGTACGGGCTCGACTTGAAGTAGACCGAGGTGCGCATCGGGTCGGCGAGGCTCGAGTGCATCGCCGTCCAGCCGATCGAGGGAAAGTACGCGGCGTCGGGCACGCCGGGCGGCAGCGCCACGGCCTTCGTGTCGTTCCCGGCGGAGAGCATGAGCTCGATGCGGATCTCGTCCTCGCCCTTCTGCGCGCCCGCATACCAGCGTGCGAGCGGCGAGGGCGCGAAGCGCTCGTACGCCTTCGAGACCCGTGCCCACACTTCCTGCAGGTTGAGCTCGAGCCCGTCGCCGAAGACGCCCGCGGGCGAGCCGGGCGGGACGAAGTAGGCGAGGAAGCGTCCATGGTTGCGCACCCAGTCCTTGCGCGCGAGGTCGACGCCGGCGGCATTGCGCAGGATCTGCCACGCGGGCAGGTTGCTTCCGGTGTCCCAGAATGCCTGCGCGGTGCCGTTGCCGAAGCCGCCGTCCTGCCAGCCCCAGGGGCTCGTCCACGCGACCGCGAGCGGGACCGCTTCCTGCACCCACACATCGGCCTCGGGCAGGTCGCCCGCGAGCACCACGCCCATGGCCGCGAGCAGCGTGAGCGTCACGTTGCCGTGCGAGTCGTACGGGGAGGCCGCGAGGTTCTTCATCGCGTCGTCGAACATCGGCTTCACGCGGGCGCGGATGGCGCCGAGGATCACCGCCTTCTGCGCGGGATGCAGGTAGTCGTGCATCCAGTCGTAGGCGAGCGCGAGCGTCCACGCGACCGTGCGGCTGCCCATGTCGTTGTTCGCGTACGAGAGCGTGCCCTCGGTGTTCCATCGCGCCTGCGCCATCACGCGGCGGAAGGCGTCGTCGCCGTAGCGGCGCTCGTGGGTCGCGGCCCACGCGAGCGCGGCGGCGAGCGTGCGCTTCTGCTCCGCGACCGTGTCCTCGTAGTTGGATCCGATCGATCCCGATTGGGGCTCGGGCTGCACTTCCGCGGGCATCTTGTTCTGCACTTCCTCCAGCATCGCGCGGAAGGCGGGGGAGCGAACCACCTTCGCGGACACCGGGGACGCGCTCTCGCCATGCCATGTGCGGGGACGCGGTGTCTCCCGCGCCCGCTGCAGCAGCGCGGCGGGCGACGGCACGACGAACTCGAGGGCATCGGGCGCGATCGTGAAGGTGCGCGGGTCGCTGGTATCGGCCTTGGCGCCCTCGGCCTTGAGGCGCCACGAATAGCGGCCGGGCGCGAGCGCGTGGTCCCAGAAAAGGAAATTGTGCTTCGTCGAGCGGCTTTCGCTGCGGCCGTCGGGGCCGGTGAGCGTGAGGGTGTACGTGTTGATGCCGTTCTGCGGCGGCCAGGTGAATTCCGGCGGCGTCTCGCCCACGGTCGCGCAGTCCGCGGGACGCACCGGCGCGAGCGTCGAATCCGAGCGCACGAGGATGTCGTGGTGCACGGGACAGGGCGCGGGATCGGCGGCGCCCGCGGCGAGTGCGCTGGATGCTGCGGCGAACAGCAGCGAACGGAGCGGATAACGGGCGTTCATGCGGCTTCTCTCCGGACTGCGGATGAAACGTTAAGTTCATTGCCCGGGGGGGTGGCCCACAGTAAGATGCCCCCGAGCCTCCCGTCGAGGAGGCGGGAGAGACAATGAGCTGGGCCGGGAGCGGAAAATTGGGACGGCTGCTGGTTGCCGCCGTCCTTGCCCTTCCCTGCGCGTCGAACGCCGACATACTCTACGCGGCGAGCGTGCGCAGCGGGGCGGCAGGCAACGAGAGTGCCATATCGGGCAGCCTTTACACCGTGAACCTCGGCAGCGGGGCCGCGACCTTCGTGGCGCCGCTGCGGATCGACGGTGCGTCGCCGATCGGCATCACCGGCCTTTCCGCGCATCCGCAGACGGGCGTGCTCTACGGCATCACGTCGCAGCTTTCGCCGACGCATCCGCAGAGCCTGGTCATGGTGGACCCGGCCACGGGCAACGCGACGCTCGTGGGCGAGCTGCGCTTTCCCGGGTCCGACATCGCGTTCAACCGCGCGGGCATCCTCTTCACCTGGCTGCCCGCCACGAGCCAGCTCGCCATCGTGAACCTCGCCAACGGCTCGGTCACGCCGATCGGCACGCCCGGCGCCGGGGGCACGATCGCGGGCCTCGCGATCGACCAGCAGGGTACCGCCTACATCACGCCTTCGGGAGCGGCGGGCAGCCTCGACACGGTGGACATCGCGAGCGGCACGCTGCACAAGGGGCCGCCGCTCACGGGGGCGCCGTTCCAGAGCACCATCAACTCGATGACGTTCACGCCCTCGGGCCTGCTCCTCGCGGTGAACTCGAATGCGGGCTCGCCGGCGAGCACGCGCCTGGTCACCATCAACACGGCGAGCGGCAGCATCGCCTCCATCGGCACGCTGCCCGACGACACCGACGCGCTCGCATTCGTGGCCACCTCGCAGCGCACCGAGCCGCTCATGAGCGGCCAGACGCTGGCGCTCGTGGTGCTGGGCGTGATCGCGCTCATCCTCGGCCTGATCGGATGGCTCGTGGGCCGCCGCCCACATCCGCATCCCTGACGCCTAGAGGAACACCAGCCAGGCGACGAGCAGGGTGAGCAGCATGCCGCCGAAGATCGCGCCGAAGATCGTCACCAGCACGCGGCCATCGGCGGCCTGCTGGGCGGCGATATCGTCCGCGGGGATGTCCTTCGCGCGGCGGCGCTCGCGAAACGCCATCCACACCACGGTCGTGAGGATGGCGACGAAGGCGAAGAAGACGAGTACCAGCTTCTGCCCGAGGGTCATGCCCTCACTCTAGCGGCACTGCGATTGCGGCGTCGAGAACACCTGCCGCGTGATGGCCTTGGTGATGGTCTTGCCGTCGACGTTCGCGGTCATCGTGCCGTTGAGCCAGTCGCTGAAGGCGAGGGTGATGCTGCCGACGGAGCTCACCTTCACCTTGCTCGAGTCCCACGCGGTCATGAATGCCGGCCCCTGCGTGCGGAAAAGATCGCCCGAATAGGTGGTGCCCGACACGAGCTTCACATCCGAGGCCACCAGCCACGTGCCCTTGCCGGTCTTGTCGTAGGTGAACCACGTGGCGAAGATGATGTTGCCCTGGTGCGCGACGTTCAGGCCCCAGCCCGATTCTTTCCCGGCGGGTGCGGCCCACCACAGGTCCTGGAAGTTGCCGACGCCGCCCGCGAAATCGCACGTGGGCATGGTCGAGAACTGCTGGCGGATCATGCTCTTGCTTTGCGTGACGCCGTTGATGGTGTAGGTAAAGATGACGTCGTCGGGATCCATGAAGTGGAGCGTGGCGAGACCCACCGCCGTGACCTTCACCGAGGAGGGATCGAACGAGGCCGCATCCAGGGCGGGGCCCGTCGTGCTGTAGATGGCCCCCATGTAGTCGTACATGCCGGGCGTCATGCCCATGCCGTAGCCGTACCCATCCATGCCCCCGTCGGTCGACTGCAGCTCCGCATCGGGAATCACGAGCCACATCGGGTTGCCGCCGCTGTCGTAGGTGAACAAGGTGGCGAAAAGGATGTTGCCCTGGTGGGTGATGTTGAGGCCCCAGCCCGACTCGGAATTGGCGGGGAAATTCCACCACAGGCCCTGGTAGCTGGGCGCCATCTGCGCGGTGGCGAACGTGCTCGCGAATGCGACGAGAAGCGTGGCAGCGAAGCGTTTCATGCGGCCTCCTTCGGTCAAGTCAGCGGCAAACCGTCGTGGGGGTGGAGAACACCTGCCGGGTGATGGGCTTGGTTTGCGAGACCCCGTTCACCGAATAGGCAAAGGTGCCGTTGTCGCGGTCGCTGAATGTGAACGTGGCCGTCCCGACCGGGGTGACAGTCACGGGCGCCGAGTTGAACGGCTGGTCGAAGGCGGGCCCCGTGGTGCGGAAGAGCTGGCCCGAGTACGTGTTGGGCGCGGTGAGGTTCGCGGCCGAGGCTACGAGCCAGAGGCCATTATGGCTCGCATCGTAGGTGAACCACGTGGCGAATATGGTGTTGCCCTGGTGGATGAGGTTCACGCCCCATCCCGACTCGCTGCCGGCGGGCGAGGCCCACCACAGGTCCTGGAAGTTCGGATTGCCCGCGGCGGCCCCCTCGTCGCACGTGGGCACGGGGCTTGCGAACACCTGGCGCGTGATCGGCTTCGATTGCGAGACGCCGTTCACCGTGTACGCGAAGGTGCCGTTGTTCCCGTCGGTGAACGTGAAGGTGGCGCTGCCGACCGGGTTCACCGAAACGGGGAAGGAACCGAAGGCGTCGCTGAAGGCGGGACCGGTGGTGCGGAAGAGCTGGCCGGTCCACGCGTTGGTGCCGCTCTTCTGGCCGTTCGACATCACCAGCCACAGCCCGTTGTGGTTCGAGTCGTAGGTGAACCAGGTGGCGAAGAGGATATCGCCCTGCTGCGTGATGTTCACGCCCCAGCCGCTCTCGCTGCCCGCGGGGGAGCGCCACCACAGGCCTTCGACGTTGAGCGCGGCCGCTGGCGGCGTCGTGACGAGCGTCACGTGCCCCGTATTGCGGGCGAAGTTCGTGGGCGAGTTGCTCGCCGTGTTGCCGCCGCGCAGGAGCGAGTTGTCGCCATCCGTGGGCACTGCGGCGTGTTGCCAGACGTCCGAGCCTTCGGCCCAGTCGATTTCGCCGCCGCCGGGGAAGAAAAACCCGTTCGGCACGACGAAATCCGGCGTCACGACGCCGAGGGCCGCGAACCCCTGCGTGCCGAAGAGCATCTTGCGCCCCGAGGTATCGCCGGGAAGGTTGTTCGGCACCGTGAAGCGGTGCGTGACGCCCCCGGAGCTCGACGTGAGCTGGTGGCCGGCGACGAACTCCTGCGCGCTCGTGATGGCGGTGAGCTCGAGGAACTGGACGGAGCCGTCGGCGTTGGAATAGAGCTCGCTCATGGCCCAGAGGTGGAACGAGGCCTGGGCGGGAAAAACGGCGGCGGCGGCGAGTAAGGCGGCAAACAGGAAACGGTGAATCAATCGCATGCGGGTCCTCCGCAAGGGCTAACAGCCGTTTCCCGCCTCTATTCCTGCCGCCTTGCGGCCGTTATTCCTCTTCTTTTTCCGGCGGCGGATGACCGTCGTAGACCTGGCTGCGGCG
>Ga0207656_10000762_pt1 | contig 10558 bp, 9 predicted proteins | sample KBSCornC12_FD_184297 | JGI IMG/M metagenome (GOLD analysis project Ga0207656, IMG submission 184297) | Corn rhizosphere microbial communities from Kellogg Biological Station, Michigan, USA - KBS Corn C1-2 (SPAdes) (version 2) | ecosystem: Host-associated > Plants > Roots > Rhizosphere > Soil ...
CGTAGAAGCGCGGGATCATCACCGTGAACACCTTGTTCAGGATGCCCACCACGAATAGCGGCAGGATCGCGATCCACGGGTTGGCAAGCCGCTCCTCCTCGTAGGGCTCGGGCTCGTTCAGCAGGTTGGTGCCATAGCCCTCGCCCTTCGCTGCAGCCGCGCGGCGCCGCCACTCGAGGTATGCGAGCCCCACGACCAGGATGAAGATCGAGCCCAGGATGCCCAGCCACGGCGCGGCGTAGGTATTGGTGTTGAAGAACGTGGTCGGGATGATGTTCTGGATCTGCGGCGTGCCCGGCATCGAGTCCATCGTGAAGGTGAAGGCGCCCAGCGCGATGGTCCCGGGAATGAGGCGCTTCGGGATGTTGCCCTGCCGGAACATCTCGGCCGCGAACGGATACACGGCGAACACGACCACGAAGAGCGAGACGCCGCCGTACGTGAGGATCGCGCAGACGACCACGATCGACAGCATCGCGCGCCGTTCGCCCACGATGTGGATCACCGCGGAGACGATCGACTTCGAGAAGCCGGACAGCTCGATCACCTTGCCGAAGATCGCGCCCAGCATGAACACGGGGAAGTAGTTCTTCACGAACCCGACCATCTTGTCCATGAAGACGCCCGAGAACATCGGCAGGACCTGGGCGGGATCGGTGAAGAGCACCGCGAGCAGGGCGGCCACCGGCGCGAAAAGGATCACGCTGTAGCCGCGGTACGCCACGAACATCAGGAAGACGAGCGCGGCGAGGACGATGATGAAGGCCATGGATCAGTAGCTCGAGGTGTTCGGGTTGAGGACCGTCATCATCTGCACCTCCAGCTCGCGGATGACCCGCTCGTGGTGCGCGATCGTCGCCTTCAGCAGGTCGCGGATCGAGAGCACGCCCACGACCGCATCGCGTTCCACCACGGGAAGGTGGCGAAAGCCGTGCTCGTTCATGAGCGCCATGCAGCGGGGAACGGTGTCCTGCGGGGTGACGGTGACCACCTTCGTGGTCATGATGTCGCGCACGGCGGTGTCTCGCGACGAGCGGTCCTGCAGCGCTACCTTGCGCGCGTAGTCGCGCTCCGAGATCACGCCCACCAGGCGCGCGCCCTCGAGGACCACGAGAAAGCCGGTGCCGCGTTCGGCCATGCGCTGCAGCGCGACGAACACCGGCTCGTGGGGTGCCACGGCATGGACCGCCGAGCCCTTGGCCGCGAGCAGGTCCTTCAGGGGCCTGTAGGCGAGCAGCTCCTCAGGGGTCTTGATCGGGCCTGGCATTGCTTCCTCCCGGCAGCATCGCGCTGATCCGGGGCGCGCCATGCCGCAATGTAGGGGAGGCTACTCCTGCGTCAGGCCCGGGGAAACGGCACCTTAGTCACATACGCCGCGCGCGGCGACGCGCCGGCGCCATGCTGAGGTCGCCATCGTTGGACGAGCGGCCGGGAGACACTTCGCGCAGGTTGATCTGGTGGATTCGCACCGACGCGCGCAGGAAGACCACGCACACTTCCTGCAGCTCGGGCGTCGCATGCTTCGCGATCGTGAGCTCGTGGACCATGCGGTGATGCCAGACATGAAGCTGGTCCTCGGATTCGATGTGGCCCGGGCGCAATAGCTTCGGCAGGCGGTCCCAGAATGCCTGCGCCTGCTCGCCCACGAATTCGTTGACGAGCTCGAGGACATCATCGGCGGATTGAGCCCCCTCGATCTCCTTCACCCAGTTCATGCACGTCCCCCTGTTGTCGTCGGGGGATTCTTGTCCAGCGGCCGCGTGCCGTCTGTAGTCCCGGGCTTACACGGGCAGGCATGTAGGAGGTTGCCGACTGCCGCACCGCGCGCATCGGACCAGAATGGGCCATGCATCGGCCCGACCGCTGGATCCCGCTGTTGCAGAGGTGCGCCTCCGAGGCGGAGCTCGTGCGCGTGCTGCGCGAATTCCTCGACACCATCCCGCCTTCGGACCTCGCGGAGATTCCGGCGGGGGCGGGTGTAGCCACGTTCGAGTCCGCCCTCGACGTGGCCGGCATCGCGGTCAGCCTCGCGCGCGAAGAGTTGCTCTACGCGGGCAACGACACCGGGCGCGACCTGCTGCACTCGGTCACGAAAGTCTTCGCCGCGGCGGCCGCGCGTCTCGCCGAGATCCAGTCCCAGCGCCTGCGCGACCGCCTCGCGTGATCAGGCGGGTACGCGAGCCTGTTCCACGGCGGCGGCCATGCGGTCCACGGCCTTCTTGATGTTCTCCATCGAGGTGGCGAACGAGATGCGCAGGTAGCCCTCGGCGCCGAAGGCCGAGCCCGGCACCGCAGCGACGGCCTGCGGCTGCGCCAGCAGGTAATCGCAGAGCGCGAGGTCCGTGGGTTGCGGCAGCTTGCCGGCCTTGTGCAGGTTCTGGATCGCCTCGCGGCAGTCCGGGAACGCGTAGAACGCGCCCGTGGGTTGCAGGCACTTGATGCCGGGGATGCGGTTCAAGCCCTCCGCCACGAAGCGGCCGCGTTCCTTGAATGCCTTTACCATCGGCTCGATGCACGCCTGGTCGCCGTTCAACGCCGCCTCGGCCGCGTATTGCGAGATGGAGGTCGGGTTCGAGGTGCTGTGCGATTGCACGTTCTCCATCGCCTCGATGAGCTCCTGCGGGCCGCCGCAGTAGCCGATGCGCCAGCCGGTCATCGAGTAGGCCTTCGAGACGCCGTTCATGGTCACGGTGCGGTCGTAGAGGTCCGGGCACACGTTGAGGATGTCCACGAACTTCGAGCCGTCGAGCAGGATGTGCTCGTACATGTCGTCGCTCGCGATCACGATGCGCGGATGCTTGCGCAGCACCTCGCCGAGCGCGCGCAGCTCGTCCGCGGTGTACGTGGCGCCGGTGGGGTTCGACGGGCTGTTGATCCAGATGAGGCGCGACTTCGGCGTGATCGCGCGCTCGAGCTGCTGCGGCGTGATCTTGAAGCCCTGCTCGATGCCCGCCTGGATGAAGACCGGCTTGCCGTCGGCCATCTGCGCCATGTCCGGGTAGGAGACCCAGTACGGCGCGGGGATGATCGCTTCGTCGCCCGGGTTCAGCAGCGCCATGCAGAGGTTGAAGGACGTCTGCTTGCCGCCGCACGAGACCAGGATCTGCTTCTCGGTGTAGTCGAGGCCGTTCTCGCGCTTGAACTTGGCCACGATCGCCTTCTTGAGCGAGGGCGTGCCGCCCGCGGCGGTGTACTTGGTGAGGCCCTTCTGCATCGCCGCGACGGCCGCATCCTTGATGTGCTGCGGCGTGTCGAAATCGGGCTCGCCCGCGCCCATCGCGATCACGTCCCGCCCCTCGGCTTTCAGCTTCGCGGCCTTGGCGGACACGGCGAGGGTGGGCGAGGGCTTGATGACCGACAGGCGGTTCGAGACGAACGACATGGAAGGCTCCGGAATCGGGTGGAAGGGTGGCAACCTCTTATTTTAACGCTCTTGTGCGGTGCAGCATAGGCTTCGCGATCCTACCACCGCGGATAGGTGCGCTCGTGCCCTGTTTCATGTAGCGTCGCGGCGATCAGAAGACTTAACAAGGGATAATCACCGATGCGACCGTTCTCCCTTCTCACGGCCCTTGCCGCGGGGCTCCTCTCGGTGCAGCTCGCCGGCGCGGCCACCACCGATCTTGGCAATGTGGTGCAGCTCGACGTCGGTGGCCGCCATGCTTGCGCGGTGACGGCGGCGGGCGGCGTGAAGTGCTGGGGCGACAACACCAACGGCATTCTCGGGGACGGCACGACGACCAGCCGCGCCTGGGCCGGCGACGTGAGCGGTCTCGGCAGTGGGGTGACCGCGGTGACGACCAGCCGTGGCTGGGACATCGGCTGGCCGGAGGTCGCCCACAGCTGCGCGCTGCTGGCGACGGGAGAGGTGCGTTGCTGGGGCGACAACTCCCTGGGCCAGCTCGGCATCGGGACGACCACGGGTTTCGAGACGACGCCTGCCGCTCCGGTCGCGTTGGGCGCGTCCGCGATTGCAGTGAGCGCGGGATGGGCGCACACGTGCGCGTTGCTCGTGGACGGGACGGTCACCTGTTGGGGGTACGACGGCGAATCGCAGCTTGGCCCGGGGACGTTCGGCTCCTCGCCGCTAACGGTGCCTGGTCTCAGCGACATCGTGCAGATTTCGGCGGGGCCGGCCCGTTCGTGCGCCGTGAATGCCGCCGGCGCGGTGAAGTGTTGGCCGTTCCACTCCGGTGGCCAGGACGGGCCGTACGACATCCTGGGCTTGTCGGCACCCGTCGCTTCGGTCTCCGTAGGCGGTACCAAGACGCACATTTGCAGAGGCAGCCTCGGCGACGACCAGGAGGTCTGCTCGAAGGTCACGCGTTTCCTGGATCACTGGCACGCGTGCGCAGTGCTCACCACCGCGGCGGTGCAGTGCTGGGGCTTTAACGGCAGCGGCGAGCTCGGCGTCGGCAGCACGAACACCCCCGTCCAGCTGTCGCTGGTGGACGTTTCCGGCCTGTCGAGCGGCGCCGTGCAGGTGTCGGCGGGCGGCTACCGCACCGTGCCATTGCAGTACAGCGACTTCGCACACTTCGACGAGCACACGTGCGCCGTCACCGCCGGCGGCAACGTGAAGTGCTGGGGACGTAACAAGTGCGGTGTGCTCGGCAATGGCGGTGTGGCCGACTGCACGCCCCACAATCCGCCGGCGAACACGGCCGATCCGCTGATCGTCCCGGCGCCGGTCGATGTCGTCGGGCCGACCGGCATCAAGTCCGTTGCAGCCGGTGGCGAGTTCGCATGCGCGCTCTCAGCGGTGGGGAACGTCTCCTGCTGGGGGCTGGGCTACGGCAGCACGCCGCTCGCCGTGATCGCCGGAACGCCGCCCACCGGGACAGTGGTAAGCGCACCGGCTGCGCGCCTCGGCAACATCTCGACGCGCGCCGACGTCCTCACCGGCAGCAACGTGGTGATTGCCGGATTCGTCATCGGCGGCTCCGCGAGCAAGACGATCGCGATCCAGGCGACGGGGCCCGCGCTCACGCGCGCCGGCATCGCCACGCCGCTCGCCAATCCGTCCATCACGCTGGTGCGCTCGTCGGACCAGAGCGTGGTCGCGACCAACGACAACTGGACCGGCGCGGCGAACGCATCGCAGGTCCAGGACAGCGGCTTCGCGCCCACGATGGCGAATGAGCCGGCAATCGTGGCGACCCTCGCGCCGGGTGCCTACACGGCGATCGTCTCCGGCGCCGATGGCGGCACGGGTACGGGTGTGGTTGGCATCTTCGAGCTGGATCATCCCGAAGCGCCGCTCATCAACATCTCCACGCGTGCGCAGGTCCTGACCGGCGACGACGTCATGATCGCGGGCTTCGTGGTCCAGGGCACCGCACCGCAGAACGTGGCGGTCACCGTCGCGGGTCCCTCGCTGGGCTCGGCGGGTATCACCAATGCGCTGGGCGATCCGATGCTCACGCTGGTGCGGCAATCGGACGGCGCGGTCATCGCGAGCAACGACAACTGGGAAGCCGGCGGCACGGCGGGGCAACTGCAGGCTGCCGGGTTCGCGCCGGCGAGCTCCCTGGAGCCCGGCGTGTTGCTGTCGCTCGTTCCGGGCGCGTACACGGTCGTCGTGCAGGGCGCGGGCAATACGACCGGGGTGGCGGTCGTGGGGGTCTTTGCGGTTCCGTGAGACCCATGCAGCGCGTGCTTCAGGGGTTCCCGGCACGGTAAAATACCGGGTTCCCCCGAAGAAACGCGCATGGACGTCATCACCTTCCCGAACAGTCCCTTCCGCCTCCACCAGTCCTTTGCCCCTGCCGGCGACCAGCCGCAGGCGATCGACAAGCTCACCGAGGGCATCCAGGACGGACTCGCCTACCAGACGCTGCTGGGCGTGACCGGCTCCGGCAAGACGTACACGATGGCCAACGTGATCGCGCGCCTGGGCCGCCCGGCGCTGGTGATCGCGCCCAACAAGACGCTCGCGGCGCAGCTCTATTCGGAATTCCGCGAGTTCTTTCCCGAGAACGCGGTCGAGTACTTCGTCTCGTACTACGACTACTACCAGCCCGAGGCGTACGTGCCCTCGCGCGACCTCTACATCGAGAAGGATTCCTCGATCAACGAGCACATCGAGCAGATGCGGCTGTCGGCCACCAAGAGCCTGCTCGAGCGGCGCGACACGGTGATCGTGGCGACGGTGTCGTGCATCTATGGCATCGGCGACCCGAACGACTACCAGGACATGCGCCAGGTGCTGCGCGAGAAGGACCCCGTCTCCCAGCGCGACATCCTCGCGCGCCTGGCCGGCATGCAGTACACGCGCAACGACATCGATTTCCGCCGCGGCACGTTCCGCTGCCGGGGCGATACGATCGACGTGTTCCCGGCGGAAAACAGCGAGCAGGCGCTGCGCATCCAGCTCTGGGACGACGAGATCGAGTCCCTCACGCTCTTCGATCCGCTCACGGGCGAGCTGCTGCACAAGATCCCGCGCTTCACTCTGTACGCCAAGAGCCACTACGTGACGCCGCGCTCGACGGTCCTGCGCGCGATCGAGACCATCAAGGTGGAGCTGCGCGAGCGGCTCGAGTTCTACCAGAAGGAAGGGAAGCTCCTCGAGCTGCAGCGCCTGCAGCAGCGCACGCAGTTCGACCTCGAGATGATGAACGAGCTCGGGTTCTGCAAGGGCATCGAGAACTACACGCGTCACCTCTCCGGGCGCTCGCCCGGGGAGCCGCCGCCCACGCTCATCGACTACCTGCCGCGCGATGCGCTGGTGGTGATCGACGAGAGCCACGTGACCATCCCGCAGATCGGCGGCATGTACAACGGCGACCGGGCGCGCAAGACCGTGCTCGTGGAGTACGGCTTCCGGCTTCCGTCCGCCCTCGACAACCGGCCGCTGCGCTTCGAGGAGTTCGAGCGCCAGGTGAAGCAGGCCGTGTTCGTCTCGGCCACTCCCGCCGATTACGAGAAGAACCACGCCGGCCAGGTGGTGGAGCAGGTGGTGCGCCCGACGGGCCTCGTCGACCCGATCGTGGTGCTTCGTCCCGCCTCCTCGCAGGTGGACGACCTGCTGTCGGAAGTGAACAAGCGGGTGAAGATCAACGAGCGCGTGCTCGTGACGACCCTCACCAAGCGCATGGCCGAGGACCTCACCGACTACCTCGCCGAGCACGGCGTGAAGGTGCGCTACCTGCACTCGGACATCGACACGGTGGAGCGCGTCGAGATCATCCGCGACCTGCGCAAGGGCCTCTTCGACGTGCTGGTCGGCATCAACCTGCTGCGCGAGGGCCTCGACATTCCCGAGGTCTCGCTGGTGGCGATCCTCGACGCGGACAAGGAAGGGTTCCTGCGCTCCGGGCGCTCGCTCATCCAGACGATCGGGCGCGCCGCGCGCCACATCAACGGCACCGCCATCCTCTACGCCGACAACATGACGGACTCGATGAAGGCGGCGATCGGCGAGACCGAGCGCCGGCGCGCCAAGCAGATCGCGCACAACCTCGAGAACGGCATCGAGCCGCGCAGCATCTCCAAGCGCATCAAGGACCTCATCGACGGCGTCTACGACGCGCAGGAAGCGAAGGAGACGCGCCGCGCGGAGAAGGAGGAGGAGAAGTTCGATTCGCTGTCCGAGAAGCAGCTCGACCAGCGCATCCGCAAGCTCGAGAAGGAGATGCTCGAGGCCGCGAAGAACCTCGAGTTCGAGCGCGCCGCGCACCTGCGGGACGACCTCAAGGTCCTGCGCGATCGCCTGATGGCGGTGGGCGGGGAGGGCTAGCGCTTGGCCGAAAGACTCGCGGTGCTGGTGGTGTGCACCGGCAACATCTGCCGCTCACCCACGGGCGAGGGCGTCCTGCGGCACCTGGTCGCGAAGCGGGGGCTGGCCGATCGCATCGAGGTCGCTTCCGCGGGAACGCACGATTACCACGTGGGCGAGTGTCCGGACGCCCGCAGCATCCGCCACGCAAGCAAGCGCGGCTACGACCTCTCGCCGCTGCGCGCCTCGCAGGTCACGCGCGAGGATTTCGAGCGCTACGACTACATGCTCGCGATGGATCGCGGCCATCTCCGCATCCTGCGCAACATGGCGCCGAAGGACGCGAAGGCGCGCCTCGGCATGTTCCTCGAGGCGAGCGCGCGCTGGAAGGGCGAGGACGTGCCCGATCCCTACTACGGCGGCGTCGAGCATTTCGAGCGCGTGCTCGACATGGTCGAGGAAGCCGCCGAGCGCTGGGTCGATCGCTTCGAGGCCGAGCTCGATCCGTCCGCTTTCCGCCTGCACGGCTCGCGCTGAAAAAGGGCCCGTCCCGCGTGTTCTTCCATACGGAAAATCGGGACGGACCCGATTTTCCGTATGCAGGAACGGCTAGTGCTGGGCGTCGAGGTGCAGCACGCGCGTGGTCCAGAAGGGCAGCGCCGCGAGCACGATGCAGGCGAGCGAGAGCGTGAAGCTCGCGACATACCCGCCGGTCCAGTCGTGCAGCAGGCCCGAGGCGAGGGATCCCAGGCCGGAGCCGATCGACATCCACATGAAGATCGTGCCGAAGATGGTCGCGAAGCCGGGGCCGTGGAAGATCCTCGAGGCGAGGCTCGAGACGATGGGCCCGCGCGCGCCCTGCGAAAGCCCGAAGACGACCACGAACCCGTAGAGCGCCGCGTGCACCGGCACGAGCGCCAGCATCGCGAGGAGTACCACGCCCGTGAACGTGAACGCGAAGCTCGTGGTGGCCGTTGCCCGGTAGCCGATGCGGTCCGAGAGCCAGCCGGCGCTGATCATGCCGACGACGGACAGCAGCCCCTGCATGCCGAACGCCGCCGCGGCCTGGATGGGGGGGAATCCCACGTCCACGAGATACGCGACGATCTGCACGATCACGTTGTGCATCGCGACCGCGGTGAAGAAGAACACCTGCACCAGCGCCCAGTATTCGCGCGAGCGCAGCACGCCGGCCCAGCGGCGCGGCTGCACAGCCGCCGTCGCGTGGCCCGCCGGGCGCGGCACGATGTCGGGATGTCCGGCGGCAAGGCGCTTCCACGGCAGCAGCGCCACCACCGGCAGTACCGCCAGCAGCACCATGCCCATCCAGCGCCACGTCTCGCGCCATCCCTGGGAGGCGATGAGATGCTGCGCCAGGGGCGCCATCACCAGCGCGCCGCTGCCCATGCCGGCGTAGGCGATGGCGATCGCCGTCGTCACGTTGCCGCGGTACCAGCGCCGGATGAGGCTGGAGGCGGGGATCATGCCGAGCGCGGAGACGGCGATGCCACCGAGGACGCCGATGCAGAGGTAGAACTGCCACAGGTGCGAGAGCCGGCCCGCGAGGAAGCAGCCCACGCCGAGGCTCAACACGCCCAGCGGGTACACGACGCGCGGTCCCCAGCGGTCGAAGAGCACGCCGGTCATGGGTCCCGCGAGGCCGGTCACGACGAGATACACCGAGTACACGCTCGAGACCTGCGCCCGCGACCAGCCGAACTCGGCCGACAGCGGCAGCAGGAAGACGATGTACGAATCCGCCACGCCGCGCCCGAGCATGTTGAGCGCGAAGCACAGGAACAGAACGAAAAAAGCCGCCCCGAGGAGCGGCTTTTCAGCGGGCGCGGCGGGCCTTACCATCCGCCGGTCTTCACCCATCGTTGCGCCATCGGCATGCGGTCGACGCCCCAGAAGGGCTCGCCGTCGATCACGAAGAAGGGCGAGCCGAAGACGCCGTGCGCGATGGCTGCATCCACCTCGCGCTTCGTGCGCTCCTTCAATGCAGGATCCTCGAGTGCGGTCGCAAGCGCGGCGCCATCGAGCCCGACGGAGCGCGCGATTTCCACGACGGTCGCTGGCGGCGTGATGTCGCGATTCTCCGTGAAATACGTACGGTAGAGCGCCTTCGCGAGCTCGCGCGCCTTGGCCGGCTCCTGGTCGTGCGCCCAGTAGAAGGCGCGCGCGGCGGCGACGGTGTTGATCGGAAAGACATCCGGGGCGCGGAACGGCACCCCGTGCATCTTCGCGGTGCGCACGAAGTCCCGCTTCGCGTAATCGCCCTTGAGCGGGATGCTCACCAGCGGCGCCGTGCCCGTCATCTTGAACACGGGCCCAAGCAGGATCGGCCGCCACGCAAGCGGGCGGCCGATGCCCCGCTCGAACCCGTCCGCGAGCTGGCTCGCGATGTACCCGTATGGGGACGAGAACTCGAAGTAGAAGTCGACGGGCGCGGGCGAGCTCACGGCGTGGGCGGCTGCTGCGGGTTGTCGCCGGGTTGAGTCTCCACGAGCTGGAGGGGCTCGGGCGCCGTACTCGAGCTGCGGCGCCGGCGCGGCTTCGTGCGCCGCGGCAGCTCGTCCTCCTCCGTCACCGGCGGGGGCGTCTCGACCTGGGTCTCGACCAGCTCCAGCGAGGCGGGCGCCGGCGTGGCTTCGGCCGGTTGCTCCTGGCGGCGGCGGCGACGCACCGGGCGATGCGCCTCTTCCTCCGCGTCGTCGTGCTGGATGACGGCGTGGATGGCGGTGGGCGGGGCGGGCGGCAATGCCGGCGCCTCCGGCTTCGCGGTCTCCTCCTCGTGCGCAGTCTGCGGCTGCTCGGCGAGCGTCGAATGATGCGAAC
>Ga0207656_10000763_pt1 | contig 10554 bp, 10 predicted proteins | sample KBSCornC12_FD_184297 | JGI IMG/M metagenome (GOLD analysis project Ga0207656, IMG submission 184297) | Corn rhizosphere microbial communities from Kellogg Biological Station, Michigan, USA - KBS Corn C1-2 (SPAdes) (version 2) | ecosystem: Host-associated > Plants > Roots > Rhizosphere > Soil ...
GGGGCCTGGGAGCGGCCCAGCGACCCGACCAGTGGCCTGATCCAGATGGGAGCCAGGTCTTACGCACCCTCCCTCGGCTCATTCGCCTCGGAGGACCCGGTGATCGGGCATCTAGGGATCGGGGTTTCAGCGAACCGCTATCCGTATGCCTGGGACAACCCGGTTAATCGGTATGACCTCGGCGGAAGAGACGTGTGTGTGCCGACCGTCTTCGGCGACGCTTGTGCAAGCGATGCTGCTGAAAGCATTGAAAATCTCCCAGGAGAACTCAAGGAAGGTTGGGAAGAGTTCGAAAGCGGCGCTCAACAAATCCGCTCGTCCGCCAGGTCGGCGGCGGAAAGCGGGTGGGACTGGACGGCACCCGGTCGTACGTGGATCTCAGACCGGGCTCAAGATTTCTGGAAGCACTACGGTGGGACCCTCACCGACATCTACGAAATCGCTGCAGAAGAATGGCAGACCTGTTTGGAGGGCGGCTCGGCAGGGGCCGCCATCGGTTTTTATGTCGGCACTTTCGTGGACCCGGTGGGTGGTTCCGGGCTAGGTGCCGCCGGAGGGGCTGCTCTCGGTTGTACTGGGTTAGTGGGAGCAAGCATGGCCGTGAGTGCTTCAACTGAATAGTGTGGCTTAGCGCTTAGGAAGGACAACTGAAATGGGATTCTTGGTTGCACAACCGAAACTCGGGACAAGTGAGATGATTCGCTGGCATTCTTCGGCTGGTCGTGCACTAAATAGATGGATCACGTCCGGGGGTCATTTGGTGGTAACCAATAGGCGCGTACTTTTTCAGCCAAATCGCTTCGATACGGCAACCGGAAAAAAGCCGTGGGAATGTCCGCTGGGCTCCGTGGAAGGATTTCAGGTAGTTGACCGAGAACCCGCTGTGCTCGCGGGTGGCCTCCGTAAGCGCCTCGGGATTCAAACCCCCGATGGTATTGAGATATTTGTCGTCAATGACCTGGAGAAGAAAGTGGTGGAACTTCGCGAGATCCTCCCCCAGGTCTACGACGGATGAATGGAATGGCGAATTCAGCAGCATCGGACTGGCAAAAAGGTGGGATTGCATACCAAGCTTTACTGTTCAGACCGGAGTCCTTATTGAAATCACCGTCCGATGACGGCGTCCATCCACATAGAACGCCCGACCAGCGAGTCTGACTCGCCAGGCGAGCATGAGCGACTATCCACTCGAACAATGCAGCGTTGTCGAGTACGGAGCACTAACGGTTAAGGAGCCATCGCTGGCATGAACCTAGTCGCGCTGCTTATTGCTTGGGTCGCGGTCTTCGGGCTCCGGATCTTGACTGGCGGTAACGCCACCGCGTTTGATGAGGTGGCTCTTTGGGCACTTCGCATTCTGTCGGCCTTGATTGCCACGCAGGTCGCCATCTTGTTGGTGCGCTTCATAAAGGGCTTGGTCAAAGCGGCGCGACAGGGTGAACAGGTTTTCACCGAAACGTCAGTGAGAACGATTCTCTTAGGACTACTGCTTGCGGGCCTGATTTGTCGTGTCTTCACCTGGGGCTCTGGCAGACAGGGTGTCGTCGGATGGACGGGGGTAGCTCTGATAAGCATGGCGATCGTCGGCCTTGGGGTGCTCTATCTTCGACAAGCCCGTCCTGAGCCCAATTCACTCTCATCATATTGGAGCCCATACATAAGGGCTGCGCTTGTGATCATGTGTATTGCATCCCTAATCGTTCTTGGAGCCGCGCAACCGACCGGAACAGTCGGCGGCGTGCTCGTCGCCATATTTTGGCTCGCGTCGCTTACTTTGCTCATCCAGATCGTGGGTACCCGCTTTCGCCGCCCTGGCCATCACCTTGGCAAGTAACGGCCCGGGCAAGGCGAGGGCGCCTGCACCTCCAGCAGTTATTTACCTTCTTTCTCGGACCCCTCTTAGACAGGAAGACTGACATGGGCATTTGGATTGCACGTCCGAACCTTCAGGGAGGCGAGAGGATTCGCTGGCAATCTTCGGCTGCTCATTCAGTAAACAGATGGATAACGGCAGGAGGCCGGTTGGTGGTGACCAATAGGCGTGTGCTATTTGAGCCAACTCGCATCGATTCGTTAATTGGTGGAAAGGCGTGGGAGTCTCCGCTTACTTCTGTGACGGGAGTCGAGGTAGTCGACCGCGACCTCACCGTACTTGCGGGTGGAATACGTAAGCGCCTCGGGATGCAGACTCCAGATGGCATCGAGAGTTTCGTGGTCAATGGCCTAGAGGAGAAGGTGATGGAACTTCGCGAGATCCTCCTCCAGACCTACGAGGGATGATGAATGGTGAGTTCAGCAGCATCGGACTGGCAGAAAGGTGGGTTCAGGTACGCCAAGCTGAAAGGAATTGTCCCAGCCTATCTTGCACCCGCAGAGGTTCTTGCTTTTTTTGTAGCCGTCAAGGGTGCGGGCGGGCAGCTTCGACTCGTAAGCCCGTTTACGCCGTTACAGCGGGAGTACGTCTTGGCGGCGACTACGAATGGTCTGACGATTCTCAGATTGCGCCGACCTGGCGTCTTTAGGGCCAGCATCCGCGACTCCATCTACGAGAGCCGCGAACCTGCTGACGTGCGATGGACAGATGGCAGGGTGTCAGTCGGGGGCGAGACGTATGCGCCTATTGCGTTTCATAGCGAGGATGCTGAACAAGTGATGAGCATCTTTAAAGCTCAATTCAAGTAGGAAGAGTTAGCGGCTTGTCATTACAACCCCCCGCAAAAGGTGCATCCAAAGCCGAGTTTCTCCTCTGGTGGCGCAACTGGGTGAGCCTAATGACGGCCTTGACGGTCGTCGTCCTCATCATCGCCTTGCTCACGCAGTGTCCTTGGCCGATTATCGCGGTTATGGGGCTTGCCGTTCTCAACGGCCTTACCCAGATCAGAAGTCTTACGGTCAAGGCACGAACTGCTCCAACCATTCCTGCCGTTAATAGCTCGCACAGGCCGGTACAGTTAGTACCGCGATTGTTGATCGCGCTTCCATTGGTTTGTACGTTGGTTGCCGCAGTTGTAATAGCGAGCAGTGAACCGGGTCCGCTTACTCTTGCCATCTTTCTCATTGCAGTGCATGCCACTGTCTACCTCTATTTCTACCTGCTCGGCGTGTGGCGGACGCGAGGCAAGAGCAACGTCACGCAGTAGGAGGAAACAAATGCTCCACCTGATTGAATTGGCTTTATCGTGACCGTGACCCTCCACATAGAACGTGCGCCTGGTGGCTGGGCTGACAGCCTGCGCGCATACGAAGTCATTGTGAACGAGGAGAAACGCGCAGAGCTCTGTCGTGGCGAGAAAAGAACGATCGAGGTCGATCCCGGACAGACGAAGATCTATCTGAAGATTGACTGGTGTAGGAGCAAGATTGTTCAATTGCCCCTTGGAGAGGGATCGGAAGCGCGACTCTCCTGTCGGCCCCGTCTGCTCTTTACTGTTCCCTATGCGGTGATTTTCAGCCGCAACAGTTACATGCGACTAGAAGTCGTCAGCGTTACAAGGAGCGGGGCCGCCGGGGCCGGGATGAGCTGAAATGAGCCACCTAGCCGCTATAGCCATAGGCGCAGTTTGTGTGCTTCTATTTCTCCCCCCCATTCTCTTTGAACTTAGGAGTGGCACAGTCGCCAAGGGAGAGAGTCGAACGGGAGATGAGCTTTGGTTTACGACTCGATCTAAGGGACTCTCGATTCGTGTCGCGGTTGTCGCCGTAGGCGCTACGGCTTTGATCGTTCTTTTTGGGGCTCTGTCGGGTCGCTTCGTTTTTGTCGGCCTGGGGATTTTTGGATGCTCAAATGTAGTCTTTATATTTCTTGCAAGTAGAGTCGCCGCGGCTAGAAATCGGCGGCTATCTGATGATTCATCCCGGCGAATCTGCGACCAACGCGGTTAATGGCTGGTCACTAAAGGTTACGTAGAGGCGAACTCGATCCAATGCGACGTCTTCTTGTCCAATGCTTTTGGCTCTTCCTCATCTACCTTGCCTTCATTCTGGCTGTTGTGTTTGGCGGTTTCCTCGCGGGAGCGCTTGGAATATGGGCATCTGTGTTGTGGGGTGCTGCGCTAATCGTCGCTCTTCTTCTTGTTATGCGTCGAAGAGCTATACGCGTGAGAACTGGCGGGGGTAAATAGATGATCCAGACGAAAGGACCGATTCCTCTTATCCTCTTCGCATGGGTCGTGGTTGGCGTCATTCGAGTCCTGCTCGGATCGTCGACGGCGCCTATTGCATATGTGTTCTTCGGCGTGTTCTGGCTTGTCTCGCTGATCCTGCTAGTGGCAGCAGTTTTGCAACTGCTCACGACGAAGAAGTCAGAGGAGACGATTGAGTCGATATGTACCTGTGTTCTCGTGGTTTCGCTTTTCTTACAGGGTTTACTCGGTCATGGGAGAGCGACTCCCCTTGCGGCGTTTGCATTCTTGGCCTCGGCAATTGTCATTCTGTTCATCTATGGTCGAAGGCTGCGGCGAGAGCTCTTCATCCATCCGTAGATGACTCGTTCTTCGTGGCCTAGCAATTGCTGAACACGATCTGAAGAAATGGGCGGGTGGACTATTGAGCGTGAAAAGATGGCAAGGCTTGCATTGGACTTGGTGGTTGGATCGAGTGGTGAATTGCATGATCCTGCTCATCTTTGTGGGCCAGCCGATCCTTACGCTTATCGGGGTGGCGGCGATTATCGCCTCCCTAGCCCGGTGGCCAAGTCGACGGCGGCGGCATTGAGCTCGCTGGCACACCTGTGATGACAGAGATGTCGAAAAGCCCAGAGACGGACGTCCCGCTAGGCGTAGTCGGAAGGCTATTTGGCCTGCGCGTAATTGATCCAGAGCTGCAGGTCGGAGAGCAAGTACGTTGGTCTGCTCGTGCAAATAGAGTGCAGTGGCGGATAAGAGCGGTTGGGGGGCGCCTTTATCTAACCGATCGTCGGCTCATTTTTGGACGCAGCAGACTGGAGGCGCGTCTGGGCGGCAAGGAATGGAGCGCGCCGCTTGCCGAGCTAGCCTCTGCAACGCCCCACACACGTCCTATGACCGTTCATATCGAAACCGTCGATGGGCGAGTCGAGCGGTTCATCATGGGGTCTAATCAGGAATCAGCTGAAGTCATCGACCAGGCGATTCGCGCCGCACGCAACCTGCATCTTTGCTGAACATGAGTGAGCGATGGTTCGTTCAAAGGCCTTGGGGACTAGATTGCTAACCGCACTTATTGGCCTAATTGCAAGCACCATGTTGTACCTCGTTGCGATTTACGCTTTCGTGTGGACCGGCGAGCGCCGAATGAGATGGGGTGAGCAACATGGTGTTCTCCTCAGCCCTGAGCCCAAGTTTCCAACGGCTGCCGATGTCTGGAAGCGCCACAGTGTTGACATGACCGTGATCTATTTTGTGGCTTTCGTTTTACTCGCCTTAATGGACTTCACGATCTTGGAGCGACTCGGATTTGCTGCGCTGGGGCGTTGGCGTTTGGCTCAATATGGCTCGCAAACAGCCCTGGCGACCTAGCGCTTCCAGGATCTTCATCCGCAGCGATAGCGGCTAGCAAGGTCGGGTATTGGTGCTTGGCCGTTCTCGACTGGTTCGGTTACATGAGCTTGATCTGTTTTGCCGCTGCGATCGTCGTAGACCTGGTCTAAGGGAGAGAGTCGAACCGAAAATGAGCTTTGGTTTTCTTCTAACCGGAAGCGGCGCAGCGGCGATGGCCAAATCCCGATTCTCCCCCTGCGGTCAGGTTTGCCCTGACAAGCGTTCTCATCTCCCGTTTGGGAATGAGAGATGAACCAGTCGCTGCGGAACCGGCTTTGGGCCGGCACGTTTGTGCTGTTCGCTGTGCGGTTGGTCGTCTCGCTGATCAGGACGGGGCCGGTGTTGGTGGCGGATGAGATCGGCTACCTGACGAATGCGCGGGTGCTGACCGGGGGCATCGCTGGCCAGCTCGAACAGGCTCCCTTCTACCGCGGCGGCTACTCGCTGCTGATCGCGCCGGTGGTCGGCCTCGTCTCCGACCCGAGCGTCGCCTACCACCTCGTCCTCGTCCTCAACGCGGCGCTGGCCGCCTCGGTCTTCCCCCTCCTCTACTTGCTCCTGACCAGGTTCGGCGGCGTGCGGTCCGAGCTGGCGTTCTGGGCGGCGCTGGCGGGGGCCGCGTATCCGGCGCTGACGGTCCTCTCGCAGGTGGCGATGTCCGAGAACGCCCTCTTCCCGCTCGTGGTCGTCTGGCTGATCGCCTTCGGCGGAGTGCTCTCGACTCGGCGCGGCGGGCGCGAAGTCGCCTGGGCGGTCGGCCTCGGCGCCGCGACCGGAGCGCTGTGGGCGGTCCACAATCGGATGATCGTCGCCGTCGCGGTGGCGGCTGCCGGGCTGATCTGGCTGGCAGCGCGGCGGCGGTTGCGACCGCTCGCGGCGGGCATCGGGCTGGTCGTCATCGCCCTCGCCTTCCTCGGCGTCCACTTCCTCGACAGCTACCTGATCGACTACAACTACGCCGGCTCGGCGCCCGACGAACTGAGCGACCGGATGGACGAACTCTTCCGGTTCGGCGGCTTCAGGACCGCGCTGGCCAACCTGGTCGGACAGAGCTGGTACCTGCTGGTGGCAACCTTCGGGTTGGCGGGGGCGGCGGCTTGGGACTTCTTCGGGCGCCGGCGAAGTACGAACGCAGAGGAACGGCCGGCACCAGTGCTCGGCATCCTGCTGGCGCTGACCGCGCTGCTGCTGCTGATCTCGGCCGCCGCCTTCCCGGAACGGACCCGTCCCGACATGCTGATCTACGGCCGCTACACCGAGGTGGTGGCGCCGGCCCTGATCGCCTTCGGCCTGGCGGCGCTCAGCCGGGTGTGGTTGAGCTTCGGCTCGAATAGCGGAACGAAGCTCAACCACACCTGGGAGGGGCAGGTGCGGCGGCTGACTTGGCCGCTGGTCGGCTTCGGGGCGCTGACGGCGCTCGTGGTCCTGATCCGGGCCACCGCCTCCGACCCCGACGCGGCGAACCGCTGGAACATCTCCGCCCTCCCGTTCGTCACCGTCCAGCTCGGGCCAGCGATCCTGATCGGCGCGGCCCTGGTCGCCCTCGCCGGAGCCGGACTGCTGCTGTGGGCGTCCGGGCGCGGGCAGCGGCTGCTCGGGCTGGCGGCGCTCGCTCTATTCGTCCCCATCGTCGCCTACGGTGTCTGGAATCCGGTCCGCAGCTCCCAGCGTGCCGTCTACCCCGCCGGGTGGGAAAGCCCCGAACCGGCAGTCGAAGAAGCGGGGGCAAGGACGATCGCCTATGACCTCGACCACTACGACACGATTGGGCTCTACGCAGTGCAGTGGTTCCTTCCCGACAGCCGACTTCTCCTCTTCCGTGGCAGCCGCGAAGCGCCACCGGCTCGCTTCGTGATCAGCGACGAAGGCTGGGCGAAGCAGCATCCGGCGACCGGGGCGCGGCTGCTGTGGCAAGACAGCGGCCGCGACCAAGCCCTCTGGCGGCTCGCGCGAGCCTGTCCCAATGCTGGCTGCTGAGCGCTCCGCGCAGGGGCGGCTGCGGGGCGAGGCCTACCTGCTCCTCCATCGCGCGACCGGGAGCAGGCTGGGAGCCCGCTATCGCGAGTTCCTGCGCCAGGACCGCGAGCGCTCCTACCCCGAGCCGGGGGCGCTGCTCGGGAAGACGTTGGAGCACGCCGTCACCACCGTCCCCCACTACCGCGGCGTCGTCTCGCCCGAGGAGGCACGCGAGGACCCGCTCGGCGCGCTCGCGGGCTTCCCGCTGCTGAGCCGGGACGTCGTCCGCGACAGATGGCGGGAGATGCTCTCCGAGCACGGCGACCGCGACAAGTGGATCGAGAACACCTCCGGGGGCTCGACCGGCGAGCCGGTGAAGCTGCTGCAGGACCCCGAGCACCTGGCGCTGACGGTGGCGGCGCGCGAGGTCTACTCGACCTGGGCCGGCGGCGGGCTCGGCGAGCCGGAGCTCTACATCTGGGGCTCGGAGAAAGACCTCGAAGGCAGCGCCGAGGCGCGCAATCGCTTCGGCAACCGGCTCCTGCGCCGCAGCTTGCTGAACGCCTTCCTGCTCACCGAGGAGACGATCGAAGCGATCCTGGCGCAGCTGCAGAGCGGTCCTCCCCACCTCGTGATCGCCTACGCGCAGGCGGGGTACGAGGTCGCCCGCTTCGCCGCCCGCAAGGGGATCGCGGTGCCACGGCAGCGGGGGATGATCGCCACCGCGGGGACGCTCTACGACTTCATGCGCGAGCAGATGGAAGAGACCTTCGGCTGCCGGGTGCTGAACCGCTACGGCTCCCGCGAGACCGGCGACATGGCGGGCGAGTGCGAACACCGCACGGGGCTCCACGTCCTCCCCTGGACCTGCCACGTCGAGGTGGTGGGAGCAGACGGCGAGCCGGTCGGCCCGGGCGAGGAGGGCGAGATCGCCGTCACCGGCTTCACCAACCGGGCGATGCCGCTGGTCCGCTACCTGATCGGCGACCGGGCGCGGCTGCCCGAGCGCGAGATCCCCTGCCCCTGCGGGCGGCGGACGCAGATGCTGGCCGAGGTGACCGGCCGCAGCGTCGACACCTTCCTCGGCCCCGACGGGCAGATGGTCGACGGCGAGTACTTCACCCACCTCATGTACTTCCGCCCCTGGCTGCGCCAGTTCCAAGTCGTCCAGCGGGCACCGGCCGAGGTGGTCTTCCGGGTCGCCTGCGAGGCCGAGATGCCGGCGGCCGACCGCGAGGAGATAGTTGCCAAGACGAAGTCGGTCCTGGGCGAGGGCTGCGCGGTCGAGTTCGAGCAGGTGGAGACGATCGCGCCGAGCGCCTCCGGCAAGCTCCGCTACACGATCCGGGATTTCTGAGCCGGCGTCGGTCGCTGCTTTACGCGTTGGCGCGCGAGGGGGCGCGGAAGATGCCGCCGCGGAGCATGAAGGCGGCCGTGATGAGGACGCCGACGATCTTGCCGAGCGCCCAGCCGAGGCCGGCGCCCTCGAGGCCGAGCGGCGGCAGCAGGAACCAGGTGGCGCCGATCGCCACCACCAGCGTCGCCCAGGTGGCGATCGCGGCCTCTTGGAGGCGGTGCTTGGCACGGAGGACGGCGAGGGAGATCTGCAGGGCCGAGTCGAAGGCGGCGGCGGCGATCAGGATCAGCAGCAGCCCCTCGCCTTCTTCGGCGTAGGCGGGACCGAAGAAGCCGAGGATCAGCGGCCCGGCGACAAGCAGGACCAGCGCCGGCGGGCCGGCCAGCATCAGCACCTGGCGGACCGCCCGGCGCACGTCGCGGCCGAGGTTCTCGGGCTCGTGCCGGCCCTCGGCGAAGAGCGCGTTGCCGATCGCCGGGGCGATGAAGAAGAGGGCGCTGGAGACCATGAAGGTCGTGTAGAAGTAGGCGTTCTGCTCGGGCCCGAGCCGGGCTGAGACGAGAACCGGCAGCAGGTAGCTGGAGGCCTGGGCGCCGAGGTTGATCGTCTGGTGGCCGGCGATCAGGCCGCGGATTTCGACCAGCTCCTGGCGCCAGCCGGCGAGGCTGGGGCTGAAGTCGTGCCCGAGCTTCGGCAGCTCGTTGAAGAAGGCGACGCCGTCGATCAGCAGGAACGAGCCAGCCCAGATCGCGAGGATCCAGGTGGTGCCGTCGATCGGGACGACCGAGGCGAGCGGGATCAGCGCGATCCGCACCAGCGCCGCCACCACGTTGCGGACGAAGGAGAGCTTGGCGTGGCGCTCAGCGATGCACGCGTAATCGATGACCAGGGAGCAGGCGGACCCGGCGACGCCGAGCGGCAGCAGCAGGAAGGTGCCGGGGCTGAGGCCGTGCTTCAGGGTCGGGATCAGGGCCGGCAGCAGCACTGCGGCGATCGCGCCGCCGAGGAGGCTCGCGACCGCGGCCAGGGCGATCCCGGTGGTGACCGTCCGCGACCAGTCGTGTCCCGCCTCCCGCGAAGCCAGCCGCGAGACGAAGACCTGCCCCAGCCCAAGGTTGGTGAGGACCGAGACGAAGAGCATCGCCGAGATCAGCGCCGCCGAGCGCCCCACTTCGGTCGCCGACAGCGTCCGCGCCGCGACCAGCCAGAAGCCGAACCCCAGCAACGAGGTCGCTGCGGTCGTTCCCATGATGTAAAGGCTGTTGCGGAACAGCGACTGCTCGAGGAGCCGCCTCAGCCGCAGCCGGCCCCGGGCGAGGCGGGAGGCATGCATGATCGCGAGCGATTCTGGCAGTTGCCGCTGGCGGAACCGATGGTCTTCCTATGCTGCGCCCCGTGGATTCACCAGTCGAGACGATCCGTCTGCAGCCCACCAAGGGCTTTAGCCGCGTGCTGGCGCCGCGGGAGCTGTGGCGTTACCGCGACCTGGCGGGCCAGATCGCCCTGCGGGACATCACCGTCCGCTACCGGCAGACCGCGCTCGGCGGGGCCTGGGCGGTGCTGCAGCCGATCGGCTTCATGGTCGTCTTCTCGCTGATCTTCGGACAGCTCGCGGGGGTCTCCTCGAACGGGCTCCCCTACCCCCTCTTCAGCCTCTCGGCGCTGGTCCCGTGGACCTTCTTCGCCAACGCGCTCCTGCTCGGCTCCGACAGCCTCGTCGCCAAC
>Ga0207656_10000765_pt1 | contig 10548 bp, 13 predicted proteins | sample KBSCornC12_FD_184297 | JGI IMG/M metagenome (GOLD analysis project Ga0207656, IMG submission 184297) | Corn rhizosphere microbial communities from Kellogg Biological Station, Michigan, USA - KBS Corn C1-2 (SPAdes) (version 2) | ecosystem: Host-associated > Plants > Roots > Rhizosphere > Soil ...
GAAGGTTGCGCCCAAAGGAGCGGCCAATGCAGCGCTCGAACCCTGCGACTTCCTATCTGACGGGAAGCAACTCATTCATCTCAAAGACGGCCATTCATCTGCGCCGTTGAGCCACCTGTGGAACCAAGGACTTGTTTCGGCGGAGGCGTTCGTTTCGGACGAGGTGTTTCGTAAGGGGTTCAGAAAAGAAGCGCAGAAGCGAGAGAAGAAGTTCAAGAAGCAGGGCTTCATCGGGCTTTTACCCGATGGTCGGACGAAGCCAGTGCCCGGCGACTACACGATTGTCTTTGGCGTGATGCGACACCCCTATGCAGCGAGCGGCCAGCTAGGCCTGCCATTCTTCAGTAAGGTTGCACTTCGCGCCGCCGCAGAACGGATTAGCCGCATGGGGTTCCCGGTCGAACTTCACCTGATCGAGAAACAGTAAGCCTCGATCTGACCGTTCCGTCGCATTAAACCCTGCCCATGCGGGACAGGCCGATAGGCTGCGCAAGCGTGTCACATCAGTACCATATCGTATTTGAGACGGCGGTCCCGCAACGTCTATGAGCCCAGCGGGACGTTGCAACCCGTTGCACCCTCAAGCATCGCGGAACGACTGGTCGCCCGTTGCCCAGCCAATCATCAGCGACTTGCCCGATGGCACGACAATGGTGGCAACCTGTCCCGGCTCGATCGCGACCCCGAGCAACGCGGCAAACCGTTTGAAGTCGTCGAACCATCGCCCATCCGGCGAGAATGAATGGACGATCATCCCGGCGAGCTTGGCGTCGAACCGTTCGGCCTCGATCAACGCCGATGCTGTTCGGTGCATCAGTTGATAGCGGACGTCCGAAGGACAAGTTGCGAGGCCAAGGAGGCCACAAACGTGATCCAACCGCTCCACCTTTCCCGGCGATGCGCTCGCACTCCATTCGCCGACAGTAGGTCCGAACGGCTCATCGACCTTTCCCTCGATCGTATAGGTTGCCAGCCCAGCGGCATGGCGAACCAGTGCGAACACGTCGGATTGGCTCTCTCGCGTCCCGCCCGGCAACGCTGTTTTGTGTTCGGGGACGGCAAACAACAGATCGGCGAGGCCGAACGCCTTGACCATCAGGGCGCCCACCTCTGGCGGTATCCCCTGAGCCGCTTCCCACGAGTGCGCCAACGTCCGAGCGGAATAGCCTGCGGCCCAGTGCAGATCGGGCTTGGCGAGGAATTGCCGCCAGTCGTCCGCGCCGTTGGAGGGGATCAAAATCCTACCCATTAAGCTAGCCTTTTCCGTGACTTAGTGTCGATCTTGTGTCAGCTTGTTGACTACAAAAGTCGAGGTGGATCAGATGCTTATTGGTTATGCGAGGGTTTCGACTTCGGATCAAATCGCGGGACTGGAAGCGCAACAGCGTGATCTCGGTGCAACTGGTTGCAGCAAGATTTTCGCTGAGCGCGTATCGTCAGTCGCGCAGCGGGACCAGCTTGCCATGGCGCTGGACTTTGTGCGCGATGGCGACACGCTGGTAGTGACCCGACTGGATCGGCTCGCCCGCTCCACCTCCGATCTGCTGACGATCATCGCCACGCTCGAACGCAAAGGTGTTGCGCTCCGCATCCTCGATTTCGGCGGGCAGTCGGTCGATACCAAGTCACCCTCCGGCAAGCTGATTGTGACGATGTTTGGGGCCGTGGCGCAGTTCGAGCGCGAACTGCTCTTGGTCCGGCAACGCGAGGGGATCGCCAAGGCGAAACTTGATGGGAAATACCGTGGCCGTGCCCCGACAGCGCGCCGCATGGCCCCGCAGGTGCGTGAGATGCGCTCCACGGGCCTGAAGCCCTCCATCATCGCGGCCCGGCTCCACGTAAGCCGCTCTTCGGTTTATCGCATCCTCGCGGATGAGGCGGACGCGTGATGAGATCGATCCCGCGCCTGTTCGCCGACATCACTGCTGCCCTTGAGGACATGCACAGCATAGCGATCGAAGGCCAACGTCGAGACAACGCACTCGACATGCAGGTCGCATTGGCCGGGCACCTCCGGGAAGGTGTTCGGGGCCTCGACGCGACAGTGCTCGCCCTTGCTAAGCGCCTTGGTGTGCGTGTTGACTGATCAACCGCCTCGCCCGTGGGAAAGGCCGTATAATGGATTTTCTTGGCGTGAGCGCTGTGCGGTCACGCCTTTGCAGAACGCCGCGATCCGGAGTGGAAAGCTCATCCGTCCTACGGTTTGCTGCATCTGTGGCGATAGCCGGGACCAGCATCCCAAGGGTCGTGACTATCGATTTTTACATACGGAGGATTACCGGAAGCCGCTGTCGATCTATCCGTGCTGCAAGCCCTGCCATGCCGCTCTCCACGCCCGGTTCGACGATCCCGAGCGGTGGCTGCGCGTCGTCGGTGCTCACGGCCAGTCGGCATCTTGGATATTGGCGCTCTCGCTCGACCCGGCATCCCAGTGGCAACCCTTCGACCTGACCTACCCGCGTGGAGTATCGCAGGCCGGATTGGTCGTCCAACATGTGTTCGATCTGGGTTGACGAGGCCATCATCGCCGCGACATCTTCAATGTCATCCGGGGAGTGTGGGCTTTGAGATTTGTCCGAGCCGAACTTGAGCAGGCAGGCTTCGTTGGATGGCTTCCCTTCGATCAGGTGCGTGCCCAACACACCTGCCCCACGACCGGCGGCGTCTATGTCGTAGTCTACAACGCCACCGGGCCGGTTCGCTTCGCAGCGGAGAGCACGGGAGGATGGTTCAAGGGCAAAGACCCGACCACCTCTCAGGCGATATTGATCGCAAACTGGGTGGATGGCGCGGAGGTCGTCTACATCGGCAAGTCCGACAACCTTCGACGGCGGCTCCGCGAATATGCCGATTTTGGCTCGGGTAAAGCCGTTGGCCATTGGGGCGGGCGCCTCATTTGGCAGTTGGCCTCCACCGGCGATCTTCGGGTAGCTTGGAAAGAGACACTCGGCCAGCTTCCGGCTGCAATCGAGGCTTCTCTGCTCGCGTCGTTCAAGGAACACCACGGAAAGCCGCCGTTCGCTAATAATCCACATAAGCTCGGCTTATGAGCGTTCACGTCAATACAGTAGGGCCAGTGAATATTAAATTGACAATGAAAGTAGTGTTTAGTCGTATATGTCTCGTTGCAACGGGTTGCAAAATTCTCTTATAGATACACTAAAGTACTGGTGATATGTAATGCTCGTCGGGAATGATCCCCCGTCGCGCACGTGCTGTTAGTCTGTTGGCGCCCTACGCGCTCGAAGCAACATTCCGACAGCACGTGCATCTTCGAGCGCGATATGACCATCTGTATTCCAAGACATGTGCGAGGCCCAATACCATTGGTGCGTCCAGCGGTCGAAGAGCACGTTGCACCTCGTGTTGCGCTTCGCCGCGCGACCCGGAACCGCGCGAAGATGCTACTGCGCATCGACAGAGCGCTCGCGGATGGCGATCAGGAGCGGGCGAAGGGCCTTCAGCGGCGACTGCTCTCTTCGTTCTCAGCAAAGCTTTGCGCCGTGGCCGAGGTCAATCTGAAGTTGAAGTCAGCAGAACGCGCGCGGTCGCGCGAACTTGTCGCCATCGCATCCCAGATCAGCGCATATCGAGAGACCGAAGAAGACGCGCACGCGATAGCGCTTCCGAAGCAATCGAATGCATGGCGCTGCGTGACGATATTCGGCCTTCGCAGGGCGGCGCTGCAATCGCTTGTCTGCACTGCGATCCGGCCATTCCATAAGCCTGATCCTCGCCAGTTCGCTATCACTGGAGGCGGACACAATGAAGCAGCCCGTCACATTCGTCAGGCCGTTGCTGACGGCTACACTTGGTTCGTCGGGCTAGACATAACCAGCTTCTACAACTCAATCGAAAGGAGAGCGCTAACAGACATCGTACCGGCACCCTTAGGGGTGATTGAACACGTGATAGGTCCGCCGCCCGCAGAAGCGATCTGTATCCGTAAAGTCGGAATGGCTCTGTCTGGTATACGTTTGGCGGAAGCTTCCCAGTCCGGGATAAGTCAGGGATCGCGTTCCTCACCATTGATTGCAGAAATCGTCGTCAAACGGTTGCTCACCCAATTTCCGTTGGACGTGAGGATCGTGAATGTCGCCGATGATTTCGCTATCATGGCCCGCTCCAAACGGGACGCGGACGCGGTAACATTGGCTCTGACCCGTGCAGCAGCACGTAGTCCGGCTGGGCGCTTCCAACTTCGTCCTAAGGCCCATGATCGTGCCCGGCGAGCGTGCGATGGCTTCGAATTTGTAGGCTATCGTTTTCGCAAGCGGCGCTCGTCCGTCCAAGTAGAACCGAGCGACGGGAACCTTACGAAATTCAATTCACGCGTATATGAGATCGCCGTCGAGATGGAACGCGGTCGTCCAGACGCGGCAACGGCCTTGCGTCGCTACGTGATTAATTGGTGGCGGGCTTTTCCTCTATGCAACGCGCACCTCGCCGAGCAGGATTATTCCTGGGCGCGGCATCATGTTCGGGAAGTCATTAGGCATAACCGACCCCGCCTTGGACCGCTGGTTCAGATGGCGATGGAATGGGAGGGGCACACGTTTGCCCCATTGCCGCACCGAGATGAGCGTACCGAACTGGCGCGTGCCATTCGACGGGCGCACCCCGCGCACCGATCGCGCGTGCCGCACTGGACCTCAACCTGATCCGCGAGTGTCGATCAGTCTAGTAAGCTGCCGGGACTGACGCCGAGCGCCTTGGCGAACCGCGCCAATATCAGGATCGAAGGGTTCCGCGTGCCGCGCTCGATGTCGCTGGCATACGTGCGATGTACGCCAGCCCGGTGCGCGAGTTCATCTTGCGAAATACCCATAGCCTTGCGCAATTTCTTGACGTTCTGACCAAGGCGTTGGCGGACCTCCATCCGCTCCTGAAAGAGCAATGTCGCCAATAAGACGACAGACGATAATACTACATTTCGCTCGCGTCGCTGGCTTTTGTCCGCCAATATCTCGGCAAAGCCGGGAGGGTCTGATGAACAGGGCACTGAAAATAGCCGGATGGCTTTGGTGTATTGGGAGTGCCTACAACGCATTGATGGCGATCGGCGCAGGTAAGCCGCTTGTCGCCATCGCGTTCTTCATTTCCGCTGCCCTTGCAGCGCCACCAAGCTGGCACGTGCTCGCTCGATATGGGGTTCAGGCCACGCGGCCCATCAAGGCCGTCGCAATCGTCGGCGCATGGTTAGTTGGGGTTATAATCCTTCTTGCGACCTCTCCGCATCTGCCGGTAGTCCCGGCGGAGGGCAAAGGGCCTGTCGCAGAGCCAGTCGCCGCCGCGCCGATCGAAGGCCCAGCAACGTGCGATGGTATCCCGACAACGCCAAAGGACTTTGCCGTCCGTGAGGCAGCACCGCTGCACGAGCGTGCGGACGCCCAATCCGATCAGGTCTCAATTCCGTTTGGCGCCGATCAACAGATGAGGCCGGTCTCCATCGATCCAACGATGCCAGTCCGCGAGATGTGCCGCTCCCGCGATTGGTCCTATGTCAGCATCCTCCAGTTACCCAGCGATATCGGGAGAGGGCGAGGGTGGGTGCCGACCGCAAAACTCCGCCCCGTGAGCACCGACAAGCGCGGACGACGCATCTACGGACCGGCGGACTTCGAGTGGCCTGATGGCAGTTTGCGGTATCAGAAGGCTGTCCTGACTGTCGTAAACCGGATCATGGCGCAGAACCCGAAGTGCGATGCGTTCAATAGCCAGTCGCTCCTATTGGACAAGGATCGCGCCGGAGCGCTGTTCAAGGTCGCATGCTTCGGAGCAGACGAGCAGGTCGTGGACTTCCGCCCGGACGACGCCACCAACAACCGCAGCTTTGTGCCGATTGATCCGATCGATGAAACGACCGCGAGAAACGCTTGCGAGGCCGCCGCGAAACAGCGCGCCGCGCACCCCTCCACAATCGACATCTCGACGTCCGATGGAGAGTTTCACTCCTATGCGGGCGGCATCACGAGTTATCGAACGACTTTCACAGCGAAGAACTCGTTCAACCTCGAATTGAAGTATGCAATTCAATGCGGCTTCGAGGGCGCCAAGTTCACCAAAGTCGATATTCAGGAGACGGCGGATTAAGCAGCGGCTGTCGATTGGCTGCATGGCGATCCGGTAAGCACGACCGGGTCCGCCGTTGACATAAAAAGACCGCTCCGGTCTCGATACTCGCATCGTAGATTGCTCTGTCTCGTCGGCCTGCCCGGTTCTCCCACGATGCCTGATCTCGTCGCTACGCGCCTTATGACGGGCAATTTCAGCTAATATTGCGCGCATCGGCTGCAACTACCGGGGATGACCGAGCGAACCCGAAATGGTATTGTAGATTTCGTTCGATACCAGACGAACTTGGCAAAACAAACTGAACAGGATCGTAGAAATGGGCACGACGAAAGCATGGACCGCCGAGCGTCGAGCCAAGCAGGTTGAGATTATCAATCGAACACGACCTTGGGAGAAGGCCACTGGACCTCGCACGGATGAGGGTAAAGCGATCTCATCACGTAACGCCGTGATGCCAGAACCCTTCCGCTCGATCCACGCCCGTCTCGACGAGCTTTGCGTGATTAATCGGAACATGTTTGGCCGGGTGCCGCGTCGCTGACCGCGCCGGACCGCCTCCAAACGTGAGCGCGCTCGACGGGTCCGCTACCGGCGACATCATGCAAGCGGTTGCGCTCGCCGACATTGCGCCATTGCTAGAGGCGGCCCGGATCGCTGCGACCGCTTATTACAAGCTGACGGGAAAGCCACTCGGCATCACCGGCGAAATCGGAGAATATGAAGCCGCTCGCCTGCTCGGCCTGACCTTGGTTACGGCGCGCACTCCCGGCTACGACGCGATCGGCCCGGACGGACGACGCATCCAGATCAAGGCCCGCATGTACGATCATGGGCTCGCGCTCGGTGGCCAGCGGATGGGAGCGATCAAGGCTGCGAGCGAGTTCGATACGGTCATGCTCGTGATGCTTGATACATCCTATCGCCCCTGGATCATCTGGGAGGCGGCGCGCGAGGCAGTGCTCGCGGCGCTTGCCGCTCCCGGTAGCCGGAGCAGGAACGAGCGAGGAGCACTCGCCGTATCGAAGTTCCGGAGTATTGCTGAAGCGGCATGGAGAAGAACGGAAACATAGAGACGGGCGTCTGCTATACTGATGTATTGCTCGCGTTCTTTGTTTGATCCTTGCAACGGGTTGCAATAGGGACTTGTTGCAATACGTAAACTGTCGTCTATTGTATCTGATCGTCTGTGTAAACCGAGGCACTATGATCAGGGCAATACTTCCGCAAACAACGCCGATAGTGTCACCGCCTGCACGGAGACGCGCGCACCGATCGTTCAAGAAAGCGGATGTGCTGCGAGCAATGGATGCGGTTCGCGCGGGCGGACTTTCGGTCGCCATCGTCGAGATCAGACCCGATGGGACCATTCGATTATCGGCGGCAGAAGCCGCTTCCGAAAGCAACGGCGACGCCTTTGTCGAATGGGAAAACCGTCTTTGAGCACTGGCGCGCACATCGTCCGAAAGAAGCTGCGCGGCGGGATCGCTTGGTATGTCTATGCGTGGCGCGGTGGCCCGCAAGTACTCAAGAGCGACGGGCCGACCAAGCCTCGTTTGTCGCCCGCCACGCTAAAGGCCATCGTCGCCGCCCAAGAAAGCAGAGCAGCCCCCGAGGAGGACACGCTACGGTCGCTGATACGGGCATGGCGTTCGCTCGATCCTAGCAGACCATCCAGCCCGGAATGGTCCAAGCTCGCCGCAACAACCAAGAAGACTTGGGGGTCTGCACTCGACAAGATCGAGGATAAATGGGGTGACGTTCCGCTGACGGTTTTCAACGATCCGCGCATGAAGGCAAAGGTAGTCGATTGGCGCGATAGTCGCGCTTCAACCCCTCGTGCTGCCGACATCGGGGTGACGGTCCTCAAAGCGCTACTGAAGTTCGGAACCCTGCGGGGAAAGGTGCTGACGAACGTCGCATCGGACATTCCGGCGCTATATCAGGGAGGCGACCGTGCGGAGATCATCTGGACTGATGACGAGATCGCCCGCTTCACATCGAAAGCGTCAGAGATGGACTGTCCGGCTGCGTCGGACGGCCTTCGGCTCGCGGCTTTGACCGGCCTAAGACGGGAAGACCTTGTGACCCTCACCTGGTCGCAGGTCGGGGAAGCCGCCATAGGAAAAAAAGCCCTCAAACGCAGCCGGGGGAAGCGTCGCCACGCAACCATCCCTCGCGTGCCGCAACTCGACCTCCTCCTTGCAGAATTGAAGGCGCGTCGCCGGCAGGATGGCGTGCAAACGGTTTTGGTGGATGACGAGGGCGCGCGCTGGTCTCCAGACCGACTGACCAAAGCCGTCAATCGGGTGCGAGACATCTTGGACATCGTGTTTATCGACGCCGAAACGGGCGTTCGCCGCAAGAAGCATCTCCACGATGCTCGCGGAACGTTTGTCACCAAGCTGATCACGTCAAAGCCGTGCACCGATCAAGAGGTCGCAGATGTGATGGGATGGTCGCCACAACAGGTCTCGCATATTCGGCGCGTTTACGTTGACCAAGCGGCGGTCGTTGTGGCAATCGGCGGTCGTCCCAACCGGGCGGTGTAAACCGCAACTGTAAACTGGCATGGGTCAACGGCTAAAAAACCACGGTTTTCCGCTGTTTTGCGGGTGTAGCTCAATGGCAGAGCAGAAGCTTCCCAAGCTTACGACGAGGGTTCGATTCCCTTCACCCGCTCCAGCCTGCCCTCCACCGACGTCCATGCGTAGCCGAACAGATTGGGGGCCTTTCGAACCAGAATGGCTCGGCCGTCAAAGCTGACTGGGGGGCACATCCACGACGCGGAACACAGCCCCGGTCCCCGCATCGCGCACGAGATCGACACGCATGCCATTCCAATGGTAATCGAGGTGCCGCCCTTGCACGGGATCCGAAGCACAGTCGGGATAGAATAAAGCGACACATTCACCCCTTGCGTGCCGGACGCTGGGGTAGACGACGCCATCAGATCCATCCGCTTTCAGCGCCATCGCCAGCCTTTGGGACGCCACATAGCTGTCCGGATCGAGTGCCGGATCGGCCGGATCGGCGTATCTCAGGTCATGCAGGTCCGCACTGACCGAAAGGACGATCTCCCGGAACTGGGAGGTCCAGCCGGGCGCTTCCTCAGTCCGGGCCATGAACCGCGCATGGTGATGGATCGTTTCGAACAACGCCGTCTCGAAAGCGTTCCCGACATATAGCATGCCATGGCTGCCATCCGTGAAGCGGCTTGGCCGGTCGATGCTGGCATGGGTGAACGGTGCCATCAAATAAGAGGCACCGTTTCCGCCGACCCAGCGCTCGGCCGGAACCAGATCGAGGTTGCCGATCGTGGCCATGATGCGCGGGTTCGTTTTTTGCTCTGCGGAAATCAGCAAGGGCCAGTCGGCAGGATCGGCGATGTCTTCGAACAGGTCGATCGGCGGAAAGGTGCTGCGGATGATCCTGACCGCGCCCGTCCAATCAACCCTGCTGACCGGGAGAGTCTCCCGTTCGCTCACCAGCCGCCGCGCTCGGCATCGAGATAGCGGCGCACACGCATGATGTCGGTAAGTTCGCCGCCGAGCATGACATCGAGTGCGCTCGATCCTGCAAAGGCCGTATTGCTTGCCTTGATCCAGGCATAACCCCGCTGGGCTTCGGAGAAGACGATCCGTAGCGCCTTGTGAATGCCCATCAAGTTGGAGAGGCGAGCCGCGCCATCGCGCGAGACCCGGCCTGGCCCTTCAGCTTTCCAACGCCGATAGGAACGCACCGGCATATCGAGCAAAGTCGCCGCCTGTTCGTCGGTGAGTTCCCATTTCCCGAACAGGTTGAGTACCGCCCTGAACATCGCGGCAGCCTCGTCCTGGGTAATCGGGTTCGGACGAAATGCCGGAGCAGCAGTATCAACGGGTCGCAAAGCCAACATGGCGGTTCTCCATATGGCACCATATACGCAATTCAATGCCATTTGGCAATAACCACCTCGTTTTCCGACATCGGTCGGGACCGATGAACGGATGACCGCTTTCCGGTTGCCCTCACAGGCCATCCAATGGCTGTGCCGCAGGCGACCGCCGATTTCGCCCACTTTACCCATCCAAGGTTCGTAGAAGGCGGTCAGGGAGGTGCGGCACGTTGCTGTGCATGCGCATCGGTCGCTTGGGGCGCAGCCGACCGAGGCAGGACTCGGTCGTGTTGCGACGGCGATGGGCGACAATCGGAGTCCCGAGGCGAACCGCCTGCGGCGGCATATGGATTCGGACTCCCACAACTGGCGCGCTTGCGCGCGACGGAGGACAGATGATCCACGCTCCGATGTCCCTGGGCAAAAACCTGGTTCAGTCCGCCTTTGCGCGGTACGGCTACAGGATCGTGAGGGCCGATCCTGGCGCGCGGTATCGGCCGACCTCTGCCGATGCGCGCAACGCCACGAGCTTGCTCCGGGAGATCCTTCCGGTGGTACAGCACAATGCGCTGACCGGAGAATGGCCGACACCGGCATTC
>Ga0207656_10000768_pt1 | contig 10523 bp, 12 predicted proteins | sample KBSCornC12_FD_184297 | JGI IMG/M metagenome (GOLD analysis project Ga0207656, IMG submission 184297) | Corn rhizosphere microbial communities from Kellogg Biological Station, Michigan, USA - KBS Corn C1-2 (SPAdes) (version 2) | ecosystem: Host-associated > Plants > Roots > Rhizosphere > Soil ...
CAACAAGTGGCTGGACGATAGCGCCGGACGCCAACGAGATCTTTCGCCGGGTCAATATATTTCAGTGTGCGTCACCGACACAGGGACGGGCATTTCGAAGGATATCGCCGATCGCATCTTCGACCCGTTCTTCACCACCAAGCCGATAGGCCAAGGCACGGGCTTGGGCCTTTCTATGATCCATGGTTTTGTGCGGCAGTCTGGCGGGCAAGTGCGCGTATACAGCGAACCAGATCAGGGGACCACAATGTGCCTCTATCTTCCACGCTATTCCGGGGATCTCACCGACGATATCGAGGAATTACGGGCAGGAATCCCCGAAGTCGGGGCTGGCGAAACCGTACTTGTGATCGACGACGAGCCGACCGTTCGCATGCTCATAGTAGAGGTGTTGGAAGAGGCCGGATATGTCGCGGTCGAAGCGGAGGACGGACCATCTGGTCTCAAGATCCTGCAATCAGATGCCAGGATCGACCTCCTTGTAACCGATGTGGGTCTGCCAGGCGGGATGAACGGGCGGCAAGTGGCCGACGCGGCACGCCTCACCCGACCCGACCTTAAGGTGCTTTTCGTCACCGGCTTCGCGGAAAACGCCGCTGTCGGCAACGGCCATCTGGACGCGGGGATGGAGGTAATCACCAAGCCATTCGTCATGACGGAACTTGCCAACAAAATAACTGACATGGTTGAAGGCCGAAAAGCCGCACTTGAATGACCTTCTTCGCTCGGAGCGCCCCACTTCGCGATCGACCCCTCTCGGCCGCTCAGCGGCCAAATTTCGCTCACCAGCAGCGGACATCTCATTGCTGCGTTCGGGTCGGTCATCATGTCCGCTTTGTCGGACGATCCGGAACGTCCTCTTCGTAGCGCGGAGCAACGGTAGCTGCCGTTTCATACAGCAAACCGGTGCGTCACATTCGCGCCTATCGCGGACGTCGGGCACGCCACAGCCATGTATCGAGACGAGCCACCCACCTCCCGGCTAGTCTAGGCAATTCCTGTCCTGTCGTAGCTAAGTTTCGGATACACTGCGCGCATGACAAACGATGCCGATGGCGGCGCACGCAATCATCATTTCGTGCCGCAATATTATCTAAAGGTTTTGCGAAGCCGCGTTCGAAAGACGGCAAGCTGACCGTGTTCGACCTCAAGGACCGGAAGGGTTTCGTGACCCGGCCGCGCAATGTCGCGGCACGCCGCGACTATAATCGCATTGAGATCGAGGGCCAGGATCCCAACGTCGTGGAAAGCAAGCTCGCCGAGCTGGAAGCGCTCGGCGATCAGGCGTTCCGGCGGATCATCGCGGCGCGGTCGATCGAAGACCGTGACGATTTTTCGTTCGTCCATGTCCTGATCGCGCGTATCGCGATCTCCAATCCCGCGTTTCGCGATCAGCGCGACCAGATCATCAGCCAGGTCGGATCGATGATGATGCGCAATATGGTCGCCACGCCAGAGCAGTGGGACGCGGTTACAGGACAGATGGGGCCGGAGCTTGGTGGCGACCCAATCCCCTATGAGCAAGCGCGTACCGCCGTTGAGGGCGGCAGCATCGTGGCGAATGCCACGAAAGAGACACTGATCGAGCAGGAAATCCTGCTGTGGCCGTTGATCCTGCCAACCCTGGAGCAGCGAAAATGGACGCTGTTGATCGCGCCTCCGGGCTCGGCGGGGTTCATCACCTCGGATCGTCCGTTCTCGCTACAGTGGAACGACGAGACGATGAACCGCGGACCTTATGGCGTCGGGCTCGGCTGCACCGACACCACATTGATCTTCCCGATCAGTCACAATCTCGCAGTGATCGGCAGTTTCGAGCACGGCGGCGGCGCCAATGTCGTTGATGAAAGCATCGTTGCTGCCGTCAATTTCGCGCTCTTTCAGGCGGCGATGCGGCAGGTTTATGCGTCCGCAGATTTCCCGATCACGGACGTCGGCAAGGTCGTTCGCCCCTTTTCCCAGAGCGAGGTTTGGCGGCGTGTCCGCGAGCGCTCGGCCGACCCATCCTGATATTGTGCGGCTGAATTGCCGAAAGGATCAAATCTCGCCGCTGGGCGTCATCGCGGCGATCGCAGGCGCCACGTGGCTGTCCCAATATCGCAGCAGCGGCGAGACCGTCAGCAGATAAACCAGCCAGCACGCCGAGATCGCCTCGTCGGAGAAGAAGGCATTCCACCCCAGCTTGCCGTGCGCCAACTCGTGCCGTAGCGCAGGGCCGGGCCTGAAATTCAGCAGCGCATCGAGCTCCCACACCATGTCGATGCCGAGGATCGCTTCGAGGTCTGCGCGGCAATATCCCAGCAGGATATTGAGCGGCCGGTCCCCTTCGATACCGTCTTCCTCCATCTTCGCCGAGTCCCGTCCCGACATCTGGAGGATATGGCGCAGCGAATTCTCGATCTGCGGCAAGAGCAGGTGCCCGGCTGTCGCATAGTCGCCCTGCCACAGTCGCGCGAAGCCTACCGAGAAGATGTGATGGTGCCCGGCAGGGATGAAGCTGCTCATCTGTACGATCGGCAGCATATGCTGTTCGTTGATCGAAAACCGCTCCAGCACCGCCTGGCGAGCGGGCTCGATATTGCCGTGAACCCGGAAGCGCCGGACGATCGACATGTAGCGGATGCCGTGTTCCTTGTACCAGGCTTCGCTCGGCTGATCGTCGAAGTCGAGTGACGGCCCGCGCGCCACTTCGCGGCCCTCATGGTCGGCGTAGCTGGTCGCGAATAGGTTCGAGAGCGGGAAGTCCTTGGCCTGCTGGAGCACCAGTGCCTTGAGCTTTTCGACATCGTCGGCCTTGGAGAAACCGACCATCGATCGCAGCGCGTCGGTCAGGCCCAGCGCCTTGAACTGCGCGTAGGTCTGGTCGCGGACCTCTTCGATCCCGTCGAGCTTGAAGGGAATGCCTGAGAATTCGTCGAGCGCCTTGTCCTGCAACTCGCGCAGGCGGCGGCGCATTTCATCGACGCGATCCTTGGCATCGCCCCGCGCTCGGAATTCGCGCAGCGCCTGCTTGACCCAATGCGCCTTTGCAGAACTCGATGGCACGGTATCGGCCATGGCGAGCGTCCGTTCGATCGACTTGATCGCGGCGTCGCGGCTGGCATCCTCGTCGCCCGCGCGGTCATAGGCGTCGGCCGCAAGGTTCCAGCATTCCTTGACCGCCATGTCATAGTCTTCCGGCGGGGCGGTGGACGCGAGGCTGGCGGCGGTTTCGGCGACTTCCTCGGCGGGGATCAGCTTGTGCTGGAGGACGCGCCGCCCAAGCTGGGCGAGCGGGAAATAGGCCCGTTCGGCAACCGCGTTGTCGAAAGCGAGGCGCAAGGTTTCGGCGATCGGCTCGACCAGTGTTCCCCGCTTGGCGATACGGGCATTGATCATGAAGCTGCGTTCAATCGGCTTCACGCAGTCCATCGCCCGCGTGCCGATGTCGGGAAACTCCAGCGCAGCGCTGCCATCGGCAATGCGGCGCGCGACTTCGCAATAGGCGTCGACCGCCGTGCGCCCGGCCCGGCGCACGCCTGTCTCATAGGCGACGTCCGCAAAGCGTGCGCGCAGCGTCGGATGGAGGATGCCGGGCGCGAGATCGGCAAGGACTTCACTCTGATTGCCCCGGAAATCGTGCGGGATCGCCGTTCGCCGCGTTCCGTTCTGCCACTGCAAACCGAACGGATCGCCTTCGCTTTCGACACGGAGATGCAGGCCAACCAGGGTCGAGACGAGACGGTAAACGCGCTCGGCCCGCGCGTCGCCGCCATCGACCGCCTCTTTGATCTTCGACCAGAACAGATCGACCAGCGCGTACCGGTCGAGGCGGGTCATGCTGCCGGTCAACGCGTTGAGATCGACCGATGCGAGGTCGTCGGCCGTCACCTCTTCGTAGAGCGACTGCGGTTCGGCGGGCTGCTCAATATCCTCGTCATCTTCGACGAGATCTGCATTGTCGTCACTCATCTTGGATCCCCTTTGCCTCAATCATCTAAGTCATAGATAGGAACGGCGGCGTCGCAGGAGAATGGCGCACGCCCAACAGCATAGCGTCAGGCGGCGTCCGCTTCGTTCATTCGATTTTCGAGCTCGGTCGCGTAGTCCTCGATCTCGTGACGAAGGATATGGTCAGTATCGGCGAATAGGTCTGCGAGCCTGTTGTAATAGCGCCGGCGATCGGCAGTGTTGCCCCCATCGAGTAACGCCTGGATCAGCCACTCCCGCATCCGCGACAGGTCAGCGCCGTCATCATGGAAGTCGCGGATACTGCGCAAAATTACGTCGTTGAGCGTCTGGGCAACACCACGATCAATGCGATCCGACAGGGCGACCGTTGCGAGCACGTCGCCAAGCGTGAGTGCAGCGGCATGCGGAATAGAGCCCGGTGACTCCCGCCGGGGCGGGAATTGCCGATGGACCGAATCTTCGGGGAGATTCTCGAAGAGCTCGACCCATCCCTTCACGATTTGGGCCAGCTCGTAGAGAAGCCGCGCGGCGCGGACCGGAAATTCGGCTTCCTGGTCGATCCCTTCGCCGCTCGAATCATATCCCGCCTCGAGACGGCGGGCAAAGTGCCGGAGATAGTAAAGCCACATGTGCCCCAACACATTCTGATGCGCGGCCGAGCGCACCATGATGTCGAAAAACAACAGGCCCATGAAGATCGGATCGCGATACTGTTCGTCCTCGAACCAGCCCTGATCCCCGTTCAGCCATGTCCAATAGTCAGGCCGCTCCTCGCCATCGAGGAGTCGCTCGATATAGCCGCCAACGCCTTTCCACGCAGAGATCTGCTCAGTATGCCGGGCATCCGCGAAAAGGAAGTGAAGCAGCCTGTTGCGGCTCGGAAGGGCATAGGCAACCGGACCATCCGTGACGAGATTGGTCGCCAGCTCGTGATAGAGTGCGCTGCCCGGGCTGGCGATCAGACGGGATAGGAACCGTTCGCTGAAATCGGCCGCCCCGTAGACTTGGTGCCTGATCAGGGCAACGCCGAAATAGGGCCGGCGTTCGGCGACATAGTCGAGCAGTTTCGATGAGTTGAACAGCATCTGGAGCATGTCGCTCGCCGCGGATTCGGCGCGCTGATAATGTGGCACGACGCGCGCGAGCAGACGGATTGGCCGCGCGGCCCAAGCCGGCCAGGTCTCCCCCGCAAATCGCCGATCGCCCGGCCTGCGCGCCAACGCGGCCCATGAATTCGAGCCAGTGGGGCCGAATTCCTCGAGCCAATCATGCAACCTTTGCTGCCAGCAGCGCCTCCGGCTTGCTCGCGCCAGCAGATCCATCCTAGGCTCCAGCAGCTTGAGCGCATCCCCAAATTGCTCTTCGTCGAGAAGGTCCTGGGCGAGCTGCGTGAATGTGGGAACGCTTGCGAGAGACGGGCGCGAACGATTGTGGATCACCACCGCAAGAACCAGCCAGCCGAACGCAACCAGGAACGCGACCTTGCGCGACACGCCGATCTCGCCTTCCGGCAGAACAAGCCATCGACAGACGCCGCCGAACATGGATGGGCATGCGGGCGGCCGCACCTCATATAGCTCCAGCGCAAGGATGATTACGACCGCGACGATCCCTAGCAGCGCCTGGCTCTTCCATGCGAGCCCGAGCCTCAGGCGCTGGACCGCAGGCAGCACGGCATAGATCGCCGCCAGTAACGCTAGCACCGTCAATAGGCCGTCCAAAGTCATCTGATCGCCTCCACCAGCGCCACGTCATTCCGCGGTGATAGCTTTTGACCGCCACCACCGCCCAATCAAGTGCGAGCCGGATCAATTTGCGGTTTCGAATATCCCCCGTAGCAGCGGTCACCCTTCCTCATCGCATGCCCCGTGAATGTCCACATCCTCAGATATTCACCTCGGAGCCGGCGGTCGCGAACGACCCAAGGCAGGTCGCTCGTGCCGTCGCTACGGCTTGGTGAACGAAGGGCAGGTTTCGACGACCCGTTTTTGATCATGGAATGTCGGCAATGTCGGCGCTAGCGGCTTCAACGATGCTGGCGGTCGGGATGGACTGCTTCCGACCAGATTTCGCCGTTCCGATCCAGCATTCGGTATGTCGGCTAACGCTTAAAACTGCCGTCCGCCTGCGCAACTGAGGTGGTCCCGCCTTCTTGGACAGTTTGGCGGCTGAGTTAAGCTAATCCCGGTTGTCGTTCATGCCGCCTGTTTGATCATCAGATCATGGCGGGCATGCCCCCCATGCTCTGATCGTCCGATCCGCCGATAGGCCTCGACCGGGGTTCTGCCGGCCAGGCCCGGGTGCGGACGCTGGGTGTTGTAATAGGTGATCCACCGGCCAAGGCCAGCTTTCAACTCCGAGCCGGTCTCGAAGGCGTGGAGATAGACGCATTCGTACTTCAGGGATCGCCAGAGCCGTTCGATGAAGACATCGTCCATCCACCGGCCTGGGCGGTCCATGCTGATGCGGACCTCGGCGTCGCGGAGCACAGTGGTGAAGGCCTGCGACGTGAACTGGCTGCCCTGATCCGTGTTGAAGATCTCGGGCTTGCCGTATCGGGCCAGCGCCTCCTCCAGCGCCGCGACGCAGAAGCCCGCATCCATCGTGTTCGACAGCCGCCAGGCCAGCACCTTGCGCGTCGCCCGGTCCATGATCGCGACCAGGTACAGGAAGCCGCGCCGCATCGGGATATACGTTACGTCAGCGCACCAGACATGGTTCGGCCGTTCGATCGCCAGCTTGCGCAGCAGATAGGGATCGATCCGGTGCTGCGGGTGCGGATCGCTCGTCCTTGGCCGCTGGTAGATCGGCGACAGGCCCATCTTCGCCATCAGCGGCCGTGCACGGCGGCGCCCGACCTCGTGGCCCGCCCGGCGCAGGTGCCGCGCCATTTGGCGGCTGCCATACCACGGGCACTCCATGAAGGTCTCATCGATCACCGTCATCAGCGCCAGCGTCTCATCCGTCTCGGGCACCGGCGCGTAATAATAGGACGAGCGACTGATCGAGAGCAGGCGGCATTGTGCCGATATCGACAGACGGTGAGCAGGTTCGACCATCGCCCGCCTCCGATCCACGCTCATCGACCGGACGCCTTGGCTAAAAAATCTCGCTCCACAACCAGTTGCCCGATCTTGGCGTGCAGCTTCTCCACCTCACCTTCGCTGGCGGCCTTGGCCGCATCGCCCGCGCCGGAGAATGTGCCCGCCATCCCGTCGATGGCCTGGCGTTTCCACGCCGCGATCATTGTGTGGTGCACGCCGTGCTTGGCTGCCAGCTCCGCCAGCGTCAGGTCACCCCGGATCGCCTCCAACGCCACCTTGGCCTTGAAATCCGCGCTGTAGCGCTTCCTCGTCGTCTTCATTCCCATACCATTCCATCAGGTCGGGATTAGCTTAGCATCCTGTCCAGAAAACCGGCACCACCTCACAGAGCAGTTCAACGGGCCAGCGATGCCGCCAGCTATGCACGAAAGCAAACTTCACGGCCTTTGGCTCGCGAAGAACTGCGTGGCCTTTTTTAGGATTTCCCTCTCCTCCCGGAGTACGCGGTTCTCAAGGCGAAGCCGTTCATTCTCTCGCGCCAGATCCGCCTGCGGCGCCGACACCAGCTCCGACGGCCGATAATGCGACACCCATTTGTTCAGGGTCGACTTGCCGACCCCCAGATCCGACGCAACCCGTTCGCGTGGCAACCCGCTGGTCAGCGCAATGCGCACCGCCTCCTGCTTGAACTCTTCACTATGCTTCATCATCTCGTCGGTCTCCTTGAACGAGCCTTAAACTCTCAAGTGACCGGCGCAAAACCGGTACAAGTCCAATCCGCCACCGATGCATCCAGATACGCCGGTCTTCAGGACAGGGTCGATTTCCACACATGGGCGCTGCTCAAGGGCGTCGCGCTCGCCACCTTGCTCGGCGTGGGATCGGAGCTGACTGTCACCGGCGAGAGCGATCTGGTCCAGGCGATCCGGGAGTCGACCCAGCAGAATGTCTCGCGTGCCGGTGACCAGCTCACCTCGCGAAATCTCAACATCCAGCCCACGATCACGATCCGGCCCGGCGCAACGGTCCGGCTTGTCGTCCACAAGAATCTCATCCTTGCGCCATGGCGCGGATAGGAGCCGTATCAATGCCCGAGTTGAAACTCGCGAAGCTTCCTGATCGGACGCCGATCAAACTCGTCATCACCGTGACGCCTGACCTGCATGCGGCGCTTATCGAATATGTTGCCGTCTACAAGCAGACCTACGGGCAGGAGGAACCTCTCGCCGAGCTTGTGCCGCACATGCTCGCCGCGTTTCTGGCGAGCGATCGTGGCTTCGCAAAAGCGCGTGAAGCGCGGTCAGGGTCTTCATCATGACCGAGACGCCGGAAAGGCTATTGCGCTTGGCCGAGGTCAAGACACGGGTCGGGCTTGGGAAGACGATGATCTATCGTCTGATCCAGGAAGGGAAGTTTCCAGCGCCGTACAAGCTTTCACCCTTCGCCTCGCGTTGGAGTGACCGAGAAATTGTTGCCTGGATCGACGATGTGAAGGATGGTTTTGAAGGAAAGCGTCGCAAAGTCTGATAGTCGTCCCCGCCCACTGCGCTGTAATCTATATTCGACCTCATTCAATCTAGCCGGTAAGGTCCTTGGTTCTCTGCGCCAGCCCAACTGCCGGACGAGAAGGAAGGCGACCCGTCCTCGATCCCGAAGTCGAGCCACAGCGCATCGATGATGGGTCTAAGCGTCATCCCATCGGCGGCCGCGATAGACTGAATGGCCGTGGTCGAAATGTGATGGTCGGGCGGCCCAAGTAGGCGACAGCTGGTTCGCCCGCAGAGAATCTCGACATCATCCATCTGGTGGAGCGAGGCGGAAACGAGAGCCCGCCCTGAAAATCCAAGGGTGCTGGCTAGTCTACCAAGGCGAGTGGCAGCGTCAACGATGCGCGCTTCTAGTTGATGGCCATTGACGACGATGGTGGGATCATTGTCGATGCGTTCTCCGATCGTCACCGCCAACTCGAACAGGCCTGGCCGAAGAATGCGAGTATACCAGCGAGATTCGGGGTTTGGACGTTCGGCAATCGGACGCGGAGTTTCGAAGCTCGCGAACATTCGCGCACTGATGGTGTCCCTTCGCCGCTCGAACGCAAAGCCGCCGGGCACGAAGCTCGGGCGGAGGCATTTGACCTGGGCGAGGTCGAAGGGGTGATCATCTCGCAAGTCGAACGGAACGAGGCGTACCCGCAGGAAAGGCCGCGAGACGATCGCAGGCATATGGAGCGCGGCATGCGTGTCAAGGCGGGCGAGATTATCGTAAGCGCGCGCAGTGGCTTCCGCGTCGGCGGCCGAGGGATTCGCGCGTGTGGCGAGCACACCCTTGATTATCTCGCCGAGATGGTCTGCCAACCGACTTGCGAACGCCTCACGAGCCGCGCGGCGCGGTGCATCTTTGATGCCCGGGGCTGCGGTATATTCGGTGGGTCGGCGGATGGTCGCGAGGTCGAATGGCAAATCTTTAAATGATCCAAACGCAGCGTTGAACACAAACAGGATACGTTTGTCGTCGAGCGCATGGCGGGCATAACCATATTCGATCATGACGTTGGGGTTGGGCGTTAGTTTGCCCGGTTCCGAGCCGAGGGGATCGGCCCGCCCAACGAAGGTCATGTCGGCGACGAATATGTCGCAGGCGCGAAGCTTTTCCAGGATGGTTCGCGTAACTTCCGGCTGCCCCGATACGCCTTGGGTATCACGATCGATGTTGAGCTCGATGTCGAATTGGGATTCGACCTTGGCCTTCGCCATTTCCAGCGCGATCTGAATGAAGTCGCTGCAAAGGCTCCGGTCGCGATCAGACTGCCACGAATAGAAAAGGTGAATTGAGTCCATCCGCCGGCATTAGCATTTCGGCTTCCACAACCGGAACGACCAAAGTGTCGCCGCGGGTTGAAAGCGTATTGTAGGTTAGATAGAGTGGCTGTCCGTCGAACTGAGCCTGCAAAGGGCTGATTTCGGGCGGGAAAAGACGGCATGGTACTTTTCATGGTACGCGGCGAGGAAGCCCGAAACAGGTTCGTGATAAATCAATTGCTTAGCGCCTGAGTTCGAATCCCTCCCGCTTCCACAGCCAAGGACAGGTAACCGCCATGGCGGTCACAACTTTCGCAGCCATTTGAAGCCGCTCGCTCAGGGTCGATCCTGGATTCACCAGATGGTGCCAGTACGTCCCTCGAAATGGTCTGACTCTCCCACCTCGCCCCCGTTAATTTTGGCCGGCCCGGATGAGCGACCACTCGCCTATGGGTCGGAGACCCAAATGATGCCGGTGACATTCCAGACCAGAGAGACCAATTTCAAGGTTGCGATTGTTCTCATGGGCGTCTGCCTAGAGCTTGATGGGGCGCCGGTTGCATTTCGGTGGCAGAAATGATCGAGCGAGCGTGGGAGCAGAAGATCGAGCCGTTGACGGTACGCGTCTCGACCGCGGTCCGGATTACCGGGCTCAGCCGCTCCCGTATCTACGAGCTGATCCAATCGGGCGATCTTGAAACGGTCAAGGTCGACGTGCGACATTGATCCA